>Ga0102934_1000874_pt1 | contig 20790 bp, 21 predicted proteins | sample SalPonR2_A_D1_MG_FD_78175 | JGI IMG/M metagenome (GOLD analysis project Ga0102934, IMG submission 78175) | Salt pond soil microbial communities from South San Francisco under conditions of wetland restoration - Salt Pond MetaG R2_A_D1_MG | ecosystem: Environmental > Aquatic > Marine > Intertidal... | reverse complement strand
GCGCTGCTCGGCGATGCGCTGGTGCGGGCCGTGTACAGCCGACCGCTCAATATCCTGCTGGACCCGTGGCTGCTGCGGGCCGGATTCCACTTGCTCGACGGCAGTCTTGGAACCGCGGCTGCGGTGCTGGCGGCCGTGCTGGCGGCCGTCGGCATCGGGGCCATCATGATCATGATGCGAGCGCTGATCCTGCGGGTGATCCGCGGCGCGCCGCAACAGGCAAGCCTGCCGATCGCGATGATTGCGCTCTTCTCGCTTGCCGGCATTGTGCTTGCGCCGGCCGAGAGCTTTGTCCGGCCGGCGCTGGTGGCGCTGGTGCAAACCCAATCAACTCAGGTCCGTTCCACGCTGGCCGAGCGCGAGGCCTTGCTGGCGCGGGCCGGGTCGGAACGCATGCGGGCAATGTCAATTCCGGCGCTGGCCGGCCGCGACGTGGTCATGGTGTTCGTCGAATCCTACGGCGTCAGCGCGCTGGATCAGTCGCGCTATGCCGACACACTGAGGCCGGTGCTGGAACGCGCCGAAGCGCGCCTGGCCGAGTCGGGTCGGGGCGCGCTGTCCATGCGAATGCAATCGCCGATCCGCGGCGGCCAATCGTGGCTGTCGCACGCTTCCGTGCTCAGCGGCCAGCCGATCGACAACGACTATTGGTACTCGCTGCTGCTTGCCTCGGAGCAGGCCTTCCTGACCGACGATTTCCGATTGACCGGCCACACGCCGCTGGTCGTGGCGCCGGCAATCGTGCGGCCGTGGCCCGAGGCGCGCGCACTGGGGTTCGAGAAGATCTACCCGGCTGCGGCACTTGAATATGCCGGGCCGAAATCCGGCTGGGTCGGGATTCCGGACCAGTACACGTTGCATCGCTACAGCCGCCATTTGCGGCCCGCGCACACCGATCCGGTATTCAGCCTGCTGTTGCTCATCAGCAGCCATGCGCCGTGGTCGCCCGGTCCGCCGCTGGTCGACGACTGGGACCGACTGGACAGACCCAACCCCTGGCCCGAATGGATCGCGCCCGCCAAAGACCCGTTGACGTATTGGCGCGATACCGACCGATTGAGATCCCGCTATCCCGAGTCGCTGGCCTACAGCCTGGAGGCGGTGTTCTCCTGGGCTGCGCGCGACCTGCCCGAAGACGCGCTGCTGATCGTGCTCGGTGACCACCAGGCCGCGCCGCTGATCACCGGCCACGGCGCCGGCGCCGACGTGCCGGTGCACTTGATCAGCGCCGATGAATCGTTGCTCACCCGACTGACGGCTGGTGATTCCGGCGGCGCCGCGATGGGCCGCGGTCTCGCGCTGCCACCGGCCGCGTCATCCACCCCCGGGTTGGAAACCCTGCGTTTCGTCCTGCGAGGGCTGCAATCGGATTATTAAATTAGCCATGCTGAATGAATTGGCATTCGGTTGGCGACTGCCATTAGACTCGCTCATCGACAGCCCGAGGGAGGGCGTTCCATGCCATACGTCAAGAGTGCAGTTTTCTGGTTCATCGGCCTGCTGGTCATTCTTCTGATCGGGTTCTGGAAATCCTACTTCTCGATCATTCTAAGCGGCCCCGACAGTACCCACCACTTCCACGGCCTGGCAATGCTGGCCTGGGTGCTGCTGTTGATCAACCAGGCCTGGCTGGCCCGGTCGAAAAAGCTGGACCTGCACCGCACGACCGGCAAGATTTCGTACGTCATCGCCCCGATGGTCGTGATTTCCGGAGCCATGGTCTCGTTCCACAATATCGCGCAGTTCGAGAATCCCCTGACGCCCCCTGCGCTGAGCATCTTCCATCTTGGCCTGTTCTCTGTCTTCGCCTATGCCGTGCTTTACGCGCTGGCCATGGTCCACAGGCGGAACGTTCACTACCACGCGCGTTACATGATCGCCACTGCACTGGTGTTCCTGGTGCCCGGGTTGTCGCGGACCATGGGCCAGTACGTGGCCCCCAGCGGTCTGCCGGCGCTGGACTTCTACCAGTGCCTGTACGTTCCACTGGTGATCAGCCTGGCGCTGGTTGTGTGGGAATGGCGCAGCGATCGCGTGCGCTCGCCGTTCATCGTATTCTCGGTACTTTGGGCAATCATGCTCGTGCTGTGGCACTTGCTGCCGAACCTGGCCGCGTGGCAGCGGTTCACGGCCTGGGCGGCATCGGTCGGCGGCTGATCCGCTTCGGGTTTCGGACGATTTGCTTCGGCCCTCGGCGCGAAGGTCGCCGTTGAATCAGTGACAGATCGACGAATGGAGAGTGCGGTCCTGGAATGATGTCCGGTTTTCAACATGCCCGCTTCCATTTCGCTACGCTAAGATGAAGCCTCTGACGCTTTGGCTCGTGTGCTGAGAGAAGATAAATGAAAATTACCGTACTGGGCGCCGGCGCCGGGGGCACGGCAGTCGCCTTCGATTGCGCTAATCACGGGCACGAGGTCCGGCTGTTCGACTTTTCGCGGTTCTCCGACAACATTGCCGCGATTGCGGCACGAGGCAATATCGTTGCGCAGGGCGATATCGCGGGGTCGGCGGACATCGCTTACGCAGGCCATGATATCGGCGAGGCGCTCGAAGGCGCCGAACTGATCTACGTGGTGGGGCCCGCCTACAGCACCGAACCTTTCGGCGAGGCGGTGGCAGGCAAACTGCGCGCGGGCCAGACGGTCATCGTCACGCCGAGTTCCTGCGGCGGCGCACTGGCGTTCAAGCAAGCGGCCGGGCTCGCGCTCGACGACGACGCGATTCGTGTCGCCGAAACGTCCACGCTGCATTACGCGGTGCGCCTCATTGCGCCGGGGAAGATTCGCGTGTTCCTGAAGCTCAGGGCCGGCAACCTGCTGGCGGCGTTGCCGAATACGCATACCCGGGCGGTGCTGGACCTGGTGTCGGATGTGTATCCCGGCATGGAGGCCGCCGGGAATGTATTGCAGACCAGCCTTCAGAACGCGAACCCAATCATCCATCCGGCGGTTACGCTCGCCAATGCCGCGCGTATCGAGATGACCGGCGGCGACTTCCTGTTCTACGAAGAAGGCGTGAGCGATTCGGTCGGGCGTCTGATCGAGGCGTTGGACAGCGAGCGCATCGCAATCGGCGAAAGACTCGGTCTCACGGTACTGCCCGATCCGGCAATGGGCATGCGCCAGGGCTACATGCTCGAGAGCAACTACGGCGCCGCCTATCGCGAAGCGCCCGGTTTCAAGGGCATCGCGGCGCAGCCGCAGCTGGATCACCGTTATCTCAACGAGGACGTCGGCTACGGCCTGGTGTTCATGTCCGCGCTGGCCGAGCAACTGGACCTGAAGGTCCCGGGCATCGACTCCGTGATCGCGTTTGCGTCTATCGTCATGGGCCGGGACTACAAGGCCGAGGCGCTTCGAACGCCGGCCGCGCTGGGCATCGCGAATCGATCGGTCGAAGAACTGGCTGACTTGTAAAACAAACGCGCCGTACAGTGCGCAGTCCGGATTGACGAGGAGCAATGCCGATGACGCAGTTTCACAATCCACCGGCTCTGTCGCCGGTCCGGCAGACGTTGGGGCTGCTTGCCTGGCTGGCGCTGAGTTTCCTGACCGCCTATATCGGCGCCGTCGCCTCGATCACCGCGCCGACGTTCTATGGCCAGCTCGTCCAGCCGGCCTGGGCGCCGCCGGCCTGGCTGTTCGGTCCGGTCTGGACCACGCTTTTCATCATGATGGGCATTGCCGCGTGGCTGGTCTGGCGCCGCGGCGGCTTCGGCGCGCAGCGCGCGCCCTTGCTCCTGTTCCTGGCCCAGCTGGTCTTCAACGGTCTGTGGAGCTGGCTGTTCTTCGCCTGGCACCTGGGCGGCTGGGCGCTGGCCGACATCGCGATCCTCTGGCTGCTGATCGCCGCGACCATCGCGGCGTTCAGGCGTACCAGCCCGGTGGCCGCATTGCTGCTGGTGCCCTATATCGCGTGGGTCAGCTTCGCCGGTGCGCTGAACTACACACTGTGGCAACTCAACCCGCAGATCCTGGGCGGATGAGTTTTCGGGCGGGAGCTCGTATTCGGGTGTAAGAAATCCGCGCGCGGTTCGTCTTCAGGGGTGCATTCCAAAGGAGACGAAAATGCACTTGCTGTCAACCTCACATTCTTCACCACCAATGACGGGGAAGGCTGGAGCTGAACTCGATGTAGGAGCGCTCGCGACGGCCCACGGGCGCGACGTCTTCCGGGCGGCGTTCCGCGTGACCGGCGACGTCGCAAAGGCCGAGGATATCCAGCAGACCGTGTTCATGCGCCTGCTGGAAAAACCACCGCGCAATGCCGTCGAGAGCTGGAAATCCTACCTCTGTGCGATGGCGGTCCGGGCGGCGATCGACGAGCTGCGGCGAGCCCGGCGCTGGCAGCGCCTGACCGGACCCTGGCTGGCCGGCCGGGCCTCGCCCGACCCCCAGCCGACCGCCGTCCTCGACGATCGAATCCGAGCGCAAAGCCTTCGGCTGGCCCTGGGGCGCATTTCCAGGCGCCAGGCCGAGTGCTTTGTGCTGCGATTCTTCGACGGCCTGGAGCTGGCCGAAATCGCCAAGGCCCTTTCGATGACGCCCAACGCCGTCAGCGTCACGCTCAACCGCGCGGTCGGCGCCATCCGCGAGCGCCTCGCCGCCACCGAATACCGTACCCAGGAGACCGATTCATGAACAGCCCGACCATCAATCAATCGAACACCGATCCGATGCAGAAATACGTCGATGCCGTTATCGGCCAGCAGCCCGAATCTTCACAGAGCGAGAGCGCCCAGCGGAAGCTGCTGGCCCGTCTCGATGCCAGGACATCAGAAGCAAAACGCATGAACGGCGGGTGGGGCTGGGCGACTGCCGCGGCCGCGGCCGTGCTGCTGCCGATGCTGCTGTGGATGCCGGGGACGAACAGCGCGCTCGCATTTTCGGATGTCCAGCGTCACTTCCTCGCTTTCGACACGCTTGTCGCGCAGTTGACGACCACCGTGGGCGGAAACGAACTGGTCGAAACGACGATACGCGTCGATGACCGGGACCGGACCCGCCTGGACGCCGGCGCCGGCTTTACCTATGTGATCGATCCGACCCGATCGATGATGCTGCAGCTGTTCCATGATCAGAAGCGGGCGCTGCTGATGCCTCTGGCCGGCCCCGCTGAGTTGGACGACGGCGTCGGGCTGGACTGGCTCGCCGACATCCGCGAGTTCCAGGGGCAGGCGGAATTGCTCGACGAGACCATGGTCATCCGCGGCCGGCAGGCATACGGCTTCAGCCTGGACGCCGGCGGCATGGACATGACGCTCTGGGCCGCCGAAAGCGGCGAGCCGCTCAGCCTTCTGATGGCCGGACCGGGCGGACTCGAGACCCGACTGGACTTCGAGTTCGACCGGCCGCTGGACGATGCGTTGTTCGCGCTGACCCCGCCGGCTGATTACCGGTTGCTTGGCGAATCCGCAACGGACGATGCGCGCAATTGATACGACCCATCCGAAGTCCCGGCGTCGCTGCCGGGACTTCGGAGCATGCGCACCGGCAGCGGGTTCTCGGCGGACGAATGGCCGGGTCGACCTGCGATAAGATGATGTTTCAGCAGGTCGGGAAATCGCCCGGCACACGGGAAATCGGTCGGGTATTTTCCGGCTCCGAACCATGCGATTTCCGCATGGCAGAGCGCATCGATCGTTCCGACAGGAGGTTCACGAATCATGGCAGACAGACCGCAAGTCAAACCCGGGGAATGGATCAAGGTCGGGGCCGAGGATTGTGTCGTTACCGAGGTCTCTGAATGCGGGGACGGCGGGTGCGAGGTGGTTCTCGACCCGGATGAGCCTCGCAGGGGAAAAGCCGTCTGGAACGGCGATGAATGGGTCCTCGAAATCGGCGAAAGCGGCTATCCCGAACAGCAGCCGCCGCCGGGCGATTACGTTCAGAAGCTCAAGCGCGGCCGGTCCCGATAACGGGAGGCAAGCCTCGTCCCGACTCGCTCTTGGCGCCGGGTTCAGTGCATGACTACAGCGAGCAGCAAAAGGCCGGAAAACACCAGCGTATAGGCCAGCAGCGCCAGCACGCCGTCGTTTGCGACCAGTGACAACCCGAATGCCGCAAGCGCCACGCCGCCCACCGAACTGCTTAAAGGCACTATCTCGAGCGGCGGCAGGATCAATGCGATCATGACGCATGCCCCGGCCGCGGTGCGTGCGCCCCCCTCGTAGGTGAGAAATGTCAGCCGGGGACGCAACGGCTTGTCCATCAGCCGGGCCGGTCGTCGCAACCCCTTGATGGAATTCTGCAACCGGCCCGAGGATATCGAGCGGTTCAGAATCCACCCGGGCAGCCAGAAAAAGTCGCGCCGCAACAGCAGTTGGACGGCCACCAGCAGAACAAACGCAGCGATTATCGTGGGCAGGCCGGGGATGCCGCTGAGCGGAGAGGCCAGTACAATTCCGGCGACCAGCACGAGGGGCCCGAACGAACGCGAACCCACGGCGTTCATGATCGCTCGGATGCTGACCCGCTCTTGACGATGCGCCACCTCGTCGATCCGCTCCAGCACCTCAGACAGAGGCGCGTCGCTGTTCATCCGTTATTGCGTTTCCACTCGCCGTTGTCGTCCTTGGCATACTTTTCCTTGACCGCATTCCAGGCGACGCGATGCGCGGTTTGTTCGCGGCCAGAGCCCCCGCGTCGATCCTCGGCCGAGTCGTACTGTTCGAAGGCCGAGTTGAACGCCTCGCGGTAGATGGTCTGGGCGCCCTCCGGCAGATTGTCGGTGACCTGGTCGGGCAGATCCTCGTTCTTCTCATACGGCATGCTCGTGTCCTCGTGTCGTGTTTTGAGCATTCGAGCATACGCAACTCAGGGAGTCGGGTTCTGCACTATTTGCACGGCTCTAGGATCGTGAAGCCACGTACAGGTTCCGCGCGGCACCGCCGGCGAAAAGTTTGTTTGTCCCCGGTATTCTGAAAAAAACAGCCGCGAACCGCATCCTGCACATGCCAGGGGCGCTGGGCGTCGTTGCGAGCTGTCGTTTCCCGGAAGATGCATTGGCGGACCATATTTTTGATAGATTGAATAGGCCGGCTTCATCGATCCGGCATGGATATGCAGGTGTCTGCGACGCGTAAGCAGGAGTATCGGCATGGAGGCAAGCGAACTGTTCGCGCTGATGATCATCAGCACGGCGACTTTTGCCCTGGGGCTGGTGCTGGCGGGCATCCCATTTTCGAGCTTGCGGATTTCCTGGCCGCAGCGCGCCCCTTTTCTCGGGGGAGGCATTCCCGATACGCACGCCTGGAGCCGCTTCCATGTCCGCTATTACCCGATGACGCTCTTGCTCATCGCGTTCGAAATGGAAATGATGTTCATGTACCCCTGGGCGGTGGTTTATGTCGCCGAGGGCGTCAAGGCGCTGGTCGAGATGGGCATGTTTCTGGCGATCCTGTCCATCGGCATCGTCTACGGGTGGCGCGAAGGCGTCTTCAAGTGGCAATGAACTGGCTGGCCCGCCTTGCGTGCCGGGCGCCGGTGCCGGTCTATCCGGCAATCGGCCGAAACGCATTGCCGCAGATCCAGGACTGGCGCCTGGATGCTCGCCTGCAGTGGACGCGTTCGCCCCGCCAGGCGCGCATTCTTCTGGTTGCTGGCGACATTCTCCCCGAGTGCAGGCCGGCCCTGCGTCGCCTCCACGACCAGTTGCCTGCACCCTCGATCACGCTGTGGTGGCGCAGCACGCCGCTGGCCGGACTGGCCGATCGGGCCGTTGTGTTCGAAGACGCCGACGAACTCGGCACGATTGCCGGCGACGCGTGCCGCAGCCTGTTGCTGGGAGACCGGCAAGGAGAGCCGAATCTGTGCCCGGACGAACCGCCGGCGCCCTTTGAAGGACGCGGAGATCACGGCCAGGGCGGCGAAGGCATGATGGGCGGCAAGCCCTACGGCCGGCCCATGGCGATGACCGCCGAGGACCTGCGCGACGGGCTGGAACTCGATCCGCTGGAGTTCTCGATCGGACCATTCTGGCCCGTGCTGCCGCCAGGACTGGCGGCGCGGCTCGTGCTGCACGGCGATGTGATTGCCGAGGTCGAGATCACCTCGGCGCCCTTTCCCGTCGATTTGCAGCCCGTGTTCGAACAGGCGCTGGAGCGCCCTGTACCCATCGCGGACCTCGAGATGGCGCGTGCCCGGAATCACTTGCGCCAGCTTTCCCATTCGATGTGGCTCAGCGGGCTCGAAAGCGCATCGCTGTCCGTGCTGCGGCAGGTTCAGGCGCTGCAGCCCCACGATTCGATAAGCGGGTTATGCGAACGGCTGCGGCGTGTCGGTTTTTTCTTTTCGGCCGGCGCCGGCAGGGGCGAAATCAGCCTGGAACAGGCCGAGCGGCTGGGCGGTCCCGCCGCGCGCGCGGCCGGCCTCGAACAGGATGCCCGCACACGCGATCCGGAGTATCGAAAGCTGGGCTTTCGGCCGGTCGGGGGCCGCGGCAATGATTGCCGGGCACGCTGGCAGCAGTGGCTGGACGAAGCGTCCCAGGCCCTGCACCTGGCCGGCCGGGCCCGGAGCAGCGGCGCTGAAACCTCGTATACCGAAAGCGTCGAAGCCCCCCGCGGCAACGTGCAATGCGGCCGTTACCCGGCGGACGCCAGCGCTATCCTGTCCGAACTCCTGCCCGGTCTGGAATGGAGCGAAGCGATGGCCACCATTGCCAGCCTGGATCTGGCCGGCGTCGCCGATCCCGGCGAGGGCCGGGCCTGATGGATCTCATGCTTTCGGTCATCGCGGTATTGGCCACGCTGTCGGTGGGCGCCTACGCGGTCGCCGTCATCGATCGGATCTGCGGGGTGGCAATGGGCGGCGAGGCAACGGGCGGCGCCGGTGTCCACGATCGCCGGAATCCCTTCCTGGCACCCCTTTCTCGCGCCGCCGCGCTATGGCTGGCGCCGCCGCATGTCACCGAAGCGCCCGATGCCGCGGGCTGGCGCCTGGCGCCCGTTTTGTATCTGACGCTGGCCGGGATGGGCCTGGCCGTGGTGCCATGGTCGGAGACTTTCGTTCCGGTCGACCTGGCCACCGGCATCGTCCTGTGGGGCGCGCTGGAGCCGCTGGCGACGGTGCTGATCTTCCTGCACGGCTGGTCGCCCAATTCGCATCTTCCGCTGCTCGGCGGTTACCGCTATGTCGCCGTGGGGCTGTCCTACATTCTGGTCAGCATGTTCGTGCTGATCGCGGTTGCGCTGCCGGCCGAATCCCTGCAGGTCAGCGCGGTGGTGGAATCCCAGCAGGAGCTCTGGAACGTGGTGCGCCAGCCGCTCGGCCTGCCGCTGTTCCTTATCGTTGGCCTGGGCATCAGTTTCTGGGGCCCGCTGGACTTTGCCGATTCCAACGACCTGGCCGGCGGCACCTCGGCCGAGAGCAGCGGCCGGGCATTGCTGGTCTGGCAGTTCGCCAGGATCGCGATGCTGGTTTCGTTTTCGGCCATCGCCGCCTCGGCGTTTCTGGGTGGGTGGATGGGGCCGCTGCTGCCCGGTCCGATCTGGCTGGTGATCAAGATGGTCTTCATTCTCGTGCTGCTGCTGGTGCTGGGCCGGCTCCTGCCCCGGCTTTCTCCTGAGCGCTTCATGACGCTCGCCTGGACCGTCCTGCTGCCGCTTGCCTTCGTCGACCTGGTGTGGGCCGGGCTCGAGGCGCTTTCATGACGGCAGTGGACCTGGCCTTCCTGCTCAATGCCGCCATCGCGGTCTATTCGGGCTGGCGGGTCTTTCGCACCGATTCGATGGTTCGCGCTTCGTTCCTTCTGCTGATTTCGTTTCTTGCGGTGGGCGCCATCATGTTGTTGCTGGGTGCGGTCTACCTGGGTGTGGCGATATTCTTCATGATGGCCGTGGAGATGATGATCATGGCGCTGTTCATGGTGATGTTCATGATGAACCCGGCCGGTCTCAATCCGATGAACATGGTCCACCAGGAACGGATTTCGGCCGCGGCGGGCGTGCTTGCATTCGTCGCCCTTGGCGCGGTGGCCGTCTTCGGGGAATTCCCCTCGCGCCCGAAGCCGGAAGGCCTGGACGTGGTCGCGCGGCTGGGTCACGAGCTGCTGGGCGACTCCATGCTGGTGTTCGAGTCGGCGGGCGTGACGCTGCTGGCAACGATGATCGGTGTCGTCGTGATGTCCAGCCGGCGGGGCCGCTACGGCGACGCCAACGAAGGTTCGGTGCCGCCCGGTCTCGAGCCCGGCGGCGAGCCGGCCGGCCAGCCGCCGGACGATGACGATGAGGAGCACGGATGTCACTGATCACGATCCTGGTGCTGGCTGCGGCCCTGATCGGGATCGGGCTGTACGGCGCATTGTCCCAACAGTCGTTCGTGATGCTGATGATGGGCCTGGAGCTGATGCTCAACGGCACCATGCTGGCCGCGGTCGGGTTCTGGGCGTACACCGCCGCCGGCGTCCCGGAGGGCCAGCTGCTGACCATTATTGTCATGGCGGTGATGGCGATTGAAATGGCCATGGGCTTTGCGCTGGTCGTGGCGGTGTATCGCGGCAAGCAGGCCGACGTGACCGAAGCGCTGGAAGGATTCAGGCACTGATGCTCTGGCTGATACCGCTCCTGCCGTTGCTGTCGGCCGTGCTGTTGTACGGCTGGTGCCAAGGTGTCGGAAGAGTGGTCCTGGCGGCTTCGGCCGGCCTGGTCAGCCTCATCGTCGCCGCACTGCTGGTCGCCGGGGTCATGCATGCCTGGAGCGCTGTCTTGCGCTGGAGCGAGACCCTGACGCTGCAGCTGGGCCTGTCGGAGACGGGCCTGATTTTCGCCTTCACCGTTGCGCTGGTTGCAATCCCGATCGTGGTCTACGCCGCCGCTCATGAGCCGCGTCGGGGGCTGGCCCGTCTGCTGGCGCTGCTGACCGCGTTCGTCGGCGCCATGCAGCTACTGCTGTTGGCGCGCGACCTGCTGACGCTGCTGATTGCGTGGGAACTGGTCGGCGCAATTTCCTGGGCCTTGATCGCACACCAGGGGTCGGACGCGAAGCGGGTCAGGCACGCCAATCGGGTTTTCCTGGTCACGCGTTTCGGCGACCTCGGTCTCTATATCGCCGCGGCAGCGGCCTTTGCTCACACCGGGTCTTTCGCCTACAGCGAGCTGGCGCAACTCGACGGCGTGGCGCTGAATGTCTTCGTCGCCGGCATCGTGCTGGCCTGCGCGAGCAAGTCGGCGCAGTTGCCGTTCTCGCCCTGGCTTTTTGCGGCCATGTCCGGGCCCACCTCGGCTTCGGCCCTGCTGCATTCGGCCACCATGGTGCCGGCCGGCGTTTACCTGGTCGCCCAACTGCACGGCGAGCTCGACACCGCTGCCTGGTTCGGCCCGATGGCCTTGTCGCTTGGCCTGTCCACGGCGCTGGCCAGCGGGCTTGTGGCCCTGGCGCAGCCGCGCGCCAAGCATCTGCTGGCGGCCTCGACGTCGGCTCATCTCGGGCTGATGTGGGTTGCCGTGGGCGCGGGATACCCCGGGCTGGCGGTACTCCATTTCGTCGTCCACGCGCTGGCCAAGGCACCGCTGTTCCTGGCTGTCGGTATTGCCGCCGAACGCGCGGGCAGCTACCGATTGCAACGATTGCGAAGTGCCGGGGTTTCGGTTGGAGTAAGCGTGGCGGCCCTGGTCGCGGCAGCCGCCATCGCCGGCGTGTTTCCGCTGGGCGGGGCCTGGACCAAGGAGGCCGTCGTCACCGTTGCCGGAAAGTTCTCGATCTGGGCCGCAATCCTGGCCATGCTCGCCGGCGGGCTGAGCGCTGCCTATGCGGCCCGCCTTTATGTTTCGGTATTCCACTGGACCCGAGGGGAACGCCCCGCCGGAACGGGCCTGGATCGCGCGCCGGTCTGCGGGTTCGCGGTGGCCGGTGCGGCGACCGCAGTCCTGTGGTTGCCCGCTTCCGAGGGCGTTACGGCAGCCTGGCCGGGCTTGGCGGCACTGGAGTTCAAGGCCTGGGAGCTGGTCGTCTCGTTCGGGCTGGTCGCACTCGGGCTGGTGGCGGGTGCGTGGTTCGCCCGTCATCCGGTTCTGGCCGAGAGGTCGCGCCTGTTGCGCGGCTGGCTCGGCATTCCCACGCTCGCGCAGGGCCTTTGCGTGGCGCCGATGCTGGGCCTGGCGCGCGCACTGGCGCGATTCGACGATCTGTGGGACCGCGTGATCACCGGCGCGGCGCTTGGCGTGAGAAATACTGCGCTCATCCTGGCGCGCGGCGACGACACGGTCGTCGATGCAGGAGTGCGCCTGGCCAGTCGACTGACGAACTGGCTGGCCGTGCAGGGCCGCGGCGCCGGCGAGTGGCTTTTCGATGAAATTCCCCAAGGCATCGCGCGCCTTTCGGGTGCCGCGTCCCGATATGCAACAACGCTGCAGACCGGCATGGTGCATCACTACTACGGCATGATCGCCGCCGGCTTCCTGGCCATCCTGGCCCTGCTCACCCTGGGAGAGCTGCTTTGATACTGACTCTGACCCTGGCCGTTCCGCTGGCGGGCGCGCTGATCCTGGCCTTCGGGCCCCGCTTTCGGGAGCAGACCGCCCGCCGGTTCGCCGTCGCCACGGCAACCGTTCCGTTGCTGCTGCTGATCGGCGCGTGGTTCCGATTCGATCCCGCCGGGCCGCAGTTCCAGCTGGTGCTGGACGTGCCCTGGGTGCCCAGCCTCGGCATGGGGTTCCGGCTCGGGGTCGACGGAATCGCGCTGGCGGTTGCCAGCATGAGCGCATTGCTGTTCGTCGGCGCTGCCGCCTACCCGGTCGATACCAAGGGCATGGCCCGGCAATACTACGCCTGGCTGCTGTTTCTGGAAATGGGCTCGCTGGGTCTGTTCCTGGCGCTGGACCTGCTGCTGTTCTACGTGTTCTTCGACCTCAGCCTCGTGGGCATGTATTTCCTGATCGCGCGCTGGGGCCACGGCCGGCCGCGCTACGCGGCACTCAAGTTCTTCATCTACACGCTGGTCGGTTCGCTGGCGCTGCTGCTGGGCATTCTCGGCCTGTACCTCGCCGCCGAGCCGGCCACGTTCGACATGCGCGCGCTCATCGAGCAGCAACCGCTTGCCGGGGGTGGAGCGCTTGCCGGACTGGTGCTGCTGGCCTTCATCATCGGTTTCGCCATCAAGACGCCGCTGGTGCCTTTCCACACCTGGCTGCCGCGCGCGCACGTCGACGCCCCGGCGCCGGCCTCGGCGCTGCTGGCCGGGGTGCTGCTGAAAATGGGCACCTTCGGCCTGCTGCGCATCCCGCTGGCCATGATGCGCGAGACGTTCGCCGCCTGGGCCCCGTGGATCGCGCTGATGGCGGTGCTCTCGATCATCTACGGTGCGCTGGTCGCGCTGGGCCAGAACGACATGAAACGTCGGATCGCCTATACCTCGATCAATCACATGGGCTACACCGTGCTGGGCATCGCCGTGGCCGGCGCAATGCTGGAAGGCAATGAGACCGCGCGCCAGCTGGCGCTGACCGGGGCGACGCTGGAAATGGTCGCCCACGGTCTGATCACCGGCAGCCTGTTCCTGGTGGCCGGATCGTTCTGGCAGCGCGGCGAGACCTACGACATCGACGCCTACGGCGGCCTGGCCGCCCAGGCGCCGCGCCTGATGCTGCTGACGGTGCTGGCCTCGTTCGCCAGCTTCGGCCTGCCCGGCATGGCCGGGTTCGTGGCTGAATTCCATATCTTCGTCGGCACCTTCGCGGTCTATCCGTGGCTGGCCGCGGTCGGCCTGCTGGGCATCGTGATCACGGCCGCGCTGTTCCTGCAGATGCTGCAGCGGCTGTTTCTCGGCGCGCGCCCCGAACGCTGGGCCGACTTCGGCGACCTGCGTTTCAGTGAATACGTCGTGCTCGGCGTGCTGGTTGCGCTGACGGTGCTGATCGGCGTCTATCCGCGCTTTCTGCTCGACATCATCGTGCCTTCGTCGCGCTGGCTGGTCGGAGGCGGCTGATGCCGGTCGCGGATCTGCTGCCCGAGCTGGCCCTGTTGGTCGGCGCGGTCGTTATCGTCCTGTTCGCCTCGTTCAGTCCCCGCAGCTATCAACCGGTCTGTGCCGGCCTGGCGCTGGTCGCGATCGCACTGGCGGTCTTTTTCACCGTCATGCAAAGCGGCGGAGCGCCCCGGCTGACCTTCTCGGGCGTCTGGGCGCTGGACACCATGGCCATCTACGCCAAGCTCCTGATGCTGGTCTCGGGTGCTTTTGCAATTGCGCTTTCACCGCGATGGATGGAAACGGACCGGCGCCACGGCGAATACTACGCCCTGCTGCTGTTCTCTCTGCTAGGCGCCGTCATGATGGCTTCGGCGACCGACAGCATGGAGTTGATCGTGGGGGTGCTGCTTTCGTCGGTCACCGGCTATGCGCTGGTCGCCTACCACCGTGCCTGGGCGCCGGCGCTGGAAGCCGGCATGAAGTATTTCCTGATCGGTGCCCTGGCCAACGCGCTGTTCGTGATCGGCATCGTGCTGATCTTCGGGCTGACCGGCGCCACCGGCTATCCGGACATTGCGCTGGAGCTGCCCCGTCACGACAGTCCGCTGATCGTCATCGTCGCGCTGGCTTTCGTGGTTATCGGCCTGGCGTTCAAGCTCGGCGCTTTCCCGGCCCATGCGTGGCTGCCCGACGTGGCCCAGGGCGCGCCGGCGCCGGTAGCGGCGCTGCTGACCGTGGTGCCGAAAATCGGTGCGGCAATCGCATTGGTCCGATTCGTCCAGCTATTGCCCGGGACCATCGAATGGGCGTGGGTGATCGCCGGGATTTCGGCGCTGACCATGACGCTGGGCAACCTCGGCGCGATGTGGCAAAACGATTTTCGTCGGCTGCTGGGCTGGTCTGCGGTGTCCCAATCGGGCTACGCCCTGATGGCGGTGGCCGTGGTCGGGGCCAGCGACGAGGCCGTGCCCTCGCTGCTGGTCTTTCTCGCGGCCTACGCGGTCGCCAACATCACCGCGTTCGCCGCGGTGGTTCATCTGCGCGGCCGCACGGCGCTGGATGACTATCGCGGCCTGGCCCGGGTGCGGCCGTGGACGACCATCGCGATCATACTGGCGCTGCTTTCGTTCGTCGGCATTCCGCCGCTAGCCGGCTTCTTCGGCAAATTCTTGCTGTTCCGCGCGACCCTGGACGGCGGCTACGCCTGGCTGGTGGTCGTGGCCCTGGCCAATACCGTGCTGTCGTTGTTCTACTACCTGCGAGTGATCGGGCCGATAGTTTTCGACAAGCCGGCGGGTGAAGTTTCCGACCTGGGGAAAACCGCTGCCGCAGCGCTGATGGTGGCTGCCTTGCTGGTGTTGGCCCTGGGCCTGTGGGCGCAGGGGCTGATCGCGCTTGCCGTTTCCGGAACCTGACAGCCCGATACGGCGTTTCCCGCCATTTCAGGGTCGTCTGGTTGTTAGATTCAGCCGGCCATCCGCTTTCGTATGGCCGTGGCCGCCACGCGTCCGAACTCGGCATAGCTCTGTTCCGAAGGGTGGAAGCCGTCTTCGCAGAAGCTTCCGTCCCGAGCTTCGAAAGCCAGCGGGATGTGCACGGCCAGACGGTGATTTTCGACCTCATCGCGCAGCACTCGGTCGAACTGGCGGGCGCGCAGTCCGAATAACGCGCGAAGCGGCTGCGGCAGCGCCGGGAAGTGATCCATGGGCGGCAGCCCGCTGACCGCAATCACGGCGCCCGGCCACCGGTCGGTGAGCGCCCGCAGCAGCGTTTCGATGTCGCTGCGCCAGCGCGCCAGGCCATGCAGCGAAATCACGTCGTTGACGCCGGCCGAGACGAGGACGGCGTCGACCCGATCGTTCTCCAGCCCCGGCAGCATCCCGGTCGCGATCTGGCGGCTGGTCGCACCGCTGCGCCCGACGGCCTTCCAGCGAACGCGGGCCTCCAGCGCAGCGGAAAGATGCTTCGCGGCCTGGCCGACCAGCGCGTCCCCGAGTTTGCGGGCGCCGACGCCGGCGATGATCGAATCGCCGATCGCCAGCAGTTTCAGTTCGTTCGGCCCGTGCCCGGTTTCACCTTCCGAGGGCCCGTCTGCGGCTGGAAACCGACGCGCGGTCTTTCTGACCCACACGGCCTGGGGCAGTAGAAGCGCAAACAGGCTCCAGAACCCCAGATCCCTGGCTGTCACCGCACCACGTGCCATTCGGTCTGGCGACCGGCCAGGTAGATGACCCGCTCGCCGTCGAAGTACGCCGATTGTTCAAGCTTGATCTGCACGTGCTGGCCGTCCCAGGGCGCGTAGGGCATCGCGACGTTGCCCTCGATGGCGTAGGCGGTGTCGGGGTGCAGCGGCCAGTCGCCGGTGTTCGGGATGGCGCCCGGCTTGTCCCACATGCCGATTGTCGGTCCCGGCGCGTGGCCGACGTAGCCGATCGGGTGGGTGTAGATGTTGTGCAGCCACGGCTCGTTTGCCATGGCCCGCTGAGCGGCTTCGAGGATCTGGTTGCCGCTGCGGCCGGTGACGAATTCGCCGGTCAGCAGATCCTGCCAGCGATTGCCCTCGGCCAGTGCCTTCTTGAGACCGTCGGGTACGTCGTCCTGGCCGGCCTCGAGTACGTAGCCCATTTCCTGTGTGTCGGTGCACAGCTTCAGGTAGCAGATGCCGACGTCGGTGTGCAGGACGTCGCCGCGATGAATGACGCCCTCTACGCCGCAGAAATCCGACTCGGCGGTGCATTCCTCGCCCGGTCGCTGAGCGTTGACGTAGGGCATGAACCAGATCGGCAGGCCCTGCGATTCGAAACGCTGCCGAATGAACCAGGCGACGTCGTCGGTGGTGGTCACGCCGGGCGTGATCACCCGATTGGAAAAAGCCTCGGCAATCACGCCGCGCGCCAGCGCGACGACGTGTGGGTAGACCTCGAGCTCTGCCTCGCTGCGCGTTTCCATCCAGCGAACGACGAGGTCTTCGGCCGAGACCAGCCGATTCTCGAAGCCTTCCGGCAGCACTTCCAGCAGGCGCTTGTGCAGACCGTGGCTGAGACCGTCGGCTTCGGGCCAAGTGCGCGAGGTGTTGATGCCGATGCGTTCGGGGGCGCGCTTCGCGATCAGCTCGCCCAGCGCCGTCCACTGCTCGTCCAGGTCGCCGCCGGACCACTCGACCTGGAACGGTTCGCCCAGCGGGTAGCGGTTGACGCTCAGAAAGTCGACCCCGCCGTCCTCGTTGCGGGCAAATATCAGCATGGTGGTGCGGCGCGCGGCGAACGACGGCTGCGGCACCAGCGTGAAGTACACCGGGTCCTCGGCGTATTCGCGGTTGAGCACCAGCCACATGTCGAGTCCGCTCTCGTTCATCAATTGCGGCAGCAGGTTCTGCAGCCGATCGGCGACCATCCGGTTTTCAGGTTCCACGCGGTCGCGCGGCGCCAGCACGGCTGCGCCTGGCTCGATAACGCGGCCCTGGCCGGGGGCGTGGTCGTCGGCGGTTGCCGGGCCGGCCATGACGCCGGCGATGAGCGGAATTGCCGCTACGCTTCGAATGACTTTCAGCATCTCAATCTCCAGCTTCCCGGCTTAGCCGTTGGTGTCTTCATCAGCGGGCGGTTGTTGGTCCTGCTCCAAGTTGGTGGACTGAGCGCCGCCTTCGGCTTCCCGATCGTCACCAGCGTCGTCCCCGTCCCCGTTCTCGGTCACCTCGGCCTCGTCGGATTCCGGCACCGGCTCGACTTCCGGCGGCGGTGGCGGCGGCTCGACCATTTCGCGGTACTCGCCCTCGGTCAGGCGCGAAGCGTCCTGCAGGAACGCCGCGACCTCCCAGACCTGCTCGTCGGCCATCCGGTCTTCGCCGCGCGCCGGCATGGCCGACATCTTGATGCCGTTTCGCACGACCCAGAAGGTATAGGCCGGGTCGTGGTTGTGACGGGTCAGCGCCGGCGGGCGCGGATCGAAGCTGTCGGAAGGCTCCCGCCCCGGTCGACCATGACAGCCGGCACAGCCCTGGTCATAGCTGACGGCCCCGGCGCGGACCATGTCCCTGTCGTTCATCGGCGGCACTTCCAGCTCCTCCGCGCGCCGTTTTATCGAGTTGTAGCGCAGCGTGGAAAGAAACCAGTGGGTGACGGCGTTGTGGCCGGTGCCCACCGACACGTCGTAGTAGCCGCTGTAGGCATAGGCAATGGCGCCGCCGACGACGATCACCGCCAGCACGAGGGCGGTCTTGAGGAACCTGGCAATCGTTTTCACAAAAGTCTCCCGGTCATATTGTTTCGGCCAATGGTACGCCAATCCGATGGCGAATCCGACTGCCGCGCCCGGTGTGGGCGGGTTGAGTACACTTCACCTCATCTCATCGGAAGGCGGCGCACGCATGGCCAGCGACAAGCATTACAGCATCTGGATCAACGGCGAACTCAAGCCCGAGTCGCAGGCGCAGGTATCGGTGTTCGATTCCGGCTTCGTGCTCGGCGACGGCGTCTGGGAGGGCGTGCGCGTCGTCGGCGGCCGGCCAGCGTTCCTGGACGCGCACGTCCGCCGGTTGGCCGAAGGCGCCAAGGCGCTGCTGCTGGCTGAAGTGCCCAGCGCCGACGAACTGCGCAGGGCAGTGGGCGAGGTCATCGAAGCGAATCAACTGGTCGACGACGCCCACCTGCGTATCATGCTGACGCGCGGTGTCCGGCGCGAGCCCTACCAGAACCCGGCGCTGGCCGGTTCGGGCCCGACCCTGGTGATCATTCCGGGCCATCACCCGGTCACCGAACAGGCGCTGACCCACCCGCAGAAGCTGTTCACCGTGCACGTTCGCCGCGGCGCGCCCGACGTGCAGGATCCCAAGCTCAACAGCCACAGCAAGCTCAATTGCATCCTGGCCTGCATCCAGGCATCGGTGGCTGGGGTGGACGAGGCCTTGATGCTGGATCCGGACGGCTTCGTCGCCACCTGCAACTCCACGCACTTCTTCATCGTCAGGGACGGGACGGTGATGACCTCCGACGGGCGCTACTGCCTGGGCGGGATCACGCGCGGGCATGTGATTTCGCTTTGCCGCGACCTGGGCATCGAATGCCGCGAGAAATCGTTCAGCCTGACCGACGTCTATTCGGCCGACGAGGCGTTCACCACCGGCACGTTGTCGGGCCTGCGCCCGGTCGGCGAGATCGACGCGAGAACGATCGGCAGGGGCGAACGCGGGCCGGTCACCGAACGCCTGCAGCAGGCCTATGCAGAGCTGCTCCGGCGAGACTCATGAGTCCCGAAAGTCGGAATCCCTTGAGAATCGCGATGTGGTCCGGCCCGCGCAATATATCCACGGCGATGATGCGTGCGTTCGAAAACCGCCCGGACTGTGCGGTGACCGACGAGCCGCTGTACGGGGCCTGGCTGGCGATGACCGGCGAGGATCACCCGATGCGCGACGAGGTCATCGCCGCAATGGAGACCGACTGGCGCAAGGTCACCGAGATGCTGTCCGGGCCGGTGCCCGGCAGCCGGCCGGTGTGGTACCAGAAACACATGACCCATCACCTGCTGCCTGAGATGATGCAGCGCGACTGGCTGTCGAAGCTCACCCACGTCTTTCTCATCCGGGACCCGGCTGCAGTGGTCGCCTCCTACCTGAAAAAGCGCGACACGGTCAGCGCCGAGGGCATCGGCGTGCCGCAGCAGTGGGCGATGTACCGGTTCGTCACCGAACAACTGGGCCAGGCACCGCCGGTGATCGATTCGACCGAATTTCTGCAAGACCCCGAGGCGTACCTGCGCGCCTTGTGCAATGCGCTGGACATCCCGTTCAGCGACTCGATGCTGTCGTGGCCGCCGGGCCCGCGCGACACCGACGGCGTCTGGGCGCCGCACTGGTATGGCAGCGTGTGGAAATCAACCGGCTTCGGCCCGCCGCCGTCAGAGACGCCGCAATTGACGGGCCGCGCGCGCGATGTCGCGTCGTGCTGCAGCGCGACGTACCAGCGCCTGCGCGAGCGGCGGTTGAAGGTGGTTTGAGCGGGATTTTCGCTTCGCTGCTTGCCTCGGCACCGCTTCGGCATCAGCCCGCAAGCAGAACGGCAGCCGTTGAAGTGAATACCTGCCGGCGCAAGCAGAGTCAGTAAAGGACGCTTTACCGGGACAAGCCGACAGCTTGACGGTGACGGGTTTGGCCGATCCGTTCGCGTATGGAATCAAGACGCGAAAAAATCGACGGGTAGGCTGTCATGGTTCCACCAATGTCTTCTCCGGTCCGGGCCGGAATCCTGAAGTTCAGTTTGCTGGTCGCCGCCGGGCTGGCCGGCACTTCGCTGGCGTTAGGGGCGCCGGTTCCGGAGTCGCTGTCAGCCGAACCGGCAGCGATTGCAGCGGCGGACGATGGTCTACCGAGGACGGCCAATACGGCCCGCAACTCGACCGCGTTCGCGCCCGGCTTTCTGCGCATCGAGCAGGACGATGCGGACTGGAGTACCGCGGGCACCTGGACCGAAATCACCCTGCAGGGCGTCAGCGGAAACACTTACTTGCGCAGTACCACGACCGGGGATACCGCGCAGATCACCTTCACCGGGACCTGGGTCGGCCTTGGATTTCTCGCCGATCGATTCAGCGGAGAGGTCGAGATCAGCATCGACGGCATCAGCCAGGGCATTTTCGACCTGTACCGGCGCGAAGACACGCCGATTTCACTGCGTTTCGATGGCCTGAGCAACGCGGTCCACAGCATCGGCATCACGGTGCTTGACAGCACCAATCCGCTGACCTCGGGCACGCGCGTGCAGCTGGACTATGCCGACTACGGAGACGGCTCGCCGTTGCCCGACGGCAGCTTCGAGGAAGACGATGCGCGGCTGCTGGTCAGCGACGGCTGGAGCACGGTCGCCTACGCGGGCGCCAGCGGTGGCG
>Ga0102934_1000873_pt1 | contig 20832 bp, 15 predicted proteins | sample SalPonR2_A_D1_MG_FD_78175 | JGI IMG/M metagenome (GOLD analysis project Ga0102934, IMG submission 78175) | Salt pond soil microbial communities from South San Francisco under conditions of wetland restoration - Salt Pond MetaG R2_A_D1_MG | ecosystem: Environmental > Aquatic > Marine > Intertidal... | reverse complement strand
CCCGAGCAGCACCGCAAGGTCTATTTCCACTGGCTTGAAAACATCGAGCCCTGGACCATCTCGCGGCAGCTCTGGTGGGGTCACCAGATCCCGGTCTGGTACGGCTTCGACCTCGCGCGGCACGGGTTCAACGACGATGAGGGCGACGGCGCGCTCGACGAGGTCGAGATGCTGCGGCTTCTCAACGCCCAGACCCTGCTGGAGGGCGAGGACCGGCACCATTGCGCGGCGGAGTTCGACACCGTCTCGGCGAAGTTCGCCGATGTGCTGGGCGGGCTGCCGACGCCGCTGAACCACGCTCGGGTTGTCGAAGTCACGGATCGCCACGAGGCCGCGCACATGCTGGGCGCGTGCCTCGCGCAGTACGAGATCGACCAGGACCCGACCAGGCTCGTCTACCCGGTCTGGCGCGACCCCGACGTGCTCGACACTTGGTTCTCCTCCGGCCTCTGGCCCATCGGCACGCTGGGCTGGCCCGAGGACACGCCCGAGCTGCACCGCTATTTCCCGACCTCGACGCTGGTCTCCGGCTTTGACATCATTTTCTTTTGGGTCGCCCGGATGATGATGATGCAGCTGGCCGTCACCGGCGAGGTGCCGTTCCGTGACGTCTATGTCCACGCCCTCGTCCGCGATGAGAAGGGGCGCAAGATGTCGAAGTCGGTCGGCAACGTGCTCGACCCGCTGGATTTGGTCGACGAATACGGCGCGGACGCGCTGCGCTTCACGCTGACCTCCATGGCCGCCATGGGCCGCGACCTGAAACTCAGCAAGGACCGCATTCAGGGTTATCGCAACTTCGGCACCAAGCTCTGGAATGCCGCGCGCTTCGCCGAGATGAACGCGTGCAGGCCCGTCGCGGGTTTCGATCCGGCCTCTGTCACACAGACGGTGAACACATGGATCGTGGGTGAGACGGCGCGCGCGCGGATGGCCCACGACGAGGCGCTCGGCAAGTACCGGTTCAACGACGCCGCGAACGGGCTCTATGCCTTCGTCTGGCACAAGGTCTGCGACTGGTATCTGGAATTCGCCAAGCCGCTCTTCGCCTCCGGCGACGACGCGGTGATCGCCGAGACGCGCGCGACCATGGCCTGGGTGATCGACCAGTGCCTGATCCTGCTGCACCCCACGATGCCCTTCATCACCGAGGAACTCTGGGGCGAGATCGCCGATCGGCCGAAGATGCTGGTCCACGCCGACTGGCCGGACTACGGCGGCGAACTGATCGATGCGGAGGCGGACCGGGAGATGACATGGGTCATCGGTCTGATCGAAGAGATCCGCTCGGTCCGTGCGCAGATGCATGTGCCTGCGGGCCTGAAGGTTCAGCTGATGCAGGCAGAGCTCGACGCGGCGGGGCAGGCGGCCTTCGACCGAAACCGCGCGATGATCGACCGGCTGGCGCGCCTGTCGGACGTGACCGTGGTAGATGCACTGCCCAAGGGGGCTGTGACGGTCGCCGTGGAGGGTGGCGTCTTCGGCGTGCCCATCGCGGACCTGATCGACGTGGACGAGGAAAAGGCGCGGCTCGAAAAGGTGCTGGCCAAGCTCTCCAAGGAGATCGGCGGCCTCAAGGGGCGCCTGTCGAACCCGAAATTCATCGAGAGCGCGCCCGAGGAGGTCGTGGACGAGACCCGCGAGAACCTTGTCCAGCGCGAAGAGGAAGAGGGCAAGATCCGTGCGGCGCTTGACCGGTTGAACGAGATCGCGTGAGGGGGTGCCGCCCGCGAGGGCGGCGCCGGTATCCGCGCGGAAACCGGACCGAAAACGCGCGTTTTCCGCTCTATTCCGTGCTATACATCGCCGATGAGCGACCGCTTCGGAAAGCTGGCTGAACGCCAGATGCAAAAGGCGCTGGCCGAGAAAAAGCTCTCTGGCCTCGAGGGGGAGGGGCATCCGTTGCCCGAACGGCCCGAGGCGGCCTTTGTCGATGCAGGCGAGGCGGTCGGGTACCGGATCATGCACGAGCACGGCGCGCTGCCCGAGGAGATCGCGCTGCGCAAGGCGGTAGAGGTGGCCAAGGCCGATTACGCCAGGGCGGAGACACCCGAGGACAAGCGCGCGGCCATGGCCCGGATCGCCGAGCTGCAGATGAAGGTTTCCATCGCCGCGGAGGCGCGCAAACGCTTCATGGGGTGAGGCCGATGACTCGGACGGCGATAGCTTCCCTGACGGCGTGATCGCCCGCCGCGTTCGGGTTGGCGATAGGTCCGGCGCGGCAAGCCTTGCGCGCGGACCGGAATTGCGGTCTTTCTCCGCGCCATGACCAAGCCCCGCTATACCGACCTCGTCCAGAGCCTGCCCGCCACCGTGCCCTTCGTCGGCCCCGAAACGCAGGAGCGCGCCCGCGGCGCGCCCTTCACCGCACGCCTTGGCGCGAATGAAAGCGTGTTCGGTCCCTCGCCCCGCGCCGTGGCCGCGATGGCCGAGGCTGCGTCGGGCGCGTGGATGTACGGCGATCCGGAAGGGTATGACCTGCGGAAAGCGCTGGCCGAGCATCACGGCGTCCCGATGAACCATGTCGTGGTGGGCGAGGGGATCGACGGGCTGCTGGGGTACCTCGTCCGCCTGCTCATCGCGCCGGGCGATGCGGTCGTGACCTCGGATGGCGCCTATCCGACCTTCAACTACCATGTGGCCGGCTTCGGCGGCGTCTTGCATAAGGTGCCCTACAGGGGGGATCACGAGGACCCCGAGGCCCTTATCGCCAAGGCGGCGGAGTTTGGCGCGAAGCTGGTCTACCTCGCCAACCCGGACAATCCGATGGGCAGCTGGCACGACGCCGCCACCTTGCGCGCAATGATCGATGCTTTGCCCGAAGGGACCGTGCTTGCCCTCGACGAGGCCTACTCCGACACGGCGCCGGAGGGCGCGATCCCGCCGCTGGAGCCGACGCATCCCCGCGTCATCCGGTTCCGGACATTTTCCAAGGCCTATGGCCTGGCTGGTCTCAGGGTGGGCTATGCCTTGGCCGAGCCCGTCTTCGTGGCCGCCTTCAACCGGGTCCGCAATCATTTCGGTGTTGGCCGGCTCGCGCAGACCGGCGCGATGGCGGCGCTGGCCGATCAGGGTCACCTGATGCGGGTCGTGGCCGATATCGACGCCGCGCGGCACCGGATCGCGGCGATCGCGCGCGAGAACGGGCTAGTCCCTCTGCCGTCCGCGACGAATTTCGTGACCGTCGATTGCGGCGGCGACGGGGATTTCGCCCGCGCCGTTCTGGCGGGTCTCGTGGCGCGCGGCATCTTCGTGCGGATGCCCTTCACCGCGCCGCAGGATCGCTGTATCCGCGTCTCCTGCGCGCCCGAGCCGGCGCTCGATGCCTTTGCCGAGGCTCTCCCGCAAGCGCTTGCGGAGGCGCGCAGAACCTGACCTTGCCTGTTGACGGGTTCGGCCAGCCGCGCCTCCGCCTCTGCGGTTTCTGATGGCCGAGCTCAACCCTCGGCGATGACCTTGGCGGCGGCCTCCAGCCCGGTCGGTCCATGGGGAATGCCGAGCGCGGTCATCCCCGCCTGAAAGCTGCCGAGGACACCGAGCACCATATGCGCGTTGACATGGCCCATATGACCGATGCGCAGGAAATCTTCGGCGTTGCCTCCCGGCCCCTCCACACCGCCCAGCGGAATGCCCAGCGTCACGCCCGCGGTCCCGGTCATCCACTCGCGCATGCGCTGACCGTTGCCGGGGCCGAAATTGACAGTGGTCACGGAATGGCTGCGCTTGGACTGCTCGGCGATGTTGGGCCGGACCGGCCCGGCCTGTCCCCAGACCTCCAGCGCGGCCCAGACGGCGCGCGCCAGCACCGCATGGCGGTGCCAGACGTTTTCCAGCCCCTCTTCGTTCACGATCATGTCGAGTGCCACGCGCAGACCGTAGAGATGATGCGTGGGCGCAGTGCCGTTGAAGTAGCGATAGAACTCCTCCGGCGCCATGCGGGGGCGCCAGTCCCAATAAGGTGTCACCAGGTCAGCGCGATCGCGCGCGAGATCGGCCTTGTCGTTGAAGAAGACGAAGGCCATGCCCGGCGGCGTCATCAGCCCCTTCTGGCTGCCGGTGACCATCACGTCGACGCCCCAGTCATCCATCTGGAACTCGTCGCAGGTCAGGCAGGCGATGCAGTCGGCGAACAGAAGCGCGGGGTGGTCGATGGCGTCGAGCGCCTTGCGCAGGCCGGCGATGTCGTTCTTCACGCTGGTGGACGTGTCGACCTGCACCGCGAGCACGGCCTTGATCCGGTGGTCCCGATCGGCGGCCAATGCCTCGGTCACGCGGGCCATGTCGATATCGCTCTGCTGCCCGAAATCGATGATCTGACAGTCGACGCCCATCGCCTTGGCCATCTCGCCCCAGCCAAGGCAGAAGCGTCCGGTCCCCAGCACGAGGATCTTGTCCCCGCGGCTGAGCGTGTTGGTCAGCGCCGCTTCCCAAGCGCCGTGGCCGTTGGCGATATACATTGCCACATGGCCTTTTGTCCGCGCGATGGCCTTGAGGTCCGGCACCAGCCCCGCGACCATGTCGACGAGCTGGCCCGTGTAGATGTTCGGCGCGGGCCGGTGCATCGCCTGCAACACGCGGTCGGGCATGACGGACGGGCCGGGAATGGCAAGGTAGTGGCGGCCGTTGGCAAGGCTCATGGGGTTTCCTTTCACGCGACCCGCCGGAGGTAAATCGCCGCCCGTCCAAGGTCAATCGCATCAGGCGGGTTGGCGGCGCTGGGCCGCATCATTAGATGTGATAAGGCTCATTGGTGGAGGTGAAGATGGACGGCGAACTGGCCCCGGACCGCACGGTTCTGACGATCTCGGGCAAGGACCGCGAGACGTTCCTGCACGGGCTGGTCACCCATGATGTGGGCGGGCCCGGCAGCGATCTCGTGTGGTCGGCGCTCCTGACGGCGCAGGGCAAGTATCTGGCCGATTTCTTCCTGCTCAACCGGGGCGAGGAAATCCTGCTCGACGTCAAGACCGACATCGCGCCGGCGCTGGCGCAGCGGCTGTCGATGTATCGTCTGCGCGCGGACGTGGCTATCGCCGACAGCGGCCTGACCGTGGTGCGCGGTCTGGGTGACACGCCGCCCGAGGCATGGCCCGACCCGCGCCACCCGGCGCTGGGCTGGCGGTCCTATGGCGGGCAGGGCGGCGCGCCCGAAATCGACTGGGACGCGATCCGCGTGGCCGCCTGCGTGCCGGAAACGGGCGTCGAGCTGATCCCCGATGACAGCTACATCCTCGAGATGGGCTTTGACCGGCTCCATGGGGTGGATCACCGCAAGGGCTGCTATGTCGGGCAGGAAGTCACCGCGCGGATGAAGCACAAGACCGAACTGCGCAAGGGACTTGTGACCGTGACCGTTGCGGGGCAGGCCGAGCCGGGGACGCCGGTGGAGGACGCCGACGGTCGCGTCGCGGGGACGCTTTTCACCCGGTCGGGGGGGCTTGCGCTGGCGCATCTGCGCTATGACCGGGCCACGGGTCCGCTGAAGGCGGGCGAGGCCATGGTGAACTGGGACGGCACGGTGCCGACCGCCTGATCTCAGGCTTTCGACGACGCAGTCGGCAGGCGGAGACGGATCGGCCCCTTGGCTGAGACGGGATCGACCGGGCGCCCGCGCTGCGTCGCGACCAGCCCCAGATCGGCGGCGACCCGGCGTATCTCGGGCATCAACGGCCGCCAGTCCTCGCCGAGCGCGTGCGCGGCCTCGGACGGGCAGAAGCTGCGTCCGGGGCCACGCGCTGTCGCCAGCCGGTTCAGAACCCCGGCGACGTCATCGTCGCTGATGTCCGGGCCGTCCTTCACTCCGCCGCGGTCGACGGGAGCTTCAGCTTGTCGAAATCGCTGGCGTCGTGACGTTCCTTGAGGAACTCGGTCGGATCGTCCGAACTGCGGTTGACCCGCGCGCCGCGTTGCACGGCGGGGCGGGCATAGAACCGCTCGGCCCAGGCGATGACGTTGGTGTATTCATGCACTGACAGGAATTCGCCCGCGTCATAGCTTTCGCCCATCACGGTGCGACCGTACCACGGCGCGATGGCGATATCGGCGATGGTCAGCGCGTCGCCCACCATCCATGTCCGCCCCTCCAGATGCCGGTTCAGAACGTCGAGCTGGCGCTTGGTTTCCATGGCGAAACGGTCGATCGGGTATTCCATCGGGTAGGGCGCGTAGGCGTAGAAATGCCCGAAGCCGCCGCCGAGATAAGGGGCGGAGCCCATCTGCCAGAACAGCCAGGACAGCATCTCGGGCCGGTTTTCCGGCGCGCCGAGGAAGGCACCGAATTTCTCGGCCAGATGCAGCAGGATCGCGCCGGATTCGAAGACGCGCACGGGTGTCTCGCCGCTGTGGTCCATCAGGGCCGGGATCTTGGAATTCGGGTTGATCTCGACAAAGCCCGAGCCGAACTGATCGCCCTTGCCGATATTGATGAGCCACGCGTCGTATTCCGCGTCATGGCCGGCCGCGAGCAGCTCCTCGAACATGACCGTGACCTTGACGCCGTTCGGCGTGCCCTGGCTGTAAAGCTGGAAGGGATGCTTGCCGACGGGCAGTTCCCTGTCATGGGTCGCACCGGCGATGGGGCGGTTGAGGCTGCCCCATTTGCCGCCGTTTTCCTTGTCCCAGGTCCAGACCTTGGGCGGGGTGTAGCCGGTATCGTCGGTCATCTCGTGCTCCATCAGGCGTTACTGCCCCAGACCTAACGCCGATGGGGCGCAAGACAAAGCCTCCCGATTGTGCGCCCTCGCACAAGACCGCGTCTCCGATGCGAGGGGCGCGGCGGGTCCGGCACCCACGCTCGACCAGTGTCCTAGCCACCCAGTGCCATGTCGCACCGTCCGCAGACGCCCGGATGCGCGTGGCTGCCCACATCGGGAAGGAGCTTCCAGCACCGCTGGCACTTTTCGCCCTGGGCCGCGTGGAACACGACACCCAGACCCGGATCGTCGAGGCGGAAGGCGTCCGTCTGTGGTTCGCCCTCCATCACCGTCAGTCCGCTGGTGATGCAGATGTCGTCCATCGGCACCGTGCGCAGGACCGCCGCAAGGTCGGGGTCCGCCACCTGCAGAAGCGGTGCCGCCTCCAGCGAGGCGCCGATCACCTTGTCGCGCCGCTGAATCTCCAGCGCGGCGGTGACGACGCGCCGGGCGGCGCGGATGCGGTCCCATTTCGCGGCCAGCGCCGCATCGCGCCAGCCTTGCGGCGTGTCGGCGAAGTCCTGCAGGTGGATGGAGCTGTCCTCGCCCGGGAACCGCTCCAGCCAGACCTCCTCCATCGTGAAGACCAGGATCGGGGCGAGCCACGTGGTCAGCCGGTGGAACAGCAGGTCCAGCACCGTGCGCGCCGCACGCCGCCGGGGCGTGTCGCCATCGCAGTAGAGCGCGTCCTTGCGGATGTCGAAATAGAAGGCCGACAGGTCCGTGGTTGCGAACTGGAACACCGACTGGAACACGCCCTGAAAGTCGAAGGCGCGGTAGCCTGCGCGCACCGTCTCGTCGAGCTCCGCCAGCCGATGCAGGACCCAGCGTTCGAGCTCCGGCATCTCGTCGGGCGCGATCCGATCGGCTTCGGTGAAATCGGCCAGCGAGCCCAGCATGAAGCGCATCGTGTTGCGCAGACGCCGGTAGCTGTCGGCCGTGCCTTTCAGGATCTCCGCCCCGATCCGCTGATCGGCGGTGTAGTCGGCCTGCGCCACCCAGAGCCGCAGGATATCGGCGCCGTACTGGTCGATGACCTCCTGCGGGACGACGGTGTTGCCGATGGACTTGGACATCTTCATGCCCTTCTCGTCCAGCGTGAAGCCATGCGTCACCACGTTGCGGTAGGGCGCGCGCCCGATCGTCCCGCAGGCCTGCAGGAGCGAGGAATGGAACCACCCGCGATGCTGGTCGGTGCCCTCCATGTAGACATCCGCGATGCCGTCTTCGGTCCCGTCCGGGCGGTCGCGCAGCACGAAGGCGTGGGTGGAGCCGCTATCGAACCACACGTCGAGGATGTCGAACACCTGCTCGTAGGCGTCGGGGTCGTGGTCGTTTCCGAGGAACCGTTCCTTGGCGCCGGGCCTGTACCACGCATCCGCGCCCTCGGTCTCGAAGGCCTCCAGCACGCGGGCATTGACCGCCGGATCGCGCAGCAGGAAATCGGGATCGCTCGCCGCCGCGCCCTTCTTCACGAAACAGGTCAGCGGCACGCCCCAGGCGCGCTGCCGCGACAGCACCCAGTCGGGCCGCGCCTCCATCATCGAGCGCAGGCGGTTCTGGCCCGACACGGGCGTGAAGGTCACCAGCTCGTTGATCGAGGTCAGCGCCCGTTCGCGGATTGTGCGCCCATGTGCGTCCTTGCCGTCGCCGAGGTCCTTGTCGATCGCCGCGAACCACTGCGGGCGATTGAGCCGGATCACCGGGGCCTTGGACCGCCACGAATGCGCGTCCGAGATGGTGATACGCTTGCGGGCCAAGAGCTTGCCGACCTCCACGAGCTTGTCGATCACTGCCTTGTTGGCGTTCCCGGGCTTGCCGTTCTCGCGGATGATCCGTTCCCCGCCGAAAAAGGGCAGGTCCGCGCGGTAGGACGAGTCGTCGAGGATGTTATGCGTCATCTCGAAGGCCTTCGGGCCGCCGCGTTCGCGCAGGAAGATGGCGTAGTCGTCGTCCCCGTGGCTGGGCGCGGTGTGCACGAAGCCCGTGCCCGCCTCGTCGGTCACGTGGTCGCCGGCGAAGAGGTGGACGTCGAAATCCCACTCGCCGTTCGCACCCTCGGCGCCCCGCAGGGGATGGGCGCAGGACAACGCCCCGAGCTCCTCGGCGGTCACGTCGCGCAGGCGGCGATACATCGACGGCTCCAGGCGCATGGCCGCCAGCGCCTCTTCGGCCAGCGCATCGGCCAGCAGATACCGGTCGCCGATGCGCACCCAGCATTCCTCGGGCCGACCCGTGACCTCGTAGAGGCCGTAGCTGATCCCCGGCCCGAAACAGATCGCCCGGTTCTGCGGCAGCGTCCATGGCGTCGTCGTCCAGATCACCACCTTGGCGGTGTCCAGATCGCTTTCCGCCAGCGCATGAAGCGACTCGTTGAAGGCGGTGGGCTCTGCGTCCAGCAGCGCCATCTTTTCCGACTTCGGCACCACGCGGAACGGCACCCAGACCGCGTCCGTCTGGCGGTCGTGGTACTCCACCTCCGCCTCGGCCAGTGCGGTCTTTTCCACCGGCGACCACATCACGGGCTTGGACCCCTGGTAGAGCGAGCCGTTCATGAGGAAGGTCATGAATTCCTCGGCGATCACCCGCTCGGCGTGGAAATCCATCGTCAGGTAGGGATCGGCCCAGTTGCCCGTCACGCCCATGCGCTTGAATTCCTCGCGCTGGACGTCGACCCAGTGCTCGGCGAAGCGGCGGCATTCCTGGCGGAACTCGACCACGTCGACGGCGTCCTTGTCGCGGCCTTTCTCGCGGTACTGCTGTTCGATCTTCCATTCGATGGGCAGGCCGTGGCAGTCCCAGCCGGGGACGTAGCGCGCGTCATGGCCGAGCATCTGGTGCGACCGGACGATGATATCCTTGATCGTCTTGTTCAGCGCATGGCCGATATGGAGGTTCCCGTTGGCGTAGGGAGGGCCGTCATGCAGCGTGAAGGGCGTGCGTTCCTGGTTTGCGTCCGTCCGGACGCGGGCCGCCTTCTCGCGCAGGCGGTCGTAGACGCCGATCTTCTCCCACCGGGCCAGCCAGTCGGGCTCGCGCTTGGGCAGTCCCGCGCGCATCGGGAAATCGGTCTTCGGCAGGTTCAGCGTGTCTTTGTAGTCGGGCATCTCGGCCGTCTTCTCGGCGCACATGGCCGTGCTCCTTGGCTCGTCTTGTCAGATCAGGGGAATATCAGGGCGGTGCGATAGCTCAAGCACCTTGTCCCGGCGTCTCGGGGTCAGAGCGCCGGGCCGGTAATTCGAATGACGATGGCGAAGCGGTGCGTCATGAAGCGCGGTATAGGGGCGCGGGCGCGAGGGGTAAAGTCCCTCTCATGCGGCAAAGAGCGTGCCGACGAAATAGGCCACACCAGCCGCCGTGCCCCCGATGGCCAGCGTCTCGGCGCCCGACCGCCACCACGGGGTGAGCGCCCATATCGATTTTGCCGCGCCGATGCCGAAAAAGACCACCAACGTCATGACAGCGGCTATCGTGAAGGCGTTGGGAAGTCCGAGGATGAAGGGCAGCAGCGGCACGAACCCCGCCGCCAGGAAGGCCACGAACGTGGCGAACGCGGAGCGCATCGGGTTGGGCTCCACCGGCGACAGACCGTATTCGTCGGTCAGCATCAGCCGCACCGCCGCGTCGCGGTTCGAGGCGATCTGATCGGTCGCTCCCTCCAGCACGTCGCCCGACAGGCCCTTCTGGCGCAGGATCTCGCGGATCTCGCGCCGTTCGCCGTCGGGGGAGTCGCTGAGATGCCGGCGCTCCACAGCCTCGAGGCGCCGGATGTCGTCGCGTTCGGCCTTGGTGCCGGAATAGTTGCCGGCGGCCATGGAAAAGCCGTCAGCCAGCACGTTGGCGATGCCGAGCGCCACGATCACGAAAGGCGACAGGCCCGCGCCCGCCACCCCCGCGACGATGGCGAATGTCGTCACCGCCCCGTCAATGGCCCCGTAGATGACGTCGCGCAGATGCCCGCGCCCGTTGGGGGCGGCGATGCGGGCTTCGACTTCGCTCTGGCTATGCCCGTGTTCGGGCTTGGCTGTGCGGCTTTCCATGTCGCCACTCTGCGCGGACCGAGAGACGCTGCGCCTTGCTCCAGATCAAGCCGCGGGCGGTGCGGCCCGCGACACCGCCCGCTCGCGCGCGACGATGTAGAGGCCCGCCGCGATCGTCACCACGATGCCGAGAGCGGCAAGCCCGTCGGGCAGGTCGCCGAAGATCATGAGACCGGCCAGCGTGGCGACTGGGATCTCGAGATACTGCATGGGTGCCAGCGTCGCCGACGGCGCGAAGCGCAGCGACCATGTCATGAAGAGATGCGCCACCGATCCGGTCACGCCGAGCAGCACGAAGAGTGCTATGTCCCAGCCTTGCGGCGTGATCCAGCCTACCAGCGGCAGGTCCTCCGCGACCGGCAGGACGGCCAGCGGCAACAGGACCGGAAGCGCGAGGATCGCCGTGGCGCCCTGCAGCGCCACGGGGTCGGTGTCACGCGCGATCTTGCGCGTCACCAGCATGAAGAAGGCGAAAACCACCGCCACCGCCAGCGGCAGGAGCGCGGGCCAGCCGACCTCGGCGAAACTGGGCTGCACCACCATCAGCGTGCCCGCAAAGCCGACCGCGCAGGCGCCCAGACGGCGCGGACCGACCTCTTCGCCGAGGTAGAACCAGCCCAGAAGCAGCATGATGAAGGGCATCACGAAGGCGATGGCCACGGCGTCGGCCAGGGGCAGGAAGCGCAGCGAGGCGAACATCAGCGCGATGCCCGTCATCTGCAGCATCGCCCGCACCGCGGTCAGTCGCAGGATGCGCGCGTTCGGAAAGAACGCCGCCCCTGTCCAGAGTGCGAGCGGGATCAGCAGGATCGCCTGTGCCGCGAAACGGATGAGGATCAGCTGCATCAGGGGAAAATCGGAGCCGAGGATCTTGGCCAGTGCATCCGCGAAGGGGACGATGACGCAAAAGCCCAGCATCAGGCCGATGCCCAAAAGCGGTCGGTCGGGGGGGTAGATGGGGACGGCGGCCTGGGGCATGCACCGGGGTCTGGCACGGATCGTGCGAAATGTCAGCGGGCGTTTTGCCCTGAAACCGACCGTTCGGACGCTCCGCGCGCTGTCAGCCAGCCTCGGCCGAGAGGCGCGCGATCTCCGCCTCTATGTCAGCAAGCAGCGCATCGAGCTCGGGGTCAGGGATGGCCATGTCATGCAGGTGATCCACGACGCCGCGTACGTAGTCGTAGCTTGAGCCCAGAAACCCCGTGCCGGTCGCGGCGTACCGGATCTGCGTCTCGCGCGGCAGTTCGGGATTGATCAGGCCCGAGTCGAGGTCGGCCAGGAAGCTGAGGGCTCGCGCCTTGGTGCCTTCCATCACGACGGGGATGAATGCGGCGTCATAGCCCGGACCCATCAACTCGCGGCGGAACAGGATCTCGGTCTCATGCTCCACCGCTGCGGCTGCGATCCGGTAGCACAGCCCGTGACAGCCCGCGCCCGCGTCGAGCGCGGCCATCAGCCCCGGTGCCTCGACCGTGCCGCGCCCGCCATAGGTGTCCTCGAGGATGAACCTGCGCGCGTGATGCGGCGCGTAGGCCCGCCGCACCTCGGTGAAGATCAGCGCCGGGTCCCAGATGAGAGACCCATAGGCGAAGACCCAGAGATCGCCCTCGTGTTCCCGGAGAGCCGTGCGGCGCAGGTCCTCCCGCGTCGCCTCGTCATGCACGGGAAACGGGGGCGCGCCGTTTTCCTTCAGCATCGCGACAAGGGCCTCGATGCTGAAATCGCGGAAGAACGACTCTGCCGCCGGTTTGATCTTGCCACGCAGCCCCGGGTGGTGGCGGAACGGATCAGGTGTCATCGGATGCCTCGGCGTTCCGTCCGCGCTGGCCCGTGGAAAACAGGCCGGTGAGCGCGCGCCGCACGATGCCGGTGACCGAAGGCCGCCGGCCCGCGCCGAAGGGCAGGGGGCGGCAGACCTCCATCGCGGCGACGCCCACGCGGGCGGTGAGCGCGCCGTTCACCACGCCTTCGCCGAAGCGGCGGGAGACCCGGCTCAGGACCGATCCGCCCGCGACCGACCCGATCAGGTCGTCGCCCACCGCCACTGCGCCCGTGGCTACCAGATGCGTCAGCACCGCGCGGGTCAGCCGCCACGCCCCCAGCGTGCCGGCCCGTCCGCCATAGATCTCGGCGATGCGCCGGATCATCCGCAGGTTGGCCGTGAGCGCCGCCACGACATCGGCGAAGGCCAGCGGCACCAACGCGGTGACGGTCGCCACCTGCCGGGCCGCCACCTCGATCTCGCGCGTGGCCTCGGCGTCGAGCGGCGCCATCAGCCGCGCCTCGGTCAGCGCGAAGAGGCTTTCGGCGTCGAAGACCTCGTCGCGGCGCCGCGTGATCTCTTCGCGGGCAAGGCGCAGGTTGGCGCAGCCCCGGTAGAGCGTGTCGAGCCGCCCGACCACGTCGCGGGCGGCCTTCACGTCGTCGGCCGCGAGCGCCGCCTCGGCGTCGCGATGAAGCGCGTCGAGCCGCCCCAGCCGCGAAAACGCCGCCAGCTCGCGGAGCGCGATCAGGAGAAGCGTCACCAGAACAATCGCGATCAGACCCGTCGCGATCCAGCCAAGAGCCGGGTTGGCGGCCAGAAGCCCCGTCGCGAAGTCCCATGCGGCAATCGAAAGCACGAAGCCCAGAAGCGCCAAGACCCCGCCCCAGAACCAGCGCGTGAGCCGGCTGCCGCGGCGCTTTTGGCCGAGGGTGGACAGGACCTGCATCGCGCGCCCTTCGGGCAGCGGTTCGGCTTCGTCGATCGGCGGGGCGGCGGCCGGCGACGGTGCGTCCTCGTCGATCTCGATCAGGACGGGCCCCCTGTGATCGCTCATGTCCGGTCCTTTCGCGGCATTGTTGATCCGACACGGCCTCTCACAACCGGTCTCCGATCAGGAACTCCGCTGCCCGGTCGAGCCGGATATGGGGCGGCCCCTCGCCGGGACGCAGCGACAGAGCCGAGGGCGCGAAACGCATCACCCCGTAGTCGCCCGACAGCCAGCGTTCGGCACCGTCGCGGGCGGGTGCGAGCAGGGCGGCGGGGTCTGCGGGCAGGTCACCCGGATGCAGCGCGGCCTGACGCCCGTCGTCGAGCAAACGGCCCCGCACGAGGCCGAGCTCGGCACCGTTGACGCGCCGGACCTCCTCGGTGGTGGCCCTAAGGCTTGCGATGGCCATGGCACGGGTCTCGGCGCCCGAGAATTCCGCGCGGCGGCGGGCCTCGGACACCAGCGCCTCGATCACCGCCTGCAGGCGCGGGTGCTGTTCGTGGTGCAGGTGATCGGCCTTGGTCGCGGCGAAGAGGATGCGGTCGACGCGGCGGCCGAGGATACTGCTGAGAAAGGCGTTCCGCCCGGGCCGGAAGGCGCCCAGGATCGCGGCCATCGCCTGGCGCAGATCCTCCAGCGCCTGCGGGCCCGCATGGATCGCGCCGAGTGCGTCCACCAGCACGATCTGCCGGTCGATGCGCGCGAAATGGGCGCGGAAGAACGGTTTCACCACTTCGCGTTTGTAGGCCTCGTAGCGGCGCGCGAATTCATGGGCGAGCGAGCCGCGCGGCGCCTCGCCGGGCGGCAGGGGGGCGAAGGTGATCGCGGGGCTGCCTTCCAGATCGCCGGGCAGGAGGAACCGGCCGGGCGTGCAGTCGCTGAACCCCTGTTCCCGCGCCGCCGCGAGGTATTCGGTCCAGCCGCGCGCCAGAGCGCCCGCGACCGGCTCGGCCAGTTTCGCGGAAGGATCGGTGGCGGCCATCGCCGAGAAGAACGGGGCCGCGATCCCCTCGCGCCGTGTCTCGGCACGGGCCAGCGCGTCGCGCGACCAGGCCGGGTAGTCGAGATCGAGGAGGGCCAGATCCAGAAGCCACTCGCCGGGGTAGTCTACGATATCGAGATGTATCGTGCGCGGCCCCGAGACCGCGCCCAGAAGCCCCGAGGGCCGGACGCGCAGCGACAGCCGCAACTCGGAGACGGCGCGCGTGCTGTCTGGCCAGTGCGGCGCGGCCCCGGTCATGGCGGCGAGGTGATCCTCGAAGGCGAAGCGGGGCACCGTGTCGTCGGGCTGCGGCTGCAGGAAGGCCGCCTCGATCCGGCCCGAGCGCGCGGCCTCCAGCCCCGGCATCCGGCCGCGATCGAGCAGGTTGGCCACGAGCGATGTGATGAACACCGTCTTGCCCGACCGGGCGAGACCCGTGACGCCGAGCCGGATCACCGGTTCGAAGAAGGTCTCGCTGATCCCCGAGGCGATCCCCTCCACGCCGCGTCCCAGCGCGTCCGCTATCGTTCCGATCACCAAGGTGGGCTGTCCTCATGGCTGTGCCGAAACACGAGGATAGGCATTGCGGGGCGGGGTTAACAGCCCCCGAAGGATTGCGCCGGCCCTGCCGTCGCCCGGGGAAGCGCCGCCTGCGGGACCTGAAGGCCCCTTGTCGGCGCTGATGCGCTCCGCGCGGGAGTTTTTTGCCAAGATGAAGGAGGGAGGCGCAGCGCCCGGATTGCTCCTGCCTTGGGGATCGGATAGCCGGGCGCCATGCCGCGCTATGCCCTGATGCTGGAATATGACGGGTCGCCCTTCGCCGGGTGGCAGCGTCAGGCCGACCAGCCCTCGGTTCAGGGCGCGCTGGAGGCGGCGCTGGCGATGCTGGAGCGTGATGTGCCCTCGGTCGCGGCGGCGGGGCGGACCGATGCGGGTGTGCATGCCACGGGACAGGTTGCGCAGGCCGATCTTGCCCGGGGCTGGGATCCGTTCCGGCTGGCGGAGGCGCTGAACTGGCATCTGAAGCCGGCCCCCGTGGCGGTCGTGGCCTGCGCCGAGGTGGCGGAGGACTGGCACGCGCGGTTTTCCGCGATCGAACGGCGTTACAGCTATCGCGTGATCTGCCGCCGCGCGCCGCTGGTCGAGGCGGCGGGCCGGGCCTGGCATCTGCGCCATCCCGTCGAGGTGGCACCGATGCTGGAGGGGGCCGGGCATCTCGTCGGCAAGCACGATTTCACGAGCTTCCGCGCCTCCATCTGCCAGGCGAAAAGCCCGGTGAAGACCCTCGACAGGATCGAGATCGAAGAGGTCGCCTTCGCCCATGGGCGGGAGGTGCGGTTCCACCTCGCGGCGCGGTCGTTTCTGCACAACCAGGTCCGCTCCATCGTGGGCACGCTGGAGCGGGTCGGCACCGGTGCATGGGAACCGGGCCACGTGGCCGAGGCGCTGGCGGCCCGCGACCGCGCGGCCTGCGGGCCGGTGGCGCCGCCCGACGGGCTCTGCCTGACCGGTGTGGGTTATCCGGAGGATCCGTTTGCGGACGGGTGGCGCGAGGAATGATGGACAGCGTGCCCATCGTGAAGGAGTTGTTGCTCGTGGGCGGCGGGCACGCCCATGCTCTGGTCCTCCGGCGCTGGGGCATGCGGCCCGTGGCGGGCGTGCGCGTGACGCTGGTCAGCCCCGATGCCGTGGCGCCCTATTCCGGCATGCTGCCCGGTCACCTCGCCGGGCACTACACGCGCGATGCGCTGGACATCGACCTCGTGCGGCTGGCGCGGTTCGCGGGCGCGCGGTTCATCCCGGGGCGGGTGGTGGCGCTGGACCCCGACGCAAGGGTCGTGCGGCTGGGGTCGGGGCGGCAGTTGCGTTACGATATAGCCTCGCTGGACGTGGGCATCACCGCCGACATGACGACGCTCAGGGGTTTTGCCGAGCACGGCATCCCGGCCAAGCCGCTTGACCGTTTCGCCGCGCGCTGGGCGGAGGTGGCAGCGGGATCGGACCCGGTGCGGATCGCCGTCATCGGTGGCGGCGTGGCGGGGGCCGAGATCGCGATGGCCTGTGCCCATCGTTTGAGTGTTGCGGGCCGGGATTGCGCGATCACGCTGATCGATCGCGGCCGGGTGCTGGTCTCCGTCGCGCGGGCGGCACGGGCGCATCTGATGCGTGCGCTCTCGGGCTGGGGTGTCGAGATCGTCGAGAATGACGCGCCGGCGGAGGTGCGCGCCGATGCCGTGGTGCTGGAGAGCGGGCGGCATGTGGCGGCGGGTATCACCATCGGGGCGGCGGGGGCGACCCCGCAGGACTGGCTGGGCGAGACCGGGCTCGACACCCATGACGGCTATGTCGTGGTGGACCAGCACCTTCGCGCGACCTCTCATCCGACGGTCTACGCCGCGGGCGACTGCGCGCATTTCGCACCCGATCCGCGCCCCAAGGCCGGGGTCTATGCCGTTCGCGCTGCGCCGGTCCTTGCGCATAACCTCGCAGCCGATCTGACCGGCAGGCAGCGCCGGGCGTTCCAGCCGCAGCGCGATTTCCTCAAGCTCATCTCGATGGGCGGCAAGACGGCGGTCGCGGAGAAGGCGGGGTTTGCGCTGGCCGGTCCGGTGCTCTGGCGGTGGAAGGACCGGATCGACGCGCGGTTCATGGAGAAGCTGCGCGATCTGCCCGCGATGCCCGTGCCGCCGGTGCCGTCCAATGCCGCGACCGGGGTCGCCCGGGCCATGGCCGGGCCGGCGCCCTGCGGCGGCTGCGGGGCCAAGCTGGGCGCGGGCGCGCTCTCGGGGGTGATCGAGGGGCTGGGGGGCGCGGCGCGCGCGGATACCGAGCGCTTGCCGGGCGATGACGCCGCGATCATCCGGGCGGGCGAGGTGCGGCAGGTGATCTCGACCGATCATCTCAGGGCCTTCGCGCTCGACCCCGCGCTGGTGGCGCGGGTGGCGGCCATCCATGCGCTGGGCGATGTCTGGGCCATGGGAGCCGCGCCGCAATCGGCGGTGGCCACGGTGATCCTGCCCCGGATGGAAGCGCGGCTTCAGGGTGTGTGGCTCGACGAGGTGATGGGCGCGGCGCACGAAGTCTTCGCGGCGGCGGGCGCATCTGTCTTGGGCGGGCATTCGTCGATGGGGGCGGAGCTGACGGTGGGGTTCACGGTCACTGGGCTCCTGGAGCGCGAACCGGTCACGCTGTCGGGCGGCAGGGCAGGCGACGCCCTGATCCTGACCAAGCCCATCGGCACGGGCGCGATCCTTGCAGGAGAGATGCAAGGGCGGGCCGAGGGCACGGATGTGCTGGATTGCTGGGAGGCCATGTCAACGCCGCAGGGTGGCGCCTCGGCGATCCTGTCACCGCGCGCCCATGCGATGACGGATGTGACGGGCTTCGGCCTCGCCGGGCATCTGTGGAACATCTGCGCCGCGTCGGGAACCGGGGCGGAGATCACGCTCGATGCCGTGCCGCTTTTGCGGGGGGCGGAGGCGCTGGCGGCGCGCGGCGTCCGTTCGACGCTGGAGCCGCAGAACCGCGCCGCCCTGGAGCCCGTCATGGCGCCGCCAGATGGCGCGCGCGCGGCGCTCCTCTTCGACCCTCAGACGGCGGGGGGGCTTCTGGCGGCGGTCGATGCGGGCGAGGCCGACGCGCTGCTGACGCGGCTGGCGGAGGCGGGTATCCCGGCCGTGCGGATCGGGCAGCTGACCGATCGAGCCGGTGGCATTCAACTTGTCTGACTGCAATACCGGTCCCCGCACTGGACAACCCAAGCGCCGCGCCTAAGGTCGGCGGTGAGTCATTCGCGCAGCCACGGAGGTAAGACCCATGTCGAAATTCGGTTCCAGCCAGTCGGTCCGCCGGCTCGAGGACGCACGTTTCGTCACCGGGCACGGCCGCTATATCGACGACACCGCGCCCGAGGGCGCGTTGCGCGCCTACCTGCTGCGCAGCCCGATGGCCCATGGGCGGATCACGACGCTGGATGTCACCGGGGCGCGGGAGGCGCCGGGTGTGGAACTGGTGCTGACCGGAACCGATATCGTGGCGCACGGGTTGAAGAACGCGATGAAGGGCTCGACCGTCGATAACCGGGATGGCAGCAAGGGCGCGGCGCCGGTGCGCCCGATCCTCGCCGACACCCATGTGCGCCACGTGGGCGAGCCGGTGGCCTTCATCGTCGCCGGGACGCTGGCCCAGGCGCGGGACGCGGCCGAGCTGATCGAATTCGATGTCGATGACATGCCGGTCAAGCTCGACATCGCGCCCGGGGGGCAGGCGCTCCATGACGCGGCGCCTGACAACGTGGCCTACGACTGGGCGCTGGGCGACGAGGCCGCGACGGAGGCCGCGCTGGCCGGGGCCGCCCGTGTCGTGACGCTGACGACCCATGACAACCGCGTCATCGTCAACAGCCTCGAGCCGCGCGGCTGCTCCGCCGAGATCGAGGACGGTCGCCTGCACGTGGCGATCAACGGGCAGGGTGTCTGGGGCCACAAGACCGACCTCGCCAGGTGGTTCGGCGTCGAAGAGGCCGAGGTGCGCGTCACCAACCCCGATGTCGGCGGTGGCTTTGGCATGAAGGCGATGCGCTACCCCGAGCACTTCCTCGTGGCACTGGCCGCGCGCCAGACCGGGCGGCCCGTCCACTGGATGAGCGACCGGACCGAGGCGATGCTGTCGGACAATGCCGGCCGCGACCTCGACGTGACCTGCACGCTGGGCTTCGACGCGGATCACAAGCTGGTGGCCTACAAGGTCGACAGTCTCTCGAACCTCGGCGCCTACAATTCGCAGTTCGGGCAGAACATCCAGTCGGCGCTGTTTTCCAAGGTTCTGACCGGCACCTATGACGTGCAGACCGTGTTTTTCCGCAACCGGGGCATCTACACCAACACGATCCCCGTCGATGCCTATCGCGGCGCTGGCCGGCCCGAGGCGATCTACGCACTGGAACGCGCCATCGATTTCGCGGCGCGCGAGATGGGCGTCGACCCGCTGGAGCTGCGGCGCAAGAACTTCATCCAGCCGGGCCAGTTTCCCTACAAGACGGCCAGTGGAGAGCTTTACGACGTCGGCAATTTCCCCCGTCTGCTCGACCGCGCCGCGGTGGAGGGCGACATCGCCGGATTTGCGGCGCGGCGCGCGGCGTCCGAGGCCAAGGGCAAGCTGCGCGGCCTCGGCATCTGCTACTACATCGAGTCGATCCTCGGCGCGGCCGATGAGACCGCGACCATCGAGATCACGCAGACCGGGGCCAAGGTCTATGTCGGCACGCAGTCCAACGGGCAGGGGCACGAGACCGTCTATGCCCAGCTTCTCAACGACCAGACCGGCCTGCCGCTCGACGCGATCGAGATCGTGCAGGGCGACAGCGACCTGATCGCCACGGGCGGCGGCACGGGCGGTTCACGCTCGGTCACGGTGCAGGGAATGGCGATGCGCTCGGCCGGGGAAAGCCTTATCAACGGGCTGACCGCGTTCCTGGAGACGGAGATGGACCTGACGGACATGAGCTTCGATGCCGAGGAAGGCGTGTTCCGCGCCCCCGGCTCGAACGTGGTCGTCACGCTCATGGAGGCCGCCGAGAAGGCGCGCGCGGCCGGACAGGCGGAGCTGACGAAGGTGTCGAAGCACGAGACACTGCCGGGCCGGTCCTATCCCAACGGCTGTCACGTCGCGGAGATCGAGATCGACCGCGAGACGGGCCAGACCCGCGTCGTGCGCTACACGGTGGTGGACGATTTCGGCAACCTGATGAACCCGATGCTGGCCGAGGGGCAGGTCCATGGCGGCGTGGCGCAGGGCATCGGGCAGGCGATCACGGAGCACACCGTCCATGACGCGGACGGCCAGCTTCTGACCGCGACCTTCATGGACTACGCGATGCCGCGCGCCGACGACACACCCTTCGTGGCGTTCCATACAGAGGCCGTGCCGTCGATCATGAACCCGCTGGGCATGAAGGGCTGCGGCGAGGCGGGCACGGTGGGCGCGCTCGCCGCGGTGTCGAACGCGGTGCAGGACGCGCTCTGGCCGCTCGGGCTGCGGCAGGTCGACATGCCGTTCACGCCATCGCGCGTCTGGGCGATGTTGAATGAAGGAGACGGGAGGGTTGCGGCGGAATAGAGCCCTCTGGACCCGGATCGCCGGGTATCGGTCGCGGCCCCCCCGCCTGCCGGAGGTGCGTCCGCCGCACACCCATGTCGTCGTGCTCGACGGCACCATGTCGTCGCTGAAACTGGGTTGTGAGACGAATATCGGCCTCACCTATCGCCTGCTGTCGGACCTGCCGCACGACGCGCATCTGACGCTTTACTATGAGCCCGGCATCCAGTGGCGCGGGGTTCGGCGCGCCCATGAGGTGATCGCGGGTG
>Ga0102934_1000872_pt1 | contig 20834 bp, 24 predicted proteins | sample SalPonR2_A_D1_MG_FD_78175 | JGI IMG/M metagenome (GOLD analysis project Ga0102934, IMG submission 78175) | Salt pond soil microbial communities from South San Francisco under conditions of wetland restoration - Salt Pond MetaG R2_A_D1_MG | ecosystem: Environmental > Aquatic > Marine > Intertidal... | reverse complement strand
TCCCCCGGGTCCTGCCCCCCCCCCCCTCGTCCCCCCCCGGGCCCGCCTTCCCTCCCTTCGTCTTCCTCCCTTTGGCATGGCCCCCACCTTCACCAACGCCCCCACTGCCCTCCTCTCCCTCCCCCGTCCTCTTCTTCTTTCCCGGCGCGTCCCTTTCCCCCCCACTTTTTCTCGCCTTCTTCTTCCTCTCCTTCCCTGGGCCTGCCCCCAGGCTAGCTCGTGACCCCTCCTTGTGTCCGACCACCTCTAGGTCGCCCTTGTTCACGAAGAACCCCGTGTACTTGGTCACCACCGACTGGGCCTCGTGTTGCTTCTCGAACATTTCAAAAAGCGCCGAGTCGTCGATGAAGTCGTCGTCCAGTTCGTACATGTCCTGTGCGGGGAAGACGGACAGGGGGGCGGGGGGGTCGGGGCAGGCCTCCGGACAGCTGTCGTCACATCACATGACGCGGCGATGAAAAATAGGCCGTCTTCGACCACCGCAGACGCTCTCCATCCCTTCCGCACCCACGTACATCTTGGCGGGTCCTCTTCTTCCGCGGCCGCGGTTTTCCTTCCTCGCCGCGTGCCCCGTCGCCTCTCCCCGGGCTAGGACGAATGCCCCCGTGGACGGAATATTTCTGCTCCAGTTGCGTCAATATATTCCCTGCTCTACCCCAAGGATCATCATCGTCATTTTCATGGAAAGGTGGCGGAGAGTGGGAGGGACCACCGGAGACGCTCAAGTCGGAGCGTGACTGCTTTTTCTTTTTCATTTTTTTCCTGTATTGTCCAGCACAGCCAGAGGTTGTGGGGGCGGGTGATGAAGAAGAACATTTTTGATTGAGTTCGCTTCCTGAGATTACATGCCAAAATATCCGTCACATGCCCACTCTGGTGGACTGTCATCTCTTTGATCCTCACGGGGGCACTGACCTGTCATCCTCTTCCCCCGCACTGCCGGCTTTCCCGCACAGGAGCGTGCCCAAGCATATTTCTGGCTGTTCCAAGTCTGACAATGCAACGCGCACACGGTGTTTTCGTTTTTTGTTCACCATGAAGGCTTGAGTTGAATAGTGGTGCCTATTGGAGTGATGGAGGTAGGCATCAGGATTGAGACTGAGAGAGGAAGCTTGGCAGCCACAGCGAGCAATCCGACCGTAAAAAGTATTGAAAAAGAACATTCCGGTGCTTCAAATGTTCAATCTACTTTGAATAAATCAAAAGACATTTTTAGGTGAGAAGATAAGAGGAAAAGACACTTTTCTTTTTTACACATTGGGGTGATAAGGTCTGTGGCAGGCGACGGGAGCGAGACGAGCGAAGCTTTGGGCACCGGAAAGTATGTTTTTGTTCCTTTCAAACGCAAGCTGACCACCCCACCCACGCATGGACGACCCCTTCCCACAATCAGGTCTTCACATCTCTCCTCACCATCGATCTGTTGCGAGCCCTACCGGAACGTCGTGGCCTAGGCGTGTCATTTAACTCTGTGTACGCAGGGTTCCCCTGAGGCCTTCCTCGCTCAAAGAGCATCTCAGAATCGAGCGAGTCCATTGTCGAGGATTCTAGTTCCCCTTTGTCTGTAAAACTTATCCTGTCGAGTCAACTAACTCGTCCCGTTCAGTCAAAGATGGAAGCGGGTGGAGAGTCAAGCGTTGTGGAGCAATTTGTGGTCTCTTGGCAAAGGTGCGTGATCGAATCAAAGCAGGCGTTACCTGCCGTGTCAAAAGGTGGGGAGTCTTCCTTAAAGGGAGCAAAGAGAGCCGGAAGAACCCTGGCAGGCTCCGACAGCGTGAACACGTATCATTATTGTATGGTTTTTGCTGACTCTGGGTTTCGGTGGTGGGGCCTCCCGAGGCGAAATGCATGCAGGGTACATGCCCTTCCACCAGACACTCCTGCCCGCAAGTAATGTCAAACAGGTCCTAATGACCAGTGGATATTGTGGCAGATGATTCGCATGTTGGATTCCTGAAGTGGGAGCCTCTGCATGTAGTGCCGACCCGAGAGTGTCGGCATGTCCACGCATTGATGGGGTATTCCCAGAGCCCTCCAACTTCTTTCGCGGCGGCTGAAACGTTCTCTCAACGCACAACTGCCTTGAAAAACAACTCGCCCCTTTCCATCTCTCTGACAGGAAATGGCAGCACATACTGGACCAATCGACCGTCCATGTGGGCCTTCGATGGGTCATCTTTGCGGCGATGCTCACGCTCTACGCCGTGCGGGTCTTCTACATCAACGGATGGTTCATCGTCACCTACGGACTTGGCATCTATCTTCTCAACAATTTCATCGGCTTCCTCTCACCGCAAATGGATCCAGAATCGGAAGGCCCGTTGCTCCCTACGCAGGAGTCGGAGGAATACCGCCCCTTTGCCCGCCGTTTGCCCGAATTTAAATTTTGGTACCAGTGCGCCAAGGCGACGTGGATCGCGTTTACCATGACTTTTTTTGAATTTTTCGACGTGCCTGTATACTGGCCCATTCTTCTCCTGTATTTCGTAAGCCTCTTCATCTTGACGATGAAGAGGCAGATCCGGCATATGATCAAGCATCGCTACGTGCCGTGGAGTAATTCCAAGGCCCGGTATGCGGGGGCGGGGGAGAAGAGAGCAACGCCACGGTGATCGGCTGGCCAGGGGGGGGGGCTAGGAAGGACAGGAGGGAAGAACATGAATGTACCATAGAGGGCCCGGGGTATAGAGGGGCCATGGCGGCGAAGCCAGGCCGCGCGAGTAAGGCGTGGCCTTATCCCTATCTCCTTGCCTGCGTGCCAGCGGAAAGACCTTTGTCGACTCTCAAGATTGAGGCCAGCAATATCTGTCCGGGAAATTGCTTTGAAAGGGCGCATCCAAAGGGGAGAGCCACGGAGGAGCACCAAGGGATGGATGGAAGACGCTCTGTCGTGTTCACGATGTGGAAAAGATGGGGAAGGTGGCACATACTCCACAGGGGTGGCCGCCCCGGGATAAAGCGAGGGGCGTAAAGCAGAGAGAAGGCGAGAAAGGAAGGCGAGGAGATGGTCGAGCGCCAGGCTTGCAGCTTTCAAAGAACCATACCACAAAGTGCGCTGCAAAAGGTCATAACCCAACGCTGGTGCACACAACGCCAAAAATGTGTTAAATTTATTTATTGAGGGATCACGATACCCCGATCCCTAGGACTGCTCATGAGTCGAGCTCACCAGCTTGAACGTCGTGGGTGCCCTGCCGTCTCTGACCTTTGCCCCGTTACTTTCTCTCCAGCACGCCTAGTACGCATTGAAAATGACGCTGCTCTTACTGCTGTACAAAGGCACGGTACCGCCCTCCCCTTTCTCCCCCCTGCCCTCGGCTTCGTCCAAGTACAGCGACCGTAAGCTCTCCCACCCCGGGGCCTGCGTCTCCAGATTGATGGGATCCAGCCAGGGGAAATGGTGCTTGATACTGTCTCTCACCGCTTCAAAGGCCCTTCTGTTCCCCTTCTCATTCAGGTGCAAGCCGTCCGAGAGAAAGCTGGCGTAGGTCTCGTCTTGGGGCATTCCCTCCCCTCCCACCGCCTCCTCGATCTGGACCCCAAACGAGGCGTGTATGTCCACTACCGGGACTTTTATGGCCTGCCCCACCTCTCGAGCTGCCAGGGCGTAGGAAGCAGTGCGCGCGAAGGACCGGTCGAGGAGGGAGGTTGGGCACGACGAGCGGAGGAATGCAAGCCATTTCCCTTCGTGCAAAGGGGGGGGAGTGACGAGGAGGATGGCCACCTGGTAGGGAAGAGCAAGAGGGGGTTCGAGATCAGTAGGGAGTGGTACAAACACAGACGTTGGCCTCCATGGAAAAGGAGTCTGCGCCACATATATTAGGGACATAGTCGTTGGATACACGCAAGCACCGTGAGTCAGGCCTCGTCGCTCCCTCCGTCCCGGATTCCGCCCGACGTACTTGACGATCACGCCGACCCAAGCCCTTGAAAAACCGGACCATTTTCTCCAAATTTTCCTTGTATTTCCACAGGGGCACGTGCTGCCGTGAGCTTTCTACCGTAGCATCGTTGGCACCAAGCCATATCGTCACCAATACAGGTGGTCTCCGTCTGAACATACGGGAAAAGAGGTCCACCAACATCCGAGACAACCAGTCTGTGTTGTACCCGCTGAAACCTCGATTTAAAACGTCCGCTTTCCGGCAATAAAAATCCTCCAACCGACCCACCCACCCCACGTGTTCGGGGCTGTGCCCTCCCTGTGTGATACTGTCTCCAAAGCAGACGATCACTGGCCGGCGCCCTCCATTGCTACGCCGGGAGTCTATGTAGCGTTGTACCCTCCGCCAGGACCGGGAAGTCATGTTCGCAATAAGAGTGCCCAATGCGAATGAGCCCAAAGTAATGAGCAAGAGGGAGGAGCGACGGATTGATATGTAGGACGTGGGAGGGACAGCAATGGCGCTTCTGCTGCTCATGCTGCTTGCCATTATCAGCCAACTTCAAGTGAGAAGTGGTTCTCAGCCACTGAGAAAGACTCCCACTCAAAGGTGTAGGAGTTGAATATTGTTGCCCACGACCAATATTTCTACGTGCGGGGAACGAGAGATAAGACTGTGTCGATATGGGGCAGCTATATTTGTCATGAAACCGCGCGCCTGCGCCTGGCCTCGCGATATCGTCGCCATTATCGCATACGTCGACGTTTGTGGGGGGAGGTTACACCTACAATTCAAAGAAATATCGATCCCTCTTGAAGTAGTTGCGTGTCTTTCGGCGTACGACATCTTTCTTAGGAAGTATTGTGCTACTGTATGTCCCCCGATTGCCTGGACGTCGCCTTTTGTGCGTGCTCAGCCACTGAATTCATGTGGTCATGAAAGCATAGCGGACAGGGATACCTGTGTTTATATGGAGTGCGTATCGCATAATGAGGTGCCAGCGGAAGATCATTCCATATTATAGCATTCTGAAATGCTCGGAGACGATCATGCAAAGCTATAAATCTGGTCTGCTGCGTGAAGTCGCGTGAACAATTAGGACTGTAGAATTGTAGAGGACTTTGTAATGTATAACACACAAGCAAGAAGTTTCCGTCCCCGCTTTCTTCTTTTTTGAAGACTTACAGCCGAAAGAAGTTCTTTCAAAAATCAAAATCCTGCCGTCGTGCCCATAAAGGGCATGACCCTCTCACAGCTCGCAGAGAAAGACTGTGAAGACAGAAACACAAAAAGTAAAATGGAGAAGCCTTTACACTTTCGTACGTGAGGACGGCTATGGAGAGCATACGGATACATGTTTCATTTGAGATCTTAAAAAGCGTGTTTCGAATACATTAAATGCGTGAGTTCGCGGTCAAAAGCGCCGCTATCATCTCCTACGGCTCACATTTGTCTGTGAGCGACTTCTGGCAATATCCCCCGCCTCGTCTGCGGAATTCGTAAGCTTAGCAATCTGCTGCTTTTTCTGCGCGTAATTGATGGCATGAGCAAGTATATCCGAGCATCGCTTATACACCCGATTCACCTCCTCGTTCAGTGCCAGCCCCTCTTTCCCCATGGAAGGTGACGTGAAGCCTCCTTGCCCGAACTCCCCCCTTCCGCCGTCCCCCTCCCTCTCTACCCCCTTCACCCTCCTTTGAGCTGTCATATGTGCCTCTGCAAATGCTTCTGCCACCGTCCGCACGTCTGCATGCTGCGTCAGGGCCTCGACCTCCCTCCTCAACTTCCGCCACCCCGCAGCCCTCGGCAGCTCCTCCGCCATGATCCGCTCCAAGGCCCTCACAGTCCCCGCGTCCAGGTGCCCCAGCACCTGCCTTTGCAAGCAGCACATCAGCAAAAGCACCAACCCTGCCTCGTCTGTCCACAAGACTGCCCCTTCCCCACTGGGGCCGCGTTGCTCAAAAAGTATCCGGACCTTTTTCAGGTACTCCAGCCACTCCACCTTCCCTTCTTCCCCCTCCTCCACCGCCTGGATTCCCAATCTTTCTGCCAACTTCGCGCCCGCCTCCTTATCCAGGGCCTCCGCCCACATCATCCTCAGTTGCTGTACGCACCATTTGGCGGGTTCAGGGAGAAGGGCGGCGCCGGCGGAGGGCAAATTCATCTGTTGCGTCACGTCTACGGCCGGAAACACCCGCCGTTGCGCGAGGCCGACGTTCAAGGTGATGGCATGGTCGACCAGGGAATTGATTCGATGCGCCAGGCCGTGACCCCCGTCCTCCTTCCCTCCCCCCACCCCTCCCTCCTGCCCGCTTGTCACCTCCCCCTCCACCACGACCAAACCCGTCATCGCACCTCCTCCCTTGGCATCAGACATCTGCGCGCACCTCTCCAACAAAGGTCCGTGCAGAGCCAGCCCATGCTCCACCTCAGGCTTCTGCATGAATTTGGCCATCTCCGAATAAGCCGCCGCATGCCTAGACAGGTCATCGCAGACCACCAGGACTCGTCCCCCCTGGTCCCGCCAATACTCTCCCTGCGCACAGCCCGCGAAGGGGGCCAGAAACCGAAGCCCGGGGGGCATGTCCTGTGTGGCGGCGACTACTGTAACGTGCTGAAAGCAGGCACGGCGGGTGAGTTCGCCCACGGCCTCTTGGACTGCCCGGGGCTCCTGGCCAATGGCGACATAGACGCAGTGCAGTGGGGCGGTCGGGGAAGGGACAGGCGCCGCCGTGTTCTGGTTGGCGATGATCTGCAGGGCCAGCGTTGACTTCCCGCTCCCGGGCCTTCCGAAGAGTCCCACGCTCTGGCCGTGGCCGAGGGGGTGGAAGACGTCCAGAACCTTGACCCCTGTGCGCAGCCGGTGGCACAGGGGTTTTCGCGCCATGATCCCGGGCGCCCGGCGCTGGCTGCTCATGATGGGAGTGGAAGGAAGGGAAGCGGAGGAAGAGGAGGAGCTCTTTGTGTTTGTGCGGTCCGATGGAGACTCTGTGGAGTCTACTTGCTTTGTGGCCATAGCGGGTTCCAGATCAGGCAACGGCCTCCCCAAAGGATCGACGACGCGTCCCAGCAAAGACGGACCCACCGGCATGCTGAGCGCTGTGTCCGCCAAGACCGCGTGGGCGCCTTCCACGGGCATTGTCTTGTCCAAGAGGGCGACAGCCACCGTGTTTTGTTCCAGATCCACTACCAGCCCTTGCGTAAAGGACCCATCCGGCTGGGAAAAATGAACCAAATCGTGTATTTTTGCCTCGCGCAAGCCACTCACCCGTGCCAAGGCACTCTGGTGAATTTGGACCAGCGTTCCTTCCCTTGCTTTGTTCACGACGCCTCCAAAAAGTTCTGCCAGGAAGAGGTCCGCGTGAGGGGCCATGCCCCCACCTTTGAAAGAGGACAACGACCGTCCTGCGGCCCTTCTAGTTATGCTGCATAGAGGAACCAAGAGTTTTCATTGGAAATGTATCCTTGGTGTACGGAGTTGAGTGGTGGGATCGCACAAGCTCCTTGCATACCTGAAGTTGCCGTTTCCTTTGCAAACATTCCTGTGCGCCCTGTCCAGCAGGATAGCACTTTGTCGACATAACCCCCAGGGTCGCAACATAGTCCCTCGTCCTCGCAGATATCGCAGTCGTAGTGCTGCACGTGCGTGTTGTGCGTTTATGTGTTTGGAATGGTACAGAGATGTGTGTGTATGTGGTATGAGCGGTGGGGCGTGCGATGTAAGTCGGACGGCGGCGAAAGGCGGTGTTCAATTTGACAAAATGACATCAAACAGGAAGGAAAAAGTGGTAAAATCAGTCGTGACACACGAAAATAATAGTATGGACATGGGCGCTAATGATGAGAGTGACCATATACCACAACAGCAAACCAAAACTTCTCCATTTGCTTTTATAGTCGACAACATAGTTGGAGGCAGACCAACCTCCCCGCCAAAATTCTTCCTACACCTTCGTTGAACAGATTCTCATTGCCACCCATCCCTCACTGTCAATGGTTGCCCTACACACTCTACAGCTTATCCCAATCAATTTCGCATTCCCCTTCGTCATCACACGAAAAGTCTTTTTTCTTGAGCTCCTCTTGACGCTGCTTCAATATCACCTCTAAGTCCGGTCGGCCAGTGATTTGGAGGCGACGGATAGCCCATTGGTCATAGGCCCAGTCTGGCAACGTCAATATTGAAGAAATGCGAGCAAGGATGAGAAGTGCATCAGGCATAGAAGAAGATAGTCAGGAAAACCATGCATGTTTTGGAGTACAACACTGTCCGGTCAGGCTAGAGCACCGCGGACCTAGGCAAGAGGCGTTCGTGCGCCTGTATATTCACCAATAATAAAGAAATGCTCAGTAACGAAGGCATTCAAATCAATGCTACGTACCCGCAGCGGCGCCGATAAAGGGGATCTTGGTGGCAGCGTAGACCCACCCTAGGCCGATAACTTCGTAGACGCGTCTGAAGACTTCCACACCCTTCACCACCTCCCCGTCGGGTAAAACCGCGTGGATATACTTCATGCCTGGCAATAAGAGTCGTCGTCAATGTCTGTTCCCCACACCGGTTCTTCTCACGAGGCCCTCCGCCCGCCATTCCCTGTCACTCGCGTCCCTTCACATCCCTTCTGAGTTCACAGCCGGCCACTCCAGGCAGCACACCCGACGACCAACTTCTCTCCCACTTTGATTCCTTCTGGACTACCCAAACAACCACCCAAAGTAAATACCCAAGCCCTAACTTTTACCCTCTCTTCCGCTCTTCCTACCTGCTTCATAATCCACCCCCCCGTTTTCTTCTGCCTTGAAGTTGGGGTCATTCAGATCCGTGAAGAGGATGTTGCCATCCACGTCTCGTTTTTGCAGAAATGTCACTTCCTGGTGGTAGCGTTGACATGGTAAAAAAGAGGGACCAAGAGACCGGATAGGCCAAAATGCCAGAGAAAGGTCAGGCGATCAAAATAGGGTGCAGGTTCAGGACATCATCGACAAGTCCATTACAAGACACATGCATGTTTGCCTCCATAGAGCACTGCAACTATCGTGCACCCAGCCAACAGCCTCACACGGGATACCAGGGCCAACAGAGCCTCACCAAGGACAACGATCTCACATACCTTCATGCACAGAGAGCATTTGCCGTCGTAGAGCAAGTTTATCTTCCAGGGTTTCACGTCGCTGTCAGGCGCGGTACTGGTTGTGGTAGAGCCCACGGAGGTGGCTTTTAGGGAGGACAAGGAACGTGACGGAATGGCCGACACCACGTCCCACGGAGAACTGAGGCCACTGCCAATTCCACGGGCCATGGAACGAGACAGTGGAGCCCCGCGTGCCACACCTCCCGCATGCCGGAATACGGGTACGCTGCGCAAGAGGTTTGTTGAACAGGGGAAATGGAATTGTGCTGGTGAAATGCCAGGGCCCTCGCTCCCTCATCCCTGCCATACTCTGTAAAAATTTCATGCTAACTTACACAAAAGACGCGGCAGACGTTGCCGATGACAGCGCCCAGATTCCTCTCAACAGCCCTCGAGCCATCATTTCGGCCACTATCCTATGGTTGATTGCTTTGCGGTTCGAGAATTATTGTGAGAAAGGAGCGCCGGGGCAGGCAAAGACGACTCAAACCTGCATTCCACTTTGCAAGCCCACAGCCAAAATTTGCCGACGCCTCCCTACGCTCCAAAACATTCGGCACATCGTCCCTTGCATGTGTCGCTTGCGTGAAACGTGGACGTGAATGCAATCGGGGGGTCTCACGCGCACACTCAGCGACGACACACAAGCCTCCTTGAGACTGGTTAAGGGTGCGGTCCAATCAATTCGAGCCGCTCAAAAAAACGCTTCGCAGCACTTTCCATTCGAAGACTACAGCAAATCAACATATCGGTGAAAGAAATAAGTATAAAGTTTTGGGCATAGCGATTCTATTTCGTGCTGTCATATGGTTTCGTTATCCTGTTGCATCAAAAGTTCAAATTTCTTGCTCCTCTTTATTGACTGGACCCTGCATTGTTAAAGCTGGCATCGCTATTTCATATGTACACATGAAGCGTTGCAACTGCCCTCACACTTTCCCCTGGCTTTCGTTTACTTCTTCTTGAAGAAACTTCTATTCCGCATGTTCATTCGACGGGCCACGGCCCCACTCGACGAGGCAGACTTCTCTTCGTCATCAAACACATTCCCCAGGGAGAGTTGCTGAATGCCGGACACCACCAATAGAACGAGGGCAAATGCCACGGCATAGTACGGAGGAGGAAGCTCGGTATTGACGCCGTTGTAGACTTCCTGTAGACGAAAATGAAGGTTTGATACGGGTCAAGACGGGCAGGCAATAGCGAGAAACGAGAGCGAGAGGGAGAGAGAGAGAGCAAAGCCCCATCACTTAAACTTCATCTGAAGTCAGAGCACCGTATCAACGTTGATGATTAGAGAGCTTCCCCGCCACACCCAAGGCCAAGATGTGCAACCTACCTCCACCACCTCCCCCGCGTTCGTATACGACCCGTCGGGATTGGTGTAAGCAGGCGTGGAGGCCACCGCATCCGCGGCTTCGTCCGCCATGTCCGTCAGGGTGGACGGTACATCTTTGATGTATCGAGAAGCTGCAATCTACTCAGGAAAGAGGAGATGGAGGGGGTGAGCACATTTCCTTCGGCAGGGTCTGGAAGGCGGTAGACGGGGGGAGGAAGAGGAGGACGACAACGCTCCTCACGCACTGGCAAGGCACAGCTAATTGTGGCAACCAAACCCGCCCTTACACCAAGCTACTCCTATCCCTTTCTGGTGGACGTGTGTATTCCTATCCACGACTGCGCGTACCATGAGGTTCGTCGAGGTGGAGATGAAGGATTGAGGGGCTTCGGGCGGTAACAGCATCATTCTGGTCGCAACCTTGCCCTTGCCACATCTCGTTGGAATTCTCAAATGACCATTGAGCCCCCAACTGGGCAGAACGAAGGCATGTGACAGCACTGCACTGAAGAAAAGGAGAGACAACGTGGTTGCAATTCCTTGTCTTAGACCCATCATGAGCATGAAGACGGCGAGGCGGAGGGAAATTACGACTGCGAATCACGGCAGGCACACCCGAAATGTAACGCAATCCTCTAACCTGCAGTAAAGGAAAAGTTTTGCGTGAGTGTGCAAAGTACAAGTAGCCTTGTCGCCAACCAGAAAAGTTTCCCAGACAGTGATATCTTACGGGACCGTGCGGGGTGGAAACTGACGAAGAAAGGCTCGCCTGGGACTCACGTCGTCACATATCCATTTTACCGCAATAATTGTGGTTTTATCACCGCTTTGTACATGAAGGCACGTTTCTAAGGATCTCTTTTACGCGACCTCATCAAATTCATAGGGCCACCATGCCACCCAAGGGTGTTCACGCGAAAAAGGCGGCGGCCATGGAAAAGGCGGCCGCTAATGAGAGCGTGAAGGCGAGTCTGAAAGCAGCAGCACTCGAGGCTCAAGAAGCGGCAGCTTGGTGCGATGGTGCAGATCTTAGGACAGCAAAACGGAAGGAAGAGGAAGAAAGGAAAGCACAAGCAAGAGATGCCAAGAAAGCAGAGCTGAAGGCGTTGGAAGAGCAGGAAAACGCCATGGCAGCTTCCGTGAAGATAAAGCCCAAAAAGGTAGTAAATTCCAAACAAGCAGCAAAGAGCAATGAATTGAAGGAATTGGAAGCACAACTTAAGGCAATGGAGCTGGAGAAAAAAAAGAAGGAAGAGAAGAAAAAGGCAGCCATTGCAGACGCGGGGAAGAAAGGAAAGAAGAGTAGTGGAAAGAAAGGAGGGAAAGACGAGCTCTCCGACGACGAAAGCTTGCCTCCCTTGGAAGCCAATGTAAACAGGCAGATGGCGAATGTTGAGGTTGCGCGTGGTTTGGATCAAGCCATTGATTTAATGGGTGGCAGTCGTGGGGGAGCCGGGGGCGACGATGCCCATCCGGAAAAAAGGCAAAAAGCCGCGTATAAAGCCTTTGAGGAACGCATGCTGGCCGAGTTGAAGGAGGAGATGCCAGGCATGCGTCTTTCACAATACAAGGATCGAATCTTTGAAATGTGGAAGAAGAGTCCAGAAAACCCCATGGTGGCAGCAAGGGTGGCGGCGGGTATGGATGCTGGCGTTGGGAAGTCCCGAGGATGGTAGGATAGGAACGGAGAGCTTGATTTCGCTACAATTGTTGTGAGGGACTTTGCTGAGGGACTTTGCTCTCATCCCGTCACCTAGCTATTCTGTGAATCATGTAATCCTCCGCAGAGAAATCATAAGGCGAGCAATAGTCTTCGAAGCAGCCCTCGTTCAATGCTTTTCTACTCCTGTTTTGATTTATCATCTTCTTTGCCTCCGTGCGGACCACACGCTAAAAACGCTCAAACATTTTCTAGCATACTTGTTCTCAGCCTCCGTCTATTTGATAGATAAATGCTGTTTGATAGACATGGAAATCATCCCTGTATCCAATCCGACCAAACGACACACCAGCTGCTCGTTCTTCACGAACAGAAACAAGGGCGTGCTTCCATCTGGAAGTACCCCGTTTGCTTCCCCGTCTCCATTTACATTACTTTGAGTACTTTTATTGAGACTGTTTGAGGTGCTGTTGCTTTTTGTGGCGCTGCTATTAATAAGCATTGAAGGGAACAAAGTTTTGAGCTTGGCGTCCATTTTCGGACGGCTAGCGCTCAGGAATCGAACTTTGCCTTCCGTCTCCATCCACAGCTTCCGGAAAAAGGATTCCACGACATCAGCACAAGATCCACTCCAGTCCTGATGAACGTCGATGACTGGACACATGTGAGCAGGTTGAGAAAGCTATTACCAAAATATAGCATTGCAAAAAATTTGTGCACCCAGAAACTTACCGAGAAGACGTTCATCCTTCATGAAGGACTCCCAATTTTCCATAGTTAGAGGCGTGATAATTTGATCTTGTTTATCCATTAATACCTCTTATTCAAAGTGGGCCGTTATGAACTTTGAAAAAAGGGGAAAACAGGAAGCAATTTCTGGCAAGAAAAAGGGGGGGGGGGAGGTTGTAAATTGTTCGCTCAAATAAAAATCGCGAGTTTCGTCGAGGTACCCGACAGGACACATCCCGAACTTGTCGGCCAACCACACACTTTACCACACATAGACAGTTTTTTGCGGTGGAAATCTGTGAAAAAGCCTAAAGGTATTGGCGATCCAGGGTCTCCGCCATGTTGCTATTGAATGAGGCTGATGAGCCAGAGGAGCTTTCCATCTCTACACTAGGGTGCGCAGCAGGCCCAATATTTCGTACCGCCGCCACAGGAAGTTGTCGTGTTAACGTACCCTTTTTGGATACACTAGCGCCGATAACAAAAGTGGGGGTTGCTGGTGAAGGCTTGCCACAGGGAAGAGCGCGTGAAGATGGAAAAGGAGGGGGACTGTTGCCTGGGACGGTCCTTGAGCTGTACGGAGCTTCGGGTAGCGGCAAAACCGAGGTGGCCTTGAATGCAGTGTGCGGATGGGTGCTTCCTAGAAAATTTAGCGGAGTTGGAGGGGTTGCCGTTGTTGTGGATATGGATTTTAGGGTAGACGTCCGCAGGTTACGGTGCTTGCTGTTGGGTCGTATCCGAAAAGCACTTCAACTAGGGCACGGAGGCTGGGACGAGAGGAGGCAGGGCACCAAGCGGAAATGGAGTAATGGCGAGTCTGAGACAAGCTACGGAAAGGGCATATCCGGCAATAACGGGTTCCGCGCAACGACGATGGGAAGCATTGGAACGCCTGACTCCGCCGGCGCCTGCCAAGGCGGGGAGGACACACCCTTTGTCTGGACTCAGGCCGCCATGGATCAGGTGGTGCTTGTGCGCTGTGTGGACGACTTGGAGGCATTCTCAGTCCTTGAGACCTTGAAATACGATCTTGACAGGGGCGAAGGGGCGGGTACTCCCACCCTGGTGGTGCTGGACAGCTTAGGCTCTTGCTTCTACGAGCGGAAGGCCGCAGAAAGCTGCCACCAGGGACAGTCGTGCTTTGACTACATGATAGCACGCTGCATTGGGCGGATGGCGCAGTCCCAGGCTGTCTCCGTCATTGCCTGCAAGCCGGCGCTCTTTGCCGGGCAACGGACAGTGCACGAAGGCGGGAAAGAGGGAGGGAAGGAGGAAGGGAACGGAAGGTACCGGTATCCGGGGCTGGAGCACAAAGAGTACATGCCTGGGCAATGGAGCAGGCTGGTCACGCATCGGCTCACCTTGGTCAAGGAAGGGGGAGAGGGAGGGAGGGAAGCGGTCTTCTCAGCCAGGGCGGTGCTCCTAGGGGCGCTCCAACCGCACCAGCCTGGGCCGACGTGGAAGGGCATGGGGGGAGGAGCAGGGGTGGTAGCGTCGCACTGTTGGTTTAAGGTCGAGCAGGATGGAATTTGTCAGGTGGGATGGCCAAAGGAGGACTGTGATAAGTGAGAGGTATGATAGGCCGGTTGAGGCGCTCATGTCTGGCTTTCAAGCACTCCGAAAGTGCTTTAAATGTGGAAAATGTGTATAAAGACTGTGTGAATTGCTCTAAAGGACTTGTACGGTATCATGAGATAACTAATGTTTGAAATTGAGTGAGGTAGGGGCTTCGAAAAGGCAGCACAACACGCCTGTCAAGAAGTCCACGAGGTGCCACAAGGGACGGAAAAATTTGCGACTTCACTCGCTGCAAGACGGGGCACATTTTCACACAAAAAGCAATCACGGGACTTCGCGCTTCAATCTCGCCTCTCGCGCAGTGAGAGTTGCCCCACGCCCAGACCATCCTTTTCTCCCAAACGGTTGCATCGTTCTTTTTGGAGGGTTGAATCCTCTTCCTGCACACCAGTCCTCTCCTTTTCGCCTTTTCATTCTGTTTTTTCCAACTCTTATTCCCAAAACGTCTTTTCGCACGCCTTCAGCTTTTCCGTCGCGCCGATCTAGACCTGATCAAGAAGCACGGACGCTCTTTCTACCCTTGCCCCCGTGTCCCATAGCCCTCCTCGGGCGTCTCACCCTGCAGGATATCCTCTTCCTTACCACATTCTTCCCTGAATTACAGCGTCGGTACCTCGCACTGTCTTTCTGATTTCACATGGCCTCTCCATCGCTTGACATGCAACAAAAAAGTCATGGGCGCAGCGGAGCTCCGTACTCCACCCTTCCCTTCTCACCCACCCTTCCAATTTGCTCAACCTTTGCGAGACTCTCTCTTATCAAAGGCGTCACGGCACTACGTCTTACCTCGAGTCGCCCCATCATGTGAATGTATCACACATTCCCTTCAAAAATCGAGGATACTGGTAGATATTTGGTTCGCAATCGACATCATACTCATTTCCAAAACCTCGTTCGCGAGCTGAGCGTCCTTTCCGCCCCCTCCTTCCCTCCCGCCTTCCCTCTGTTCTTCGCAGACTCCCCTCGCAATGTCCGGGGACCCCAACGACGGAGTTTTTGACCACAACACGGGAGAAAGAGGAGCGGAGGAAGACCCCGAGGCATGCCCCATCCCATTTGCATCTTGAAAGCCGTAGGCAAGGGAGGAGGCCAGCGTGACAGATGCCGAGGAAGGGGACGAAGAGGCAGAGAAAGGGGAGGAGGTGGTGGAGGGAGTGGAAGGGGAGATCGAACAGGGGGGGGGTATCCGCAGGGGAGGGGCTGGCGTGCTGGCCGGGGCGGGGGAGAGGGAGGGGCCCATGCCAGGGCCGTCCTCGAGGTAGAAGGTGTACAGGGGGGGCGGGCCCAGGCAGGACCGGGTGGAGGAGGAGGAGGAAAAGCTCGCGGGCGAGGTGTTGGCACTGCCCGCCTCGCTCTCCCTGTCTCCAGGCATGCCGTGACCGAGGGAGGTGGCTGGCTCCCCTTCCCGCCCTCTCCTAGGGCTGTAGGCGCCAGCGGCGGCAAGCGGGGAGGCGCGCGGAGGAAGGAAGGGGGGCGAGGGAGGGGAAGAGGACGGGAGGGAGGACAGGGTGCCCGCGACCGACGTGCGGATTCCGCCTCCCCTCCCGTTCGCGCAGGCCCCGGAAGCGACCGGCGCCGAGCTGGCAGGGGGAGTGAGGGGCCTCACTGGGTGCTTCGGCGTGGGACCCGTGGCCTGTACGTGCGGCGACCGGGAGGGTTGCGGGGCGCCGAGCCGATGGGAGTGAGAAGACAGGGCCGCGACGGTTCCCGACTGGGGCCATTCCTGTCCCTTGGAGGTTGATGAGCCGCATCTGTGCGTCTTTGCGGTGGGCTGCTGCTGTCGTTGTGCTTGTGGCTGGGAAAGACGCTGTCCTTCCTGCCGCTCTGCCCGCCCAAGCGCGCCGCCAGCCGCCACCGACGACCAAGAGACGGAAAGCCCGCCAGTCGCCCCCGCCTGCGGAACGACGAAGGACAGGGCACTCGTGTGACTCTTGCTGCTCGCGGCTTCATGCGGACCGGCCAGGCGGTAGTCGGCCTCGGGGAGAGGGGTGGGGCGAAGGGGGCCTGCACGCACGTCCGCCGCAGGCATGGGCTGCGGCTGCCGGCACGGATGCCGGGCTTGGGGCCGCTGCCCCTGTCTGGGATCCCGCGGAGAATGAGCGTGGACGAGAGAGGCGCTGGAAGGGGACGTGCCCGAGCCCCTCCCCCCCTCCCCGCTTCGCCCTCCAATCCCCTGGCCACGGCGGGAAGGAGGAGGGAGGGACGCTGCCGCGAAAGGCCCCTGAGGGGGAAGTGGGCCGGTGCTTCCACGCACAAGGTGCTGCGCATGGTAAGGGTAGTGCGGATGGTGCGATGGATGCTGGGAGTGTCGCGGTCGGTGGGGCTGGAGCACGCCCATGGCACGTCTGGTAACGCCCGAGGCCCTTGGGTGGCTCTTGCCCGCCGATGGAGCCCGCGACTCGGAGAGCCCACGTCCATCCCTGTGGATCGCTCCGTTGCTTTCGCCTTGGCTCTTGCCCGTCCCAGGATCGATTCCCGTGGCCGCGGGGGGAGGCGCCGCCGGAGGGAGGGAGGGAGGGACGGGCGGCGAAGGGTCGATCGAGGACCCAGAGGGCGAGCTGGAAGGCAAGAAAGCACCGGCATCTGCGCAATCCATCTTGGCGGGGCATGTGTCGGCCGTTGGGGCCTCTTCCTCGGGCTTTTCCGCCGCCGCCGCCGCCGCCGTCCCCATGGCGTCGGCCCCCTCCTCCGCGTCTCTTCCCGCCTCCTGCCTCCCCACCTCCTCCCCTGTCCCCGATCCTTCCTGTCGTGCCCCTCCATTCGCCGCCTGTACATCCCCCTCCGTCCCTGCTTCTCCCTCCCTCGACCCGACCGCCTCCTCCATCACCCTCCCTCCCTCGCCCACCCCCGGCGCCCCTGCGGTCTCCCCAGGCCCAGGCAAGCCCCCCAATGGCGCGGCTTTCCCACCTGCCGCCCGCTTCCCGCCGCCGCTGCCTTTCTTTCTCCGCGCTTTCCGCCCGGGGTGTGGTGGTGCTGGGGTCGAAGGTGTCAACGTCCACTCCTGGCTCTTGGATTTTGCGCCAAGGCCCCCCTCTTCCCCCGCTGGGCTGTGTGATACTTGCGCCGCCAGCATCCCTGGCTCAGCCGGGCCTTTTCTTTTCAAGCCTGACTGCCTCTCTGTGCCCAAAACCCTGAATAAATGCCTGGCAAGCACGCCCAGGCTCCACACAACCATCACTCCCGCCGCGAGGTGCAGCTCTCGCTTCCAGGCAGGCACCTCCCGCAAGGGACTCAGGAAGCGACCCACCCCCCGACCCAACAGCTGGATCAACGTCCATGTGAATCCCTCCTGTGCACGCGAGGGGGTGCGTGGATGGGGAAAGGGGAGATGTGTGTGGACATGAGAGAAAAATCCTAATCAGAAGGGTCGAGTGCCGGGCGGGGTAAGGGAGGCGTGCTGGTGATAAAATCAAGGTATTGAAATGTTCCCTGCGAACGGCATACTTGACACGGGCGGCTGCAATGAATGTGCCACGCGGGAATGACGTGTACACAAGATCAGTCATGACAAGCAGAGCATTCATACCCACAAATTTGGCTATTCACCTCCTCTTGTCATATTCCGCGCTCCACCCCAAACGTACCGGGTGAAAGACGAAGATGACGAAGGTCAATGCAACAAATACATACATTGTATCCGTCCTGCTCCGCCGGCACCCCAAGCTGCCACCACCGCCATCAAAAAGGACGTCCATTGCGGGAAGCGGTTATCCCACGGCCGTGCGTCTCGATGGTGGGGAATATATGGCACTTTTCTAAGCCGCCAAAAAATGAAAGGAGGCGGGTCTCGGTTAGTGTGTTAGGGGAAACAGTAGGAATGTTTGTGTGCGGAGCTCCTTATTTTAGGGCCAGTATGAAACTGAAACGAGAGAAACGAATGCCTGGGGCATAGGTCTTATAACCCTCCAGGGGGCTGAAAAATGTCCTCAAATGAAGGGCACACCTGCGATAAATTCTCGGCTACATTTCAAACACAGCTCTCCTACAACAGCACCGGCAAGAAAAATCACAAGGGCGAGGCATAGTATGGCCATGGGTTGTCGCACGGATCGTGCATTTTTTCCGCTCAAGCGGGAGTAAATTGCGAATGCCTGCACCATAGCTTCCTCGCCGACGCATTTTTTCGCGTTATTCGCCCTCCCATCTGTGATAAACAGCTAGGGATACATTCGACCCCCTCCGCTATCTTCAGCCCAAGCTCACATGCGAGGCCCATTTGTTGGAAACTGGTGCACGGACGATGTTTTGCAGCGTGGGGTGAAAAGCTGTCGGCAGGTGACAACTCGTGATTTTTGGGCAATAATGGAAGGTACAACGGTCTCAGTCTCAGGTCGTATCTTCTGCATGGGCACGGTTTTCATACTTCTGTCTGCACTTTCCGTGCAAGCCAGGTAATTATGCCCACGCACTGAGCGGATCAATCACACGTATGTGATTCCGCCAAACTTTCACGTATGCCCCTATGGATGCCATTGTCGAGTCCTTTTACCAGGTGTGGCGGGCATCTCTGAGGGCGGTGAACGGGTCGGAACGGGGCAATGGCCTTGGGACCACGGTCAGAGGGGAAAGCAAATCAAGATGGTCCAACCGCGTACATTGCACCGCAGTCGTTAAATACGTGCTTCTTAATTTTTCTAAAAGGATATATGGGAATGCGTTAAGTGATCCATGCCTCTTTTTGCCCAAAATTTATCACCTCATGCCTGCCCGTACGGCCCATGAGAGCCCCATTTCTTCCTCCCCTTCACTCTCTGTACTCCGATCTCCGTCATCGTCGTCATCGTCGTCCTCTCCTTGCCCCTCTCCTTTCCCATCTTGCGTTTCTTTACCCACTCCTCGATCGCCAGCGCCGTATTGGCTCTTGAAATTTCCGCCTCCATAGCCACTCTCGTCGTCCTCCGTTTCCTCCTCGTCCTCCTCCCCCTGCTGCCCCTCTCCCCCTTCCTCCTCGCCCTCCCCTCCCTCCTCCTCCCCTACTTTTCCTCCTCTGTCTCTCAACCCGCCCTCTCCGCCTGCGCTGCTGCCCCCAAGCGAGGAGATTCCAAACCGACCGCCCAAGGGCCCACCAAACAGGAGGCTGGATGTATATTTGCCCGAGCCCGCCCCTCGTCCTCGCCCTCTCCCGGTCCGGTACCTCCTCTTCGCCCGCCCTGCCTCCTGTCCGCCACCCCTGCTCCCCCAACCTTTGCCCCTCCCCCGCAAGCCCGTGGGCACCGTGCCCGAGAGGTCGAACTGATGGGGCGGGAAGGAGGGGAGGGAGGAGGAAGGGAGGACCGGGACGACGTGAGTGCTACCACTGAGGTCAAGATGGGTACAATGGGGACAAGGTAAGAACCACGAGGACAGGCAAGGCCAAAGGCGCTCGTCCAACGCACAGGGAAAGCCTCGCCGACGCACCACCTCCCCTCCCCTCTTTATCTCTTCAACTCTTCCCACCCCTTTCTTCCCTCCCTCGCTTCCCTCCTCCCTAATTCCCCCTCCCCGCCTTCCCCCCTTCCTTACATTGCACCGAGCGGTGTCTCCAAACTGGGCCCGGCTGGCCTGGTCGTAGGCCAGCGCAGCCTCCTTTTCCGTCTCGAAGCCTCCCAGGCTGATTTTCTTTCCGGCCACGGAAATCCGGGCCGACCACCGGCTTCCGTTCAAAGAAACCCCGATAAAGCCCGAGCGCATCCTTTCCCCTCTCCCACCGCCTCTTCCTCGCCCTCTCCTTCCCCTCCCTCCTCCTCCCCGTCCCACAGTGCCCTCCGCCCCTCCGCCCTCCCCCTCACTGCCCCCTGCCCCACCTCCATCCCCTCCCTCCCTTCGCTCTCCCTCCTCCGACGCCGCGTACCGCTCCAGCAACTCCTTCAGGCGCTTTGGAGGAAACTCTCCCGCCGCCGCTGCTGCTTGCATCTCCGCCTTGCTCCTTCTCCTCCTCCTCTTCTTCCCGGTCTCGGGTACTCCCCCCTCTCCACCCGGCTCCTTTCCTCCCTCTGCCACATCCATTCCCTCCACCCCACCCTCCGCCCCTCCTCCCCCGGTCCCGCCCGGCGGCCTCCCCTTCCTCGTCAAGGGCATGCTGAAGCGATCCTTGAAGAGAAGACGAGCCAGCTCCCCCTGTCGCACCCGCATCTCCCGTAGGATCTGGATCTGAAAGTGGAGGGTACAGGAAGAGAGGGAGGAAGGGGAGGGAGGAGGTTAAGTCCGGCAAATTGCTTTGTGGGCTTTGTTCCCTCCCTTCCTCCCTCCCTCCCTCCCTCCCTCCCTCCCTCCCTCCCTCCCTCCGGCTCTCACCTCCGCAAGCAAGGATTCTCTCCTTCTTGCCAACACTTTCATCCTTCCCCTCACGGGTGTTCCCTCCATCCCCGCCTCCGCCTCTCCCTCCTCCCTTCCCTCCTCCTCCACATCCTCCTCCCACTCGCTTTCCGTCTCGTCTCCTTCCTCCTCCCCCCCCCCCCCCCCCCCCTCCCCCCCCCCCCCCACCCACAACTCACACACAACCCCCACCCCCCCCCCACACCCCCCCCCACCCC
>Ga0102934_1000871_pt1 | contig 20835 bp, 18 predicted proteins | sample SalPonR2_A_D1_MG_FD_78175 | JGI IMG/M metagenome (GOLD analysis project Ga0102934, IMG submission 78175) | Salt pond soil microbial communities from South San Francisco under conditions of wetland restoration - Salt Pond MetaG R2_A_D1_MG | ecosystem: Environmental > Aquatic > Marine > Intertidal... | reverse complement strand
CCTGAAGGAACGAGGGGAGAAGAGTCGAATGAACAATCTTTCCGAAACATGGGATGAATTGGAAGGTGTAACAACCTGGATTCGACCAGACTAACTTACATGACGTGGGACGACACATGCGGCGGCGGGAGAACCCCTCCACTGTGCGTCAAGTGGACATGGTCCGGGTGGTCGTTCTCCAGGAAGCAAAAGGGCTCTCCCCCCCAGTCCAGGTCCTCCAAAGGCTGCCCTAAAAGCTGCGCTAGCTCTTCAATGTCAGACATGCTTATCAGGCTTTTGTCCTTGGCTGGTTAGGTCCTTGACGCGACTTTTCGCGTACGTTTATATATTGCTGAGCCGAAGACAGAGGTAGCTGTGCTTCGTCTCCTTAGCCCCCAACGGCGTCTGTGGACAGACAGTGCACTCTACAAGTCTCAGTGGCCTGAACGACGCCTCTTGCCACCCTGCCTGCTCAATAGTTGGAAAGAAAAGAGAATTGAGCGCCATGGTGTAGGACCATTGCACTTCGAGCCAACCTCGCTACATTCAACTCTTCGCGTGACTCGTTCGAGGAGCTTACGAGGTGTGTCAAGGCTCAGGGCAGTTATCTAATCAGAATTTCAAAAAAAGAAATCCTGTCCATCCGTCACTTGCAGCTGAAGCCCCAAGTGAAGATGTGGCCGAGAGAGTTTCCAACAAATCTTGCGGGCAGATGATGCCAAAGGAATAGATTGGGGCACGCGCCCCTCCGTCCTCGTTCAGGCTGAGGCTGTCCCACACAGAACGTCCAGCAAGGCTGCTCCACCACCCACGCCCCCGCGGACAATCTTCCGGGCGGGAGAGCGCGTCACGGACAAAAGCTACGGCCATTTTTGTGGAGGGTTGTACCGGGGTACTATCCTGAGCGGATCAAACTACAGTGAATGACTGGCTTGAGCCGGCTTATGGCCAGCATTGAGAACATTTAGTGATGAGCCGCTTAGTTTCCGTTGGTTTGAGTCGAAAGAAAGGGCCCGTTCGCGGTGAATCGGCTAAAGCCGGCGGACATTTTTCCTATTTTGGTCCATAGAAAAGCTGTTTGAAGGCAATCATTTACATATGGGAGACACCTTGTTGATCGCAGCAGTGAAGACTGTGTGCAGGATGGGAGAGCACACGGAAAAGGGAGACGTCGGCCCATTTGAAAGGCGCGAAGAAAGGTTCCGTCTCACGCGTGACGTACAAAAACAAAAAAATCATCCCATAATTTGTCTTTTTAATCTACATTGCTCGGTCATATAGATGGATCCTGGCGTTGCCTAGCGATTTTATAATCGAAAAAATCGAAGTGCCTATCAACAAAATGCAGAAGCAAAGACGAGACAGTGGATAACTCGTCAGGCATGGCTTCCCGGTAATGAGTGTGCCGTCGACCCAAGAAAACCAAGGCATCTCCGTTTTTGATATCGCATTGGATGGCGGATCCCTCTGAAGGTTTTGGTCGCCAACTGCTGTGTTCCGGAAGAGTTTCGGTCGTGTCGACGTAAATTGGCCACTGAGAGTGCGCCTGGTCGCTGTAAATTTGCGCGCTCACGGTGACCTGTGAGAAAAGTTTAAATCCATGCACGTGAGCGAAAGTAATATATCAACGCGCCAGAAAAGAGATAAAGGATCGTGTGACATTAATGGCGGCGCTAACTTAGCACGTACACGGCAATACTCGCTTTAAGTCTGTGCCCTAGGAGCTCCAACACTCACCTCGTTGTCTTCCCGGTCTGTGTGTGGTTTCAATTGAGGGACTACCCCATTCCGTCGCTCATAATGACACAAAAAAGAGTAGGCATGCTTCAGAGGACGTTTCCCAATCGTGTTCAAAAGCCCGGTCAGGCGATGATTTAAAAAATTACCGACGCGGTCCTGGTACGAAGTAGCTCGGCCCAAGTGTTGATCATACTCCACGTCCCCTCCCTGAGCTCTGGCTTGATAATGCCGTTCCAACACAGCCAATTCAAAGGGATGCAAGAATTCTCGCAAGATGACAAAGTCTTGTGCTGCGAAGAGGTCAGCCGCGCGCGCCACCCCGGCGGAATGGAGCCCCCAGCCAATATTGGCGCCATGCCGGTCCTTATCGCTCTGCGCGGCCTCCGACCACACGGTCCCGGGCCAGCTAGCCGCAGGCGACAGTGCATGCTGCCGCGTGTAGAGCTCGCGAAAAACGAAGAGGTCCGCCAAGGCGGGCCAGTAGGCGGGGCGTTCCGCCGGGATCCCCGCGCTGAGTTTGTAGTGAGGGGGCTGGTAGCTTGTGTCCAAGAGCGATTCGTGGCATCCCTTTGGATCGTATTCGCGAGCCAGGGCAAAAAACATTCCTGCCTTGTCCGTCCCTTGGGCCTCCTGCACGTAGCCCTGCAGCAAGGCCAAGAGGGACTTCTCCTCCGGGTCGAGGTCTACTTGGGACTGGAGTACCCCCACGAGTCTGAAGACTTCGTCGAAGTTGCCCTCATGTAGCCTCAGCAAAGCCAACACGGTCGTGGCATTCACATAATCTCGCTCGATGATCTCGAGTTCGCCTGAGTTGGAATGAGCCAATACGTTTGCTGATTGCTCGATGTGACTGAGGGCTTCGGAGAAATCGGGGCTTGTGGGCCCCGGGTCATGGCGTAAGGCCGAAAGAGGAGACTGCCCTCGCGTCGCTATAAGCTCCTGCAACGCCAAAGCAACGCCTTTCAGCAAGTGGGCCCGGCCCGTGGCCATACGGCCCTCCCAGGAGGACTCCGTCTCTGTCTGGGGAGCTGCCCCCTCGCCTACCCCGAATTCCTCCCCACCCATGGGCGACTCTGACCTATCATCCGCTTGTACAGACTGTGACATATTTTCTTGCTCTCTTTCGTGATAAAAATCCGGTGAATCTTCTTTGTCCTTCAGTCCTCGCTCGCTTTCCGATAGCCGGGCCCTCGCAGAGAAGAAGCTTACGTTAGCTCCAGAGGTACGACTGGCCATTCCAACTACCACAACAAATAAGCCCCACGCAAAACAAACTATCATGGCCCACTTTAACGCCACGGGTAACGTTTGATTGCGCCGCTTTCTGTGCTTGTCATCTTCGTCGCATTCGAAAGCCCGATGACCAAAGCTACGCAACCCGGCCTCAGGATCATAATACCCCCTTTGTGGACAGTCCGTCGCGTACATCGTTCCTGTGTTTCAGACATAAGCAGGGAATAGCCATGTAATGAAACTGCTCGTGCCGAATGGAGTCAGCGGGACTTAGTGGTGGAATGCAGGACACTTCACTTCATTCATGTCCAACTGGGAGAACCCGACGAAGAGTGGCGATTTGCAAGAAATTTGGCGAGTGATACACAATATTCGTATTCCATGTTTATGAACTCGAAAATATCTAACAACCATTCTTGGTTACTTTTCCTGTTATCGTTTTGGGGTGAAAGAGCCTCTGAACATAAACTTTGCCCATGTGGCGAGTGGATTCAAACTGCCTTCTAAGCAACGGAACACGTCGGCGAGGCACTGGCTTCTAGCATAGTAGTATAGTAAGACAAAAGTCATGCAACGGGCGAGGTTGCCGGCACGTTTTAAAAAACCGACAGGTCCTGTCGATAGTATGAGGTGAGTCTTGGGGGTTTTATTGCCCATAAAGAAGAAAATGAAAGCACTTGTTGCACAACATACCTATTCGGCGCTGTTGCGGCCAAAAAGACATGCACGTGTAAGGTCGCGGTAAAAAGTGGAGAATGTAATGCAATTTAAAACTAGGCCGCAAAATTATCTTTTTGCAGGAGACCTTGAACGACCTACTGAGACAAGAAGCATAGGCTCCACAGGTAGACAAGAAGTATCAAGGAAGAAGTTTTTGGAGAGAAAAAAACACACTCGAAAGTCTTTCTGTCCAAATAACACGGTCTTGTTCATTCTAGCATTCGAAGCCGTGGTTCAACAGCCCCCCGCCAGGTCAGTTGGAGTTCCCTTTTACCATCTTCCGCGCACTATTCCCTCAGGATTGACTGATTTCGTGCTCTTCCTTTACCGTCTCGTCGTCCCCTCGATGTGGCACCCACAAACCCGAGTCTTCGCACGCTTTCATGTGTCTACGAGCTTCCTCTGCGGGCATGGCCGCCAGAGCCGCACGTAAGGCATTCATGTCTCGGCTTTCAAATGCCTCTTGCAATACCGGAGGGAGTTCTTGAAAGACTTGGATCGGATTTAACCCCCCCGGACCCAGCGCCACCTCCTCTTCTTCCTCCTGAACAAGGCCGTCCACCTCCTCCCCCCGAGCTCGTGCCTCCGCCATCTCTTTGCGCTTTTCCACCGCCCGCTTTTGAACCTTCACTATGAAGTCTTGCACGGCGTCAGAGAATCCTTTCAAGTGTACGGGTTCCTGCAGACGGCGGAAGAAAGGCACTACCACATCCCGGGGACTGCGGTCCAGCGAGTGCGCCAGCTCCGTGATGTGCGAGAGGATCTGACTCTGCCGGGCCGTGTTTTTCATCCGTGCGTGTTTCCCATTCATCTCATCCTCCAGGCACGAGAGCAGCAGGTAGGACTGGGAGTGCTCCGCCAGCAAGATGTGCCCTTCCTTGTGCAACATTTCCTGGGCTTGCTCCAGAGACGTGACCTCGCTGAAGTCTTCCAAAAGCTTCTCGTGACCCAGGACAAAGTTGTTGTAGCTCTCCGCAGCGTCCAGCTCCGAATGCGGGCCTACTCCCGCCGAGGGTCTCGCTAGCCCCCCAGGCTTATCAGTGCTCGCGGCCCTCGAGGGCGCCGTGGAGAGTTCCTTGGTAAGCTGGTCCGTCGACTGCACCGTCACAGCGCTGCTCGTGCTTTTCGTCGCGCTGCCCCCGGCAGCACTTTTCGAATCGAGGCTTGGTTTGGGAATGAAATTCAAGGAGTCGGGCAATACGTCCGAGGCTCCCTCTCGAGTGTTGATGAAGGTGTAGTCCTTGACCACCGTCCCGACATTGTCCACATTCAGCTTTCGATTTCGATCCATTTCCTCCAATCGTGCACAGCGCTGTTGCATGTCTTTTTCAATTTCAGCTAGCTCCGCTCGCATACCTATGAGCTCCTCTTTGCTAGCTGCGTTGTCCACGCCCTCCTCAATCTGCTGCATCTGCGCCTGCAACTCCACCTTTCGTGCTGTTGCCATTTTGTTTTTCTCTTCAAGTATTTCCTGTTCGTGTTTTTCTTTCATTTCGCTGGGATGTGGGGGAAGTGCGCCACGTGGGATCAGGTGCGCAAGCTTTCCAAGTTGTGTCTGATACTCATTTATATGCAGACGCACTTGTCGTTCCAAATTTAAGACGCACACAGTGTGAGTATCTTATATAAAGTTCACAATTTTCTTTCACCGGATTTTTTTGAAAAGTGCCCCCTCGGGCAACATCTCACTGCTTCTCTTCCATGGCCCCCTGAAGAACATTCCTAGAGCTCTCCTGAAGACATCCCACCCGCACTTTTTTCGCTTAGAAAAGCTCAAGGCAATGAAAAAAAAGGGTGACACAAGCATCAATACAAGGTTGGTCCCAAGGTAATCCCATCGCGCGTACTTACCGTTCAACGCGAGCCTGATGCTTCCATCGGAACCAACTCTGCTTGTCGATATTCGGATGCACATCGTCCTCGTCGTCTGACAGCTCCAATTTGTCCCATTTTTTATACTTGTCCGTTAGGCTGCTAGCCATAAGTGACCCGATTGGAATGCGTCTGTGCGTGGATCAGTATGGATAGAATGACTCCCTTTTTCCATGTCTATGGCATCACTAGCAAGAGGAAGGAGACCTGGCGAAGAGCGAGCGACGGGGTCGGGTCCCTGGCGATGGAACACTTGACGGAGCTTGAAACCAACAAGGAAAGTTTATGTAAGGAAATGGCTATCTCCGACAGTGGCTGAAACGTGGTAGTGTCCGAGGTCGTGGCGCGAGCTCTTTCAGCAGAAGGAGCCATATCTTGCATCCAAGATATTATCTCTCCAAGCAATATGCCTGTTTTTTTTTTTGCATCCTTAAATAACTGTAGGAGCACCCAAAATATTTTTTTTACTTCCATCAATATCTCAGAGAGATTCAACGAACTTTCTGTCGATGGCAGAGCCAAAGGAAGGTACGGTGACTTTCGACAGAGGTACGTCCTCCACTCCTCCAGCCATGTGAGGTGTTTGCCTCGCCTTCCCACTTTATCGAACAGCCAAGTGATCCATACTGTGAGACTGAGCACGAGCGTTACCGCACACTGTCAGATCACTATCCTGAAGGCTTAAATGCGAATTTTCTCGTATCGGATGCCGAAGCTCTGGAAGCCAAGTATTCCGGAGCCAAGGGGTTGTTCACAGACCCAGAAACCAGAGACATAGCCCGGAACGTGCCGGACATTTTGGAAGCACTTGGTGATCTGAAGGGGAAACAAATTGTTGATCTTGGATCTGGAACTGGCCTTTTTCTTAATTTTCTTGACGCAGCAGTAGGCCCGAAAGGCCATGTATACGCTGTAGAAATTTCACCTGGATTCGTGGAACTGTTGCGAAAGAAGAAGGAAGATGAGGGATTGAGCAACACAAGCATAGTGCTTGGGAATACTACAAATAGTGAGTTACCTGCTGATCTTAAAGTGGACATGGTTCTTCTTATTGATGTCTACCATCACATCGAGTATGTGCAAACGTACATGACAAAGGTGCGAGAAGGAATGCGGACGGGGGCCGAGCTGGTGCTCATTGATTTCCACAGGGTAAGCATAAAGCTCACGGGATAGCATTCATGAATCACCTGAAAATTAGATCGATGGGTGGAAAATGCGTGTCTTACAAGTCGCAGGCTGATAAGAGGAACCAGAATGACTGGATCTCTTACTGCGCAGGATGGGTTTTCTTCCTCACAAATTTTACGAGTGGAAATCGGCTTAATGTATCTACTGAGCTTGTCGTGTCTTCTTCTTGTATCCTTGTAAATTTCAAGCCTGCTCTACGATATTTCCGTTAAACGAACATTCATCAGATACCAGAAAAGATATGGAGCCATCCTCCGGAGTGGGTTCTATCCCATGTACGTGCAGGCCAGGATGTTTTTCGAGCAGAACTGGAACAGGCAGGTTTCGTGTTCCAGCGAGAAGTGACTTTGCCCAAGCTTCAGGAAAATTATTTTATGATTTTCACAAACCCTTGAGTCACCGGTGTTATTTTACTCTACACCTAGCGGGGGAAAAGAAAGGCGTTGAAAGCAAAGGAACTTGACGGTGAAATGTTCACTTGCACTTGTTTGTTGGGTTCCATTTTCTTTTAAGTCAGATGCACAGGTAATGTTGACAGAAAAAACCTTTGCCCTGGTGGAGTAAATCGCGCCGTATAATGCGGGAAAAGTCCTTCGACCGGCAGGAGTAGCTTGGGTCACTGAGGACTCGTTTCATGGATTAAAAGGCCATGTTTTGGGGTGCGACTGAGAGATTTGGCATGAAAAATGGCTATGACACATAATAAAGCTACATGATGTCATTTGGTTCTTGACTGTCCTGGTCCAACGCAAGTATGCAGCAGTTCTTGCGAGCTGGCGAGGGCAATCCTCGTCGTTGGAAGAAAAACGAAGCGACAGCTGTTGCCTCCACTCGCCGCTAAAACTTCAACTTAGCAACGACCAGTCGCATATCGCAGACAACAACCATGTCCCCCGCGCCTGACGTTTTATTATCGTAATACGTATCCTTGGACTGGAGCCAAAAAAGCCACAAATGATGCTGTCAAGACGACATCTATGAAGTGATTTGATTGTTTTTGTCATAAGGGATGTAACTCTGCTGGATTGTTTTGATCGGTGCGTCACCTTACATCCTTAGCTATAACACCTCCGCGAAGCTTGCGTACTTTTTTTTCCTGTTTCTTTCATGAATGATGATTCGCATGGCTCTGGTGTCATTTTAGATTTAAAAAATGTACTCTTCTCCATGTTTGCATCATGAAAGATTCTGCATCATTAATGTTTGCTTCCAATGGTGCTGCTCTTAAGCCACAGATATCTCGACGCCCATGCCCATATTTCATCTTCACACACAGGACACCTGAAAACAAAATCAATTTGAAATTCTTCAAGGAATAAGCCGTAGCAATGGAAAACGTTCCCAAGGTAGGCAAGAAGATTTTACACTCTTGTCAGCTATCGACCTTGATTGTATCGCGCTTCCCATTAGTGATGTTCATTTCTCATTTATCGTCTTAATTCTTGTTATGACACAAGAATGCGGCAAGCCAAAGTTTGTTCTAAAACTAAGCATTTTTCGGCTAGACTTTGTTTCTGTTCAAATATCGAAATAATTGCTCACCCCAAACAGGCTAAGAAAAAGGGTGCGAGTGCTAAAGCGTCAGCTTCGACAGCCGCCACTATGAAGGCACCACTGGGAGAGAGCTCAAGCAGCATCAATGCTGGCGAAGAAGGTCGTAGCATTGAACAGATTTATCAGAAAAAAACACAGCTGGAGCATATCCTCCTTCGCCCTGATACGTACAGTAAGTGACATGGGTTACGCGTAATGCCATGCACGCAGAGGCTTTCAACGTCTGAATTCTGAACGCCTTTTTCTTGTTCCTCTACCCCAGTCGGCTCCACGGAAAGTGTCACACAGCCCATGTGGGTCTTGGACGACGCACAGAAGAAGCTCGTACAACGCAACATCAGCTTTGTTCCTGGTCTTTACAAAATCTTTGACGAGATTATGGTGAACGCATCCGATAACAAACAGCGAGATCCTACGATGGATACAATTAAAATCACGATCGATCAGGTATGCGGGAAATTTGCTCTCCTTATTCGTGAAACATACCTTAAGGAAACTGTATGCAACGCATTGTATCCCTTTGTAACTTCCATTTTTCTCTGCTTCAACGTGGTGTACTACCAAATGCATCAGTATAAGACACATTGTCGCGTCTGTTGTGGCCACTCGTATCCAGAACGGGGTCTCCGCACTCTTGACTTCGACCTCCTCTTCGACCTCATTTCCCATCTCCCCCTCGTGCACTCCCTCGACATGACCAGGATTCCAACACAATCTCCGTATGGAACAACGGCTCCGGCATCCCTGTGGTCGTCCACAAGGAGCATCAAATATACGTTCCTGAACTTATCTTCGGGAACCTGCTGACGGGCAGCAACTTTGACGACGGCATGAAAAAGACCACCGGGGGCCGGAACGGTTACGGCGCCAAACTGGCGAACATCTTCTCGACCCGTTTCACGATCCAGACGGCAGACAAAGCCTCGGGGAAGAAATTCAAGCAAACTTTTCGCGATAACATGACGGTCCGCGAAGAGCCGGAGGTGGTGTCGATGGGCAGTAAGGAGGGAGAGTACACGTGCGTGACGTTCTCTCCAGACCTGACTCGCTTCAAAATGGACCGCCTCGACGGTGCCACCGTAGCTTTGCTGGCCAAACGCGCCTATGATGTGGCCGGCTGCGCCTCTGGCTTCCCCGGAAAACCTCTCAAAGTCTATCTGAACGAGGAACGCCTCAGTCTGCCCACCTTCTTGGATTACCTCAAGCTCTACGAGGGTTTGGACGCGCCCATCGCTTTCGAGCGGGTGAATCCCCGCTGGGAGGTGGGGGTGGGGATCAGTGACGGTCAGTTCCAGCAGGTCTCCTTCGTGAATGGGATTTGTACCGTCAAAGGCGGACAGCACGTGAACTTCGTGGCGGATCAGGTCGTGAGCAAGCTGACCGCCTTGGTCAAGAAGAAGAACAAGGGCCAGGAGGTGAAAGGGCACCAGATCAAGAACCACCTGGTCGTGTACGTGAATGCCCTCATCGAAAACCCGGCCTTCGACTCCCAAACCAAGGAGACCCTGACCACCCGCCCTTCTTCCTTCGGCTCCAGCTGCTCGGTCAGCGACAAGTTTTTGAAAACGGTGGAAAAATCTAGCCTGGTGGACAGCGTCGTAAACTGGGCGAAATTCAAGCAAGACGAGCAGTTGAAGAAAAAGGGCGGCTCCAAGAAGAGCAAGGTTCTGGGGATTACGAAACTCGATGATGCGAATTTCGCCGGCACCGCACGTTCTTCCGATTGCACCCTCATTCTGACCGAGGGAGATTCAGCCAAAACACTGGCCATTTCAGGCCTGAGCGTGGTAGGCCGGGACTACTACGGGGTCTTCCCTCTCAAAGGGAAACCTTTGAATGTCCGCGAGGCGGCGCACGCCCAGATCGTCAAGAACGAGGAGATCCAAAACATCGTGAAGATCATGGGACTCCGGTTCGGGACCCAGTACACGGACGCCAAGAGCCTTCGATACGGGCATTTGATGATCATGACCGACCAGGACCACGACGGTAGCCATATCAAGGGCTTGCTTATCAACCTCCTGCACCATTTCTGGCCCTCGCTCCTCAAGCTCCCCGGCTTCCTCCAGGAGTTCATCACGCCAATCGTGAAGGTGAGCAAAGGGAGCAAGCGCGCGGATGCCTTCTACACCATACCCGAGTACGAGCAATGGAAAGAGCGGACGAACGAGGCGGCCGGGTGGACCATCAAGTACTACAAAGGGTTGGGAACGAGCACGGCCCAGGAGGCCAAAGAATATTTCTCGGACCTGAGCACGCACCGGATCGATTTCTGCTGGGCGGACGACGGGGACGGGGACGTGATCGACATGGCCTTCGCCAAGAAGCGTGTCGAGGATCGGAAGGAGTGGCTCCGGGGCTTCAGCAAGGGCACCTACGTGGACTACAAGGTGGAGAGCATGAGCTACGACACCTTCGTCAACCAGGAGCTCATCCTCTTCTCCATGGCGGACAACCAGCGCTCCATCCCCCACCTGATGGATGGGCTGAAGCCGGCCCAGCGGAAAGTTCTCTTTGCCTGCTTTAAACGGAACCTCAAGAAAGAGATTAAGGTCGCCCAGCTGGCTGGCTACGTCTCCGAGCACTCGGCCTACCATCACGGCGAGGCCTCCTTGAACGGGACGATCGTGGGCATGGCCCAAAATTTCGTGGGCTCCAACAACATTGGTTTCCTCTACCCGAGCGGGCAGTTCGGCACGCGGATCATGGGGGGGAAGGACGCGGCCAGCCCTCGATACGTCTTCACGCGTCTGGAGGAGGTTACCCGGGCCCTTTTCCACCCCGAAGACGACCAGCTGCTGCCGCTCCAAGAGGAGGACGGACAAGTCATCGAACCCGAGTACTACGCACCGGTTATTCCCACCGTCCTGGTGAACGGCGGGGAGGGGATCGGGACGGGCTGGTCTTCCACGGTGCCCAACTACAACCCCAGAGACATCATGGCGAACATCCGTCGGCTCTTGAGAGGCGAGGAGCCGGAGGAGATGCACCCCTGGTATCGGGGGTTTACGGGGACGGTGGAGGCCAAGGGGGGGCGGGAGGCAGGGAGCTACGCGGTCCTGGGCACAGTGCGACGTGTGGACGATGTCACGGTGGAAGTGACGGAGCTGCCGGTCAAGAAATGGACGCAAGACTACAAACAGTTCCTAGAGAGCATGACGGTGGGGGCCTCGGACGAGAAGGGGGCCTTCATCAAGGACTTGAAGGAGCGCCACACCGATACTTCGGTCTACTTCGTCATCACCCTCTCCGAAACCGCGGCGCCCGAGCTCCTGGTAGACGACCAGGCCTTGTTCAAGCGCCTCAAATTGGAAAGCAGCATCACCACTTCCAACATGCACCTCTTCGACGCGGAAGGACACATCGTCAAGTACGAGACCCCCCTAGCCGTCCTCCGAGAGTTTTACCCCTTGCGTCTTTCCCTCTACGAGAAGCGCCGGGCGGCCCTCTTGCAGCGTTTGGAGCGTGAATGGCGGCGCATGGACAACAAGGTCCGCTTTATTCTTAGCGTGGTGGATGGGAGGCTGGTCGTGAGCAATAGAAAGAAGGCAGAGCTCCTTCAAGAGCTGGCTCGAGAGGGGTACGAGTTGTTCGCGCCGGGGGCGGGCGGGTACGACGAGGAAGAGGGGGAAGGAGGTGGCGAACTCGGGAAGGGTTACGATTACCTGCTCTCGATGAAGCTGTGGAGTTTGACCTTGGAAAGGGTGGAGGATCTGAGGGGTCAACTGGCAGAGAAAGCGGCCGAGCTGGAGGCATTGCGGGGGACGTCCGCGGCCGACCTGTGGTTGCAGGACATGGACGCACTGGAGCAAAAGCTGGAGGACTACGAGGCAGGTTTGGAGTTTGAACCTGCCTACGTGGTGGCGGCGGCAAGGGGGAAAGGGAAGGGGAAGAAGGCGGGGAAAGCGAAGAAAGGGAAGCCCAAGGCCCGGGCTCTGGACTCGGACGGGGACTCGTTCAGCGAGGAGAGCGAGGTGGAGGAGGAGGACGACAGCGACTACGCGCCCTCTCCTAAAAAGAAGAAGGGAAAGGCCAACACCCACGCCAAGAGCGCAATGATCACGGCGCCTGTGCCTGAGCCCCGCGTGCTTGTTACCATTCGCAAAGCTCCCAGTGCCCCGAAGCCCCCGGCCGCTCCCAAGCTTGCCGTCTCCACATCCAACAAAACGAGCCAGGGGCCGGTGCCCGGGACCAAGAAGAAAAGCAGGCCTGTCCGGAGCAGCGAGGATGAGGACGAGGACGAGGACGAGGACGTGCAGGTCCTGTCCTTGGCTGAACGCATGCGTCGGCGTATGCAAGTGAGTCCTGCGCCCCGGGCAGTAGCAGGTGACGAGGACAAGGGAGCCCCAGGGCCCTCAAGTGGCTCGCCAGTGCCGCCCCGCGGGACTGGCTTACCGCCTCGGACGGCTGCGACCAACACAGTCCTGTACTCGGAGGGAGGGGAGAGCGAGGAGGAGGCGGTCGCTGCGGACGCGTACATGATCATGTCCCCCCCCCCGAAGAAGGCGCCGGCTGCCTCCAAGACCAAAGTGGCCGGCGGGGCGGGCGCGGTGAAGCGGGCGAACAAGAAAACGGGGGGAGGGAAGGGCGGCATGGAGGGCGAGGGGCACGCCAAGGAAGCTCTCTTCTCCCCGCTGAAAGGCACTTCTCCTGCCGTCGTGAAAAAGGCGCGGAAAGCCGCCGCGCCCGCCTCAAAGGCCCGAGGGGCGACGAAGAAGACGAATAAGGCAAAATCTGGCTCTGAGGAAGAGGAAGAAGAAGAGGAGGAGGAGGAAATGACCGCTTCGCCCGTAGCGCCTCGCACGATGGCCCCGCGTCGCGCCGCTGCCAAGAAAGTCGTGTACGACATGAGCGAGGAGGAAGGGGAGGAGGAAGAAGAGGAAGAGCCAGACAGTGAGTTTGAGGAAGAGGAAGAGGACGATTCGGATTTCGAGGGTTGAACGTTGTGGTTAAGCATCGGTCAGCTGACTCCCAGCGTCTGGAGGAAGATGTGACCAAGCGTGTGAGAACTGTGCTGCCTGGGGACGATGATGGCGACATGGTGGGAGGCAATGTAGACTTGCAAGGCAGTGCAAGAGTCAGGTGTACTTGTGCAAGGGCGCGGTTCAATATGCTAGTAGTGAAGGAAAGATACGGAAGTAGCAGTACACATGAAAGTCCGGCGTCCAAACATGGCGCGAACCATAAAACAGAAAAAAAGAAGATTGCTTCTGCACTCGCCGCAGTCCCATGATGCTCCTTCTCGTTCTTTTCAAGCGCTGCCCCATGCTCAGGCATACACGGCCTGGGCGGGAGACAAAGTTTCCGCCTCCCCCTCCTACCCACGCCTGCTTGACCGCTTACCCCCGGTCATACCCCCTCAGCACTCTCCCACAAACCCAGAAACGCATCAACACCTCCGCATCATTATCTTTCCCCATCGTACCCGTCCCAGGCCTCGATGCATCCTACTACTCCACCTCCTTGCGCCGCGTGAACTCGACCTTCCCCGAGCTCAGAAAGTCCGTGTGCTCTTGGTACGGATCCTTGCCCAAGGCCGTCGGCTGCCAGAGGTCAGGCGTCAAGTAGCCGTACGTTTTGGAGAGGGCCGAAAAGACCGCCTTGACGAAATTGCCCAGCGTGCGGGAATTCCCCGTGGTGGCTGTGTACACGTCCTTGATCCCCGCCATGTTCAACAACTTCTTGGGAACGGGGGCCGCCACCAGGCCACAGCCTCGAGGCGCAGGGACCAGGCGGACAGAGACAGACCCGCATTTGCCGGTCACCTTTACAGGGATGGTGTGGGGTTTGCCAATCTTACGGCCCCAGTAGCCTCGGCGGACAGGGACGATCGACAGCTTGGCCATGATGATGGCGCCTCGAATCGCCGTCGCCACTTCCTTCGCGCACTTGACGCCCAGCCCCACGTGTCCATCGTAGTCACCAATGGCCACAAAAGCCTTAAATCGAGTACGCTGTCCCGCGGACGTTTGCTTCTGCACCGGCATGATCTTCATCACCTCGTCACGAAGGCCAGAGGTGGGGGCCACGACACCGGGGGGAGGGGCGGCAAGGAACTTGTCAATAATCTGGTACTCCTTCACCGGCAGAGAGTATAGAAAAATCTCCTCGAGACTTTTAATCTTGCCCTCCTTCACGAGCCGGCCGAGTTTGGTGACCGGAGTCCAGCCCTCCTTCTCGTCTTTGTCTCCTCCACGCCCGCGCCCGCGCCCGCGACCACGGCCACGGTCACCCCTATCTCCACGTCCTCTACCGAAACCACCACGGCCGCGTCCAACATCGCCGCCGCCTTCCATACTTTGGATTGCCTGGAGGAAAAAACTTCCTGTTGATAGTTGAGAAGGCAGTGATGGGAGGTATAGGAAAGGTTTGTCAGAAAGAGCATTAATGTAAAGGGTTATACACACCAGCGCACATATTTCTACCATATGTATATCGTGGCGTGCAAAGATGCGTTTCTGTATTTTAATTGAAACAGAAAACTCCAGACATGACCCCGGGAGAAGTGTTGGGCGAGACGTAAGAAGTACTGAGCTTCCCCTCCTCACAATAAGTACCATAGACTACCTCTCCGAGACCCATAAGAAAAATTTCCCCTCGTTGGCGTACATTGTATGGTTTGCACCATTGTCTCCAACAACGCAAGAAAAGACATCAAAGGGAAAGAAATGCGGAAAGTCGCGGCGGCGGAAGACGCAGGGCGGGGGGTGGATGGATGGTGTTGGGAGAGGGACAGCGAGTGGCCGGGAATGATGGAAAACATACCCTGTGGGAGGTAAGATGACGATGATGATGGTGGAAAAGGACCTTTTCCTGGTCGTGCCGATCCGTCCACCGATCTGTCCGCACGTCCGCACTGGCTTGCGGCCTCGCCGCACCTGAAAACTTTACAGAATAGCATGAAAGAAGAGAACCGAGACAGATTGACACGGGAAGATTATGTTGAGCCTGGTGTAAATCGTTCCCGTGCTCCAGCACTCAATAACGTTTCCTTCTTTCACCACTTGTTTACTAGCTCAGACCATCCTCACGCGTCAAATAGCCTTACATTTGATGCCCGGGTGTTCAGACCGCGTCATGCCTTCCTTCATTTCAAATGTCGTATGATGATCTACAATATCATCCATTCAAAACTCTTCATTCAGTACGGCAGCGTCTGACTTTCTCTTAATGGTAGCTGCACGAGCCGATCTTGTGTTCGCAAAAGTGAAAGGGAAAACCACGCCGATAAGGATTTCGTTCAGGTATCTTACATCGAATGTAGTGGAACAATGCACTACATTATTTAAGCCTTCTACAAATGCTCCGTACAGGTATCCGCTGAGGTTCTTGGTGCCTACAAAGTTAGACGGGGACTCCCGTGTGGACAGCTGTTGGGTGGTGAGATGAGTTTTAGTGCGGGCCGATGGCCATCTAACAGGAGATTGAAAGCCTTATGCACGCGGCATACCACAGTACTCATTAAATTACGGCGGGGGACTTGTTGCGGGCGACCAAGTGCACGTCACGTGTGACGTCGGTGCTGAATGTACGGCGGTGCTTACAACGCAGGTGAGAAAAGTATTAAATTAAGAATAACGAGAATATTCGCTTAAGACCCAATCGTAAAAAATCACAGGGGAGTACAAAAATATACAAAATGAGACCGCTGCTCGGTGCCTCGTCAGCCCCCTCTGGGGTCACGCGGCAAACCCTCACGGCCACTGTGGCGCCCTCCGCAACGCTTGCTCTCCTCCCAGATTTCTTGACCTGCTTCCGGTGCGTCAACGTCCGCAAAATCGTCCCTCTCTTGGTCCCTGACTCAAAACTTTTCTTTTCTGTGTCTTTCTCACACTAAAGTGGGGCGGACTACGAGCAATCGCAAGAGATCCGCATGCTTCGGGGCGGGAACTTGGTCCTAGTGGACTGGTACACCAGCGGTCGCATGGGTCGCGGGGAGTCATGGGCCTTCCGCCGGCTCTCTTCCAATACCCGTGTGTATATGGACGGCCAGCTTCTCCTTTGGGAACCGTTGCTCTTGGAAGGAGGGGTGGACGAGGGCGCTACTTGCTCGAAGCCATCCTCCGCCTCCGCGTCCTCCTCATCCTCGCGTCGGACAGCTCTCGCCACCCGGATGGGCTCCTACCATTGTTTTTGTTTGTTGGTTCTTATCGGACCACGGCTGGCGGATCTCATTCAGCAGGTGTCCCGGTCGCAGGGGCGGCCGACGTTCCAGGCCTGGGAAAGAGGGGCAGCAGGGCCAGCAGAGCACCGGGCTCAGTCCCTCGGAGATTCTGCCTGTGTTTCCTCTTTATGCCACCTCATAGACGGTACTCAGGGCAAAAAGGGTCAAGGTTTAGCGTTGAAGATCGCGGGGAAGGCGACTGAGGACGTGCGGCAGCTTTTAAAATCCTTTTTGGCACCCTTGGCGAGCGTTGTGGGTACGGAGCCTTACAGCGGCATGTGATGACCTGAAGATCTCGGAGCAGGATGACGGAAATCATATGTGACAGTCCAAACGGTCTCGGTTAAGTCTCGGTACAGTCCGCGATAAGGTGAACGATACCTCCCTTCATCTCCTCACGGTGGGGGTCAAAGTAGTGAGCGGTCAGACACTTAGTTCACATATGGCAAGGGTCACTTGATTTACAGCCAACAAGCAATGAAAGTCACAGCGCGTAAGCGTGGGACGGTAGGAAAAGCACACTTCAAGAAGAATCGCAGAAATGTGCTAATAAAAAGTTCAAACCCCAGTCATTCGGTGATTCTTCTCACTCGCAGACAAGAAAGCGTTTCCCCACTCTTAAATATTTACTACTCTATCGGCACACCGTCAAAGCTGGAAGGAGACAACGGTCTCTTGCGAAGGAAAAGCCAAGATCGCGACGTCTGCCCCTCATTTTTTTCTGGCATGGGGGCCTGTACTTTTTTTGCTAAAACCTTGGCCCTAGATATTGAGGATCTATTGCTGTCCTGGCTGCTAAGCAGTCTTCCCTCAGGAAAAAAGTCCTCGCACTCAATTTTAGCCTTCAGGTTCCATGTCTTTGCTAGCTTTTGTCGTTTTATTTTTTCTCGAATGACGGAAGGAAACTCCCCCTCCTCGTGAACATTCACCTCCTCCTCACATTTGTCGTCCACTTCGAAGTCTTTCATCGCGTACGCCTGTTCATTGATTCCCTGGTCTTGTGGCCCCGTCAACGCATCGAGTACATGGGATTGAAGAAGAGCAAATGGAATATGTGCGAGCCAACAGTTACCGATCCTAGTGGAATCTCCAATTTCACGATCCCATACAGATCGAAGCACTAAATTATAAACATGTCGGCGCCATGTCTTTTCATAATCTTTCAACAGCTTTGAGCACTCCTCCGCGCCAGCTTCGTTCGCCATGTCGACAGGAGTTTTGCCATGCAATGCTTCTCGTACATGTGGATCTGGTCTAGCCTTGGTCAACAGTACTCGAAGAACGGGCGTGTGTCCACGATGTGCGGCGACATGGAGAACCGTTTGACGATCGTCCGTCCGAATGCTAAGATCCAACGGCACGGCCTGCTGTTGAAGGAGCAAGGCGACCGCTTCAGAGTGCCCGTGGATGACCGCTGAATGAAATGCGCGATGCACGTGCTTGACGGTGGGCAGGATCCGGCCATGTAGAAGCAGCTCCAAAATGTAGACATCACCCTGACGTGCTGCTTCTTCTACTGCATGCCTACCCTTACAATCCAATGCATTTATTTGGTCTGCTGTGACACCATGAAGAAAGGCACGAACTACAGATGGAGCGTGATTAGCTGCTGCATGGACGAACTCATCGCTTGTGATGATTTTCTTTGAGGAGGAAGGCAGTATCCATGATGACAGTTCAGTACTTGTTCTTGTTTCATACGCCATCGCTAGGTGCAATAAGGGATGTGCAACATTAGAGGTCACATTAAGCTTTGACAAAGTATGAGATAAATGAGAAACTTCATCGAACAAAGAGATGCTGGAATTTCAGCACTCTTATGACACACTTTCCGGGAGGAAATATGCACATCAATTTAACGTTAATATATGAAACGGAACGTAGATTAATGTCCTTGTGATGCAATCGACTTCATCACCACTGAACATCTGGGAATTCAAAATGAAAAAGGTGAGGATCGAAGAACACACAAAGAAACGGCCACTGAGCCGTTGATTTGGAATCCGGGGATACGAGTTATCTCCGTCTTCTTGGCGCTCGAAGTCCTCACACAGAGTTTTTTGGTTGAACAAAGTTACCCGTACCCTCTTTCTCCCTATATTTAAGTACCGAAATACTAGTCGTATCCGTTCCATCTTTTCCTTCTACCATTATCGATTTTACGACGTGGAGAAGACTTGAAGTGGCCCCAGCGACGAGTACATCGTCGTAGATGTTGATGCCTCTGGCATGGTGCGCGGTGTTGTCGTCGCCTTGGGAAGCGACGATTTGGGCGTTGATCAATTCGCTAGAAAGGGAAACGCCATTTGTGGCAAAAAATTACAAAGTGACGTGTGAATGGCGGGAGAACGCAAGGACTTAGGAGGAGCTGAATTCATTTGACAGGTCTCATGCCACTCCTCCCTTCTATATCTCAACGTTTCCATTTTCTATCGGCACATGCATGTTTCCTTCTTATCCACTATCTGCGCTGATGCTCGCCCAAGGGTCTAGACAGCACGTGGCGAGGCTTATTTGTCCTTCCTTCTGAGTTTTAAGCAACGCATCTGAGCTATTACAGGGTGATGTCATGTACCACATATTGGATTTTATCAGATACATAATCTTGTCGGGCTTGTCCTTAGTCCAGCACATGTGGAAAACGTAAGGAGTGTGATTCCGTGCTGTGAAGGAGGGGTGTGTGCATCGGGCGCACTGTGAGATACCTTTCGGATCGTTTTAAGATCCCATAACACATCCATACAGGTCACCTGATGCATGTCGCTATTCGTTCGACAAATTCAGCGTGTCTTGATCGTGCCCCCCCTTCTGTTGTCTTTTTCCCCTCACCTGTAATTTCCCCCATCAAAGCCTTCTGGTGGTGGAAAACCTGCCCCTGCGGGAAATCCCTGTCAGGCAAGACTTTCACCTTCATGCCACTCCTCGACATGTGCTCCGTTATCTCCCGAATGAAGACCGTCTGATGGCTCGCGCACTGTCTGATGGCGTCGTATGACAACAGGAGTCCTTGCATGAAGTGGATGACGATGGGATTGGACCGCAAGAAGTAAAAGCCACTATTGGCGTAAAGGGGAGAAAAGCGCTCTGAGCGCGCGCCGTCGTCCATAAAAAACCCGTCGATGCTTGTGTCCGCGAAGGCCTCCCATGGTGATTTGAGCCACACGAGGTCTGCGTCCTGGAAGAGGACGTGGTATCCCAGTCGGATGGCTATCCACACGGACACGACCTTCAACCACATCATGACCTGGAAATTCTCGTCACCGTACCTGGAGGAAAGAGGGCGATGATCGGGACATGAGAAGAGGAGGATGAGGGAGCCAAACGCCGGAGCCGAAGGTCACGAACAGGACTTTCCTGCGTCCACTTGCTTGGGCACTTCTTCCCGCCATCCCACTGCCCAAGCCCCTGCCTTCACCCTTCAACATCGCCGCATCAACTTACCGCCCGGAGCGTTCGCTAGGCAAGGTTCCGAAGCCGGGATGGGAGAAAGCGTGCAGGTTCAGGGCTTCCGCTATGTCCACCACGCTCTTGTCCGCGCTGATCACGACCAAATTCTCCACCGAAATGCTGGCTTGTCGTGCCGAGCATACGAAGTTGACGAGCAAGTCCACGTCACCTTCGTTGAGGGCCATGATCAGCAAGCGCTTCTGGGAGTCGGCCGCCCGGGCAAAGAGGGCGCCGGCTTTTTCCTCCAGGTCTGGCAAATTCGAGAAAAGCTCAAGCAGAAAGCCTTCTTGACTACGCATGTGTGTCATTTTCGGTGGCCGCGATCCCTCAAGGGAAATGCGCGGCTTCAATCTCCACGAAGGAGGACGCAATGCTTCTTCCTCCTCGCCTGCCTGCTTGTCGTCTTTCGCTTCCTTCTTCCCTCCCTCCTTTCCCTCCACGGGTTCGGGAGCTACGGGCGAATACCGGTGCACGTGGAAAGAGGACTGACTCATTTGCGTGTTCACCGCCACGTAACACCGTTCTCGGGCCAGGGCGATGACGTCCACCTCTTTGCATGCCTGAAGGTCCTCGAAAGGGAAGGTTCCGTCGGCGGAGGAAGGGGAGCGCAAGGGTAGAAACCCCGAGCCTTTGGTCATGAACGCCATGGCGTGGTCCGACACCTTCGACTGTTTTTTTAATGCGGGGCGCGATGTATTCGTGTTGAGCCAAGGCGGGCAAAACAAAACATAAAGCTTCGTTGAGACACCGGTTATTGCGTACCTGAATCTTCTCAGGTACAAAGGGCAAGAAGTCAGAAAACGCCCGTTTCCCGTCCACAAAGCCGTGGAATTCAAGCCCTGCTGCCTCGTCGAGCGATTGGAATAGAGTCGTCATCTCCGTCGCACCGGATGGGGGGGCACCCTTGTCGGTGCTTGCGTCAGTCACGGTCTTGT
>Ga0102934_1000870_pt1 | contig 20847 bp, 21 predicted proteins | sample SalPonR2_A_D1_MG_FD_78175 | JGI IMG/M metagenome (GOLD analysis project Ga0102934, IMG submission 78175) | Salt pond soil microbial communities from South San Francisco under conditions of wetland restoration - Salt Pond MetaG R2_A_D1_MG | ecosystem: Environmental > Aquatic > Marine > Intertidal... | reverse complement strand
CTTATTCTTTTTAAAAGTTTTTGTTGGGGTTCACTTGTAAAAACAGAAGTATAAACCCTTTTATTGCGGGCATCAATAGTAGGAACTAGCAAATAATTCTCATAATGTTGACTTACAGAATAGGCCATATATTCTAAGGAAGAGACAGAATATACCGGAATATTTAAGGCACTTTTGAAGGCCTGCACTGTACTCAATCCGATCCGAAGACCGGTAAAAGAACCCGGACCATCGGTAACAGCTAAACCATCTAAATCCTGTATTTCATAACCTGTTTCTGAAAATATTCTCTTTATAATTGGCAAGAGACGTTCACTGTGTCTCCTTTTTAGTTTTATATTAATTTCTCCGATAAAGTCTTCCTTATTACTAAGTCCGACCGAACATATATCTGTGCTTGTATCAATTCCCAATACTAACATTGTCTTTCAGTCCTTTAAGTATGTTTTTACTTTTTGGTCCTTCCGCTTCTATAATTATTTTGCGTTTGTCTCCATCCATATTTTTGATCTTTATAAAAATAAATTCAGCCTGCAGATAATCAAAGATCAATTGTGGCCATTCGATGGCTTTTACATTATCCATTGCCATATATTCTTCCAGTCCTAACTGGAGTAATTCTTCTTTTTTATCAATCCGATAAAAGTCCATATGGATTAAGCCGGGCTCTCCTTCATATTCATTTATCAAATTGAAAGTGGGACTTGTAATATTAAAGTTGATATCAAGACCCTCGGCTAATCCTTTAACCAAAACGGTTTTACCGGCTCCCAAATCACCTGTTAAAAGTATTATCTGGGAAAAATAATTTTTGTCTTCTTTTATTATTTCAGATATCCTTTGTCCTATCATCTTTGTTTCTTCCGGGCTGTTAGTTATATATTTCAATTTATTCACTTCCTCAAAACTTAAAAAGAAGATTTTTTAAGCTATTAACATTATACTTGAGTATACTGCTTAAATCAAGAAACCCCACCTCTTGTGATAAGAGATGGGGCTATAATTCGCTGTATTTAATTTTTTTATTGTTAGTTTTTTGGTCTTTCATGGTAAGTAGTGTGGAGTAAGTGATGGGATTTTTCACCATTTGGTTCTTCTAAATATTCTTCATATAGTTTTTTGATCATCGGATTTTCATGTGATTTTCTAACCACATTCTTTTCATCGGCATTAGCCAGTCCTTTTCCTCGTAATTCTTTATGTTCTTCACTAATCGGAAGAGGCTGACCACCACCGCCCACACAACCATAAGGGCAGGCCATTACTTCTATAAAGTGGTATTCAGATTCGCCAGCTCTTACTTCATCTAATAGTTTTTCTGCATTTCTGAGACCATTGGCGATTGCTACCTTAATAATTTGGTCATTTATTACAACTTCAGCTTTATTAATTCCTCTAAAGCCCAAGTTTAATCTTTCTAGCTCTTCACCGGTTAATTTTTCTTTTACAGTTCTGACGGCAGCTTCCGCTACACCACCGGTGGTTCCAAAGATAGTACCAGCTCCGGTATGCTCACCCATCAGTTCATCATACTCCTCATTAGGTAAGTTTTTAAACTGTAATCCTACCTCTTTGATCATCCGGGCAAGTTCCCTTGTTGTTAATACGGCATCAGTATCCTTATACTCTGTTGCATTAATTTCATCTCTATCTTTTTCGAACTTTTTAGCTGTACAGGGCATAATGGATACGGTATAAATTTTTTCGGGATCTATATCTGCTTTTTCCGCATAGTAGGTTTTTGATAAGGCAGAGAACATCTGCTGTGGTGACTTAGCAGAAGATAGATGGTTCAACAAATCTGAATAATTATGTTCAGCGTATTTAACCCAACCCGGACAACAGGATGTTATGTGAGGAAGGTTCTTATTGGCAGTTAATCTTTCTAAAAACTCTGAACCTTCTTCTAATATGGTTAAGTCAGCGGTAAATTCAGTTGAAAATACTTTGTCAAAACCTAACTTCCTTAAAGCAGATACCAACTGCCCTGTCACAACTGTACCGGGTTCATAACCGAACTCTTCCCCGATTGTTGCCTGGATAGAAGGTGCGGTTTGTGCTATAACATGTTTATCCTCATCTTCTAAGGCGTGCCAGACTTTCTGAATTTCACTGACCTCTGTTATGGCACCTACCGGACAGACTGTTGCACACTGTCCACAGTTAGCACAATTGATCTCACTCTGTGGGAGGTCAAAAGCTGTGGTTACAATTGAGTCAAAGCCCCTATTACTGAACTGTAGGGCCGATACTCCCTGTACTTCTTCACAGACCCTTACACAGCGACCACATAAAATACATTTATTGGGATCTCTTTTTAAAGCGGGTCCCACCTCGTCTCTTTCTACCTCACGCACTTCACCTGCAATTTCTTCAACATCTTCCCTTGTTATACCTAAACTATGGGTAATATCCTGTAATTCACAACTACCGTTTCTATCACAACCCAAACAGTCATTGGGGTGATTAGCTAGCAGTAAATTTACATTTCTTCTTCTCGCTCTTCTTGCTTTCATACTGGTTGTAGATATTTCCATACCTTCTGTAACGGGAGTTACACAAGATGCTACCAGAGAATTATCTTGCAGATCTTCCACAACACAGACTCTACAGGCACCGTGCAGTGTTAAATCAGGATGGTAGCATAAATAAGGTACATCTATACCTACTTCTTTGGCAGCTTCAAGTATTGTCGTACCTTTTTCAACTTCTATATTTTGCTCATCTATAGTTAAACTTACTTTTCCCATTTAGTATTTAAACCTCCTTTTTACCTGTTTAACCCTGTGATATGGCATCGACTGGACATTTCTTTTCACATGCACCACAAGAAATACATATCTCATCATCAATTACATAGTAGTTTCCATCACCTTTGGTAATGGCATCGACCGGACATACTTTTACACACTGACCACAGCCCACACATGTCTCTTTATTAATGGTATAAGCTGATGCTAATTCCTGACATACGCCAGCTGGACATTTATTATCAAAGATATGAGCTTCGTACTCATTTCTAAAATATTTTATGGTACTAAGGACCGGATTAGGAGCAGTTTGACCGAGACCACATAAAGCGGTTTCACTAATATGCTCTCCTAATTCTTTTAGTAATTTAATATCGCCTTCTTTTCCTTCCCCTTCACAGATCCTATTTAATATTTCTAACATTCTCTTTGTACCTTCCCGGCAGGGAGTACATTTACCACAAGATTCATTTTGGGTAAAGGATAAGAAGAAGCGAGCTACATCTACCATACAGGTACTTTCATCCATTACAACCATACCACCGGAACCCATCATTGCCCCCACATCGATAAGGGAATCATAATCAATTGGTAAATCTAGATAGTCTTCCGGGATACATCCACCCGATGGTCCACCGGTTTGAATGGCTTTAAACTTCTTATCTTCGGTGAGGCCGCCTCCAATATCAAAAACAACCTCTTTTAAGGTAGTACCCATCGGTACTTCAACTAAACCGGTATTTTTGATCTTACCGGTAAGGGCAAATACTTTCGTACCCTTACTATTTTCGGTCCCAATCGAAGAGAAAACCTCTGAGCCTTCACTTATTATGTATGGTATATTAGCATAAGTTTCTACATTATTAATATTGGTCGGTTTACCCCAGAGCCCTTTCTCAGCGGGATAAGGTGGTCTGGGATTAGGCATACCCCTTTTACCTTCAATGGAAGCCATCAGGGCTGTTTCTTCTCCACAAACAAAGGCACCGGCTCCTTTTTTAATGTTCAATTTGAAATTAAAACCAGAACCAAAGATATCTTCACCTAATAAGCCTAATTCTTCTGCATCATTGATGGCTTTTTGCAATCTTTCAATGGCAAGCGGATATTCTGCTCTCACATATACATATCCTTCATCTGCACCGATCGCATAACCGGCTATTATCATACCCTCAATTATTCTATGTGGGTCACCTTCCAGGATACTCCTATCCATAAAGGCACCGGGGTCACCTTCATCCGCATTACAGATTACATATTTTTTATCACTTTCATTATCTCTGGCAAACTGCCATTTAAGACCGGTCGGAAAACCGCCTCCCCCCCGGCCGCGCAGGCCAGAGTTTTTTACTTCTTCTATTATTTTCTGTGGAGTCATAGAAGTTAAAGCCTGACCGGCTGCTTCATAACCATTATTTGCTATGTATTCTTCTATACTTTCGGGATTGATCTTACCACAGTTAGCCAGGGCTATTCTATGCTGTTTTTTATAGAAATCTATATCTTGATAAGAAGGGATGCTTTCTTCTGTCATTGGTTCTTTGAATAATAGTCTTTCGACAATTCTTCCTTTTAGAAGATGTTCATCTACTATTTCGGCTACATCTTCTTCTTTTAACTGACAATAAAAGACTCCTTCCGGATAAACGACCATGATCGGTCCTTTTTCACAAAAACCGTGACAGCCGGTTTCTACTATTTTAATTTCATCTAATAAGTCCTTATCTGCCAACTGGTCCTGAAGTTCATGTTTGATCTTTTTAGAACCGGATGATACACAGCCCGTTCCAGTACAAATTAGGACATGGGATCTATATATTGTATCCTTCAACGTAATTAACCTCCTTTAAGTTATTCTGCTAATCTAGCTATAACGAGTTCATCTACTACATTACCATTTATTACATGGTTAACAACAATCCTTTTTACATCTTCTCGCGTTAAATTACCATATGTAATTCTATCTTTACCGGGTAGTTTGACATCCATTAGAGGTTCTTTCTCACACATGCCAATACAACCGGTTTGAGTTACTTCTACATCAAGGTCCCTTTTATCTATCTCTTCCATAACAGCTTTAAGGATCTCTCTTGCTCCCGCTGCTATTCCACAGGTCCCCATTCCAATGATTATCTTGGGTTGATTGGTTTCTTTACGCATCTGCATATCCTTTTCAACCTTTTCACGCAGTTCCCTTAATTCTTCTAACGACTTCAATTAAATTCACCTCCGCGAATTTCTCTAATATTTTCATCTATATAATCTTTCAGCCAGTTTAATATCTTATTGTCTGTTATCTTTACATCTTCTAACTCTTTTTTAATCTCTTTGGTAGTAAAGATAAATTGGTTTTCATTATATCTATGTTCATATGTTAACTCAAGATTACTGTCCCATAGTAATATGGATACAATTGATTGGGCCATATTACCTAAGGGTGCCCTATCAATATGATCATGCTCAAAAACTGCTTTCACGCTTGTACCGTTACTATCAGAATCGATTTCGAAATTACCATTACATCTTTGGGCAGCTGCCTTAAATAAGGAGAGCCCTAAACCTACCGGCCGCGTCTTGCGGCTTGTCACAAAAGGATCAGTAATATTTTCCAATTTTTCTTTTTCTATCCCTTTACCGTCATCTTCAATTACAATCTCGAACTCATTTTCTCGCGTGTCTTCATTAATTTCTATGTTTAGCTCATCTGTCTCAGCCTTTATCGAATTTTCAGCAATATCTAAGATATGTAAGGCTAATTCTTTCATTATTCTTGGTAATTTGCTAAAACTTCAGATACTTTTCCGGGTTTCATTCTACCATATGTATCATCATTTACCATAATTACAGGGGCAAGCCCACAGGCACCAATACAGGCAACTGTTTCTAAGGTAAATGTTAGATCATCGGTAGTTTCACCACTGCCGATATTAAGTTCTTCTTTTAACTGGTCTAAAACTTCAGCTCCACCTCTTACGTGACAGGCAGTACCTGTACATACTCTAATAATGTTTTCTCCTCTTGGCTCTAAATGGAACTGAGAATAAAATGTCACAACACCAAATACTTGACTTAAAGATAAATCCAAATTACAGGCAATTTCTTTTAAGACTGCTTCCGGTAAATAACCGTATTCGTCCTGAGCATCCTGTAAGATTGGGATTAAATACTTTTCTTCTTTTGTATACTCTTTTAATATCTCATTTAAGGGGGCTAAATACTTGTCCATATTCTTTTGATCACATCTACAAGACATCCGTCTACCTCCTATCTTAATTTGATTATTTTATTAAAAAGTTAGCAAAATCACATACACACATATATTATAAGTGAATTTTTTCACTTTGTCAATTGGTAGCTAAAATTTTCTTTTTATAGAAGATATTCTTCTATTTTGTGGGATTTTAAATAAGAAAAAAACTTCTCTGAATTAGGCTTTTCATCCAGATATATCTCCATAGTAGGTTTTATCTGATTAAGATAATGACTGTCAGAGTTTTTTAATAATTTATACTTTTTTAAATAGGGAAATTCTTTTAAATAATCTTCATATGTTTTATGAAAGTTCATCTCTACAAAAGAAATTTCCAAATCTCCCGGGATAAAACCCAGGTTCTGGATAATACCGAAACTTCGTTCAGCATGAGAGGGAACCGGAATTCCATTATTCTGATATGTAATTTTAACAAGTTCCTCAACACTATATTTTGTTGAATTTAAAAGAAGCTTCTCTTCCTTACCAACAAATTCATCATTTTTATCTACTAAGATCTGGGCTCCAAATTTTTCTTCATCATTTTTGATACCCTCTAAACCTTCATATATTATTTTACCATATTCTTTTAAGTCCTTTAAGCTGTTAAAATAGCTTAAAAGATGGATCTCTTCTCTGCTCTGGACTTCGATCCCCGGCAAAACGGTTATATCCTTTTCTTCCGCGATTTTTATCGCGCTTTCCACATTACCAAATACATTATGGTCTGTAATTGATATGATATTAATCCCTTTCTTTTCAGCTTCTTTGATAATATTGCCAGGGGTCATTAATATATCAGCACAGGGTGATAATACAGAATGTATATGTAAATCCAAGCGATACTTTTTCATCTTAAACGCCCATTTTAGTAAATTCCTGGGCCAGTTCATAGGCAGATAGCTTTGACCGCAAAAGGTTTACATCTTTTTCATCTGCTCTTTTGATGGACTTCTCATCAACTTCAGCTTCTTCTGCTACTACCACAGCTGCTGCATCTGCCAAAAGTGCTACTGCTACTATGTTTTGATGGCCCTGGATTGTTACCCAGATATCGCCCTCGCGCGCCCGGGCCATCACATTACTTAATAGGTCTCCTATATAACAGCCCTTAACCTCTTTTGTAAGATCGGCTTCATTTAGAACTTCTAAATGCAAAGATTCAGTTATCTCTTTTAACTGCATTATTCCATCACCTCTTTACTCTTCTTTATCTTTTTTCTGATTTTCTTCACTGTTCATCACCGGTGGCAGTTCATGGGTTAATTTAGAAAGCTGGTCGGCTAAATCACCAATTTCCTTTCTTAAGACAAAAATACAGTCCGACCTTTTTGCTAGACCATTTACCACATCTTCAGCAAAGGTTTCACAATCAGGTGCACCACAGGCTGCACAGTCTAAGCCCGGCAGTCTTTCAATTTCTTTTTCTAGTTCTTCTAATTTGCCGATAGCTGTTTCAAAGTCTTCATCCAGCTTTTCGGCCCCAATTTCCTTTATCTTTTCTTCTAATTTGAAGTCGTATTCATTTAGGTCCTGGTCTATAAACTCCTTGTGATTTCTTATATTCATCCTTATATTATATTTAGCCTGGAAGGGATTATTCACATTAAAAATCCCTCCAACACAACCGGTTGGACAGGCCACTAGTTCTAGATATTTTATTCCTTTGATATTACCCCTCGTTAATTCTTCTAACACTTTTTTAATATTATGTATACCTGAAACAGACAAGGTATCTATTATACCTTCTTCATTTAAAATATCATTTTCTCCCCCGCTCTGTCCCCAGGAAATACCCATATAGGGCTGATATTTCTGTTTAAGTTCAACTTCCTTAAAATTATTGTCACCTTTGATCAATTCAAGTAATTTAGGATATATCTTATCGACTGCGATCGCCCCGGTTAAACTGGATTCACTTCTCCCTAAAGGATTTTTAATGGCAGTGACTTTAGCCGGACAGGGTGTTATGAAATACATACCGTATTGTTCTCTGCCCTCTGCTTCCACTTTATTTTTAACATAGTCCGCCATTAAGTCCACGGGAGAATTAAAGGGTACGATATTATCTAAAAGCTCGGGATAAAGTAAGCTTATCAACCTCACAATCACGGGACAGGAAGCGGAAATATAGGTGCCATCATTATTTTGTAAAAACTGGTATGTCTTTTGTGAAATTGCTTCCGCCGCATAGGCTACATCCCAGACTTCATCAAACCCGAGTTTATAGACTGCTTTTTTAATTTTTTCAGGATCAAAGGAACTATCAAACTGACCGTAAAAACTGGGCGCTAATAAAGCTATGTTGTATTCATTGGTTGCCAGTTCGGCTAGATCATTAGTTTCTGCATATTTTGCATGGTATTCACAGGTTCTAATACATTCGGCACAGTCAATACAGAGGTCCTCTTTGATAGTGGCCTTACCCTGATGAACTCTAATAGCTTTAGTGGGACAGTTTTTTACACAGTTAGTACAGCCCTCACATTTATCTTCTTTTAGTAATACAGAATGTTTATCACTCATTGTTACACTCCTGCTATTATTGATTTAAGTTTATCGTTGCTTTTAACTTAGTATATTCGCCAACTTCACTTTCTACTTCCAGATCATCGGAAAATCTCTTTACATTATTTAAACCCATGCCGGCCCCAAAACCCATCTCTCTTATCTCATCAGAAGCAGTTGAATAACCGGGTTCAAATGCCTTATCTACATTTTCAATACCAGGTCCTTTATCTTCGGAAAAGATAGTTATCGATTTGGGGGTGACAAAGGCCTTTAATCGGCCGCCTTCAGAATGTATGATCAGATTCATTTCAAGTTCATATGTTATGATGGAAGTTCTCCTAATATCCTTATTATTTACCCCTAATTTACGGAGTAGTTTTTTTAACTTACTGGACACTTCCCCACCACTTGCAAAATCTCTTCTCTCTATTTGCCTATCTATTATCTTTTTTCTTTTCAAAACTTATCGGTCACCTACTCTATTTTAACCATTTTTTCGGGTTTTAGGCCGAGATTATATAAAATACCACAGGTTTGAAACATCGGTTTTTCTGTTTGATATAAGGAGATGTTATTCTCTTTGGCTAATTTTACGGTATCTTCAACCGGTGATTTACCTCTCACAAATATGATTACTTTAATTCCGATCATTTCAGCCGTTCTTATCACCTGGGGATTGGTTAAACCGGTAATCAGCATCGTCTTAGCATCGGAAAATGCTAAAACATCACTCATTAAATCGGCACCACAGGCTTTTTTTATATCAAGCTCTAATAACTCTTTATTCTCATGAACTCCTTCTAATTCTAATTTATCTATAATATCTTTCAGTTTCATAATTTTTATTTTTCATCCTCTTCTCTTTTTACTACTTCACCATTAACAATTACTCTTTGAATATCGGAACTGATATCAAGGGGATGGCCTTTAAAAATAATTAAATCAGCATCCTTGCCCTCTTCAATACTTCCTACCCGGTCGTCTACCCCTAATATTTCGGCAGGGTTAATGGTAATGGCTTTAAGGGCTTCTTTTTCCTCTAAACCACCTTTGATCGCTAAAGCTGCATAAATAGTAGCATTTTTAGTGGGGATTACAGGATGGTCGCTCATTAAGGCTATCTTTACGCCTGCTTTCGCCAGAACCCCGGCAGTTTTAAAGCTTAACTCACTTAATTCAACCTTGACTCTACCTGTCATGGAAGGACCGACAATTGCTGGTATATTAGCTTCAGCAATTTCATCTGCTACTTTATGGCCTTCAGTACAATGTTCTAAGGTTATATCAATATCAAACTCTTTGGCGATCCTGATTGCGGTCATGATATCATCAGCCCGATGGGCATGTACTTTTAAGGGTAGTTCCTTTTTAATAATACGGATTAAACTTTCCATCTTGATATCTCTATCGAAAGGCTCATCGTCTTTTTGAGCTTTTTCTTTTTTAGCCAGATAATCTTCCGCCTTCATTAAATTTTCTCTCATCACTGCGGCAATACCCATGCGGGTTGTGGGTAGTTTTTTCTGTTCATTATATACTCTTTTCGGATTTTCTCCAAAAGCAGCCTTGATTCCGGCCGGGTTTTTTAAGACCATTTCATCTATAGTTTTACCCGTGGTTTTAATGACCATACTTTCGCCGCCAACCACGTTAGCACTACCGGGACCTGTCATGATGGTTGTTACACCATGTTCTAATGCTTCTTTAATGCCGTAATCATCGGGGTTTACTGCATCGATAGCCCTTAGTTGGGGTGTGAAGGGGTCTGTCATTTCATTGTAGTCCTGACCTTCCCAGCCTACTCCTTCTTCGCCGATCCCTAAATGGGTATGGGCATCGATGACTCCCGGCATCACAATCTGGTCTTTAGCATCAATAACTTCATACTCGTCTTTAATTTCAATATTTTCTGAAATTTTTGCTATTTTACCGTCCTTAATCAATATGGAACCCTGTTTGTAATCATTATCGGCCATAGTTAAAATCTGAGCATCTTTAATCAAAATCATTCTAACGGTTCACATCCTTTTTTAAATTTAATATAGATTTAATATAGCCCACCTCATGGTCATGGTGGTTTTTTATTACCGGTCTTACATATCTTTGTAACTGGCTTAACTCTTCCTCAGTTAGATAATCTAAAGTCTTTAAAATATCTATAACAACCGGAGGGAGCGCCCTAGAATTACCATCCTCTACCTTTACACTTACTCCGGGTCCATTATATAAACCGAAACAAAAAACACCTTCTGCCCCCATCTTACCGGTTAATTTATCACCCAAGACCTCAATTAAGTCGGTATTAAACCGCTTGGTACCGGCAATCATATCAGGATGGTCATTAATGCTTTTCGTAATACGCCGAGCAGCTTCCTTATATTTGTTAGGCAAATAGTCGGGATTGGCCAAACGGGCAAAAGCATAAGCCATCTTCTTTACGGGCAGACCAAAAACAACTACCCCACAACCGTCTTCACCTAAATAAATATCTGTTCTTTCTATATCTGAAACCTCACTGATTGTAGTTAACATGAGCTGTTGAACGGGGTGTTCTTTTGCAAGGTAGTTATCTAAATCCCAGTCGTTAAACTTACATAAGGCAAGCAGGGCAGCATGCTTGCCGGAACAATTATTATGTATATCTGTTGGTTTATTACCGTCTAAATAAAGCTTGTGAGCTGCTTTTTTAAAATAGGGGTCGTGAATTCCACAGTTTAATTTCTCTTCACTTACCTCTATTTTTTCTAATATTTCTCTAACAGTTTTAACATGTTTTTCTTCTCCGTTGTGAGAAGCACTCATTACGGCGATTTCTTGTTTTGTAAAATTAAAAAAGTCAGCTGCACCAGAATTAATCACTGGTAAAATTTGAAACGGTTTGGCGGCTGACCTTAAATATGTTTGGTTATCGGGGTTACCACTAAAATATTTAAGTTTACCGTATGGATCTACTACGGCAACATCCCCTCTATGTCTGCTTTCAACTAGATTACTGCGATATATATCGGCTATATATTCTGACATCTGTACACCCCTTATTTAATTTAAAAAATTATGTATTAAAGATTGACTAAACCTAAACTAATCTCAATGGCACTATTTACTCTTTCCAAGATATCGCCATTTAATTTGGCAACTTCACTTTTTAATCTTTTTTTATCGATAGTTCTAATCTGCTCTAACAATATTACAGAATCTCTATCAAGACTGGAATCATCAGCTGAGATCTCTACATGAGTCGGCAGCTGAGCTTTATTAATCTTGGAAGTAATTGCCGCTACAATTATTGTCGGACTATATTTATTGCCAATATCATTTTGAATCACTAATACAGGTCTGACCCCACCCTGTTCTGAACCAACCACAGGGTTGAGGTCAGCATAGTATACATCTCCTCTTTTTAAATCCATAACTTTATTCACACTCCACTAAACATTTTTCATAAATCTTTATCGAATTACTATCACATTTTAATCCTTCATGGGCTAATTCTAGATTTAACTCGCTCATCTCTATATATCCCTTTTTCAACTGCTCCCTTAATTCCTTCTTTTTGTGTTCACATAAATAATGATTGATAGCATCACTTATAAACTTATCTCTACTGACTCTACGGTATTTGATATAATCATCCAGATCCTTTAACAGCCCCTTGGAAATTTCAATCGTAATTTCTTTTTTTTCTTCTTCCAATCACCGCACCTCCAGGAGTTAAAATATTTAAAAACAGATGGGGAGTCACTCCCCATCTGTGAAGAACCCTCTTGTGATTTACTTGCTTCTTTTTCTCTAGTATATCTTAAATTTATCAATTTTACAATATTTACAGTGTATAATAAAGACCACGTTCTTCGATATAATCTAATAGATTTTGATAGGTCTCATTTTTAGCAATAGTACTGCTGTCTCCGATCACAACTAACTTTCTTTTGGCCCGGGTTAAGGCTACATTTAACCTCCTTAAGTCTCTTAAAAAACCAATATTATTACTCTCATTACTTCTTACCAGGGAGATTAAAACAATTTCCTTTTCTCTACCCTGAAATCCATCTACAGTATTTATTTCTAAATTCTCTATATTAGTATGCTTTTTCAATAAATCCACCTGATCTTTATAAGGAGCAATTACTGCTATATCTTCCGGCTTTAAGGCCGATTTCAAGGCCTCATCCACGATATCAAGCAGTATTTCCATCTCAACCGGATTATCATAAGAATTTGAGCCTTTCAGCGATCTTTCTTCAGCCGTCATATCAACCGTATCTATAAAGACAATCGGCTGATCAGGGTTGAGTGATTTATCTGTAAAGCATTTTTTTCCTTCCATATTATAGCCTAAGTCTCTTAAGGTGTGCTCAGCTACCTCAGGCGAACTTTTTAACTTGCCGTTATAGAATTCATGGTTGGAAAAGTCCATGATATCATCATGCATTCTATACTGGATTTCTAACATTGACCTGATTTCATCACCATATATTTCATAAAGCCTTTCGAACATGGATATACTTAAGCCCTGTTCAGATGCTTTTTGACTTAATATGGTGGGCGGCAGCTGCTTATGATCACCGATTAATACCACTTTATCACCTTTGATAAATGGTATTAAAGAAGCAGGTTCAGTAGATTGGGTTGCTTCATCGATCACAATTAAGTCAAAATCATATTCACCCAGTAGTTCTGAACCAGCTGTAGAATTTGTCGTACAGATTACTTCAGCTGTTTCTAATAAATCTTCGATCGCCTTTTGTTCCAGTTTTTCAATACGATTGAATAAACCATCTATTTCATCCTGAATCTCAAGCCACTTTGCCATATCTTTTATTATGGCTGGTTTTACACCACGGGCCCCTTGCTCTTGTTCAGCTTTTTCTTTGATCATTTTATCGCTCATACCCCTTCTCAAACTATTACCGGGGTGTTGGTATTGATCTTGTTGATCTAAAAGATCCTGGGCCTTTTCTCTTAGTCTTTCGGCTTCTTTGTAGTCGGGATGATCTAATATCTTATAATCTAAAGTATGCTTGCGTAAAAGTGGTGTTACTCTGATGGGATGACCTAGTCTTAAAACTTCGGTCCCCATATTAACCAATCTCTCTACCAGGTTATCAACTGCCACATTTGAATCAGCAGTAGCTAATATCTCTTTTTCTTCTTTAACTCCCTGATTAATGATCTCAATAGCTGTCATTGTTTTCCCGGTTCCAGGTGGACCCTGAATCAAGGAAAAATCTTTCGCTTTTAGAGAACTTTTTACCGCTTCTTTTTGCGATTGGTTTAACTCAGTGTTAACCCACTCTATCTCATCAAAAGACTCATCTTTCCAGTTTATTTCTTCTAAACCCAGCATCTTTCGCTGTAATTCACCCAAACGGGTCTCGCTTTTTGCATTTCGAAAGTTCTTTAAGGCATCTAGCATCCTCTGAAAAGTAATATCGTTTACATAGAGGTCAACCCTTAGAGAATCGCCGAAGACAAAGCCGGGTGGATTTTCATCAAAAACAACTGTCATGGAATAATTAGTTTTTTCTGCTACAGTTCCCGTCGGATTATTATCATCTAAAGGTCTATTTTTACTGACCATTACTAAGTCCCCAATACTAATCTCAGTATCGGGTAGTTTCTCTCCCACTTCTTCTTTCATAAACTTGACTTTAGGTTTATGGTCATAAGTTTGACCATCACCTTTACCTCTCATCTTTAAAAGGGCCCTACCTTTCTTCTCGCGAGCCCGCGAGGAGAGACGTTTAATTTCAATTTCATGTCTTTCCATCTCTTCCTGTCTTTCTAATTCTACCAACTGCTTAAATTTATTATAATATCGGGTTACTTTTTGTCGCCTTTCAGCATCATCATCTACTTCTAAGTGAACCTTAACACCGCCAATTTTATTATTGTCCATAATATTTACTACTCTATCACAAACTTCATTTTTTACTTCAACTTCTGCCATGTTATCTCTTATATTAATATTGCCTATATCATTACTGTTAATATTAGCTTCATTTATGAAAGCACCAACAATATCGCCAGGACCAATATGCTTATCAATATCACGAATAATGATATTCTGCATATTAACACCTCCTAGTCGTATTGTCTGCTGTTTTGTTCAATTTTATTTCAAACAAACTTTAATCTTTAAAGTTCTCATTATCTTCAAACACTTTACTTCCTACTGCAGTATCCTGACCTTGGTACTTCCCCTGATAGGGAAATTCAGCTTCTTGGTCCATTTCGGCAATTACTAATTGACATATTCGGCGGCCTGCCTTTAATCTAATCGGCAGACGATTGGCGTTAAAAAGTTCTAGCGTTATCTTGCCAGAAAAGCCGGGATCCACCCAGCCTGCATTCTGTATGAACAAGCCCATTCTTCCTATCGAACTTCTCCCTTCTACAAAAGCGGTTAGATTATTGGGTAACTGGATATATTCTTCTGTGGTAGCTAAGAGAAAGGAATTGGGCGGAATTACAATTTCATCACTGTCGATCTGATTGTAGTTTAATTTATCTTCTAAAGTCATTACTTCCATCTGATTTTCATCAATTTTAAGGTAATTGGTACCTAACCTTAGATCGATGGAAGCGGGTTGAATTAAATAGTCTTCAAATGGTTCTATCACTAAAGTTTCTTCCTCTATTAAATTTTTAATTGTTTTATCCGATATTATCATGGAAACTCTCCTTATATTCAGTTATTCTTCCACTGCAATGTGTTTTACAATATTCGCTCTTGTCACGATTCCAATTAATTGACCCGAATTGTCTACAACAGGCAATCTATTAACATTTTTCTGGTGCATTATAGTTGCTATATCCTCAATTGAATCATCGGGACTAACCGTTATCACATCTTTTGTCATTAATTCTTCTACATTTACAGCAGTAAATTTTTTAAATTCTTCCCTGAACTTCTTATAACTTTCTAAATATATTATGCCCCCTATAACATTGATATACTCGGGGAAATGAAGTTTCTTATCCTTAATTATCAAGTCATTTTCCGTAACAATACCCACCAGTTCTCCATTTTGAACTACTGGTAAACCGCTAATACCTTTTTCACTCATAATATTAGCCGCTTCTTTGACACTAGTCTTCGGATCTACTGTGACTACATCAGTAGTCATGATATCTTTAGCAGTAATCATTTTAACACCCCCGTTTGATTTTTGAAATAGCAGGAGGTATATTTTCTATTAAATTTTGAGCTACAACTGAATGTGATCCTAACTTGTCTGTAGATATATCTCCAGCTAATCCATGTAAATAAACCCCTAAAACTGCACTGTTAAAAGTATTGAGTCCTTGCCCGATAAGTGAGCTTATGATACCTGTTAACACATCTCCACTACCAGCAGTAGCCATTCCTTCATTACCGGTTGGATTTATATAGATATTGCCGGCCGGGTCTGAAACTAAGCTGCTGGCTCCTTTTAAAACTAGATTTACCTTATATTTATCAACAAATTCTCGTACGTATTTTAGCCTGTTTGCCTGTACTTCTGGGATTGATTTGCCGATAAGTCTGGCAAATTCTCCCGGATGGGGAGTCAAGACAAGATTGCTTTTAGCATTTTTTAATTCTTTTAAATTTAAATTATTAAGTCCATCGGCATCAATTACAATAGGTAGTTCGGCCTTGTTTATCAGATAAGAAACAATTTCTTTTTGAAATTCACCTATTCCTAAACCGGGTCCTAAGGCAATTACATCATAATCTTTAATATCTTTTTCTATATTCTCGATAGTCAAATCATCAGAAATTAATTCCGGAGAAAAACTGCTCACAGTGGAACTGATTTCAGACGGGATCACGGTTTTTACAAGCCCTGTTCCCATTTTCAAGGCACTTTTCCCACTTAAGGCCGGGGCTCCTTCTAATCCTTTGGAGCCTCCTATTACTAATACCTTACCAAAACTGCCTTTATGCCCGGTTTTAGCTCTTTTGGGTAATAAGTTACCGGCTTCTTGTAAGGTTAAACTATGGTGTTTATATTTACTATATTCGATTAAATGTTCGGGAAAACCGAGATCTACTCTCTGAAGTTCACCCGTATACGCACGGCCGGGATAAAGATGATGCCCAATCTTAGAAAAAGCCATGGTAACTGTATAGTCAGCCTTTACAGCCTCTTTCATCACTTGACCGTTCCTACCATTGATTCCGCTTGGTATATCAACAGCTAAAACCTTGTTTTTACTGTCGTTAATCATTTTCACGATCTCTAAATAGGGAGATCTTAAATCTCCCTTGAGACCTGTGCCTAATAAACTGTCTACAATCACATCTGATTCAGTTATAGCATTTTTTATCAGCTGTAAATCCGAATCTTGTTCGAAAAATTGAATATCCATATCCCTTAATTCACATATTTTATAATTTGTCAAGGGATCTTTATTTAATTTATTCTGGTTTCCTACTATTATTATTTTAACATTATATTTACATATATCAAGTAATCGACCGATTACAAGTCCATCTCCCCCATTATTACCGGAACCGGCTAAAATTAATATTTTGTTATCTCTGTCATATTTTTCTTGCAGGGATTGAAATGTCCCTCTACCGGCTGTTTCCATCAATATCAGGGATTCATAACCATTATCAATAACCTTTTGATCAAGTTTAGCCATCTCTTCTGGAGTTAATACAATCATTATATTCTCCCCTTTAAAATAATATTGGCCGTAACATAATTTTTCTCGTGACTTAAAGAAACCAAAATTTCGGCAACATTTTTTTCCTCGGCTGCCAATAAAGCTTTACCATGCAAATTTATTTTTGGTTTCTTGTTGGCTTTTTTATCAACTTCGATATCTTGATAAGGTATATTTATTTCACTTTCGATCGCCTTAATAAATGCTTCTTTTGCACTGAACCTAACTGCAAACGATTCTATTGACCTTTTTTGGGACTGACAGTATTTTATTTCTTTAGGTGTAAATACTCTCTTTAAAAACTTATCTCCCCGCTTTTCAATTATTTCTTTTATCCGGTCTACTTCTAAAATATCTACCCCTAAAGCAATAACTTCATTTTTTTTAGGTTTACCATTTTTATTTGCAGTCATTTTTATTCTTCCTTTATTAAAAATATTATGAAAATAATAAAAAGTTTTAAAGGCAAAAAAAGGGGGTTTTAACCCCCTCTTCTTATTCTCTTAATTACTCAACTGTTACACTTTTAGCCAGGTTTCTGGGTTGGTCAATGTCACAGCCTCTCAGCAGCGCTGTGTAGTATGCTAAGAGCTGAAGAGGCACGATAGCAAGAGCTCCGGTAAATAGTTCGTTTACTTCCGGTATATAGACTATATGGTCTACTACATCTTCAATATCTTTAGCATCTTTATGGACAATGGCTGTTACATCTCCCCCTCTAGCCTTAACCTCAGTTATATTACTTAAGGTCTTTTCAAAGACAGTTTCGCGGGTTCCTAAAGCTACGACCGGTACTCCTTCTTCAATTAAAGCCAGGGTACCGTGTTTAAGTTCTCCGGCCGGATAGGCCTCAGCGTGGATATATGATATCTCTTTTAGTTTTAAGGCTCCTTCCATGGCCAGTGTATAGTCCGTATGACGGCCGATAAAGAAGGCATTCTCACTGTTTGCATATTGGTCGGCCCTATCCTTCATTACTCTTTCACTTTTTTCGATTACATCATCTAAAAGGTCCGGTAGTTTTATTAAATCTTTTGACATCTCTAAATATCTATTATTAGCAATTTTGTTCTGTTTATCTGCTAAAAAGAGGCTGAACATATAAAAAGCTACCACCATATTTAGATAGGCTTTTGTGGAAGCCACCGAAATTTCGGGGCCCGCTTTTAAAAGCATTACCTCATCAGCTTCCCGAGCAATACTGCTGCCGCGGGAATTTGTAAAGGCTAAAACCTTGGCTCCTTTTTCTTTAGCTAACCTGAGACTGGCCAGTGTATCTGAGGTTTCACCGGACTGGCTTACCGCAATCACTAAATCATTTTCTTTAATCGGTACATTCCTGTATCTATATTCAGATGCTACATCAACCTCAACACTAAGTTCGGAGAGATCCTCCATCATATATTTACCTATTAAACAGGAGTGATAAGCTGTCCCACAGGCGATTAGATGGACCTGGTTTAAGTTATTCAGAAATTCTTTATCTAGATTTAATTCTGCCAGATTAATTCCCTCCGGTGTAACCCGATTGGCCATCAACCGTCGGACGGCATCGGGTTGTTCATGAATTTCTTTTAACATAAAGTGATCATAACCCTGTTTTTCCGCCATCTCGGGGTCCCAGTCTACATGGTATACTTCTTTCTCTTTGGGTGCTAAGTTAAAGTCAAAGATATCTATTTCATCTTTATTGATTACAGCAAATTCGCCGTCTTCTAGGATATAGAAGTCTCTTGTTTCACCCAGGAAGGCCGGTATATCGGAAGCTATATAATTTTCATCTTCCCCGATCCCGATAATTAATGGGCTATCTTTTCTTGCCACATATATCTTATCTGGATCATGTTTAGAAAGAATAGTTAAAGCATAGGAACCTTCCAGTCTTTCAATTGTCTTTTTTAAAGCCTTTAAAATGTCACCTTCATAATAGTCTTCTAAGAGGTGGGCGATAACCTCGGTATCTGTTTCTGATTTGAATATATGCCCTTCTTTTTTAAGATACTTCTTTATATTTTGGAAGTTTTCAATGATACCATTATGTGCAATTACAAAATTATCCTTACAGTCACTATGGGGATGGGAATTAATGTCAGAAGGCTGACCGTGAGTAGCCCATCTTGTATGTCCAATTCCAGTTGTTCCACCATTTACATTGCCTTTGATATTTTTCTTTAACTGTTCTAACTTCCCTTTCTTCTTTACAACATCTATATTTAAACCATCATTAACTGCAATTCCAGACGAATCATAACCTCTGTACTCAAGCCTTTTCAATCCATCGTAAAGGATTGAAGCAGCTTTTTTTTCACCTACATAACCTACTATACCGCACATATATTTACCTCCGTTATTTATATTATATTCATTGTTTTCATACTTGCTTTCATAAGTATTTCTGGTTTTTTTGTCCCCACAATTGCTTGCAGGTTTTGTCAAACCAATTAAAGGTTAATACTTAAACCTTGAGGAGATCCGCCGATATTTCGATTACTCCCCACCTCGTCAACTCCATTACAGAGTCCGGGCGCTTTAATTATATTTAGTTTTCAAACACCTCCTCTGTTTTAATTTAACTCTTCTTTAATTGTGGAAGCGATTTTATCTTCCCATTTACTGATCATTGCTTCATCTTTTGCTTCTAACATTACTCTAATCACAGGTTCTGTTCCGGAAGCCCTTACAAAAATCCTGCCTTGCTTACTGTAATCATCTTCTATTTCTTTTATTAGCTCATTTATCCTTTTATTTGTAGAAAGTTTTTCTTTATCTTTGACCCTTACATTGATTAACTCCTGCGGCCAGGGTTTAAATATATCATTTATCTGGCTTAAAGGCTGACCGTATTTCTGCAAGTAGTCGACCACTTTTAGAGATGTTAAAACACCATCACCTGTTTTATTATAATCTAACATGATGATATGACCGGATTTTTCTCCCCCAAGATTATAGCCGTTCTCTAAAAGGGTCTGAAGAACATAACGGTCCCCGTTTTTACATTTTACAACCCGGGCTCCTCTTTCATTGAGAAGTTCTTCTAGACCCAGATTACTATAACGCGTGGTTACAAGTGTCTTTTTATCTAACTTATCTTCCTTTAACATATTAAGGGCTAAAAAGGCCATTATATGGTCGCCATCTATAAGATTCCCTTTTTCATCGACCATGATCAGCCTATCGGCATCTCCGTCATAGGCAATGCCTAAATCAGCTTTATATTTTTTGGTTTCCTCTAAGATGGTCTCCGGTTTAGTAGAGCCGCAGTCTAAGTTAATCTGTCTACCGTCTGGTTTATCATTAACTGCAATTACTTCGGCCCCTAGTTTATTAAAAATCTGGGGAGCTATTTCATAGGCCGCCCCATTTGCACAGTCCAAAACTATCTTAAGGTCATTAAAATTGGAGTCAACAGTATCTTCTAGATAATCTACATACTGGTGAATAAGTTTTTCTCTCTTTATGATATCTCCTACTTCAGTCCCAATAGGTTTAGTAATCTCTTTTTCATTGAAAATATATTCTTCGATCTGCAGTTCTTCCTGATCGGTTAATTTGAAGCCCTTTTCACTGAAAAATTTAATACCATTATCTTCAATTGGATTATGGGAAGCTGAGATCATCACTCCCCCAATGGCATCTGTTTTATCAGTTAAAAAGGAGACAGCTGGAGTAGAGATT
>Ga0102934_1000869_pt1 | contig 20852 bp, 24 predicted proteins | sample SalPonR2_A_D1_MG_FD_78175 | JGI IMG/M metagenome (GOLD analysis project Ga0102934, IMG submission 78175) | Salt pond soil microbial communities from South San Francisco under conditions of wetland restoration - Salt Pond MetaG R2_A_D1_MG | ecosystem: Environmental > Aquatic > Marine > Intertidal... | reverse complement strand
TGCTCCACTCGCAACAGCCTCCGGTCCTCTCGCTGTGCTGGTCGCGTGGGCACGTACTCCTCCTCCTCCCCTCCTCCCTCCCCTCCACGTTTCTCCTTGGCCTCCTCCCACCGGCTAGGACCACGCGCGGCCCCGGTTGAAGAAGGACGCGCCCTCGCAAAGCCTTCCTCCTCCTCCTCCGCCTCAACCCAGGCAGGCATCTCTCCGGGTCGCAGCCGCTGGATCTTGCGCGTAGGATCCCGTTTGGCACGCGCGGCCTCACTCCCCACGTCTGCGGCCGTGCTACAGATGGAAAGAGCAACGGGACCAAGGATACAATGAGGGAAGTTACAGAGCCCGTCCTACTTGGATGCTCGCACACGCATCATCTCATGTTTTGCGATTGTCGCGACTTTGGCATATCCCAGTCCTCTCTGATTACGAACGTACGGCGGCTTCCGGCAAGTTTCCCTCTTTCCCTTTGCCGTATCAACATCTCTTCGTCTTCTGTCATGCACATTTTATGGGTCTACTGGGGTGTAACGTCCATGTACTTACTCGTCATGGGTGTGTGTGAGCACGTTGTCCTCGACCTTGTCTGAAAGGGCCAAGCCCAGGTCGCGCTTGCCGAACATCATGATGTCTTCAGCTATTAAGAGAACAACGAAGAGGCAGCGCGAAAAAGAAGGACCTCCAAGAAGACGACAAGAAATTCTATCCTTTGCACTCTTAGGTGTGTTGGCAAATGAAATGGTGAGATCGATGGGCATAAGGATAGCACGACTAGACAGACTCCGTTTGACGGGGTAGCGTTCATCACCAGGCCGATCAATTTACCCGGAGAGACAGCATCGCACTTCCATACATTCAGATGCATGTCACATGTGTGAACTACCGGGAAGATGCTAAACTCATTTCAAGTGCCCCCCCACGATAGACCTCGTCGACGACATGCAGCACAGAGGAGGGAACCAAAACCTCCCGTGACCAGCCCTTGCAGTCAGAAATGCCAGCACGTGATCATGGAAAAGCGGAGCTCACAAGTGTGGCAAGAGTGCTGAGATAAAAGTATTTCATTAGTGGAACACCTCGCGTGGCCTATTTTTCGCTGAAGGGAAGGGGGATAACTTATTTGAAATAGGAGCAAAAAGGTGGGTGACCCCGGGACCCATCCTATTCATCATAACAACTGATTGATTTCTTGCTACAGACAACGAGTTCTATAAGAAAAAAAGGTCGTACATTTGCAGATAAGTACAACTGTATCGACCACAAGACAAAACTATTTATCATAGTTGTGACCAAGAACGATCAGGGTATTTTTCCGCCCAATGCATGGAGTAAATCGATCTCATCATGCATCCGTGCGCACGACTTTGTTTCCTTTGTATGTTGTTTGTAAAGACAAGGTGAAACCTCCCCACAAAATTTCATACTGGCTTGGGGAATCCCGAAAAAGGACTGCGGGAGAGACAAAGACAGAAAGGCGCGGCACGGAGTCGCGGTGACACAAGAACGGATACCAGGACATGGACCGAGGGACACGTTTCGGTCATCCGCCATGCACACCGATGCTTTAGAGCCCAAGTTCGGTTCACCCAACTTCACCACACGAGACGAAGTAGGGTGGCTAGAGACCGCATGCTTTGGGCGAGGTGGTGAAGTCCGGATGTCGAAAGGACAAGTGGCTGCCCCGTCCTCCTCCCTTCCCTACCCACGAGAAGATGGAAGAGAGCACCTGGTGCCGGAGTTTTCCGACACAAGTTCGAGAAAGGAAAGGCAGGTTGAAACCATAAGGTGGCAGCGGTAAATAGTATTTGATGATGGATGAGAGTGTAAAAACCGCCGCTAAACCCAAGCAACAAGGGAAAAAATCAAGAGCCTCACCGATGCCAGACACGATCTCTCCGCATTCTTTCATCTTCCATCTTTGTCATCGGACGGCACATATTCATGTGTCGCCTTCTTTAAATTACGTCGATGAGACGAAGCCTTTTCGATCTCGCTGGCGTGATTCCCCATTAGGTTGTACTTGACGCATATGTCGGCATTTACTGGCGAAATCCCATACGAACCTAACAATGCCTTCCATGGCGTCGATTATTCTTTAATGACACCTGCGAGACGTGGTGAGGGACGAGGAGACTCGTTACGTCGATTTTGTGATGTGTTTTGCTGCCAAATTCGTGTGATCCCGTCTACTGCGTCAGAAAGCCGCCGCCTAGCAGAACCCCTACTGCCACGAATGGGGCAAGGATGCTAACAACAGCGATCAAAACTTGGGGGTCCACAAGTCGCTCTGACAGCTCTTTCTTCTCCAAGTTCGACTTGAAGTACTCGTCAGGCTCGTTCTCACGGGTAGGTCTGCCGGGCGGACCTTGGAAAAGTCTGCTTCTCTGACCGCGGCTGGAAAACGTGCGTGAATGGAAGTCCCGCACGCAACTTTTTTGGGTGACAGGCCTGCTACTCTGAGAGGGTGAATTGTAGGATGGTCTGAACCCGATGACGAGGCCGATGATGCAAACGACCACAAGGGTACCTAGGCAGGCTGCAGAGCGCAACATCTTGTTTCTGGGTAAGAACGAGAGGACCTGCGTAAGAAGTGGATTAAAAAGGAGTATCGTCATTAGCTCAATGCGTTCGAATTGGGTGCCTCACATATTTTTCGTAGCGTAACCATTTACTGGGTGAACGCCTAAGATCGGACATAGGTCGGAGTGCGCCAGGTGGTAGAGAGGTTGACGCCACTTTAGTCATAAAGTAGCGTCTAATTGCATCCAGTCATCTTTCACTTCATGGCCACTCAGCTACATGACCATCTCTGACGGGTGACACGGTCTCAAGGCGAGTGACACAAGAAATAATTTGACACGCAAGGGGTAGTGTTGAGGCGGGGGAGACGTGGTTTCGGCGATGAGGGGGCAGGGGCGGCGTGTACATCCGGAAATTATTTTAGGGAATAAAGAGGGCCAAGATGGGCGCGAACCCAACAGTTGAAGAAGAAATAGGCACGCATAAGACGATGAAAAGTGTTCAGACAGGTTTTGTTTACACTTCAAAAGAGTGACAATATATCGTTCTCTCGACAGCGGTAAGTAAACGTGCTCAATTGGTGATAAACATTAACGTGGCACGTAGCATACCACAGCTACGGAAAGACTTGTGTCATGAGCTTTCGATGATTATAATCATCGTGCTTCAGTTTCTCAAAGCCAGAAGCTCCGTAAAATATCTGAAAGCAGCAGTGGGACTTGATATGGTGCGTTGGCAGCCTTCCTCTGACGGCCTTTCTAGAGATACCTTCAAAATACAAGAGAAGCACAAGCCATGAAACGATTCGAAGGACAAGAGAGTAAGCGCCATGAAATGCAACTATACACATTAAAAATTTCTTAATTGTCTGATTAATCATCTGTAAGCGCCTTTGCAAGCAGTAAGGTTCTAGCGCTGCGCAACACTTGGCAGGTCATGATGCCGAAAGCTACGATATTTGTTTATCGCCTCGAGACGATCATCAAAACCACCTGCGAATTAATGCAATACTCTCGCTGGAAAGTCTTTGAGAAAGCTTGCTTGCTTCAGAATCTGACTATTATATGTTTTGGGGTTTGACTTTGTTGTGTCTGTCCTACTCTTTCCCCATTTTTACCATTTTAAGGGGGATGATTATGGAAAAAAGCATGACTCATTCATATGCGGAAAGGGATTCGTGAAGACAATGTTCCTAAGCCACCGCTGCCTACAGGGGTTTCATAAAACTCGATGTCGACTCTCACCCCTCAAAGGTACGAAACTGGCTCATGAATTAGAGATAGCGGCTTACAACTGATCAACCTCAGCCAGAATTTGCGAGCCTTAGTAAGGAGGATTTTGTAACTATAAATAAATGATCAATAGAGTTGCAAAGCTTTCCATTCGTATGGTTCTGAGGTCATTGAAAAAAGGAGCCAGTGAAGGGATAAAGAGCCACAGCTTCGATTCAAAGTTGAAATAAGTGATGTCATCTATGCGCATGCAAGACGTTGAACCCTCTCATTACTATCTGAAAAGTGAATTTGTGCCCTCCTCCTCCCAGACATGCATTTTGCCTGCTTATTCGTCGTAAGTACCGGGGAAATGAGAATTTGCTTTGCGGTCAGAGCTCCGAATCCCTCTCCACAAAATCCTTATCTGAGCAGTCATATAGTAGTACGCATATGAACATATATTATGGCAAGAACAACCCTTTTCGCGCTCCCAATGTGACGCCCGTCACCTGCATGGCCGCGGCACGCCAGTCGTGGCAGAGGGCAATCCAGGGACTGGGAAGCTTGAAGTGCCGGCCGAACCCTGACCAGATGCATCGGCTTCCTCTCTATACTGGTGCTTTTGGCACACGCACCGATTAGGCTGCGTCTTGACAAGACTTTGCCTCTCCAGTCCGTGACGTTTTACTTGCATACGGCAGTGCCGGGTGCATAGGCAAAGAGTCTCTTCTGTTTGCTGTTCTCTCCCTCTTTTTTTCCGCTTGCCCACAGTGGTCGTCCTCCGATTGTTCTCGATGAAGGAGGGAAGCGCACCTAGATTTGTTTCGATACGAAAGTTTTCTTCACCATTTACCTGCAGTTTCTCTCCGCTTTGAAAAAAATGCATCGCATCATTTCTTCAATTTGTCTTGCAGCTGCATTTTGAGACATGTTAGCAACTCCCAAAAAGTGTCGAAAGTGCTCCGTTCGATACTTGAAGTTGGTTTCATATCAATCTGCTGCCTCGCCCTCTTCAGCCCTTCATGAGCACCCGCTTACTTCGATCGTGCCAATACACACAGCCAAACAAAACTACTGGAACCATGATGTTCTTGCGCTTGTCAGTTTTTGCCCTCCTGGCAGCGTCGGTTTTTGCCTTCGTGCCCCCCGCTCCTCGTGTCATACGGTCTGCCTCCCAGGTCGTCTTTGCTGAGGCGGAGAAGAATTTCATCACGGTACGTGATCCTTATATCCTTTGAAAGGGTATTTCTTAGCCGACTTGTCATTCTCACCAAGCTTTTCATAAAGCTGCGGGAGGGAGGACGTTTAAACTCTGGCGCCCTCCTGTCGCTGTTCTTGAATTTGGAGGACAGGCAGAATCTTTCGCCTTGTCCCGAGTGATTGCTGCTTGGTCATGGACGGGACACGGTTTAAAAGTCATCGCATCTTCATGTCCTCCTTATGGCGAGACGGGTCACAGCAGAGGCAGAATTTGCTCAGCAACCCGTCCTCGCACCATCTGGCGGATTGTCGCCAGAGCGGACGAGCCCCACTCAACACTCGCGTGATATGCCTTCTTCATTTCCCACGTGACAGGAGGCGGACAATTGCTTGAACGGGGAATGCTCCATCGACGACGTGAACGATCTCCTCATTCAGCTTCGAGTGGAAATCAAGAGCCTGAAAACCAAATTGGCCGAGGTAGAAGCTTGCGAGCAGCAGCTTACGCAAATGAACGGTGCCCCACTGGCGAAGGACGCCGTCAGGGACATCATCAAGGCGGTCCTTCGCGCCATGGACGTGGATCCCGAGGACTCCAGCTTCCCCCAGATTGTGCGTGCGGCCGGATTCGCGGGAGAGAAGTTCAAAAAGAAGGGCTCTTTCGATGGCGTCCCTTACAAGAAGGCCTGAGCGACGCGGGCCCGGGCGCGCGGGATCTGAAGCGTGAAAAAGGCAGAGGAAAGGAAAAATGAAGGATGGAAAGGAGGAAGAAGAGGAGCGGGGAGAGGGGAGGCGGATGGACGGCCTGTCCTGACACTTTCCATCCATGCAAACGCCTTTTTGATGCATCGGGTCATCGAGTCATTCCCGTGCCTGACGGCCACTCGCATGCCGCATGTCGGTGGAGAGAGCTACGATAGATCAGTGGCATCCTCGTTCTTTTTGTGCGGTGTAGGGAGAAACGAAATGATGGAGGCTTGTCTGTTTTAATGAAAGAAATAAAAAAGAAGTATGAGCGAGTTCAGCCGCTCACTTGTCTCTATCATTGTTTTCTTTCGCTGTGCGTCACCCTTCCCTTTCTATTAGTGTAAGCTCAAGTTCCTTGCGGTGACGCGGTGATCTGGCCCATCGCGGGAGGCCTCTCGTTGCTAGACAAGAAATAACGGAGTTGCGGTGGATGCAGATACCCTCTTCGTTTCCCACCCAGGAACGTGCGTGCCGCAAGCCTGATAGCTACGCTACGGGGGACTCGGCCACCCTCCCTTCTGGCCGGACGCGCCGGCGACCGGGTCCCTCCAGCTCGGGTGTCCCTACCACGACCGACCCTTCTTCCCTGCCCGCCCCCCTTCCCCCGCCTGGTCGTCTCATTTTTCTAGAAGGTGGAGGCGTTCCCAGAATCTCCGAGCCAGTCGGGCCCTGGACCACGGTGATTTCCCTGCCAGCACGGTGCAAGCTCTTGCGGCCAGTCACCGGCGAAGCTATCCCAACGCCCCGGGCACTCGGAGGGCCGATACCTCCAATTGTCTCCTCACCCCGGCGTCCCCTTTTTTCCGCGCGACCAAAACCACCATCCATAGAGCCTCCGCAAGACCCGCCTTCCTGACCCGTCCTCTCCCTTGTCCGGCTCCCTTTCCCTTCCTGACTCGGCTCCCTTTGGCGCTTCGGACAAAAGCGTCCCATCGGGCCCCGTGTGATGATGGACGGGGCGGGCGCCTGTGGCTGGGAGGGTTCAGGGCGCGTCGAATTAAGCCTCAGTTCTCGGGAAAGAACGCTGACCGCATGTGGCCGAGCGCACCCGGGGAGCGTGGGGGCGGAGTGCTGCTGCTGCTGCCGAGAGAGGAGGGGCCGGCGTGACAGTTGGTTGGGCTTGTGGAAGCTGTTGATCCGCGACAAGTAGTGGCTGGGGCGAGGCCGTAGACTCTCCCGCATGGCCTGTTGCAGGACACTGCTGCCGGAGGGAGAGGAGGGGGGAGGCGGGGGCGGCCGTGAAGGCGCCTGGCCGGAAATCATGCTCTTCGCAGGTCCCACGGGCATCGTGGCGGCTGCTTTCGTCCCATCGACTGGAACCTCCCGCCTCTTGTTGTAGGCGGAGACAAAGCCAGAAGCTGCCGCTTTGTCGCGACGGAGGCACCGAAACACAGGACCCTTGGGCTTGGGTGAGACCCCTTTGGCCACGCTCCTGGTGGTGGCAGCAGCTGCCCCTGCTGCTGCTTCGGCCAAAAAATCCGCCGACAGCAGTTCCTCGCACTCCAACGAAGTGTAGAGGGCCAGTATGTCCTGAGGGTGGCTAGCGCGAAAGGGTTTAAGGAAAGCTGCGGCCAGGAACTCGTGAAAATTGGAGTCAAGCACGCGTGTTGCTTGCATGCCGTGGGGGCACGCCTCCTCTCCATCCACGTCTTGCTCCAGCCCTTCTTGCGCCCCGCCTCCCATATCGCCCATGCAGTAGCCAGAAGCGTGGGGGCAAGGCCTCTCAGCCCGCCTGTCTTGATCGGGGGTTTCCGTTGACACGCCGCGCCCGACAGGGGCGTTATGGGGTGTGCCCTTGTTTGGATGCAGGAGAGGATCGCCTCCGGCTTGCCGGAACCCCCTCATTCCTTCAGCGCCTAGGGCAAAGGTTTGACGCAGCTGTAGGTATGCCAGGAAGTGATGCACGTCCTTGAGCAGGGAAGTAGGCAAGGGAGGGCGAATGCAGGAGGAAGCTGAGGGTCGCCTGGTGCCCAGAAGACCCATTGTACCCATCACGAAACGCAACATCGCCTGCAATTGAAGTTCACGAATTCGTAGCAAATCCATCGGAAGGGATCGCTCGCGTCGATTTACGGCAAGGCCTTTTTCGGTTGTCTCCACTTGAAACTTCCATAGACCTCGAGCTGTCCCACCACAGGCGTAGTCCTCTTGCAACGCGCCAATATCCACGAGTATCTTGTCTTGAAGTGCTTTGCGCAATCTATGTAGGTTTAAATGGCGCCTCGTAGCGACATATTTGTTTTTATCAAATCCTGTAATGAGGTCTGCGCCGACAGAGCTTTGGGAAGGCGAGACAAATACTGCCTCCGTTCCTAAATAGTCGCCGATCAACGCACGAAAGTCCTGCGTGGCGGCATCAACCAACCTTTGGCCCCCTTCTTGCAAGGCTTCAGACATCATACCTCGCAAAACTTGGCAGAGGGCATCGGCGTTCGTGATGGGACATTCTGGGAGGAAGGCCGGCATCTGAAAGCGCGGGTAAAGCCTGTGTTGAGCCGCAAGTGACGAACGGCACAGTTTCAATGACCTGAAGCCTGACTTGCTTGAAGGCGAAAATTGATGACACCAAGAAGTTGCACGATTTGAGTGTTTTTAATGAGCATAATTACCAGGTAGGCAGCATACGCTTGTGCGAAAGCCTTCCCCTCCAGGGTCGCCGCCCTCATCGCCAAGTCCCGTGTTCGTCGTTCGGAAAGACCGTTGTCGGCGGGGAGGAGATGGATTGCACGACGGCAAAGGAGGTTTAATCAGGTGCGACGACATGAGCATATACCCTATACACGAAGTTCGGCTTGTTGGGAAAGAAAAAGTCGTCCTCCAACGAATTGATGCTTGTTAGCAGGCACCGAGCAAAGAGAGGCCTCGGGCCTTCAAAGATGGTTCTCTATTAATTTATTCCAGACCCTCCAGAAACATACTTCACTTCATGGTCGATTGGCTCCTGTACAAACCTCACTGTGCCTGCTCAAGAACCGTCCTTGATTCTTTCGTTTCAAGCTCAAGCTATCATTTCCTCGCTGTCCTGTCTCCTAGTCCTTTGCATCCTCGATACCCGATGCCCCGATAGAGAATTGAGTCTCAGCTTCCGGTAAGGTTGGCGAATCGTAAATCTGACAGATTCGATTTTCTCCCCTGCCTTTTCTTAAGCGCAGGCGTGTATGTGACGCGTGAGCGATAATGTTACCTCCGATTGGCTTTGTTTGGTCTTTTGCAAAACTCATGCCATCAGGATTTGCCACCACCTGGTTTGTCAGCACGACTGCAACGCCAAACTCCTCGGACATTCTTGTCAACTGTCGCAAAAATTGCGCCAGCTGCATTTGCCGCTCTGATAGCTCCCCTCGCCCGCAGTAGTCCGTGCGAAATAGAGCCGTAGCCGAGTCCACCACAACCAGAGCGTAGCGATCTTCTGACATCATCGCCGACGCCATTTTCAAAAGATCCATTTGCTGCTCTGAATTGTGGGCGCGAGCGAAAGCCACGTTGTCCAAGACGGTATCGACATCCAATCCAAATCGCTCCGCAATGGCCACCAAGCGCTGTGGGCGAAAAGTCCCTTCGGTGTCGATGTACATTGCTTTTCCTTCTCCCCCGCCTTGGTCCATGGGAAGCTGACTCGTCACACAAAGGGTATGGCAAAGCTGCGTTTTTCCTGTGCGAAACTCGCCAAAAATTTCTGTCAATGACCCTGTCTCCACTCCTCCCCCTAGGAGAGCGTCAAGATCCTTCGATCCTGTTGACAATTGTATCAGATCTTTGCGAGTCTCCAGCTGTTGTGCGGCCGTCAAGAAACCCATGGGAACCAGCTTGTAAGCTATTTCCTTAATTTTTTGAGCTTTTTGGTCAGAAATGCCTTTGATATCCGTGAGCTTGCGAAGTGTTGCATGAGTGATGGATTCGACTGTACAATACCCTGCTTCCATAAGTTTTGTAAGGTCTGTGCGATTCACACCGTGATGCTCAAGCTCGGTAATGTGACGAAAATTCACCACCACCTGAAAGATAGAAGGAAACGTGTATGCATGGTAAATGTTCAAATATTCCTACATCGAAATGCAGTCCAAAAACGATGCCGCCCTTTTTCCTAGCATGATATTTTGCGATTCATAACCGCGGATGATGAATTTGAACACTTTCTATCTTCACCCCAAGAAACAATCCACGTACCTCGTGCTCTCCTACTCCAGACGTTTGCTCGATCGTCGCATGCTGCTGCATTTCCGCCACTGCTGCTGCCATGATAGAGTACGCTTCAAGTTTACCACCGGATGTACTGTTGCGGTTGTTGTTTGAGTGTGAGCGAATGCTGAAGAGAAATGATGGCAGCATCAGAACCTCACTCTCCTAAGGAGTGACAAACAATCAGGATGCCAGGCAATTGAACGCAGACATAAAAGGACTCAAATGGCATTCCGAGCAACCAATACAATGCTATTTATTCGTGTAATGTGTACGAGCATCGGATATGGTCGCAGACATAGTAGAACGGGAGACGAGAATAATGAGGTATGCGGAACGTGATGCAGGCGCCAGGGGCTTTGGAGTCGGCGGTGAAAGCTTCCTCCGCTACCTGTCACACTGCCCTTTTGCCATGAAAGTGTCACGGAAAGGCAAATAGGGTCAACACACACTCTCATCCGTGTGACCACAAGGCAAATCATGCGCGAGGGTTCAGCGGTGACTCGGCGACCGACATTCAATTCATATGCACGCTTTCCCGCGTCACACCTCCGGCGTTGCTGCTGCTGCGGCTTGTTCCAAGTGAGGGAGGGGGTGCCCTACAACACACGCCAATATGTCCAATTAGAGCGGTGTAATGGACCACTTTTGCATGCAACGTCTCGCTCATCAAATGATTACCTCATGTTATGCCACAGGTTAGCCCTATAGCCGGATATGGGTACATTTAGAGGCGAAAGCGCCTTAGCCGCAGGATGCAGCAAGACGCAGGAGGGCAGAAGCACGACAAAGACCTCGCGTCCCACCCATCCCCCCAAAATTTCCAAAATCATGCTTCTTCTTCTGATACTCGCAGCTATGACATTGACCGCGACACATGCAAGGTCGGCGACAGAGGTGGGAGGGAGTGGCGCGACAACCTCGAGCCCAACCACCTCTGGGAGGAAACGTGCGTTGCTCAGCAGTAAGGTAAAAGGAATGGTCCCAGCTTTCTTTTATGATGCTTGGGCGCATATGATTACTTCACATATTGATGTTTAAATTAGAATTGCTGACAGGAAGGGAGCATTGTATCTTTTTTTGGTCGTACACGTGCGTAGTGGAGCAATAGATGACACGAATGTGGTCAAGAGGTTGAATTTAGGAAATCAAATCAAAACGGGTTGTAAGGATTCTGGCGTGCTTATGCCGAGACGTGCACACAATTATCATTCATAAAATAGAAGAACGAACCCCAAGACGATGAAGCGAAGCCCACCCCCACCCGCAAGTCCAAAATGAGCCGCATGGCAGGGTCCCCGTCGGCGCGGAGGAAGCGAGCGCCGAGAGGCAAACAGGACTTTGCCACGCTTTCTTCCTCTAGGTCCTCCACCGCGAGTTTAGAGGAAGACCCGGACGTGATCCCTTTCCTGGCCAGCACGCGCTTCAAGCGAGGGGAGGCGTTGACGTCGCAGGGAGGCGGTGGTCTCCTCTTCACTCTGGCGAGACGCGCGGGAAAGGCCTTGGTCGGGTCCTCTGCCTTCCGTTTCGTGGCGGAGGAGAAGATCTTTGAGACTGTCGCAGGCATGCTCGCCTACCGCATTGCCTTTCAATGGAGCAAGGACTCGACGGCCACGCGGAAAGCCCGCTTGCTCTTCACCCTCTACGTCTGCCTGTATCTGGGCGCGCTCCTGTACTCGCGGCAGCAGGCCATCGCACAGCAAGACGCGCGCACGCTCAAGGTAGCCGCGGTGCCCGCCGTTCTTTCCTCCCTCCTGGATATGGCGAAGAAGATGAAGAAAGGGGAGAGCCCGGGGGGATTGCCGGGGCTGGCGGGCCTGGCGAGGCCGCAGGAGAAGGAGATGACCTTCCGCGACTACGACTTGGGCCAGATCAAGGCAGCCTTGGACCGATTCTCGCTCTTCTTGGTGGGGATGACCTTCCTGCACTTCAAGATGAAGAACACGTACATGATCATGTACTGGGGGTAGGTGGCGGCCTCCCTCCTCCTCGTCCTCTCTCTCCCCATCGCTGGCTCTCTCTGTGCCCCTTTGCCCCGCCCATGTCTTTCCCCCTCCTTTCTGCTCATTACCACATGCCCCCCTCCCCCTCCGGGTCTTGGTTGTCAACACCCTGCCGCCCCCCCTTCCTCCCCCCCGCCCTCCAGCTTGCTCGGGCCCCTCATGCTGGTCCGGGAGCCGCTGTTTCAAGTGCATGTCTTCGGGATGGGGGAGACGGGCATCAGAGAGAGACCCTTCGGGCCCAAGGAGGAGCCGGAGGCGGTGGAGGAGGGCGAGGGGGAGGAAGGAGGGGAGGAAGGCGCGGAGGCCGCGAAGGAGGCGAGGGGGGAAGATGATGTCGGTGCAAGGGGGCTGGAAGAGGCACAGGAGAAGGTGGAGGGGGAGGAAGAGGTGGAGGGGGAGGGAGAGGTGGAGGAGGAGGAAGGGGAAGAAGAGGGCGAGGGAGACGAAGTGGAGGGGGGAGAGGAGGTGGCGGAGGAAGAGGAGGTGGAGGAGGAGGTGGAGGAGGAGATGGTGGTAGAGGTGGAGGAGGAAGAGGAGGGGGAGGAGGAGGTGGAGGAAGAGGAGGAGGTGGAGGAGGAGGAGGAAGAGGGGGAGGAAAGTTGGGACGAAGAGGAAGAGGAAGAAGGATGGGAGGAGAAAGAAGAGAGGGAGGATGAGGAGGATGAGGAGGAGTCGTCGGGAGTCGAGGCTGACACGGAGGAAGCCGCGGTTGAGGGGGAGGGGGAGAGCCCGGCAGAGAGGGGGGGGGCTGCGGAGGCCCACATGGGGGAAGTTGCCAGCGACCACGCGCAGGACGAGCACCCGGCAGCCTTTGAAGTGCCTACACTGGAGGAGGACGTACACCCCTCTCCGGCCAAGGGGACGGCGGCGCTGACACCTTCGGACTTCCAGGTGGCGCGGGAGGAGAGGGAGGAGGGGGGAAAGGAGGGTAGGGAGTAGGAAGCAGGGAGGCGGCCAGGGAGTGATCCGGGTGGGGCCACGGGCAAGATGTGTATACAGTAAAGAAAGATTGCTGGCACGCAGCGGGGTCTGACGGAGGGGCCGGGAGGGGAGATAACGCCAATGCCGTTGCTTTGCCTTGATGATACTACAATACCCGCGTCCTAACGCACCAATCCACATCATGAACCCCCTTCCCGTACACCTGCTCCTTTTTCGCATGCCTACCCTCCCTCAACCACAACTCCCCTCCCTCGTCCCCTCCTCAGACCGAGGGGACCGCCCCCTCCAGAAGCGCCACACAGTCCCCGACTGTTGCTCCCCCGCTTTCCATCCGCTGCTTCAATCGCTCTAGCAAGGCGCTGTGACTCCGCAACAAACGTTTGGCTTCTTCGTACGCCCATGGCAGGAGCACCTCCTCCTCCCTCCCTTCCTGCCCCCTCGCTTCCCCCCGCCCCATGAAAACTTGGAGTAAGGCCCTGGCCTGGCGGGCGTCCGAGGCCATCAACTGGGCGTAGTTCGCCTCCTCCACCGCCACGGGCGCGAGCAGGTACACCAGGAGTCTGTTCAGCCCGGCCGTGGACGAGAGGGTCTCTGCGAAGGCCGGCACCTGGGCAGTCATCCTCACCGCCTCCATCACGTTGGGCGAGAAGCAGAAGCAGGGCAGCCCCAGGAGGTAGGCGCTCAGAAACGTCGCGGCTTGCACGTGGGCGTCCCGTTCCGGGTCTCGAAGGAAGAGCCGGTTGATCCCGGCCAGAGCCAGCGTCAGCTCTTGCCCTTTTCGCTGCGTCAGGTCCCAGACTCCCATCACGGCGGCTCCCCCCAACACCACTGAGGCCGCCGTGGTATCCGCGTGGAGGAGAGGCCCGACGGCCTCCACTGATAAAGCACCCCCTACGACAGTCAGGGCCGCTACACCTGCAGCCAATTCACTGGTGCGGGCGTCCGAGGGCACGGGTGAGAGGTCGTACCTGTCTGATGCTGCCCTGAGGGGAGGAGGAGGGTTTAGGGTTCCGACGCTCCGGGCAAAAGCGCGCGACACTCCATTCCGACGCGCCAGAAGCAGGCATTCCTGGATCACATTCAAATCCCGAGAAAGCGAAGCAGCGTCGATCAGGGCCGCGAAGCTTTTGAGCGTGATGCGCATGTCCTTGTCCGTCATCTCTTCCACCAGCTTGTAAAGGGGGGTAAACGCCTCCGATGTCGACCGGGAATTCCCTCCCATGCCTCTTCCTTTCTTTCCCAGCAACTGGACCAGACTCGATGCCCGACTTTGAAGTAGGATATTGTATTTCTCATCATCTGACAAATTATCCATCAATTCATCGTATTGCGAGGATGATGGGCCGGGAAGAGCCAAAGGAAGGGAGGTTGGACGCAACGGCTTCTTCTGCATTTCGATCTCTGCCTCCTGTTGTCTTGGTGGAGTAAAATGTCGCGATATTTTTCTTGCGCTTGGGCGTAAGGGAAGGAAGCTAGCAGGGCGGTGTGCGGGAGAGGCTGGGATGGGGACGGGGAGGTAGAAAGCCACGACTGGAGGACGACCAATGATGCCAAAGAAACCTAGCACGGCGAGCCGCCACGTTGAAGTACGAGATCCTGGTCTTTTCGATATGGAAGGTGTACCGGTACATCGGAAATCCCCAGGCATTGTGTAGCTTGCCTGTTTGCACGGGGCAACAAGTGTATCTGGTGCCGCCGGGACAGCAAGCCTTCTGCCGGGAGTATCGAGGAAGGAAAGCTGTGCCTCGACTTCCTGGAAATACCTGCAAGGGCGGTGAGCTAGCATGTGAACAGGAATGTTGGGATTGATGTGAGGCTCTCATGTGTCGTGGCGGAGCAGCAAATTAGGATAAATTGCCTTGGTCATCCGCTCGCGGCTGAGGAGCTAAAGCGTCTACATCCGGGTATGCAGGCCCAGCGGGTTACGCACCCGAAAAGTGCCAGCGACATGCTGTTTGGAGGACAACCTACGGCGCCTTCGACTGATGGAAAGTAAAATTAGAATTCTACAGGCTATCTTATTTGCATGTTGTCATAGTGCTTTTAAGTCGTTGCTCCCCTGTAAATGAAGTTACGTTATAGTTGCCTATAGGCAAGCACAGGCAGTAGGTGCCTCTGAGTTATGTACCATCATATGCTCTACACACTTGTAATGATTATCAGTTTCTGTCACCTGTTATCCTCTCATCTTATCGCTTAAGATGACCTTTACCGTACTTTGTGCCTTATACTTGAGTCTCCTGTCGCTCTCTGCTCTACGAGTCGGTCGTTACCATCGCCACCCCCGTCTCAGCCCCCCGCCCTTCGTTTAAAGTATTCCCATCGTCATGTTCGCGATTTGGTAGAATTGTGCGCTCCATCACCTTTTGAGAATTCTCGAGTCCCCACACGAAATATATGATCCATCCTATCGCCATCCACACCATCAGCCGGTAAATGGTGTGAGTGCTTGAAGTGCAAATTAGAAGAAAACTGATCGATGCGCCAAGACCTGGAATCAACCACGGTCCGAAAGGTACCTGGAACTTGCGCTCTAGATTCGGACGCCGATACCGCAGCACGGAGACACCTATACAGACGAGAACAAAAGCGAAAAGGGTGCCGACCGAGGTCAACTCGCTCAACACTTCGATGGGCAAGATCCCTGCGCACAGCGCACAGAGGGCCCCAGTGATGATGGTGGTGACCCAGGGTGTCTTATATCTGGGGTGGACCTTGGCGGCAAACGCAGGCACGAAGCCGTCAACAGCCATGGCGTAGAAGATGCGGGGCTGACTCATGAGGGAGACAAGGATGACCGAGGTGAGACCGGCGATAGCGCCAATGTTGATGACCATCTCCAACCACTCGTACCCCTCGATGCCCTCCACGGCATAGGATATGGGGTGGGCGATGCCCTTGAACTCGTAGTAGGGGAGAAGGCCGGTGGCAATGAGCGCGACCAGGATGTAGAGCGTGGTGCAGATCGCCAGCGAAGAAAGGGTGCCAATAGGGAGGTCGCGCTCGGGCTTCTTGCACTCCTGCGCGCAGCAGCTGACGCTATCGAAGCCGATGTAGGAGAAAAAGACAACGGAAGCCCCTTGGAAGATACCGCTGATGCCGTAGCGCCCGAAAGTGCCCTCGTTGGGCGGGACGAAGGGCTCCCAGTTCGACCGGTCCACGTGCGGGCCCATGGCGCAAATGAAAATAACAATCACCGAGAGCTTGATCGCGACGATGACGGCGTTGATCCGCGCGCTCTCCTTGATCCCGAAGACGAGCAGCCCCGTCATCACGAGCGCGATGGCCATAGCTGGCAGGTCCAGGTAGTCGCCGGTCACATAGAAGGCTTCCCGGTGCACGTCCCAGCCCACTGGACTCCGGCTCCATTTCGTGGGCATGTCGTATCCGACCGAGGCCAGAAAGCTACGGAGGTATGCAGACCACCCCACACTGACAGTCGCGGCCCCTACCAGGTACTCCAGGCACAGGTCCCACCCAATAGTCCAGCCTACAAAGGAGCCCAGCGTCGCGTACGAATACGTGTAGGCAGAGCCCGCCACGGGAATGATCGAGGCCAGTTCGCTGTAGCACAGAGCCGCGAACATGGAGGCAATGCCTGCGATGACAAAGGATAGAACCACGGCAGGGCCCGCGTGGTTTGCGGCCGCCGTCCCGGTCAGGACGAAGATGCCCGTACCCACTATTTCTCCGACGCCGAGTAAAGTCAAATCGAAAGCTCCCAGCGTCCGATGTAATTCCGAGTTGGCCACTTGCTCCAACAAGGCATCCATGCATTTCGTTTTCAGCAACCGGCCGACGAAAGTTTTGATTTTGGGGCCACCCAAGCTATCGATGCAGCTACCCCCCGTGCTCCCGCCTGATAGAAGAGAGGCAGCGCTTTTTCGTGATGGGTAGTCCCTTACACTAACGCTGCTTCCAGTGTCAGCGCTGTCATTGCTTCCTGTTGCACTATGGTTGCCATCACAAGGTACACCTTGCGGTGTCGACGGCCCCATGAGGCCTGGAAAAACGATGTGTGGGAGTAGGGGTTTCTGTCGTGTAGATACCTCTCCCCTCGTCCGGCCTCCTGATTGTGGAGATAGTATGGCGTCCGTGTGAGCTAAGGTGCTGTTCGCAGCTTTAATTTATCTTCTGAACTTTTCATGACTGAAAAATCCTTCGGATCTCAGAGAGGGCGTCACCGATCTCGGAAAATTAATTTCGCTCGCGTGCAGGCACGCGACCCAGCCAAAGACACGCATATGAAACAGTTGAGAGAGTCAAGATGCAAAACGGCGCCTCCATTCCATTAAAAATCAGTAAAAACGTGTCCCACTCCGCGTTTGAAACAAAACGTAAAGCATCGTAGGGCAACTCTCCATCCCATGAGCAGTCGTTGGCATTTTCACGGGACTTTACGCGGGATGCGGGCCATTTCGAAAAAGTTGCAGAACAAGCACCTCAAGGCGGCTTCCGGGTATCCTTCTTCTCCCTCACGCAGGGGAACGGAGGGGGAAGGACTGAGCGCTCGAAGGAAAGGTCGAGTAAACAGCTGTATGATTTCAAAAGTACACATTATAGTACAAATAACTGATCTGAAATGAATAGTTGTCATGGCTCTTTCTACGTGACCCTCAGTTGGCATATTCATCGAGCAATAGTTTTTGTTTCCGTGTACAACGGGCGCTCATCTGTATGCGAAGCGCGGGTAATTTAAGGAGTAAAGGATTTCGGGTATCCCGACACAGTGAAAAATGGAATGTCGTCCGCAAGTGCACCCATTCTTTCTCCGCAAATCAATGACGGGACGAAAAAACCAACTGCAGAAGAAAATGAGCTCTGGTTGCGCGCCGTTAGGCGTCCAGCCTCTTCATGATGCTAAATCGTCACTACGTGTAGGCCTGTCTATTGATGGCAAATATCTTGATGTTTCTTCAACGTTACGATCAACCAGCCAAGACATATTTGCAACCTTCCTCTATACACCTCCGCTACAGCGCTTCGTCAAGCTCGGTCTTTTCCCTCTTTTCCCTGCGACCCGATACATGCATCCCTGACCATTCAAACGTATATACAAGCTTGTTCTCACGTTCGAATCGTCGCGCGCGCCAACAAAGGTGTAAGCGCGTGCTCCTCGTCAATTGCTCGCTCCCTCTTCCCAGCGGCCTCCAGGGCCTGCCCCAGCAAGGCGGCGCTCCCAGTCGGCGAGCCTTCCTCCCCCCCCCCCCTTTCCCCCTCCTGGTCTGCCCCTGACAAGATAACATAGTCTTCCGCGACGAAGGAGTCCATGTCATACACGGCTTTCGCCTTCCTCCCTCCCCGGGACAGGCTCCACGACGACCACAACCCTTTCCGTGTCCGCCTGCCTTGCCGGGCCCCTGGCGGCGCCCGAAAGAAAGAGGCGTACGAGGGGGGGGGGATCGATGCATGTTCAAGGCCCAGGCGCGGTCCCGAACTGACGGACGACGTCAAGTGAGGCTTGGGCGCTGTCTTTACAGGCGGGTTGGGGAGAGAAATCACTTTCTCCATGCGCGCCAAGTGTGCCGCCTCCCACGCCCGGTCCTCCCTGTGCTCGGCGACGGCAGCCTCCAGCCTCCAGTCGGCCGCGTCCAGGTAGTAAGTGATCTCTTCCTCATCCGTGCATCGCGTGGCGTTGATGAACTGCTGACGCAGGACGGCCCTGGTAGGGCGCTGCCGATGTTTGAGGACGTGGCCCGCTGAGTCGCGTTTGAGCGGGATCTGCAGGAGAAAATGTGGGGCGTGAAAGGTGGTACGACAACTTAACAACGAGCGGTGAGAACGTGGACCGTGATTCCAAAAGGTGACTGTAGCATCACAGAGGGGCGACATCCAATATCTGTGACTCATGTATATGTAAATATACAACAACACAACACCGCCCGACATCGCACCTGCAGGGTCTGCAACATGTGGAATTGCTCCCCGCAGAAGTCGTTGAACATCCGAAGCTCAGCCGCAGTCACCTTGTAACGTAGACGAAGCCCCGCCATCGTGTCCGTCGGCAGTACAACGTGCGTCAGAAAAGCAGGTGCCGTGGCCCCCTCAACCTCCTCCTCTCCGAGACCTGCCCCCTCCATCTCCTGCCCCACCGCATTTTCCCCTCCATCCGCTCCTCCTCCTTCCTCCGCATCCGCGACCTTGGCCTTCATTGTCTTTTCCACCAGCTCCCAACGGGTCGCGTAGCGTGTCCTGACGCCCTGACCTTGGGCCCCATCAAGTACTTCAACTACATCAGCATTCTTTCCTCGGTCATGGTCGGCTGCATTGTTGCCAACCCTGTGACCCGCAGCAATTTCTCCCTCGCCTTCGACAGGAAACCCTAAATCCACTTCGAAACCAACCGGACTCCCGTCGTCTTCCACCGAGACACGCGTCTTCCGCCACATCAGCCCCTCAGGAGGTGGAGGCAACGGCTTGAGCATTTCCTCAAAGTCTTGATACTTTGTACCATCGAGACGCTGACGGCGCCAGGGCAAAAGACCGCCTTCCGCCATAACTCACTGTGCACCAAGATTCGGAGTCTAATTGCATGAGACACACAGTGGTTAGTGACCGTGATTCGATCAAAATTGAATGCGGTACGTGCTATGTAAGTGACGCACGTAGTAATCGCCTTCCGCAAGAGGAGACGAGTATCTCTCCCTCCCTCTCCGCCCTTGCATCAAATATGGCATGCGTACGCCCATGGAGTGACAAACTGGTGTGGACGTCGTTTCTTGAAGGACAACCAATCATCAGCTTTGCAAGTGCTGAAATGGGGCCGTCTGACTTTCCCCCCTACCCGTTCCTCCCGGCCCCCACGACCCTCTCCCTGACCTCCCCTCTCATGCACGCAGACTACATAGTATCACTGCGCCTACCTCACTACAGCTTCGTCATTACGACGACATGCCCAAACGTAAAAAGCAAAAAAGTGGCTCTGGCTGGGATGCATTGCCGTGGTCGACCGTGCCGGTAAGCAGACAGGTCAAAGGGCTTACATCATGTTGGGGATCAGACGGAAGGGCGCGGGAGCATCGAGAGAAAGGCATTTCCCCCCCGAATCTTGATCATTTTATGTAGGGCTCCTGCACGCGAGAGAAATAGAAATGTGCATTGTGGCGTCGCAACGTCCCCTTCCTTGCCTGGACATGGTTCCCCCTGTTCTTTGACCTCCTTGTATCTTGTGTGCCAATCTCCCGACCCGGCCAGGTAGAGGACGGGGGCCTGGGCGAAGTCGACGACTGCTTTGCCTTTACCATAGAGGAGGTAGATGGGAGTCAGTATCTTATGGAGAAAGATGCTACAGGGGGTTACAGCGTGAAAGGGGTGGGAAGCGGGCAAACCAGCGTGATGAGGCAGGCGGAACGAGGGAAGAAGCGGGGGATAAGGCAGGACAATGTAACGGAGTCGACAAAGAATGTGACGCCACGTATGAAAACGGGAAGAACCTCGGATGAGACTAGTAAGGACGTGGAAGAGAGGGAGGTGCTCGAAATCGAGTACGAGAACGCGAGGATGGGGGAACCGGGGAAGCCTCCGGAGACGGCAGCCGATCGGGGTGGAATTGTTGACGGGGCGTGGGCTGGCGGCGAGGCGAAGTCCAGCATTTTCGTGGAAGGTTCTAAAAAATCAAAAACGCGCAGAGGCGAAGCGGCTGCTGCGGATGCTGGAGCAGCGGCGGTGCCCCATGCCCCGACCGAGCTGTCCTCCCCTTCCCCCCCGAACCCCCTCCCTGACCTGCGGGCCCAGCTGCCTCTGTGGGCCCCTCAGGCCCTGGATGGCGTGGAACTACACCCACTGCTCCTGTACAATCTCCAACGGCAGGGCTTCGTCGCCCCCACCCCAATCCAGCGCCTGGCCCTCCCGCAGGTCGTGACCCGTGGCGGGAAGGATGTGTTGGGGGCCGCCGAGACGGGCTCGGGCAAGACCTTGGCGTACGGACTGCCCATATTGAACTACCTGCTAAAGCAGCGGGAGAAGGCGGTGGAGGCAGAGGGCGGGAAAGAGGTGGGGGGTAGGGTCTCGGGGGCGCTTGCCGCCTTGGTCCTGTGCCCGACCCGGGAGCTGGCCT
>Ga0102934_1000868_pt1 | contig 20853 bp, 17 predicted proteins | sample SalPonR2_A_D1_MG_FD_78175 | JGI IMG/M metagenome (GOLD analysis project Ga0102934, IMG submission 78175) | Salt pond soil microbial communities from South San Francisco under conditions of wetland restoration - Salt Pond MetaG R2_A_D1_MG | ecosystem: Environmental > Aquatic > Marine > Intertidal... | reverse complement strand
TGTGCTCATGACAGAGGCGTGTGGCAGCTTTGCTTACGACGCCCTCGACCATTGTGTGAACATCGTGGGCTACAACGACGAGGCACCCGAACCCTACTTTGTGGTGAGCACCTCCTGCCCCCGTCCTCGCCATCCAATGTCCTACCGCTCCGGCCAAGGCTCCCTCCCTTCCCTCCCCCTTTCCTTTAACCCCAACCCTTACCCTAACCCTTTCTCCCTCCTCAGGTCCGGAACTCCTGGTCGACGTTGTGGGGCGAGGACGGGCACATCCTCCTCTCTTCGAAGAACAACACATGCGGCCTTGCCAACGAGGCCACTTTCGTCACGATTGCCCCGGAGGATTAGGGAGGGAGGGAGGGAGGGAGGGGAGGACGGAAGTCTGGTGGAGGGGGTAAGGGTTTAGGAGCGAGGACGTGATGGGGTAGGAGGGACGTGAGAGGGAGGGAGGTGTGAAAAGGCGACAAATGGAAGGCGTGCTGCCTATGGCCCTCCCGAATCATCACACGCAAACGAGATGACGAGGGAAAGAGAAGGGCCGCCAGGGAGAGACAAATAAGGAATCGTAATGCAGTAGGAGGTCTGGGAGCGAGGTTTCTCCCTCCCTTACGGTCATTGTTTGTCATGCGTCCGCCCCTTGCTGGAGGGAGTATCCCATCGTGTAGGGCAAGGAGGGTCCCGCCCGGCTATACGATACGGTATTCCCTCCTTGTCTTGGGGATGGGGAGAGCTTAGGACCCTTAGCCCCCGGGCTGGCAGCTTACGGAGTGGATCGATGTATTTAAAGTTGAACTTAGGAGCTCAGCGGAGGGGGGAGAGAGGGAGGAAGGGAGGGTAAGGCAGGAGGAGGAATGCCAGAAGGTGGCCCGCGGCGAAGCGAGAAAAGAAGGACCGTCAAGCGTGTGCCTGGCGTTGGAGACGAAGCGAAGCGAAGTTTGGCTGGTGCGGCGCATGTTCTCACGAGAGCACTCGTTGCTTTCCTCTGCGCGCCAGCTCTCGTCTATAGATTACCTCTGTCCTGTCCTCCCCTCACCTGCTTGCCACTTTCATTTCTCCCTCTCTTTTTCCATCCCGCACAGAGATGCGCTCCTTCCTTCGGCTCCTCCCTTCCTCCCTCCTCCTCCTCCTCCTCCTCCTCCCTTTCCCTCGTCCTACCACCTCCTTCACCCTGCCGTCTAACCCTTTCCCACGTCGTCGCCTGCTCTCCCTCTCCCCCGCCCCTCCCCCCTCGCCTCCTCCTCCTCCTCCCTCCTACAAAGGCCTTCGCCTTCTGGAATGGACGAACGCCCTCATTTCCCAGAAGGCTCTGGTCAAGACGGCGCGGACCTCTTGGAACATGCTCTGGAAGGTGCACTTTGTCCCCTCGCTCCGCTCCACCTCGTTATATTTGTACATAAATTCATGTCCCACCCTCTCCCTCCTTTCACCAGCTTCCCTCCCACCTGTACCTCGTCCTTCTCGTTTGATTAGAGGCTCTGTCCACCGCTTTCCCCTGGTCTCTCTTTTCCCTCTTTCCCTCCCTCTTCCCCTCCCTCTTTCCCTCCCGCGCCAGATCCTGATGACCGAGCTCGCCCCTCAAGGCAAAGACGGTGAATATGTCCGCCCGACGTACTCCTTCACGGACTCGCTGGGCTCCCCCGCTTATCCCCTGGAAGAAGGCCGCTACCATCTTTATGTGGGCAATGCCTGCCCCTGGTGCCACCGACTCACCCTCGCCCACGCCCTGCGCGGCCTCTCCCAATCCCAACTTTCCTACTCCTACGCGATCGACGACCCCGAGAGAGCCTCCCGGGGGGGCTGGGCCTTCGACACGATGGGAGAAGGCGGCGGAGGGGAGGCGGGAGCTCCATTCGCCGACCCCGTCTTTGGGTGCCGCGACTTGAGGGAGGTGTACGACCTCTGCGCCCCGGGCTACACCGGCCGGTGCACGGCGCCCGTCCTGGTGGACGTCAAACGCCGCCGGATCGTCAACAACGAAAGCAGCGACCTTCTCCGCTTCCTCAACCTCTTCCCTCCCCCCCCGGGACAGACTCACCCTGACGTGGATCTCTTCCCGCCCTCCCTGCGGCCTCGCATCCTGGAGATCAACGCCTGGGTGTACCCGCTCATCAACAACGGTGTCTACCGCTGTGGCTTTGCCACCTCCCAAGCTGCCTACGACCGGAGCGTCCGAGACGTCTTCCGGGGCCTGGAGAGCGTGGAAGCGATCTTGACGGACCAGCGATTTTTGGCGGGAGATGTCCTCACGGAAGCCGATGTGAGGAGGGGGGAAGAGGGCAAGGGGGGGGGCGACGCGCGAAGAGGAGGATTTTCAGGTTGTCTGTCGCTCCAGCATCTCCGCACGTTTAATTCCAGCACTTCTATGAAATGCATTACGGACGTGTCTTTCATCCATTCATTTGCCCCTTCCTCCCCCTGCTTTCCCCTTCCCGGACCTCCGGCTGTGCAGGTCCGCTTGTTCCCCACCGTTATCAGGTTTGACGCGGTGTATGCATCCCTATTCAAATGTGCCGGGAAGCGAATTGCGGACTACCCGAATTTGACGCAGTGGATGAGGGAGGTATATCAAATCCCAGGGGTGCGGACCACGGTAGATATACCAGCGCTGATACGAAGCTATTTCGTCCAGGTAGGAGGCAAATTGATCCGGAGGGGAGGCTGAGGGAGTGTCCACAAGAAAAAAATGAGAGGCCTGAGAGGTGGAGGGAGGAAGGGACAGGGGTGTCTCCACCTGATTCTCACGTCGTCATCCTCTCCCCTCCCCCTTCACTCGGAAGCTCTTCCCCCTGAATCCCTCAGGAATTTGCCCCCAAGGCCCCACAGAAGAAGACCTTAAAGTTTTGGAAAGACACGATAGGGAGGAGCGCTTTGTGAAAGCAGGGGGAGGAGGTAGCATATTTGCTACCAAGGGAGAAGAAGACAGGGAGGGAGGAACCGAAGGTACTTAAAAGAAGCATCCCATATAAAACCAAAAATGCATCGAAAAGATACCGACAACACAGTCGAGTCCTGCAGATATTTTAACACGTGATTTTCAGTTTAATTGAACTGTTCTGTATTGAAAAAATCCGGCGGATGAAAGCGCCTGTGTGTAGAAAATATCCTTCGTAACGGTCACTCAGTCGCTTTAAATATCCGTTACCTCGATTTGATAATCTCTTTCTCTCCATCAATTGAGCTTCTATGTAAACCATAGGGTTGTGTTTCCAATGGTGCTGTTTTACATTCTGCCGTCTTGTTTGTCCTTCGGTTGTATCTTACTTGTACTTCCGGGTCTCATTTCCGATCCAAAACTCTGCGTCTGACTTTCCCTCCTTTGTTATTTCTTACTCGCCTTCAGCTTCTTCTTTTGTGCATCTGCTTCCGCCAGTGTCACAGCTGCAGAGGCCAGCTGAACGACGTTGATGACCTGCTTGATGGTGGCAAAGACCAGGGTGATCGACGCGAGCCAGCCCTCCACTGTGGTGGGGAGAAGCTCTTCCACTTCCCTCGGCACCCACGAGGGCATGGCGATCCCCCCGAACTTCCCTCCTTTTCTCTGGATGTAGTTGATCAGGTAAAAGGCCTCTTGACCCAGACAGCAGGCGAAGAAGAGAGGCTTGCACGCGTAGTACCAGCGCAAGACTGCGTTCTTCCCGGCGGTCGCCTCCTCCGACTTGTGATGAGCACCCGCGGCAGCCACGCAATGGAACCAGTGCGAGCCAATATCCAGCATACACAGGCATATCCACCCGAATTTCCGGAGCTCATCTCCCTCTACTACCAAGTTCAACATGACCAAACCAGCGGTAGCGGTTCGATCCGTGACCATGTCCAGCACGCCCCCGAAACCACTTTCTTGGCCGCACATGCGCGCCACGTAGCCGTCCACTGCGTCCAAAGCAAACGCGAGGAAGTACAGGCTCACCACAGACCTCCAGTCGCTCTTACGCTGCACACCGAGGTAGAAGGCATAGAGGGTAACGGCCACACGGACATAGCCGATCACGTTCGGAGCGTAAAAAAGGACGGCCCATTTGCTCACGCTTCCCTTGCTGCGACTTCCACCCGCACTTTTACGCGCGCTGCTTTGCTTTTTGCTGGTGCTTGGACTCTCATACGTGGGAGTGGAGGGCGCAGGGCTTCTCTTGGTGACAGGCGAGGCAAGGGGGCCGGCAATGGTCGCACGCCGGCTGCTGGCACGAGGCTTGGTCGTCGAGGTGATGCTGCCGTCGCCGCTACTGACGTTGGCAGTGCTTTTGACGACGCGACCGCCACGAGTACGGTATGGACTTGTCCGTGGCATGACAAAAGGGGGGGAAGGGGCCGGACTGGTCCTAAAAAGAAAAATGGAGGGAAAATCAGGGTGGTCCAAGGTAAGTATGACGCGCTCCCAGGTAGCATGTGGTCGAAAGTACTTGGCTTACACCCCTCAATTTCGGTGAAATAGATACGCGAGTTAGTCATCCTTGCCATGTAAAACTTGGACAGTGGTTTGGGAAAAAAAAAAACGACTGCTATTTCTCAGGCCCACTCAGGTCAAGGAGATGAGGAGGCTGGTTGGGGGGATCCTATACCACCGATAAGCGCCACGTTTGCTACAACATGAAAATCAATCCAACCATAGACATAATTTCCTCACATTGATGTAGGAATGGGGTAAGGCTTTGCCATTTCGCGAGCGATTTTTGATTTTCAGAAACAGGAATACTTGCTAAGGTCGCTGTGCAAGCGATCAGATCTCCCGACGCGGCACGAGAAGACCGATATGACACAGCTTGGAAAAAACCCATCAACGCCCTTCACTTTCCACAACCTTCGCGGTCGGCACATTTCTCCCCACGTTACCAACCTGCGAGGCATCTTTTGCCTTGCATCCACGCTTTTCCATGGAAATTTCTCCTAGAACCCCACGGGGGAGGGTCCCAGGGGTTGGCACGAAAATCGCGAGAAGCGAGAGACAAGCCTGAAGCCAACCTCAACAAGCACCCCCCTGGGCCATGCAAGGATGGTAATGGACCGAGACGGACACGCGTGCTTACACGTACGCTTCTAATCATGGACAGGGCTACAGGATAGCGAGCATGGGTTCTGTTCCTGCAATCAATCTGATCGCGTGGACGTGATTAGCCAGAGAGGATCTCTCTGCGGAAGGCAGATTTTTAGGTAAGCTCAGGAAGGTGAAGTTGCGTCTGGCAGGGTTAGGCTCCGGAAGACCATGATAAATCATCCAAACAGGCAACGGTGCTTTTCTGCACGCACCAACAGTTTTCCCCTTCTTCTTCGGGGGGCAAATTACTTTTTACAAGGGCCGTGCGGGATTTTAATCCCATCCTAGCGCAGATTCTCTTACATCTCAACCACAAATTCATCCACTCTAGGAGTATGGGGGCGCACCAGGGATCTCCCTCCCTCTCCGCGTCTACAATACCAGACGCGCCCTCACTTCCGTTCGGCTCGCACGTCTTGGGCTTGCTCCTATGCTTTGCCATTCTCTACGTCGCCTTACGCATCCTCTTCACCCTGGTGCATTCCCTCTTCCTCCGATCCAATCCCGCCATGCCTGGCGCACCGACCGTTCCTCGCCTGAGCGGGGGCTGGCGAAGCTGGTACTTGGCGGGTGCATGCGGGGCAAAAGCGAGCCCGCTGTCCTCCACTGCCGGGCATCCGGTCCCGTACTCCTCAAGCCCGACGGATGTGGAAAGACAACCCAATCAAGTGCACCTCCCTTGCTCCCATTGGGCCGAAACCGGGGGCCGCCAGTACATGGAGGACCGGCTCAGCTTCCGAGGCCGCTTGGGCGGCAGGGAGGATGCGAGCTTGTACGCGTGTTTCGATGGCCACGGGGGGGCACTTGCCAGTGAATTCTGCGCCCAGGAATTACCGGGCTACCTGGTGGAAAGCGAAAAAAATTGGGAAATGGCAACGAAATCAGCCTTAAAAGATGCGTTCGCACAAACCGATGCCGCTTTCGCGCAGGCTCTGGCAGGAACGGATCGATTGGATGGAACAACCGCGCTGGTCTCTGTCGTGGTAGGCGACAAGCTCTTTGTGGCCAACGCAGGCGACTCCCGGGCCATACTCGTCCAGCGCGGCGCACGGGTGGTGCCATTGTCCCGAGACCACAAGCCGTCCTTGCCGGACGAGCTGGAGCGGATTACGGGGCTGGGAGGGAAGGTGATCTTTTGGGGTCGATGGCGGGTGGAGGGAGTCCTGGCTGTCTCCAGGGCGATAGGGGACGCGCATTTGAAGCCGTACGTGACGCCGGAGCCGGAGGTAACGGAGTGGGAGATCACTGAGAAGGACCACTTCCTAGTCGTGGCGAGCGATGGTGCGTGCTTTGGTGGGGTGGGGTGTGGGGCAGGGGAGAGGGGTTTGTGGCCGTGGGGCAGGGGGACGCTTTCCCTTAGTCATGCATGCGAGGGTCGAAGGTAAGCTGATGTGCAGGTAGGCCTGTGAAATACACATGCTTGTGAAGCGCGTCCGGAGAAAGCGGCGGCGTCATGCGCTTCAGAGACGTGGCTGAGACTGACACATTCCCCCCTGAACAGGTTTATGGGATGTGCTCTCCAACGAGATGGCGGCGCAAATCGTCACCAACCACGGACAAAACCTCGAGCAGGCAGCGAAAAGGCTCTGCCGTGAGGCCTCTATGAACGGGTCGATGGATAATATCAGTGCGATTGTGGTAGACCTGCGGGAGGTTCGGAGAAGACGCAGGGATAGGGAAAGGTAGGCGGGCCGTGCAGTCACGAAGGGGGAAGCTACATGTCGGTCGAGGAGGACGATAGGTAGAGGGCCGTGTGTAAACCTGTGTACAGGCTGAGTAGAGGAGAGGTCAAGACTGAATGACGACGAAAGGGGAGGATGGGGAGGAAAGGGAGGTGGTTTGGAGGAGAATTTTGATTTATGCTATGCTTCCCAGGACAGAGACCACGGGGTCGTGTGCTCTTGAACCTGAAAGAACAAATTGTGCCCATGGGCTGAGGAGGCTCCAGGGGCGGGGTATTTGATAAGGGGAATGGTCGCGTCAGACGTTCGCCGAGACGAGATATCTCCGGAGCCCTGTGAGCGAATGTCGCAATGCCGACTTTTCTTTCAAGGCGGTGTCGCGGGATGCTCGCCTATTTTATCAAAAAGGCGCCGCAGAGCACAGCGATATATACAGTTGCACATCACGTAGTCTCTTCCCCTGACGCCGGCCCGCACTCGGTCTCATCAATCACCGTTGAGATCTTTCTCGAATCAAACCTTTCTCCCTTCCCTTTTACCCCCTGCCTCCCTCCCCGTACTCCGTCCAAACGCCTCCTTCACCCGCCTCTGTGCCTCCAGCAGCTCCACTGCCAGATTTTGCCCCGTCGGCCCGTCTCCCTTGCGTGCTGCGTACTCTCTCCACGCTCTCCCCAGACCCTCCACCTCCTTCCATCCCACCTCCGTCTTACGGCTCGCCTTCCCTCCCTCTCTCCTTGTCAGCAGGGCATGGGATAGGATTTCCAGCCCACGGGGCAATAGGCCTTCCACGAGCGCACCCTCCGCCTCTGAACGCGTCACGAACAAGACGCCTCCCCCTCCTGCCGTCCTCCCTCCCTCCCTCCCTCCCAACAGCAACAATTGCAGACCCACCGCCAGCATCTCAGCTGGGAACTCGCTCTGGTGCAGTTCCGATACCAATTCCAGCTTCCGCGCCTGCAACATCTTTTTTTCTTTTTTTTTGTCCAATGTACGGGGGATTAAGTCCAGCGCTGGGGCGATCTCCGAAAGGTACAAGTCACTGACTTGCTCCAAAACCAAGGGGGCGGAAGCAGTCCCGCTGCCCTTGGAATGAGCCCCGGGCGTAGAAGGGTGGAGGCCCGGGGTCGTCTGGGCGATGGCAGACTTTCTCTTCTTCTCGTCCTGAGTCTCCTTGACCACCAGGGTCCACAGGGCGGCCAGCGAGTCGCCGAGGGGGGACGGAAGGCGCGTCTTGAGCACGTTACGTTGCTCGAGCGTGATGGAGGGGAAGTCCCAGGACGGTGAAGGCGGGGGGGAGGAGGAGGCCGGGAAGGAGGGCGGGAGAGAAGCCAGGGCCTGGTAGGGAACCTCGTACACCGCACTGGCCCATGTGGAGAGGAGGTGCGCAAGCTGAGCTCCACGCGACTTGAGGATGTACCGAGTCACCTCCTTGGCGTCCTTTTCGCACGCAAACGGGGTCGCCACCAACCCCTTGGCCAGGAGCTGCAGGGTCAAAATGGCCTCGTCCAACACCTTTTCCACTCGGTGTTGAGGCGGCCCCGATGCCGCCCCCGCGCTTCCATGGACGCCAGATCCCGCAAGCAGGGAGCTGACGCCCCACACCGGGGCCGAACCGGGACCCTCATCCCCTCGAGCGGTCTCTGCGACTGGCGTCGGCGCCAAGTTGTGGTATACGCGGGCGGCAAGGGCACCGGCAAGGGAGGGGAAAGCACCCAACGCAGGGTCCCATGCGCGGAGCCAGGCCTCGACGACCTCTTCGGAGAACAGAATAGCAGCATCCTCACTTGTTCTGACCCTTGCCGGAGCCCCTGGGGCACTGCTCGTGGCATTCTCGCCTGCTTCCCTCCCTCCCTCCCGCCCTCCCTCCCTCCCATTGGATTCACCACCCGTCCCCGTGCGGATCCGAGCGTCTTCTGTCCCCACCGCCTCTCCCCCCGTCTTAAACGCCCTCAAAGCAATCCCCTCTTGGCAAGGTGGGCCCACTTCGGACACACAAAGTCTGGCCTCCGCCTCCCGTTGCGCGTCCTGCAGGAAGCCCCGACTCACGACAAAGATGTCCTCGATCACGACCACCGGAAGGTCCGCCCCCCGGCCGTGGGAGAGGCACTCATTCAGCAACAGCGCTGCCCCCGAGGTCCTGGCAGGGGCGGCACGAGAAGAGAGGATGGGGGGAAGAACGCTCGGAGCCTCCAACCAGGAGCGGCGGGCAACGCAGTCTTCCATGTGCCCTTCCAGGGCTCTGACTATGGCGGCATCCACAACCAGCTCCTTCCCCACCTGGATCGCGCCCGGAAAGGATTGCCGCAGGTACTCCAACGGCCGCCGCACTTGAAGTTTGTGCGCCCGACTGCATTCCATGTACCCATTCTGTCCAAAGAAACCCTCCATACAGGCACGTTGCATGCGCCTGAACACCGCAGGGACGTACTGCCGACCATTCAGGGCCCCGACAACCACCCCCTCCCGAACCAAAGCCGGCCACACGTCCTCTATCAAGCTTTCCTCCACGCTGTAACGCCCCGCCAGGTCTCCCAAAGTGATAGGCTGCGAGACTCCCGCCAATACACCGCGGATGCGGGCTTTCTGTCGCTCGTCGTATTCCGCTGTACACAAGGCACCGTTCCTAAGTTTCGCCGGCAGACACGCCTGTGAAATACCCGGTTCCTTGGGCACAGCCCCCACATCACCCGCAACCCGCGCCTTGATTGCAGCTTCGGTAAGAGGTACGGGGAGCTTGAAGACACGTGCCGCAAGAGTGGAAATGGCGAGTCTACCGCCCGCCTCAGGAAGCATTTGGGTAAGGACCTCTGAGACCAGATCGTCAAGGTACCAGGCGGCTATCAACTCCCCACCCGAAAGCAGGCAGCCGCCCTCCAGATCCTCCTCCACAATGCGCGCGGCGGCCCTTTGAATGTGAACCATGTCCACGTTCAACAGAGGCTGGATGTCAGCGAGGGCAAGTCGGCCCCCCGCAGACAACAACTCATCCTGGAGCTCCAAAAGAAGTTGCTCGGGGGTAAGAATTTCTTTGCCGTCGGAAGTGTAGATGACGTCGAGCCTACCCAATTTACAAAGCTTCACGACGATTTCAACGCAGTTTCTTTCGCTCAGGCAATGTGAGGTGTCTTCTGCTTGCACCGCCACAAGCTCGCGTTGAAGGGCCAAAATTTCATCCATTGGCAAGGTTCCGGCTTTGACGGATGAACTCAACGCAGCAATGTATGCGCCCAATGCTTGGTTGGAAAGGTGTCAACAAGGGTAACGTGCTTGAGCGTACCAATCATGACGGTCTGTCGAGGCAGCTTTACTCCGATCCGTAGGCATGCCGGCAAGGACTGGGAGTAGGGAAAGTATTACTTCTAAGGCTCATTTCAGAGTAAAGGGTGATGACAATATCGACGTCCCATCCCTTCTCCATGCTAAGCCTCGAGGTTCTCACAAAGCAAGGTCTCTTACAAGGCGTTGACGAGGGAGGCGTAATCGAGTGCTTCCCTAAAGCATGGTAAAAGGTGTTTAGGATTGAGTTGATGAGCGAAGCGTGATAGAATGCTTCCCTCAAGCTTCATAAATAGCAAGGTGTGCACGTTTAAGTTGCTGAGGGGGGCGTGATGGAGTGCTTCCCTCAAGCTTCGCAAAAAGCAAGGTGTCGCAGTTTAAGTTGCTGAGGGAGGCGTGATGGAGTGCTTCCGTAGAGCATCGTAAAATGCAAGGTGTGTGCTTTTAAGTTGCTGAGGGAGGCGTGATGGTGTGCTTCCGTAGAGCTTCATAGTAAGCAAGGTACCTCAAGTAAAGCTGCTGAGGGAGGCGTGATGGAATGCTTCCATAGAGGTTCCTAGTAGGCAAGGTATTGATACGGTGTTGCTGAGGGAGGCGTGGTGTAGTGGTTATCACGTTTGTTTTACGTACAAAAGGTCGAGGGTTCAATCCCCTCCGCTTCTACACTTTTTGCGGCCCCTCCTCCAACTGTGGCTTAGACCCCAGACATGTGCTGTCATCGCATCATGTTGGTTGACATAGGAACCGTCCGTGGGTGTGACTTTTTAGGGCTATTGTGTGTTTTTGGGGCGGGTGTTTATTTGACGAAGGGCGGAAGCGGCGGAGGGGCCGGTGGCTCATGCAGTGGCCTTGCGCTCCCCTACTCTCTTAAGCGTGACCGCAGAAAGACCGCGCGTCTTCGCGTCGTCGGGACTGGTCCGTCTCCAACTGTGCGTGTTATATTCTCGCGGTCCTGCCGTGGTTGACTTCGTTGTCGGGAGAGATTTCCACTTGCATGTGTTTTGTCGGCCTCGCATCTAGCTAGGGCGATTCTCATGCGTTCTCATCCCTTCCCAAAATGCTCATTGACCAGACTCCTCTCGGATTTCCTCCCTAATTTTCATTTTTTGTGCAATCCACTTGAACATAGGCTTGGGACCGCGCTAGTTGCGCTGGAAGACGGGCACACCAGGGGGACGGCGGAAGGAAGTTAGCTCTCAAGCCGACCCCAGTATGACGGGACCTATTCTCAGTGCTTTTGGAGCCGCCGCCCGGTCTGCGGGAAGGGCCTTTGAAAACGCGGGCAAGCTTTTGGAAGTGGCTCCCTACGTAGAACATCTGGCACCCTCCACCAAGGTATTGTCCTTCGGAGGTAAGGCACCCGCCATCCATGAAACAGCCTTCGTCGCCCCCAGCGCCAGCATCATCGGGAACGTGCAAGTGGGTAAAGGCGCTTCAGTCTGGTACGGGGCTACGCTGCGCGGAGACGTCCAGAGCATCACGGTAGGAGAGCAAACGACGATTGGAGACAGGGCAGTGGTGCACGTGGCCAAGCTGAAAGGAGACGCTCCTACTAAAATTGGGAATCGGGTGACAGTTGGGCCCCGCGCGGTCATCCACGCTTGCACCCTGGAGGACGAATCGACGGTAGGAGCTGGGGCGCAAGTCCTTGACAAGGCAGTGGTCAAGAGCCATGCCGCGTTGGCGCCTGGGGCAGTCTTAACTCCTGGAAAAACAGTCCCCTCCGGACACCTGTGGGCGGGTGTGCCTGCCAAATTCGTGCGGGAGCTCACGGCGGAAGAAATAGCAAACATCAAGCGGGAAGCCGTGGCATCCTTCGAGCTGGCCACCGTACACAAGGCGGAGACCAGCAAAGACTACGTGCAGGTGGAGGCGGACGAGGAGGCGTGGATAGACAAGAAACAACGGTCACCGAACTACTGGCCACGGCTCAAGGACCCGAAGGACCCCGCAGAGATACCCGGATTTGGCGTGCCTGGGCGCATCTTCAATCACCCTTTGACTGTACCGTTGCCGGAGGGCTCGGATCGTTCGGGCGCGTCGAAGTGAGGTGCGGGAGGAGCGCATAGGATGGGAAGAGGGTGGAGAAGGATGCGTGGCGGGACGGACCTGTCTAGGAAACGGGCCTGCACCCAGAGCGTGCACTTTGGACAGTGGGTTATAGAACGGAGACACAGGCCTCCATGTGTGGGGTATTTGATGGCGTGCGTACGTGCGATTGACGGGAAAGACCTGCCTGGAAGTGATCCTTGTGGTGCTCAGGGTCCTGGGGGTGAATGACAAGCTGGATTCGCCACGTCGTGAATGCAAAAGTGACTCTTCATACCTCTCCTTTCTAACTGCGGTCTTGTTTTCAAGGCGCATCCGTGTGTCTTTAGTGCCAAATTTTCTTTTCAAAGCTCTTTTTCAGTCTCTTGTTCTAGCGCGGTGGACTTGAAAAATGAGCGCTCGATACAAAGATACATACAATTGTCTCGCGCACACTACACATCACTTTCTCCATCCTAAAAAGTCAAGTCATAATTCACATCGCTTAGGCCACGCCAGGAATTCTCAAGCTCGAAGTTTGAGCCTACACGTGACACGGACAATGCGCGCTCCCTTTGTCAATGGCATGCAACACGTGGCGACCTCCGTCCACCAATCTCTAAAGACCCCATGGAGGAAGACGAAGCGTTGTCCTCTTGCCTTTCCTGCGGGTCACACGGACCCAGACGTGGGTGCGTCCATGGGGCATGGCTGGCGGCCCTTACATTCATTTGCTTCCCGCCAGGGGGCTTGAACCGCGTTTGCGGTTATAACGACGGACAGTCTCGGTGCAGTGGGGTTTTGGTCGAGGGTAAGGATAGAATGCACAGGTTGGACTATTGGTGGAACGGGGCCTCAAAGTGTGGGAAGAGAAACGCGGATTCATCCACCCTTGTGGTGCGCTCATGAATGTGCCGTACTTAACATCTCACACCACCGACGATTGAAAGGGCACGGAAGAGGGCGCCAATTCTACCGAGGCGGTTGGCAGTGGATCAGTCTCTCTGTCCTCCTGGGCATCCTTGGCCGCCGGTGGCAGTGTCCCCGACAGCTTGCCCTTCTGTTTGGCGCCTGAAAGACGAGTTTGCCCTCGATCCATGGCCTGGCTGGCTGCTACTAGTGCACCTTCTTTTGATGCGGGCGATGCCCGTGGCCATGGGGAGGGACACTCGCTCAACTTGGGGTGACTCACGACTATCACGTTGCGGGGTTGAAGGAGGGAGAGATGCGACGAATTGAGCGTGGACAGCGGGGATGGCTCCTGGAAAGATTGCGGGGCAGGTTGATCATTTCCTTCTTGGCTAGCTTTCGATAGCGGACTCGCCGGTACCGCCTCTTGATGTAGGCCGTCACCTGCCGAGGAGACGGGGGTAATCCCACCGCGCTGTGGCGCGAAAAGAGAGCAGCGATAAAAGACAGCGTCATGCAACGGCGGTGACATATCCCAGGAGGCTAATCGGGCGTTTTGTTGGTGGCTTGTTAGGCCACGCAAGTCGATAAAATGCCTGGTAGGGACATCTCCTTCGCTATGAGTAGCGCGGACATAGAAAGCGCGCCAATTTTTATCTTCCTCTTCAACGCTCATCTCCAGAGCGGTGCCTTCAAGCTCATGCAATCCGCTCTCACCTACTCCATCGATCATGTTTTGCTCCGCGGCTTCCTTCCCGGGGAAGTCCTTGGGCTTGCCATCATGGCTGTAAATGCCACTTGTAGAGAAAGTTTCTGCTCCTCCCGTGGTACTCGGTTTATTGCCATCGTTCAATTCTTTGGCCAGCGTGGCCGCCATAAGCAACCGGCGAAATTTTGCTTGTATTGTTCCCCTTTGGTTGTCTTTGACCTTTCCTCCCGGAAATCGAGTTTTGTCATGACGAAGCTGAGATTTGAACAGGCCAACCAATGCTCCCATGGAACCCCCGTGAAGCCTTGCTTCCTGTTGACCCGACAAATTAGCAAGGATTATACTGCAGTGGCCTTGGATCGCCGTGTTGGTCGATTTGGATAGCGCCATCACAGCTTCCACTGCGTCAGGGTGGGCGGCAAGCAACGGACGACATCCCTGACAACGGGAAAAATTGCACAATGCCCCAGCCGCGTACCGTTGGATTACTTCGCACCTTTCCCCTAATTTACCCGACACCGACAAAATAATGAGAACCAGGAGATCGAGGGCACCGTTTAAAGCCATGGTAACCAGTAGGTCGTCCGACGACTCACTCAACTGCATCATGCCCAGCACAGCGCGCCACACGACAACATCTGTCTCCGCTGACATTCCTGCTTGCAAAAAACCTCTTTTGAGGACGAGAATCAGAGCTTCAATGGCGCCGACCGATACCAGATGCACACGGCGGCCCTCATTCCGAGCCAAATTTGCAAAGGATATGGCGAGACTTCTTGCAAATTGGGCACCGTAAAGCAGGGGCACATCTCGCCGACGCTTGACTAGCTCCACCAATGCTGACATTGCCCCATCCTCAATGATATGGTGCTGCGAAGCTGGCAACCAGGACAGGCGTTCCAGCGTTGCGGCCAGCATGGATTCGAGGAGACAAATCTTGGAACGACTTTGTGCCTTTGCTTCTCCCCACGCACACACATTGTGCAATAGAATGACGACAGCAGACACAGCTTGTGCCTTGGTTATGGCCAAGCGTAGCTCTTTGTTTGAAGCAAAGCGATACAGGATATATACACACGATTCTGTAACTTCCATTGCGGCGTCACTCTGTCTCGTGTCGCCACCTGCGTATTCTGGCCCATCCTTCGCACCAGAGAGGACTCCACTTTTCGGCCTTTTGTCCATCAGAAAAGTGCTTGAAAGTACACGGTATGTGATTACATGGAGGATGCCAGCCTGAAGCAGCACCGCTAATGGGAACTGTGACACGGCCAGACAAGTCAGCGCTTGTAAGGCCGTCACAGCTGCGGCCGTATTCTGGTTCTGTTGAGCCAAAAGGACCATGGCGTGCGGAATGGAGTCTTTGGACATATGCTCCCGGCAAGCCGCGAGTGGGGCGATTTTGGCTATGGCGCGTGCGCACTCGACTTGAATATCGGCGTCACCGGAAGTGCACATCACTTTGACAACAGCCAAAGCTCCTGCTTCTGTTGCCAAGACAGCGGTTTCAGGTTCGAGCAACAAAAGATTTAGAATCGTCGCGCCACACAGGGAACGAGTCATGATTGAGTCAGACCGCACAAGACTACACAGCCCCTGCATTATATATTTTTTGGACGAAATTTTGGCGCGACCGATGGGGTGCAGAGACAACGTCCAAAAAGCTTGTGCACAAATTTGCAAACATATCTCTGAATCTAACCCACACAAAGAGGCCAAGCCCTGTGTGATGCCATCGTCTATTACTCTCGCGGTGGATTCTTCCGTTATGAGGTTCAGAAGGGCGCGGGCACAGACCTCTCGCGTCTGCGTCGTCACAGCTCTGACCAATGCAATCATCAGCAAGGCCCCAATTGCTCCCTGACGCACCATTGTCGCCCGATTGACCCTCATATGCGCCGTATGCGTGTCTTCAGTACCTCCGCTGCAGGCCATATTGTAGAAACACCACGCACAGTCCATCTGTGTTTCATCACTATACGTATTTGAAAGCTGGGCCAGAACCATGACCACGTTCCGCTCCACCATCTGGTTCCGCACATGGGGATTACATGATAGATTACACAATACCGTGGCGCAGCGCTTTCGTGTTTCTGTCTCTTCGGTCTTGGCCAACAAGAATACGGCATCCAACACTCCGGCTTCGAAGAGATGAGGGACATGTCGTGCGGAGTAGGACAACGAAGCGAAAATCGCTACCACAGCATGTCGCATTTTATCGCTTCGTAAATGATGATCGAGTGTGACCCGGATGAGTGTCGGTACGATACCTTGGTTGATCATCTCTGCTTGCATGTCATCGCGATGAAAGGACGTCAGCGCCAACGCTGTTGTTACACTTTCCAAAAGCGTTTCGTCTGAAGACGTCTCTAATAAGCGGGCCAGGCATCCAATGACTCCATCTTGTACCATGCGCTGTAGCATGTAGGCCATGAGGCCACGCTTTTGCTTCGTTGTGTCCGTCGCGCATCTGCTATATGTGCCATCGCTTTGGTCAGTACTACCGTTCCCACCCGCTGTAGACATCAGGTTAGCCAAAGCCGTAGCACAACGGGACTTCAGCTTCAGACTTATTTGTGGTGAGGTGACAAAACCGCACATCATGACAAGGCGGGGCACAAGACCCGCCATGACAACCTGATACCGTCGCGACGCTCCACACGCGAGGTTGCTGTAGAGACAAGACAGATACTCCAGCAGCATTTCATCGTGGCTGTCGTCCCGGCCCACATTACTACCCAGGCCTTCTTGAAGCTTCAGTATAGATGTCAGGCTGTCCTTGATGTCCAACACAGGTCCGTGGTGCCTGTCGGCACTAAGGAGGTTGCAGAAACTTGCGACGATGCTGTGTTTTTGCCAATAATGTTCCGCGTTGGGGGCGACGCTCAACAAATCGGTCAGCTTCACCAGGGCAGAAACCGCATGATGCTTAATGAGAAGAACGGAACAGTCCCCAAATGATGTGAAGGCATGGATAGCCCGTGCGCACATATATAGCACGTCGGCGTGAGTTGTCTGATCCAACAAGTTGAGAATGGCTCGAATGGCGCCGTCTTGGATACATTTCCGTCGGACGCTTCCTTCCAGGCTCAAAAACTGCAATGTCCTCGCGAGGCACTCGAGCATTGGCAATAGCTCTTGGTCTACCGATTTAAACTGGAATCGCTTCTGTGGGTCTTCCGCAGCCATTATCTGTCCGTTGATGCTAGCGACTGTGCCCCCTTTAGCTCCAGTGGGTGGTCGCGTCAAGATGACGAGACACGGCACAATACCGCGATTGACCATTTCCACGCCCCCGGCCCCAGTACAGGCGATATTATGAAGGGCCACTGCCACGTTGTAGCGTAACGCAGCATCCGCGACTGGCAATATGTGACTTGTGAGGATATCGACGAGGCCTTCTTCCAAGATTCGAAGACGCATGCGGTGAATGACGCTCAAATTAGCAACGGCCATGCCCACGATCTGAGATGGATCCAATCCTTGACAGGGCGTGTCATACGCAGAAAATAAGCCTTTGAGGACGCGGTCCAGGCCTGGGTAACTCACTGACACGCAAGTGAGGTTGTAAAGTCCCAGCAGGCTGGTTGTCCAGACGTCACGTTCCGAAAAGGTCAGCAACAAGGTGCAGAATGCTCCCACGGCCCCTTCTTCAGCCAAGCGTGTCTCAAGTGTGTGTTCTAGTGACAGATTTCGCAGGGAGGATGCACATGAATAAGCGACTTGAGGGCTTTTTGTATTTATAGCCACCTGAGCAAGGATGGCGCACGCGCCGACGTGCACCAACTCGCTTCGGAAACCGGAAGTGCGTGAGAGAAAAGAGAATGCAGCGGCACAAAGACGGCGTGTCAATCTATCCTCCCGTGAAGCCAAGGCAGCAATTGCTTGAATCGCCCCCTCCTTCGCAACAAGGGCCATGTTGCTATCTTCGGTGCACCAGTTACGCAACGTCAACGCCATTCGCTGCCTCAGGTCCAGCTTCTCAGGCACAACTCTTTCCACTATATCTTCCGTTGAAAAGTAAATTTCTTCGTCATCGAATGTTTCTTTGCTTCTTGAGCTCGTACTTATGCCCGCCACCGCTGTGGAGGCATCCTCCCTTTGGCTTCTCCTTTCCGCACGTGTTTCCTGCTGGCGGACTAGGGCACCAGCAACCACGTAGGTCATGTTTTTAGGGTCGTTACGGGATCGATAGAGCATACCAGGCACAGTGTTGCTGAAATTGAATGTAAAGCCACATAACTGTTTATCTGCGAATGGCGTCGGGCTAAGAGCAATGGTAGGACTTGCATGATGTCGTCGGGAAGAAACCGAAGCCGAGGGCGGCGTCATACCATCGAAATTCGAGATATCATGTGGTGAATCATATTTGTACCGGATTGATTGATTTGAAGACATCTCTATATTGACAAACTCCTGTTTGGGGGGGGGTGAGGCCGACCAGTCTCGCGTTTCATGGCGCCTGCTCACTCTTTTCATTTTCTCTACAAGGTGCTCTTACAAATGTGCCTATCGCCCAGAATGAAAATTAAAATTAATATTATCGATAGAGGTCAAAAAATACGCACAAAACTTGGCACAAAGGGGGCATATTATTCCAAAAGGCTTTTCCAACTAGCTTTTAAACTGGAAATAGAAGATCGAGCGTAACGGCTGGAAAAGATCGGCGAGACGCGCAGACAAACCATGGGCGTGAGACGCGCGACTTCCGCGACCAGGGCGTGCACAGGCTTGCTTCTTGGGAAGCTGCGTCAATGATAGGAGGGAATTGCCTGTGCTTTGTCTCTCGGCCAGAGATACTGACAGCGCATACTTACGTTGGTCTAGCGTGGATACAGCGATGATCATGTCAGGGCGCAGAATTCTCATTAACATGCGATCAATTGTCTTGATTCGAACAGGTCACATCCCTCAGCGAATACTCGGGTGCAGCCGATAAGTCATCATGGCGGAAGAGGTAGGTGCCTGTTTAATGGAATGATGAGGCCATGCTCCTCTTGATCATGGCCTTCCTCCCGGTGACTCTTTCGGACTCTGATGTCTTTTCCCCATCGGCACTCACTCGTCCCAACAGAAGTATCTGATTTTCGGCAAGAATGGATGGATCGGAGGGAAGCTTATTGAGCTTCTGCAGGCGCAAGGCAAGACAGTGGTGTTGGCTCAGACACGACTGGAGAATCGGGAGTCGTTGTTTGCAGAGCTGGACGCTGTGAAGCCGACACACGTCTTGGATGCAGCAGGCGTGACGGGTCGCCCCAACATTGATTGGTGTGAGACTCACCAGGTGGAGACGATCCGCACGAACGTTATTGGGACATTGAATCTGGCGGAGGCGTGTCACTTGAAAGGGATCCACATGACGTTGTACGCGACGGGATGCATCTTCGAGTACGACGAGAAGCACCCTATAGGGGGGCCCGGCTTCACGGAGGAGGACTCGCCCAACTTCTTCGGGTCGTTCTACAGCAAGACCAAGGCATACATGGAAGACATGCTGAAGAGCTACAATAACGTGTGCATCCTCCGTGTCCGTATGCCCATTTCCGACGATTTGAACTCGAGGAATTTTGTCACCAAGATCGTCAAGTACGACAAGGTAGTGAACGTGCCGAACTCGATGACGGTCTTGACGGACCTCCTCCCCATCTCCTTGCTCATGGCCGCGCGGAAGTTGACGGGTACGCGTTCGCTTTTCAGGGAGGGAGTGAGGGAGGGAAGAGAGGCAGGCGGGGCGGGGCGACACATCGGTATCCCTCAGTCTCCCCTTGCCTGTGCGCGGGAAGCACACAGGGCCTCCACGCCCTTCCCTTCTCATCCCCCCGTCTACCGTCTCTTTGTCCTTGCCCACTTCCCAGGCATCTACAACTTCACCAATCCCGGCGCTATTTCCCACAACCAAATCCTCGCGTTGTACAAGAAGCACGTGGACCCCTCCTACACGTGGGAGAACTTCACGGTGCGCATCGCCCCTTCCTCTCCTCCCTCCCCTCTACTTTCTTGTTCTCCAATTCACGCAGCGTACCTGTTTATCACCTGCCTCGCTTTTGGTGGAGCTCCTCATAGGCCCCTCTTCCCTCCATTCCCCTCCTTCCCTCCCTCTCTCCCTCCCTCCCTACTCTTACCAGATCGATGAGCAGAACAAGATCTTGGCAGCCAAGCGATCCAACAACGAGCTGGATACCACCAAATTCTGCGCCGCATTGCCGGACGTGCACATTCCCGACATCCACGAGGCCTGCGAGAAGGCGAGGAGGGAGGGAAGGAGGGAGGGAGGGAGAGAGGGAAGGAGGGCACAGAGAGCCGAGAAAAAGAACGTGGGAAAGAGGGGGAAGAAGCGCAAAGGGGTGAGAGGGCTCTTGCCTCAAAATGTTCGAAGTTTGAGGCTTCCATGACGCACCTCGCTCACCCCCTAACCCCCTCCCTCCCTCTCCCCTTCCCTCTCTCCCTCCTTCCCAACCCCAGGTCTTCCAGCGCATGAAGGTCAACCTGGAAGCGGAGGGTATCTGGCCCGACAAGCTCCCGAAGCGCACCAACCGCCTTGCGCCCCCGTCCTCTTGAACTCGTATTCTATGTTCTTGAAGTTGTATCTTCACCTCCAAGCTTCGTGCTTCCTTCCACGATCTTGTGGGGTCAAATGCCAGAGAGCAGAACTGAATAATCGGTGCAATCGTCGCGCTTCGACGAGCTGTATGTACGCTAGGCGGGAGATGTTAACTACAACGGGATGGGAGGCACAGGCCGGGGGGGGGGGATGGAGGTGGAGTGTGTGATAGAGCGGTCGAGACTATGACTCAGACATGAAAAGGTACGAACGGGATCGGAGAAAGTCCAAATTAACAGCTTGCGATACTTAGTACGTCAATGGTTGAAAGAAAAAGACAGCCCCGAAAAAGGAAAATCAGCTTGATCACGGGGCGCGGGGGCCAAAAAGACGAGGCATTTTTATTTTAAAACCCATGCCAGGGCCCGATATTGGGGGCGTCCCGTGTCCACCTCGTTCAGTCATTTTTGTGCCTTAAATCGTCGATTGAATCATCCAAATACGATCTCCCAGCCAGAGAGCTCCCACAAAACGCGCCCCCTCTCCCTCTTCCCTCCCTCCCTTCCTCCCCCCTTGCCTCCCTTCAAAATTTGTAGTCTACTCACAAGTGAAGAATGCTCCTGGCAAGCACGTCCACTCCTTGTCCGCCATCTTTGTACAAAGCCTGTCTTTTCCTCCTCCC
>Ga0102934_1000867_pt1 | contig 20854 bp, 16 predicted proteins | sample SalPonR2_A_D1_MG_FD_78175 | JGI IMG/M metagenome (GOLD analysis project Ga0102934, IMG submission 78175) | Salt pond soil microbial communities from South San Francisco under conditions of wetland restoration - Salt Pond MetaG R2_A_D1_MG | ecosystem: Environmental > Aquatic > Marine > Intertidal... | reverse complement strand
CGTCGCGCGACCGGGTTGATCATTCCCATCCTCATTCTCGTCGCTCTGACTTACGTCGTCTGGTGGGGGCCTACGCTCAGTGGCGTCTTCCGTTTTGCCGGGCTCACGACCGACACGCTCTTCTTTCGCTCGATCCTCGCGGATGAGGGGATGTTCGGTTCGATCGCGCTGATTTCGGCGACCTATGTCTATCTCTTCATCATTTTCGGCGCCTTTCTGGTGCGCTCGGGCGCGGGCATGTTCATCGTCGATCTCGCCCGTGCCATGGCCGGGCGTTTCGTCGGCGGGCCGGGTTTCGTCGCGGTCTTCTCCTCGGCGCTGACGGGAACGACGAGTGGCTCGGCGGTGGCGAACACGGTCTCGACCGGGGTCATCACCATTCCGCTGATGAAGCGCGCGGGCTTCCCGCCACGCTTTGCGGCTGCGGTCGAATCAGCGGCATCGACGGGCGGCATGATCATGCCGCCGATCATGGGAGCGGGCGCCTTCGTGATGGCCACCTTCACCCAGATCTCGTATCTCACCATCGTGGCCGTGAGCTTCCTGCCGGCGATCGTGTATTTCCTCTCCGTCGCCTTCTTCGTGCGCATCAACGCCAAGAAATACGATCTCCAGGCCATGGATGACGACGCGCCGACGGCGTGGGAAGTGCTCATGAAGGGCGGCCCGTCATTCCTGATCCCGATTTTCACCCTGATCGGCCTGCTGGTCGCCGGCTACACGCCGACCTACGCTGCGGGTTTCGCCATCGCGGCCTGCGTGGTGGCCTCCTGGTTCACACCGAACAAAATGGGCCCTAAGGCGATCCTGGACGCGCTGGCGCTGGGCTCGACCAACATGATCATGACCGCCGTGCTGCTCGTCGCGGTGGGGCTGATCATCAATGTCGTGGCCATGACCGGCATCGGCAACACGATCTCGCTGATGATCGCGCAATGGTCCGGCAACAACCTCCTGATCGCGCTTCTGCTCATCGCCCTGGCGTCGCTGATCCTCGGGATGGGCCTGCCGGTTACGGCGTCCTACATCGTGCTCGCGACGCTCTCGGCACCGGCCCTGCATCTTCTGATACAGAACAGCGCGCTGATCGATGTGATGATGGCGGGGCAGATTCCCGAGGGGACGCGGATCATCCTCTCGCTGGTCGATCCGGGGGCGATGACGGCTCTGGCCGAGCCGATGAGTCGGGATGCGGCGCTGGCGCTGATCAATGCCGCGCCGCCGGAAATCCTCTCGCAGGTCTATCCGCAGGCACTCGATGCGCATGTGATCACAATGGCGCTGCTCTCGGCGCATCTGATCATCTTCTGGCTGTCGCTCGATTCCAACGTCACCCCGCCCGTCTGCATCACCGCCTTCGCGGCTGCGGCGATTGCCAAGACACCGCCGATGCGCACCGGCCTCGAGGCCTGGAAAGTGGCCAAGGGCCTGTATCTGCTGCCGGTTCTGTTCGCCTATACCAATTTCGTCGGCGGAGATTTCTGGGAGGTGATGCATATCTTCGTCATCGCGGTGATCGGCGTCTACGCGTTGGGCTCGGCGATCGAAGGGCATATGGAAGCGCCGCTGAACTGGTTGACGCGCATCGCGCTGTTCGGCTTCGGCGTGGCGCTGTTGTGGCCGAACACGCCGATTGCCGAGGTGATCGGTGCCATCGGCGTGATCAGCATCATGATCTGGAACTTCCGCACCGATTGGCGGATGCAGCGCGAGAAGCGGGAGGCGCAGGTGGCGGCGCGCGCGGAGGCGCCGGCATGATCGCGGTGGCGGGGCGGCGTCTGGACATACCGTCCCGATTGCACCCGCCTTTTCCCATCCAGGGCGATGCCGGCGACGGGGAAGTGCGGCTGTGCATAACCACAACCTTTGGCGGAGATTCGCATTGCACGGTTGCGAATGGGTTGTTAAGAGGTCGTTAGGCAATTTTCGATTTCAGGTGGCGCCGTCTTGCGTTTCGCCAACCCGTCCACAAGCGCCGTCGCAGCGCCTCGTCAAAGCTGTTCAGGGGCGCTGAGCCGTAACCGGGCAGCGGGTGGGATGGACCGCGCCGTTTGCCTGATCTTCACGGTCTTGGTCTTCATGGCTCTGCTCGGCGGGTCGGGCATTGCGGATATGCGGCACGCCGGGCAGGACGCGCAGCCGACCGTCTCCGACAGGTTCGACCGGGTGCTGTTCGCTTCGGTCGAACTGGCGGAAGTATCGATCTTTGGCGGAAGCGGCTTCAAGCACAGTCTTTCCGGCAATATCGCGGCACCGGGGCCGGTCGCCATGCTCATGACGAATCTCGGCGCGACGCGTGAACGCTGGCAGGCGCCCGACGGTTTCACCGCCTATGTCCCGCGCATGACGCAGATCTCGAGGCTGTATTTCGGACGCCAGGACAATACCGCTCTCGGTTTCATGACGATCGCCGCCGGTATGGAGATCCGGCGGGCCCAGGCACTGGGGGACGACGCTTTGCCGCGCTGGCAAAGACCGCGTGTGGGGGCGGCCTTGATCGCGGAATTGTGGCGCGAGGCGCCGTTGCGTGTGCAGCCTGCGCCCTCCGGGCCTGATTGGACGCGCCGCCCCTTTCTGACCCATGCGACGATCATGGCCGGTAGCGCCGCACCCTCGCTCTGGGCGCGTCTGGCAACCGGGCCCGCTCTGACGCAAACGGTCTTCGCCGGGCCGGAAGCCTCGGTTTATCTGGAGCCGGGTTATCAGGAGTTGCGGCTGGGCGCGCATGTGACCGGTTTCAGCCTCGGCCCGCTGACCTTGCGGCTTGCGGGTGGGGTCGTGATGCCGCGGGGCGGGCGATCCGACGTGTATATTGGCCTGCAGGGGCATATCCTGCGCTGATTCGAGCGCGGCCCGCAGCATGTCAGCGACGCTTTTTCGCAGTGCGACGGCTATGCACGCCATGTTTTTGCCGATTCAGTAACATCCCTTGCGTGACACCGTGTCGCCGGACCATTACATCGTCAGGTGAACGGCTTCGCTGTAGATAGGTGCCATGTCGATCTGGATTCTCTTTCTCGCCATGACCGCGGCCACGATCATGGCTGTGCTTTGGCCATTATCGCGCCCGCGCAGGGCCTCCGGCGCCGCATCAGCAGGCGAAGGGGAGCGGCTGTTCTACGAGGAGCAGTTGCAGGAAATCGAGCGCGATCTCGCGCGCGGGATGTTCACGCCCGAGGAGGCCGCCGCCGCGAAGGCGGAGGCGGCGCGGCGGTTGATCCGCGCGGATGCGCGCCGGGAATCCGGCAGCAAGACGCTCGATGAGCCGGCATTGCGGCGGCGGCGCGCGACCTCGGCGCTGGCGCTCTCGGCGATCCCGCTGGTCGCACTCGCGATCTATGGCGCGCAGGGCTCGCCGGAACTGCCGGGCCAACCGCTGAGTGCGCGTATGCAACCGGTTACACCCGGCAGCGATATCGACATGAGCCAGGCCGTCGCACGGATCGAGGCGCATCTGCAGCGCAATCCGGAAGACGGCGAGGGCTGGGAGGTGGTCGCGCCGGTCTATATCCGGATGGGACGTTTTGACGATGCCGCCATGGCCTACCGCCGGGCGATCAATCTGCTCGGCGCAGACGCCGAGCGTCTGGCGAATTTTGGTGAGGCGCTGGTCATGGCGTCAGAGGGGATCGTCTCCTCATCGGCGCGCGAGGCCTTCGAGGGCGCCCTCGAACAGGATACGCGCCAGCCGAAAGCACGGTTCTTCCTGGCGACGGCGGCGCATCAGGACGGTGATACGGAGATTGCGCTGGAGCGTTACCGCGATCTGCTGGCCGAATCGGATCCCGATGCGCCATGGGTCGGGGTGGTGCGTCGGCGCATTGCTGCTCTCGAGGGCGATGCGCCTCCGGCGGAGGGAGCGGTTGACGCTCAGGGCGATGCGTCGGGCGCGATTGCCGGCATGGTCGCGGGGCTCGCCGAACGCCTTGCCACGGAAGGCGGGAATGCGCAGGAATGGGGGCGTCTGGTGCGCTCCTACGCGGTGCTCGGGCAGGTCGAGCCCGCCGAGCAGGCCCTGGCCGATGCTCGCCGCGCGCTTGCCGGTGACAGCCAGGCAATCGAAGAAGTCGAATCGGTGGCCCGCGAGGCCGGTATCCTGCGAGAGTAACCTGACATGACACGCAAACAACGCCGTCTGGTCCTCATCGGTGTCTCCGGGACCGTGCTGGCCCTCTCGCTGGGGCTGGTGCTCTTTGCCATGCGCGACACGATCGTCTTCTTCCGTGCGCCGAGCGACATTGCCGCCCAAGGTGTCGACGAGGGTGTGCGCTTTCGCCTCGGCGGACTGGTCGAGGATGGCTCGATCCGCCGGGAGGACGGCCAGATTCATTATTTCACCGTCACTGACGGGGGCGCGACGATCGAGGTGCGCTATCAAGGCCTCTTGCCGGATCTGTTCCGGGAAGGGCAGGGTGTGGTGACAGAGGGCGCGATCGACGGTTCGGGCCTGTTTCGCGCCGATACCGTTCTCGCTCGCCACGACGAGAACTACATGCCACGCGAGGTGGCGGATGCGCTCAAGGCGCAGGGCGTGTGGCAACATGGTGATCCGGCGCCCGGCACGCAGTAACCGGGTTGCAGGCTGAAACATTGATGGCGGAAGGGGCAGTTCATTGCTGATCGAAGTGGGACATTTCGCGCTGGCTCTCGCACTCGGGCTGTCGGTCATCCAGATGGTGGTGCCCTTCTGGGGGGCGCGCACCAATGATCCGGTCCTGATGAGCGTCGGCGCGCCCGCTTCAGTCGGCGTCTTCGCACTGGTGCTGTTTTCCTTCGGGGTTTTGACCTACGCCTATGTCACCTCGGATTTCTCCCTCACGAACGTCTATGCGAATTCGCACTCGCAAAAGCCGATGATCTACAAGATCACGGGGGTCTGGGGTAATCACGAGGGCTCGATGCTGCTCTGGATCGTGATTCTCACCCTGTTCGGCGCGCTGGTCGGCATCGCGCGCAACGCCGTGCCACCGAAGCTGCGCGCCAACACGATCGCCGTGCAGGCATCGGTGACGATCGCCTTCCTGCTGTTTCTGCTCTTGAGTTCAAACCCGTTCGAACGCATCGACCAGGCGCCTTTCGAGGGGCGTGATCTCAACCCCATCCTCCAGGATATCGGCCTCGCGATTCATCCGCCGCTGCTTTATGTCGGCTATGTCGGCTTCTCGATCACCTTCGCCTTCGCCATGGCGGCGCTGATCGAGGGCAAGATCGATGCGGTCTGGGCGCGCGCCGTGCGGCCCTGGACGCTGGGTGCGTGGCTGTTTCTGACGCTCGGCATCTCGATGGGCTCCTACTGGGCTTATTACGAACTCGGCTGGGGCGGCTGGTGGTTCTGGGATCCGGTCGAAAACGCCTCGCTCCTGCCGTGGATACTCGGCACCGCGCTGATCCATTCCACCGTGGTGATGGAGAAGCGTGATGCGCTCAAGATCTGGACGATCCTGCTCGCCATCCTGACCTTTTCGCTCTCGCTGATGGGCACCTTCCTGGTGCGCTCCGGCGTGCTCACCTCGGTGCATGCCTTCGCCGTCGACCCTGATCGGGGGATGTATATTCTGGCGATCCTCGTCTTCTTCATCGGCGGATCGCTGGCATTGTTCGCCTGGCGCGCGCCGCTGTTGCGCCAGGGCGGGATCTTCGCGCCTGTCTCGCGCGAGGGCGCCCTCGTGATGAACAATCTGTTCCTCGCCACTGCCTGCGCGACGGTCCTGATCGGTACGCTCTATCCGCTGGCGCTCGAAGCCGTGACCGGTGCCAAGATCTCGGTCGGTCCGCCTTTCTTCAACGCCACCTTCGTGCCGCTGATGGTGCCGCTGCTGCTTCTGCTGCCCTTCGGGCAGGTAATGGCATGGAAGCGCGGAGACATGGGGGGGGTGGCGCAGCGTCTGGCGGGGGCGATCCTCGTCTCCGTTGTGCTGACCGTGATCGTCTACGGCTTCACTTATGGCGGCCCGGTTGCGGCACCGCTCGGCGTGGGTCTGGGGATATTCCTGATCGTCGGTGCGCTCAACGAAGTCGTCACCCGTTCCTTCAGCGGCGGCACCGGATTTGCCGACGCCATGCGCAAGGCGCGCGGTCTGCCGCGCTCGACCTGGGGCACCGTCACCGCCCATGCGGGTGTTGGCGTCATGGTGATCGGCATCGCCGCCACGGCGTGGTCAACGGAGCGGATCGTGAGCATGCATCCGGGGGATGTTGTGCATGTCGGTGGCGCCTATTCGGCCCGGCTTGATGCCGTCTTTCCGCGTACCGGGCCGAATTTCCAGGAAGATGTGGCGCGGATGACCATACTGCGCGGTGATCGAGCCATTGGTGAAGAAGAAACCTCGAAGCGTTTCTATCCGGCACGCAACATGCCGACCACCCAGGCGGGCCTGCATACGGTCGGCTTCTCGCAGGTCTATCTCAGCTTCGGCGAGCCCCAGTCCGATGGTTCGCTCGGCCTGAGACTGTACTATAAACCGCTGATTCTGCTGATCTGGATCGGGACCATCTTCATGGCGCTCGGAGCCGGTATAGCCATGACCGATCGTCGCTTCCGTGTCGGCGCCCCCGTGCGTGCCAGGCGCGACATGCCGCAGCCCGGCCCCACGCCTGCGCCGGCGGAATGAGGAATTGCGCATGAGACGCTTCGCCATAGCCCTGACACTCGCTGCCGGTCTCGCGCTCGGCATGGGCGCTGCCGCGCCACCCGCATTCGCGGCGCCGCATCCGGATGAGATCCTGGAGGATCCCGATCTGGAGCGTCGTGCGCGCGATCTCTCGGCCAATCTGCGTTGTCTCGTCTGTCAGAACCAGTCGATCGACGATTCGGATGCGCCGCTGGCCCGGGACCTCCGGCTGCTCGTGCGCGAACGGCTGGTCGATGGGTATTCCGATCAGGAGATCGAGGATTTCGTCGTGGCACGCTACGGTGATTTCGTGCTGTTCACGCCGCCCTTCAATGCCAGCACGATGCTGCTCTGGGGCTCACCGGTTCTGGTGCTCGGGGCTGGCGCGCTCGGGCTGTTCCTCGTCATACGCAGGCGCCGCCATGCCGCACCGGTGGTGACGGCTGATCTCACGCCGGAAGAACGCGCTGCGCTCGAACGCATTCTCGGTGACACCTCGTCCGGCAAATCCTGAGCGCGCGCTGCAGTCCGGTCAGGCACTGCCGGTCTGCGCGCGCGGCGCGACGATCACGGTTCCGTCTTCAATGGCGAGTGACAGCCGCCCGTGCTTGAGCGCGAGGGCCTTGTCACCGAACAATACGCGCCGCCAGCCCTTGAGCGCGGCGATATCGGCGTCGTCGCTCTCGGCGACGGCTTCGAGGTCATCCACCGTCGCCACGATCTTGGGCGCGACGTCGTTCTGCTCGCAGACCGCCTTCAGGAGCACTTTGAGAAGATCCACGGTGGCGCCGGCATTGCCACGACTGCGCGCGCGCTCCGGCAGTTTCAATTCGGAGAAGTCACGTGCCAGCCCCGCCTCGATCGCGGCGATCGCCCCGGCTGCGCTGCGCGAGCGCTCGAACCCGTTGGGCACCGAGCGCAGCCGCGCCATTGCCTCGGCATCGCGCGGCTGCGAGATCGCGAGCTCGACCAGGGCATCGTCCTTGAGGACGCGGTTGCGCGGCACGTCGCGGCTCTGCGCCTCGCGCTCGCGCCAGGCCGCGACCTCGATCAGGACGGCGAGCTCCTTGACCTTGCGCACCCGCCCCATCAAGCGTCGATGCGCGCGGGCCGGGTCGCCCTCGTAAGTGGCGGGATCGATCAGCACCGCCATTTCCTCGTCGAGCCAGGCGCTGCGCCCGGTTTCCTCGAGGCGGGCGGCGAGCGTCTCGTAAACCGGGATCAGGTGCGTCACATCGGAGAGCGCATAGGCGCGCTGCGCCTCGCTCAGCGGACGGCGCGACCAGTCGGTGAAGCGCGATGACTTGTCGATTCGCGCCTTGGCGAGATCATTGGCGAGTTGCTCGTAGGAAACCGAATCGCCATAGCCGCAGACCATGGCCGCGACCTGGGTGTCGAAGAGGGGGGTGGGGATCACGTTCCCCATTGTCCAGATGATCTCGACATCCTGGCGCGCCGAATGGAACACCTTGATGGTGCTCTCATCCGCCATCAGCGTGAAGAACGGCGCGAGGTCGATGCCATCCGCCAGCGGATCGATCAGCACGGCCTCCTCGGGCGATGCGATCTGGATCAGGCAGAGCCTGGCGTAATAGGTCGTCTCGCGCATGAACTCCGTATCGACGGTCACGAAGGGATGCGCGGCGAGCCGGGTGCAGGTCGCCGAGAGTTCGGCGGTATCGGTGATCAGTTTCATGTCGTTCCTTTGCCGAATATGGCGATTGTGTGCAAGAGGCAAGCGCCGGGCAAGCCGAAATCACGGCGACCGACATCAAACGTAGCGCCCGGAATCCGGGCCCGGGGCGGGCAAATTCGCGTGCGCTGCGGCAGTGGCTCTTGACAAGCGCGGCTTGCCGGGCTCACTCCCCTGCGAGCTCGTTCGAGAAAGAAAACCGGTTCCATGCATCGCTATCGCACCCATACCTGCGCCGCTCTTCGCGAAACCGACATTGACGGCGAGACCCGCCTGTCCGGCTGGTGCCACCGCATCCGCGACCATGGCGGCGTACTGTTCATCGATCTGCGTGACCATTACGGCATCACGCAATGCGTGGTGGATCCCGATTCCTCCGCCTTCAAGCTGGCGGAGACGTTGCGCTCGGAATGGGTCGTGCGGCTCGACGGCAAGGTGCGCCGGCGGCCGGAAGGCACGCAGAATCCAGATCTGCCTACCGGCATGATCGAGGTGTTCATCACTGATCTCGAAGTGCTCGGCGCCGCTGACGAATTGCCGATGCCGGTCTTCGGAGAGCATGATTATCCGGAAGACATCCGCCTGAAATACCGCTTCCTCGATCTGCGCCGCGAGAAGCTGCATGCCAATATCATCAAGCGCGGGCAGATTATCGATTCGATCCGTCGGCGCATGAAGGAGGGCGGTTTCTTCGAATTCCAGACGCCGATCCTCACCGCCTCCTCGCCGGAAGGCGCGCGTGACTTCCTCGTGCCCTCGCGCCTGCATCCGGGCAAGTTCTACGCGCTGCCGCAGGCGCCGCAGCAGTTCAAGCAGCTCGTCATGATGTCGGGCTTCGATCGCTATTTCCAGATCGCGCCGTGCTTTCGCGACGAAGACGCCCGCGCCGACCGCTCGCCCGGCGAATTCTACCAGCTCGATGTCGAGATGAGCTTCGTCACGCAGGAAGACGTGTTCCAGGCGGTCGAGCCGGTTCTGCGCGGCGTGTTCGAGGAATTCGCCGAGGGCCGCAAGGTCACGACGGTGTTCCCGCGTATTCCCTATGCCGAGGCGATGCTGAAATACGGCGTCGACAAGCCTGATCTGCGCAACCCGCTGATCATCTGCGACGTGACGGAGGAATTCTCCCGCGAGGAGGTCACCTTCAACGCCTTCAAGAACGTGATCAAGGCCGGCGGCATCGTGCGCGCCATTCCCGCGACCGGGGCCGCGAGCCAGCCGCGCTCCTTCTTCGACAAGCTCAATGACTGGGCGCGTGGCGAGGGTGCGGCTGGGCTGGGTTATATCGTCTTCGAGGATGACGGCGGTGATCTCGTCGGCAAGGGGCCGATCGCGAAGTTCATCCCGGCCGAGGTGCAGAAGCTGATTGCGGCCAAGGCGGGCATCGCCGCCGGTGACGCTGTCTTCTTCTCCGCCGGCGAGAAGGCGAAGGCCGTGGCGCTCGCCGGCAAGGCGCGCACGCGCATCGCCGAGGAGCTCGATCTCATCCCCAACGGTGAATTCGCCTTCTGCTGGATCACCGATTTCCCGATGTATGAATGGGACGAGGACGAGAAGAAGATCGAGTTCTCGCACAACCCGTTCTCGATGCCGAATTACGATCTCGACAAGTTCCTTGCGCTCAACCCGGCGGATGCGGACGAGATTCTCGGCATCACCGCCTTCCAGTATGACATTGTCTGCAACGGCGTGGAGCTGTCATCGGGCGCCATCCGGAACCACCGGCCTGATGTGATGCGCAAGGCCTTCGGGCTCGCGGGCTATGGCGAGGACGTGCTCGAGGCGAAGTTCGGCGGCATGCTGCGCGCATTGTCGCTCGGCGCGCCCCCGCATGGCGGCATCGCACCGGGGATCGACCGCATCGTCATGCTGCTCTGCGGCGAGCAGAACCTGCGCGAGGTGGTGCTCTTCCCCATGAACCAGAAGGCCGAAGACCTCCTGATGAGTGCGCCCTCGGAGGTCAGCGCCAAGCAGCTGCGCGAACTGCACATCCGGCTCAATCTGCCGGAGTGAGGTGGCGGCGGATTCCGTGCCAATCGCATATGCGCCCCCTCGCCATGGCGGGGGCGCGCATCCCCCGCTAAGTTGCCGTTTCGCGCGATGGATCGGAAAGCCGGGACCCGTGCGGGAATGGCGCTAGCGGGTCGGCAGGGGGTGAGCAGCGATATGAAGGCGCTCTGGGACGAAATGCGCGGCGGCTTCGCAGCATTGCGGCCCGAACACTTTCCCTATGCCAGATTCGTTGCCGCACTGATCCTCGGCTTCATCGGCGGCACGATTTTCAACGCGCTTGAACTGCCGTTGCCCTGGATGCTGGGGCCGATGACCTTCTGCACGATTGCCGCGATCCTGCGCGCGCCGATCGCCGCGCCGACGGTCGTGCGCCCGCCCATGTCGGCGGTGATCGGGGTAATGCTTGGCGCCGCTTTCACACCGGCCATCATCGGCAGCCTGCTCGGCTGGGTGCCGACGATCATCGGGCTCGCCTTCTTCGTCGCCGTATCCGGCTCTGCCTGCGTGCTGTATTTTCGCAAGATCGGGCGCATGGACATGACGACGGCCTATTTCGCCGGCATGCCGGGCGGGCTGGTCGAGATGGTGGTGGTCGGTGAACAGCGTGGCGGCGACGGGCGCACCATCGCGCTGGTGCATTCGGCGCGCATTCTGCTGGTGGTGATGACGCTGCCCTTCCTCGTCGAGTTGGTCGAGGGCGTGTCTCTTGGCGGCAGGGCCGATATGGGGCCCTCGGTCACGGAGGCGCCGCTCACCGCCGAATTATGGATCATCGGCTGCGGGCTTGCCGGCGCCGTTTTCGGCCATCTCCTGCGTCTTCCCGCGAAATATCTTCTCGGCCCGATGCTGGTTTCGGCTTTCGTGCATGCCGCGGGGATCACTGATTTCAAGCCGCCGGCGGAGATCGTGCAGGGCGCGCAGATCGTGCTGGGGGTGACTATCGGCTGCCGTTTTCTGGGCACGCCGCCGCAGGTGATCCTGCGCATTCTCGCGCTCTCCTTCGGCTCCACGATGATTCTCCTCGCGATGACGCTGGGCTTCGCCGTGATCGTGTCGCGTTTCTCGGCCTTCGATGTGCTGCCGCTGATGCTGGCCTATTCGCCGGGCGGCCTGGCCGAGATGAGCCTCGTCGCCATCGCGGTGCATACGGAGGTCGCTTTCGTGGCCGCGCATCACATCATCCGCATTCTCTTCGTCATGCTCAGCGCCGGCCCGACCTTCGCGCTGCTCTATCCGAAGCGCGGCGGCAAAGACGGCGGCAAGGGCGGGATTCCGCGCATGCGCGACGGCTGATACGGGCCCGTTGACAGATACAATTTCGCTGCTCAACCCCGATATACCCATTGACGCGCCGCGCCACCCCTCGTATGAAGCGCCATCGCCGACAGGCGAGCCCAGGTGGCGGAATTGGTAGACGCGCTGGTTTCAGGTACCAGTGGTGCAAGCCGTGGAGGTTCGAGTCCTCTCCTGGGCACCAACGCTCTTCAGAAGCGTTGATCCGCAAGGTTTTCAGGCAGAGTAACGGTTTGATCGCGCCCGAGTGCTACACAAGGGTGGTACAGTCGCAGAGCTCACTCTGAGTATCTGAGTTCGCTGGGTGTTGGCGGATAACGCTCATTGAAGAAATCCATTGCCTTTTGCAGTTTTTCAATGCAATCGGAGAATCGTGTTTCTGATTGATGAAGGACTAATGGTTTCCTTATGCGCACTATGAATTATGTCGTTTTTGCCTCGGTGCTTCTGGCCGGGGCCTGTGCCAAAAGCCCGGAGAGTATCCAGGCGTCGTATATCAGCGAGGTAACGTACCAGTCGTGGTCGTGCCTCCAACTCGGCGAAGAGAGCCAGCGTCTTTCTGCGGCGCTGGCAACAGCGTCGACTCAACAGGAAAGAGCTCGCGGCAATGATGTCGTCGGAGTCATCCTGATCGGCCTTCCCGTCTCATCATTGAGCGGTGATAACATCGCGCCGGAGATTGCGCGACTGAAGGGCGAACAGGAAGCCGTTCGCCGCACGATGATTGGAAAGAACTGCGGACAGGGTTGACGGTGCGGCAGCAGGGTTTCCGGATCCTGTCTTCTGACGGATCGGTTACTGCGCGTCGGTTCCATCGCGGCAAGGCGCGTGACGATGGTTGTGCTGCCAGCCCAAGCCGATCTGCAGCATTCTTCAAAAGTCGCCTTCCTGATCGGCGAGAGCCTTGCCACTGCGATGCATTTCCCCGTCATGGATAAACCTGCCACGCTTCCGGCGCGTTGAACGGGTCGAACGGCTCTGCGTCGCAATCCGGCTTGTCCCAATAGCTCTCCAGCGCGAAGGCTTCGCCGGTCCATTGCCAGCGGCCGGCGGTGCCGCAATCGCCGGGACCGCGCGCGCGGTGCAGGCTGGTGATCTGCCGCGTCACGGGATCGTAATCGGGGAGGGTGAGGCTCGGCTTCTCGGTGAAGCCCTCTCCTTCCGGTACGGGAAAGCGCAGCAGGCGGGCTTCCTCGGGTGCGTTCGGGGCATAGGCCATGAGGATGCTGCCGGCCTGATACGCGGCTTGCCAGCAGGGGATCTCGAGCAGCATCAATGCGTCACCGAGCGGTCTCGCCGGCCAGGAAACAACCGCCTCGTTCCCGGTGGGCCAGAAGCAATCCGCCTCGGCAAGCGCTGCCGCGATCACTGCAGACGGCACGCCGGATGATTCCGGCACGGTCTTCGCCCATGCAGGGCTGGAAGCGACGAGCCCGGTGAGCAGCAAAATGACCCGTTTCATCGCCCCGGTCCTTTCTCTTCGTCAGACCCGAAGTGCGTGACGAACGACAATGCGTGCGGGGATCATGCCTCAAAAGCCGCTCTCGCGGATCAGCACCGCGCGGACGGCACGCCAGCTGCGCGCAGCGAGCGAGCGGCGTTCACCTTGCAGGCGCAGGGTACCGCGCAGAGCCATGTCCGTCATCCTGGGCTCACCATCGGCAAGATCAGGCCGTGCGCGCACCCTGTAGACGGCGCCATCGGGAACGGGGCCATCCTCGCCGGCATGGGCGGGAATGGCCCCGCCATGGATCGAGGCGAGTTCTGGCGCCGAGGCGAGGCGGGCGGTGGCGGTATCGGCGATCTCGGTGATCGTGACGGGGACGGCGCTGCGCGCCGGCGCATCCGGATAGAAGATCGCCGTGCTGCCCGGCGCGACACGGGCAAGATCGGCCTCACCGAGATACGCCTCGACCAGCGGTGCATCCGGGACGATCAGCGTGGCGAGCCATTCACCGGCGCCGATCCAGTCGCCTATGCCGGTTTCAGGGTCACGCGCAACGATGCGCCCCGCATGCGGTGCGCGCAGGATCAGGCGTTCGGCCTCCCGGGTGAGGCTCGCGCGCTCGGCCAGCGCGCCTTCGAGTTCCCGCCACAGGGCCGCGCGATCGACCCGCGCGCCGGAAGCCTCCGCATCCATCGCCGCGCGCCAGCGCAACAGCGCGATGGATCGCGCATTCTCGTCGAGGCGATGCGCCATGTCGGGGGCGGCGAAGCCGAACAGCGCATCACCCTGCGCGACATCCGCGCCGAAGGCGGCATCATCGGCGACGAGCAGCGCATCCGCCGGCGCGAAGATCTGCGTCTGGCGTTCCGCCCGCAACAGGGCCGGGGCGTGGATCGCCCATTGCAGCGGCATCAGAAACAGCGCCACCAGTGCGAAGCCGGTGCCGAGTGTCACGAGGGTGTTGCGGTTGAGGCGATAGCGCGCGCGGCGCGCGTACCATTCGCGCAATTCCAGCATGATCGGGCGCCCGATGAACCAGGCCAGCTCCACGATCATCAGAACGATGCCGAGCGCCTTGAAGAAGAAATGGTAGACGATCAGGGCAATGCCGAGAAACAGCAGAAAGCGATAGATCCAGGTCGCCCAGGCATAGACGATCAGGAGCCGCGCACGGCCTGCGGGGAAGCGCTCCGGCGGGTTCTCGCCAAATCCGAACAGGGCCTCGCGCAGGCGCCAGCGCGCGAGCCTGAAGGCACGCTCCTGCAGATTGGGCATGTCGAGCAGGTCGGAGAACAGAAAATACCCGTCGAAACGCATGAACGGGTTGAGATTGATCGCCAGCGTCATGATCCAGGTGGTGGTGGCCAGCACGAAGCTGGCCGAGCGCATGGCGCCGTCGGGCATGAAGCTCCAGGCCAGTGTCATCCAGGCGGCGATCGCCAGCTCGATCGCCATGCCGGCATAGCCGATCCGAAGCCGCTTGCGCCGGTCGGTGAGGCGCCAGGCAGCGGTCGTATCGGTATAGAGGACCGGATAGAGCACCATCAGCGCCACGCCCATGGTGGAAACCGGCAGTCCATCGCGTTTCGCGGCATGGGCATGGGCGAGCTCATGAGCGATCTTGGTGATGATCAGCGCGATGGCGATCGCCGCGAGTCCCTGCCAGCTGAACAGATGCAGGAAGGTCGTGGTGAAGGCCTCCCATTGCCGCAGGGCCAGCAGCAGGCCGGCCATGGCGGCGATCAGCGTGGCGATCCAGAAGGTGCGTGAAAAGAACGGCGCCGCGAGGCCGCGCGTCGCCTCCAGGAAACCGTCCGGGCGCACCAGCGGGATGCGGATGAAGAGATAGTTCTTCAAGACGAAGGCGAGCGGCTTCATGCGTGCGGCGTTTGCCTGCTCGGCGAGCATGCGCAAGGCGCGCTCGCCGCGAAGCTGCACCAGATTGGCCCCGGCGAGAAAACGGGCGAAGGCCTCGACCTCGCCCGGCGCGAGCGTGAGCGTGGTCTCGGCGCTGACCGCGGCGGCGATGGCGGCGGGGTCGCCCAGATGCCAGCGCGCGAGCATCTCGATCTCCGCCCAGCCGAGCCGGAAATAGCGCGCGCGCGCTGGATCCTCCAGAGTCCAGCCGGGCGCACCATCGCGATCCGCCGGGCCGGGATGCAGGATGATCTCGTCGCGCAGCGGCGGCAGTCGTTGCGCGCCGGCTCCCGTCGTCCCCTCGGCGAGGCTGATGTGCGGCCCCGGCTGCGGTGCATCCGCGGCGATCGTGCCCCCGGCCGCCATTACAGGCCGGCCTGTAGCCGCAGCCAGGCGATCGGGCGGCGCAGCAGGTAGAGCACGAGGAGGGTGTGCTCGCCATAGATCCGGGCCGTCCCGCGCAGGCCGATGCGCAGGCGCGGATCATCGTCATCGAGAGCGGCGCGCAGCCGATAGGCCATCGTGCCATCCGGCATCGCGCGTGCGCGATAGCCCGCGCGGGTGAGCGACGCGGCGATCGGATCGGCCGGATCGATATTGAGAAAGAAGCGGATATCGGCGCCGGGTTCGAGATTGATGGCATCGGCGACGGCGAGGTTGATCTCCAGCGCGCGCGCCTGCGGATCGGCGAGCAGCATGATGCGCTCGCCGAGCGCCACCGGGCGGCCCTCCCAATCGTCGACATCGTCGAAGATGGCGATGCCGTCGCGGACGGCAGTAACGTCGATGCGCGCGAGGCGCTCATTGAGGAAGGTGAGCTCGGCGGCGTGCTGGTCGCGCCGCCCCTCGAGCACGGCGAGGCGCGCGCGCGATTGCGGATCGAACAGGGCCTGCTGGCGCGCCTGGCGCAGTTCCGCTTCGGCGACGCTGAGCTGTTGCCGCGCGATCTGGCGCTGGGTGTCGAGTTCCGAACCATCGAGCGAGACCAGCTTTGTCCCGGCACTGACGGCCGCGTTGGGGCGCACATGCACCGTCTCGATCACGCCTGCCAGCGGTGCGCGCACGAGGTCCGGTTGCTGCGCAACGATCTCGGCCGGAGCGAGGACGGATTGGCGCACGGGCAGCGCCATCAGCGCCGCGAGCGTGACAAGGCCGGCGAGCATGATCACACGGCTGCGCCGCAAGCGTCGCTGCCGGCGGCGCGGGCCGGTCAATGCCGCGAGCGCATGACCGTAGGCATCGGCGAGATGATCAAGCGCGTTGATCTCGCCGCGCGTGAAGGGTTCTTCGCGCGCAAACATGAGGGCGCCATGCAGAACATCCTTGTAACGCAAGGGCAGGAGCGCAATCTGAGCTGGCAGATGTGCGGTGAAGAACGCGCGCGCCTCGCTGCATGCCGCGCTGCCCTCAGGTCCGAAAGCCTCGCCCATCCGCGTCGCCGTCAGGCTCTGCGTGCGTGTCTGCGGTCGCAGGCTCTTGCGGAAGAAGGTTTCGAGCCTGCGCGTGAAGGGCGCGTCGCGATCCGGCGTGGCCAGACCCGACAGGCTGCGCAGGCGATTGCTCGCGGCGCAGAACCAGGCTGCTTGCCGGTAGGGAATCGCGAGATGGGTGTCGTTGACCATGAGGAAACCGAGTGCCTGGGCATCCTCGGCGGCGCGGGCGCGTTTTTCCAGTTCGAGCAGTGTGGCGAGGGTGAGGCCCTTGCGGGGCGGCTGGTCACTCATGGTGCACCGTCGGGTCCGGCATCCCGCGCGGGCGGTCGCAACTGCGCCTCGCCGCTCATTCCGGCCATGAGCCCCTCCGGCGCCAGCGTGATCGCGGCAAAGATGCGGATCGACTGGCTGACCGGGTCGACCCGTGCGCCGATGCGCGACACGCTGGCTTCCAGGGTGGTTTCGAGCTCGTCGATCGCGACTTCGAAAGCGTGTCCGAGCCGCAGCCAGGCGAGCCAGCGCGACGGCACCATCAGCGCGACTTCGAGATCACGGTCATCGAGAATGGCGATGATCGGTTCGCCCTCGGCGACATATTGAAACGGTTCTGCCAGCCGCTCGGCCACGCGGCCGTTGAAGGGTGCTGCGATGGCACAGCGCGAGACCGCGATCTCGGACAGGGTCGTCTCGGCCTCGGCCACGGCGAGGGCGGCGACGGTCTCGTCGTATTCGAGCCGGCTGATGGAGCTGAGCGCATCGAGCCGTCCGGCGGTTTCGAGGCGCCGGCGCGCGGATTGCTCCTGTGCGCGCGACCGGTCTCGGCGCGCGATATGGACGGCGCAATCGAAGCCGACCAGGAGATCGCCCTTCGCGAAACGCTCGCCTTCACGCAGTGGGAATGTGTCGATCTTGCCGGATATCTCCGCAGAGAGCACGGTCTGGCGGCGCGGGCTGATCTGGGCACGCAGGACGGGCCGGGCGAAATCGGCGAGATCGCTGATCGCGAGCCCACCCGAATCGGTCGCGTTTGCGCCGGAGCCGTCAAAACCGGAGCCCGGCATGACGGGAGCAACTGCCCTGGGGGTGGAGGGCGCCGGCGGCGCGCCGTCTGGCATTGGCGCGAAGGGATTGTTGCCCCCCGGTTCACCAGTGCCCGGTAGCGGGACGGGGAGGTTCTGGGCGCGTTGCGCAGGCGCAGGCGCAGGCGTATCCGGCGCGGCCTGTGCGTGCTGCGCTGACGAGGCGGGGCAGAGCGTGGCAGCAGCGATTGCCGAAATCAGAACGGCGCGCCGTATCAAAATCGCGCTGCGGTAAAATCGCGCCCGGACAGAGGGGGCGGACCCGGGTGACGTCGCAGAAAAGATCCGGTCCGCATCCATGTCCTACCCGTCACGCATGATCGCCGCATCTCTCTTGCGCCTTGTCCCACTCTACTTGTGCGCAGGCTGTGGAGGCCTCGGCGGTGGCAGCATGGCATAGGCCGTGTTTCCATCCGATGCCGGATCGTGTGCTGCAATCGGGGTGGAAGCGGCAGGAATATCCGGCAAGCGCGCGCGTCCGGACGCGATTTCGGCGGCGCGGGCGGCGATAGCCTCCTGCAGCGTGGCGAGATCGTGATCGGCGATGGTCTCGGGCAGCGGATCGAAGCCGGAAGCGGCGTAGACTGCGCCGAGCGCATTGTTGACTTCGGCGAAGGCACGATTGCGAGCCCGCTGGGCGAGAACGGCGGCGGCCGCGGCACGGACACGTTCCAGGCGATTCTGCGCATCGCTCTCCTCGGCGCTGCGCGTCGCTTCGGCAATGCGCTGCTCGACGCTCTGCAATTCGGCTGCGCGGGCGTAATGCGCAGTGGCGCGCTGGTAGCGACGATAGGCGACGTTCACCTGGGTGAGAATCGCCATGCGCAGGGCGAGGCGGCGCGCGTCGGAGAGATCTCCGCGCGCCTGTGCCTCAGCCTGCATGGCCGGCAGGGACAGCAGGCGCAACAGGTTCCAGGTTACCTGAATGCCGGCATCGGCCCATGACTGGTTGAGCAGGAAACTGTTGGAATCGTAGTTCACGCCGGCAAAGAGATTCGCGCCGGGCATCAGGGAGAGCATCTGCGAGCGGGCTTCGAGAACGACATTGCGGGCATTGTAGAGCTCCTCGCGGATTTCCGGGCGCTCGACCATGGCCACGGCTTCGAGATCGGCGATGCGATAGGGCAGCCGTGTAGCGCCGTGGCGGGGCGCTGCCAGGCTGAAGCGGGTTCCCGGCGGCAGCCCCATCAGCCCGGCCAGCTCGGCCCGGGCGCTGGCGAGCTCGCTCTCCAGCCCCTCCAGCTGCTGGATGATTTCGAGCATGGCCCGCTGGAACTGCAGCGTCTCGAGCGGTGGCATCAGCCGTTCTGCCTCGGCCTGACGGGCGAAGCCGAGCGCTTCGCGCGCTTCGCCGAGGACGCGGTGCACGCGCGGCGCCAGTTGCGCGGCGGTGACAGCCTCCCAATAGGCGTTACGGACCTCATCGGCGACCGTGAGCACGACACGGCGGCGGCGCTCTTCTGCCGCAAGTGCCCGGTTGGCCTGGGCCTGCGCCCCGAAATAGCTCAAGCCGAAATCGAGCACATTCAGCGAGAGCTGCAGATCTGCCGTGCCCGTATCCCGCTCGCTGCTCGTCGAGGGTTCGAGTGATTGGCGGGCCGTTTCGACCGATCGACTCGACGAGGCGGCGATGTTGTCGCGAGTGCTCAAACCGGCACGGCCCGCGAGCTTCGGCAGCAGACCCATTTGCGCAGTATCGCCGAGCCGTTCTTCCAGAGCACGCTCCATCAGGGCAACACGGTGATCCAGATTGTATTTCAGCGCCCGCGCCATCGCCTCTTCGAGACGGACCGGGCCGGATATCGGCTCCTGCGAGGCGTAGATCGTCTGGCGATCGGCGGCGGCCGCGCTGATCTGTTCCGCGAGGCTGAGCCGTTCCGGCGATGCGGCGCAGCCAGCAAGAAGAGTGGCAGCGGCGATCACCGTGAGCAGCGGGCGAAGGCGCAAAGCAGATGACCGCAGCCGGTTCGACCCCGCCCTCTTCGGCGTGGTCGCGCAACTGCCCCGATCTGTGAATTGCACCGAACCCGATTTCATCCGCATGGCTACACGCCCCCAAACTTCCTCGATCGCGACTGCGACCCACCCGTACAACCGTCTGCGCGATACGCTCACTTCGACGGTCGCCGTCACCCGTTTCATATCGCGAGCCCCGCTGCGCATGGCCCGCCCCCGAATATGCCCGCCCCCGCGCGCGGAGCAGGACCCATCGCCAGGCAGCGCCTTGCGACTCGGGAGCCGACCTGTCGGTGCGCTCCTTGCAGGCGCAGGCGGTCTGCCTGCGCGAGTTCATGCGTTGTATCGTGCGATCGAGCGCTACTAAAAACTGTTAAGATTTTCGCTAAATACAGCTTTAGGCTGATACCTGCGAATCATTGTAATCAAAGGTCATATCGCCAGAATGTGGTGCCTCTGGCAAGGGCTCTGCCCAGAATTCAATCGCGTCCATGGTGAGGTCGCCGGCATGTGTTGCAATCCCGACACGGCTCGCCGCACGGACCATGTCGCTGAAGGCCGGTTTGCCGGCGGAGAGCGCGGTGGCGGGGTCGATGTGCATCGCGTCCTCTGCTTCTGCTGCCTGCGCCTCAATGGTGATCGTCAGCGTGACCTGCGCGTTTTCGCCGCCCGGCAGCGTCGCGGTGATCACGATCTCGTAAACACCGTCAGCCCCCTCCGGCGGATCGATGTTGAAGGTGCCGGTCGCGGCATCGAACGACATCCAGTCCGGTAGATCCTCGCCATCGCCGAGGCTGGCGGTGACGGAGACCGGCAGCGTCGCATCGGCCACCACGAAAGTGGCGGCGGGCAGGGTTACGGTGAAAGGACCATCGGCAGCGCTGCTGGTTACGGGTGCGACCAGCGTCTCGGCGCGAATTGCTTCGCCCGGGGCCATGAGACCCGCAGATGGTGCGATGAAGAACCCGGGAATGATGGTGCGCACTTCACCCCCATTTGGCCCGGCCTGCTCTGCATAAGTCGGTTCAGACTCTACAGAAGAGGGCAGAGGCGCGAAGGCTCCAGCGGAAACCGGCTGCATCGGTTCGAACAGGACCGGTTCCGGCGGTGGTGCAGGGGGCGCGGCAGGAGGGGGCGCAGCAGGCGGCTGAGGTGGTGAAGGTGGCGGCGCTGACGGCTCGGAGGGCGCCTCCACCGTGAGCGGCGGCCCGTCGATCGTCAGCGTGACGGATGCGCTCGACGTGACTGTCCCGTCCGCGACGAAGATGTCGAAGATCTGCGTGTCGCTTTCGCCGGCACCGAGACGGTCCGGCTCGGGAACGAAGACCAGCTTGCGGATCGCCTCCTGCGCCTCGGCGGCGGAGGGGATGCCCGTACGGGTGTAGACGCCGAGCCCGGTACCGGTGAAACCG
>Ga0102934_1000866_pt1 | contig 20860 bp, 17 predicted proteins | sample SalPonR2_A_D1_MG_FD_78175 | JGI IMG/M metagenome (GOLD analysis project Ga0102934, IMG submission 78175) | Salt pond soil microbial communities from South San Francisco under conditions of wetland restoration - Salt Pond MetaG R2_A_D1_MG | ecosystem: Environmental > Aquatic > Marine > Intertidal... | reverse complement strand
TCGACGGTGATACCGAGCATGTCGGCGAGGAACTGCACCAGCCAGTCGTTGTTGACCATGCCGCCGTCGACCCGCAGCAGTTCCACGTCCAGGCCGTCGTCACGCATGGCCAGCATGAGATCCCGCGTCTGGAAGGCCACCGACTGCAGCGTGGCGGTGACGATCTCGGCGACGCCGCTGTCGCGGCTGAGGCCGAGGATGGCGCCGCGGGCGTCCGGGTCCCAGTGGGGTGCGCCGAGCCCGGCGAACGCAGGCACCACGTGGATGTTGTCAATGACGCCCTGCTCCCGCGCGATGGCCTCCGAGTCCGGCGCGGCCGCAATAATCTTCAGCGCGTCACGCAGCCACTGGATGGCCGAGCCCGCCACGAAGATGCTGCCTTCCAGGCCGTAGTTCAGGCGGCCGTCCACGCGGCTCGCGATGGTGGTCAGCAGCTGGTGGCCGGAGGCCAGCGGTTTCTCGCCGGTGTTGGCAATCACGAAGCAGCCGGTGCCGTAGGTGCTCTTGGTCATGCCCGGATGGAAGCAGGCCTGGCCGAACAGCGCCGCCTGCTGGTCGCCGGCCATGCCGGTCACCGGAATGCCGGCCCCGAGGGCCTGCGCGTCCGTCGTGCCGAAGCCGAAGGTGTTGTCGCACACCTCCGGCAGCAGTGAGGCAGGCACGCCGAAGTGGGCGAGCAGGTCGTCGTCCCAGCGCCGGCGGTGGATGTCGTAGAGCAGCGTGCGCGAAGCATTGGTGATGTCCGTGCGATGTTCGGCGCCGCCGGTCAGACGCCAGAGCAGGAAGGCGTCGATGGTGCCGAAGGCGAGCTCGCCGCGCTCGGCGCGCTCCCGCACGCCCTCCACGTTGTCCAGTATCCAGGCCAGCTTCGTCGCCGAGAAATAGGGATCGATGCGCAGCCCCGAGCGTGCCGTGGCCAGCTCCTCGCCGCCGCCGGCGGCGTACTCGCGGCATTTCGCGGCCGTGCGCCGGTCCTGCCAGACGATGGCGTTGTACACGGGCTCGCCGGTGTCCCGGTCCCAGACCACCGTGGTCTCGCGCTGGTTGGTGATGCCGATGCAGGCGACATCCCGCGGCAGGCAGCCGGCGTCCGCGATGGCATCGTGCACGACGGAGAGCACGCTCTGCCAGATCGCCTCCGGGTCGTGTTCCACCCAGCCGGGTTTCGGGAACACCTGGGGAAACTCCCGCTGGCTCACGGCCAGGATGCGCGCCTTCTGATCGAAGACCATCGCCCGGCTGCTGGTGGTGCCCTGGTCGATGGCGAGTATCACGTGCTCGGTCATGATGGTTACTGCTCCGTGGGGCTTTGCTCTGCCGTTGCCTGATGCTGCGGGCCGAGCGGATGGGGGACGCGCATGCGATGCCCGGCCTGCTCCGGCCAGGGGACATCCGGGTGGCGCCGGGCGAATGCGTCCAGGCGGCCGAGCACGGCTTCGGGCCAGGGCGAGACGCGCCGGGAAGCGGTGTCGACGTGCAGGTTCATCCACTCGCAGGTGGCGGCGAGCCAGCCCTCGGCGGCGTGGTACATGCGCTGGAACTGGTGGATACGCTTTGCATCCCAGGCAAGGAGCTGGGCGGTGACCGCCACCGGATCGCCCTCGCGCAGCTCCCGCAGGTAGCTCACGTGGCATTCCACGGCGAAAGTAGTGCCTCCGCTTTCCTCCCGGTAGGCGGCGTCGAGACCGAGGTCGTCCCAGAGCCCGTCGACGCCGTGGTCGAATATCAGCACGTACCAGGCCACGTTCATGTGGCCGTTATAGTCGATCCACTCCGGGCGGATCGCCTCCGTGTGCACGGTCACGCCGTCGAAGGCGCTCACGACTCCGCCAGTTCCCGCCGGTCGCGGAAGTGTTCCAGCGCCTCCGGGTTGGCCAGCGCGTCGGTGTTCTTCACGGTCTCGCCGTGCACCACCGAGCGCACGGCCAGCTCCGTGATCTTGCCGCTGATGGTACGCGGGATGTCCGGCACCGCCAGGATCTTCGCCGGCACGTGCCGCGGGGTCGCGTTCTCGCGGATGATCCCGCGGATGCGGCTCTCCAGCTGCTCGTCCAGCTCCACGCCGGGCCTGAGCACCACGAACAGCACCACGCGCACGTCGTCGTCCCAGTCCTGGCCGATGGCGATGGACTCGAGCACGTCGTCGATCTTCTCCACCTGGCGGTAGATCTCGGCGGTGCCGATGCGCACCCCGCCCGGGTTCAGCACGGCATCGGAGCGGCCGTGGATGATCATGCCGTCGTGTTCGGTCAGCTCGGCGAAATCCCCGTGCGCCCAGACGCCGGGGAAGCGGGTGAAATACGCGTCCCGGTACTTCTCGCCGGTGTCGTCGTTCCAGAAGCCGATGGGCATGGAAGGGAAAGGCTGCGTGCAGACCAGCTCGCCCTTCTCGCCGGTGAGCGGCGTGCCGTCCTCGTCCCAGACCTCCACCGCCATGCCCAGCATCCGGCACTGCAGCTCCCCGCGCCACACCGGGCGTATCGGGCAGCCGCCCGCGAAACAGCCGAGAATGTCGGTGCCGCCCGAGATGGAGGCCAGCAGGACGTCGTCGGCGATCTCCCGGTAGACGTAGTCGAAGCTCGCAGGTGCCAGCGGCGAGCCGGTGGACAGCACCGTGCGCAGGGCGGAGAGATCGTGCTCCCGGCCCGGATGCAGGCCCGCCTTCTCCAGCGCCGCGATGTACTTCGCGCTGGTGCCGAACACGTTCACTCGTTCCTGCTCCGCCATGCGCCAGAGCCGTCCGCCGTCCGGATGGAAGGGCGAGCCGTCGTAGAGCACCAGCGTGGCGCCGCAGGCGAGACCGGCCACCAGCCAGTTCCACATCATCCAGCCGCAGGTCGTGAAATAGAAGAGGTGGTCGCCGGGCTTCAGGTCCACGTGCAGGACGTGTTCCTTCATCTGCTGTATCAGCGTGCCGCCGGCGCCGTGCACGATGCACTTCGGCGTGCCCGTCGTGCCCGAGGAGTACATGACGTAGAGCGGATGATCGAACGCCAGCCGGGCGAACTCGATGTCATCCGCGTCCTGCACGAAGTCCGCATAGTGCACGCCGCGGGGGACGCCGCCGAGGGCCGGTGCGTCCTCGACGAACGGCACCACCACGCAGGTCCGCACGTCCGGCAGCTGCTCCAGGATGCCGGCGACGGTATCGCGCAGGTCGAAGACCCGGCCGTTGTAGCGGTAGCCGTCGATGACGAACAGTACCTTCGGCGCGATCTGGCCGAAGCGGTCCAGCACGCCCTGCACGCCGAAATCCGGCGAGCACGACGACCACACCGCGCCGAGGCTCGCCGCCGCCAGCATGGCGATTACCGTCTCGGGGCAGTTCGGCAGGTAGCCGGCCACCCGGTCGCCCGGTCCCACGCCGGCCCGGCGCAGACCGGCCGCGACCCGGGCCACTTCGTCGCGCAGCTCGTCGCGGCTCAGCTCGCGGCGCGTGCCGTCCTCGCCGTGGAAGATGATCGCGGGCAGCGGCCCCCGGTAGCGCAGCAGGTTCTCGGCGAAATTGAGTTCGGCCTCCGGGAAGAACTTCGCGCCCGGCATGGCGTCGGCATCGCGGATCACGGTCTCGGGCTGCCGCCGGCAGACCGGGTCCAGGTAGCGGAACAGCGTGGACCAGAAAGCCTCCGGTTCCTCCACCGACCAGCGGTGCATCGCCGCGTAGTCCGCAAAGCCCTCGCCCCGGGCCTCCGCCGCGAAGGCGGCGAAGCGGGTCAGGTTCGCGCCCGCCTTGCGTTCCGGGGACGGTTCCCACAACGGTTTCCGCCATGGTTCCGGCGATGGTCGGCTCATAGTCGCTCCGGCTCGGTTGCGCCCGTGCGGCGCGTCGGCCCGGGCATTGTAACGACACCCTCGGCGGGCCGTAAGGGACGCGCTGGCCGCAGCGGCGCGGCGCGCTTACCATCGACAGAGGAGTGGGGAAGAAATCAGGGGAGCAACCATGGCTGGCAGCGTAGCCGGGAGAAGCACATGAGAGCAGTCGTCAACGCCCTCCTGATTCTGTTCATCGCCGCCGCGCTGGTGCTGGCATGGGCCTGGGAGCCGGATCGCAGCGTCGAGTCCCTGACCGAGCGCTACCGGGTCACCGGCTCGCAGTTCCTCGAACTCGACGGCATGGGCGCCCACGTCGCCGTCGAGGGCAGCGGGCCGGCGCTGGTGCTGCTGCACGGTACCGGCGCCTCCCTGCACACGTGGAACGGCTGGGTGGAGGCGCTGGCCGGCGACTTCCGCATCGTGCGCATGGATCTGCCGGGATTCGGGCTGACCGGCCCCCATCCCGCCGGCGACTACTCCATCGGCGCCTACGTGCAGTTCGTCGACGCCGTCACCCGGCGTCTCGGCATCGACGACTTCCACCTGGCCGGCAACTCGCTGGGCGGGCGCATCGCATGGAACTACGCGGCCGTCCATCCGGAGCGGGTGAACCGGCTGATACTCGTCGACGCATCGGGCTATCGGCTGCGCCGCGCGCCCTCGCTGATCTTCCGGCTCGCGGCGTTGCCGGGCATCGGCGACGCGCTGGCGAAACTGACGCCGCGCGTCCTCTACCGCCGCAGCCTGGAGGAGGTCTACGCGGACGACAGTCTGGTGGACGAGGCGCTGGTGGAGCGCTACTTCGAGCTGTCGCTGCGGGAAGGCAATCGGCAGGCGTTCCTGCAGCGGGTCCGTGCGGCGTCACGGTCCGCCCGCGAGGATCCGTCAGCCGCGCTGGCGCAGATCGGCGCGCCGACACTGGTGCAGTGGGGCGGACGGGACGAGTGGATACCGCCGGAGCACGGCCGGCGCTTCGCCGAGGACATCCCGGACGCGCGGCTGGTCCTGTACGACGATCTCGGCCACGTGCCCATGGAGGAGGCACCGGCACGGACGGCCCGGGATGCGCGGGGGTTCCTGCGGGAAGACTGAGCCCCGGCCCCTTGGCGGGCCGCTGCCGCCGCCTAGCCCTTCGGACCGAACAGCGCCCAGAGGATGAGTCCGAGCACCGGCAATACCAGGATGATTACGATCCAGAGCACCTTGCTGCCGGTGCTCGCCCGGCTGCCCAGGGTCTTCACGACCGCATAGACATCCAGAATCAGGATGATCAGGCCGAACAGACCGCCGATTTCCAGTCCCATCTCGGACCTCCCGTGAAGCATTGACCTGCACCGAGGATACACACCCGGCCGGTACCGCGCACGGCGCGGCGCGGCGTTGCCTGGCCCTCGCAATGCACTTGCCATGCTCCCCCATGCTCTTGCCGGGCCATTGCGGCGCCTCCGGTTCCCCCGCCGTTTGCTAGTATCCCCGACCTTCGGAATACACGACGAGGCAGCGACTTGACGCAAACGGTTCCGCAACCCGGCCCCGCGAGGGACGTCTACGACCTGCTGACCGGCGACGAGGATGCCCGCGTCTGCAAGGACATCCCCGATGCCGCCTGCCGGGAACAGCCGCGCAATTACCTGATCCACGTCGCTTCGCTGGTCGCGACCAAGACCGGCGACCGACTGGCCGGGCCGAAACTCGTGCTGGCCTGGCTCCTGACCAGCCTCGGCGCTCCGGCCTGGATGCTGGGCTGGCTGGTGCCCATCCGCGAATCGCTCGCACTGCTGCCCCAGCTGGTCGTCGCCCGTTACCTGCGTGCCGTGCCCGTGCGCAAGTGGTTCTGGGTGGGCGGCAGCGTACTGCAGGGCGTAGCGGTGATGCTCATGGGTGTCGTCGCCCTGACACTGGAGGGCGCGACAGCAGGGTGGGCGATCCTGGGGCTGCTCACCCTGTTCAGCCTGGCGCGGGGCATCTGCTCGGTGGCCAGCAAGGACGTGCTCGGCAAGACCATCGCCAAGACCCGGCGCGGCTCGGTGACCGGCTACGCGGCCTCGGCCGCCGGCGCCGTGACGGTCGCCGTGGGCATCGCGGCCATCGCGCTGGACCCCGGCAGCCAGGGCATCGGCTTCTTCGTCGCCGTCCTGTTCGCCGCCGGCGGCCTCTGGCTGCTGGCCGCCGCCATCTACAGTTTCCTTGCCGAGTACGCCGGTGCCACGGAGGGCGGCGGCAATGCCCTCAGCGAGGCCATCCGCCAGCTCGGCCTCATCCGCCGCGACCGCGACCTGCGGGAATTCCTGATCACCCGCACGCTGCTGCTCTCCACCGCTCTGGCGGCCCCCTTCTACGTGAGCCTCGCGAACCAGAGCATGGAGAACACGCTGTCCGGGCTGGGCTCGCTGATGCTGGCCTCCGGCGCCGCCAGCTTCCTCAGCGCGCCGGTCTGGGGCCGGCTGTCGGACCGTTCCAGCCGGCTGGTGATGAAGCGCGCCGCGCTGCTCGCCGCGGCGGCCAGCCTGGCCACGGCCGCGCTGGCACTCGCGCCGGGAGTGCCGCTCGCGCCCGTCGCCTTCGCGGCCACCTACTTCGCCCTCAGCATCGCCCACGCCGGCGTGCGGCTGGGGCGCAAGACCCACCTCGTGGATATCGCCACGGCGGAGAACCGGGCGAGCTACGTCGCGGTCAGCAATACCGTGATCGGCGTGATGCTGCTGGCCGGCGGCATCTTCGGCGGCATCGCCACCCTCGTGGGCTCCGCCTGGACCCTGGTACTGCTGGCGGCGCTCTCGGTGGCCGCCGCCGCCTCGGCCCATCGGCTGAGCGAGGCGCAGCAGTGACCCGCCGGCGCGGCCGCTAGAGCCAGCGCTTGCGGCGGAAGTAGATGAGCATGCCGGCGACGATCCCGAGCATCACCAGCCACAGCAGCGGATAGCCGTAGCGCAGACCGAGCTCCGGCATGTTCCAGGGGCTCGCCTGCGTATCGAAATTCATGCCGTAGACGCCGACCACGAATGAGAGCGGGATGAACACGGTGGCGATGATGGTGAGCACCTTCATCACGTCGTTCATGCGGTTGGAGAGGCTGGACAGGTACACCTCCAGCAGACTGGAGGCCATTTCCCGGTAGCTCTCCACCAGGTCGAGCGCATGCACCGTGTGGTCGTAGCAGTCACGCAGATACGGGTGGGTCTCCGCCGCCAGCATGTGATGCTCGTCCCGCACCAGAGAATTCAGGGCATCGCGCTGGGGCCACAGGCTCCTCCGCATGACGACCAGCTCGCGCTTCAGGCGGTGGATCTCGTCCAGCGCCTGCCGGCTGGGATCGTCGAAGACCGTCAGCTCCAGCGTCTCGATGCGCTCGCCCAGTGCCTCCATGACCGGGAAGGTGAGATCCACCGCGGTGTCGATCAGCGCATAGAACAGGTAGTCCGCACCGCGCTCCCGGATCCGCGCCGCCGGTTGGCGCAGCCGGTGGCGCACGGGCTCGAACGGGTCGGCGTGCCCGGGGTGGAAACTCACCACCCAGGTGTCGCCGAGGAACAGGCTGAGCTGGGTGGGCGCCACGCCCTCGGGCCCGTGTTCCGGCGCGCCGACGATGGCGAAGAGCTGCTCTTCGTAGGCCTCCACCTTGGGCCGCTGCCCCGTATGCAGAACATCTTCGAGCGCCAGCGGATGCAGGCCGTAGGCGTCGCCGATGGCCCGCAGCAGCTCTTCCGACGGCGTGCCCTGCACATGCAGCCAGGTCGTGCGCGGGCTGTCGAAATACCGGCCGGCCTCCTCCAGGCTGCAGTCAGCCTCCTCGATCAGCTGCTCACCGTCGAAATCGGTCAGGCTCAGTGCAATAGGGACGCGTTCCGCGTCGGGCGGCGCCGTAAGGTCGCCGGGCGCCGTGCCGGGGCGGGTATAGCGGCCGGGGAACAGGTGCAGGGAGTGGCGCCGGGTCAGGTAGTGCCGGGCGCGCGGTTTCTCGCTCGAATTCGTGGGCTGCATCATGGACTCGAGCCTGCCTGAAGATGGATACTGTGCCGTTTATCGCAGTGTATCCGCTCGCACGCCATTATGTCGCGTGGCCGGCACCACGATCCGGGCAGACGGGTGACCGCCGCTCAGCCACTGGACGAACACCATGGATGAGTACCGCAGAGTTCTGATAGACGCCTGCCGCCGCCTGTTGCGACCTATCGCGCGCATCATGCTGCGCGGCGGCATGACGTGGCGGGAATTCGCCGACATCAGCAAGTCCGTCTTCGTGCAGGTGGCCACCAGCGATTACGGCATCGGCGGCCGCCCCACCAACGTCTCGCGCACCTCCATCCTGACCGGCCTCACGCGCCGCGAGGTGAAGCGCCAGCGGGAACTGCTGGCCGATCAGCTGGACGAATCCCTGACCCGCAAGACCAACAACGCCACCCGGGTGCTCGCCCGCTGGCACCAGGATCCGGACTTCTCCGACGGGCAGGGCAATGCCCGGGAACTCGGCTATGAGGACGGCGACCACAGCTTCACCGAACTGCTGCGACGTTATGCCGGCGACATCCCGCCGAAGGCCATGCTGAAGGAGCTGCTGACGACGGGCGCCGTCGAAGAGGTCGCGGGCGGACGACTCAGGGCCGTGCACCGCTATTACATGCCGGCGGCGACGGATACCGAGACCCTGCGCCGGGCCGGCGAGGTGCTGGAGGACGTGGGCAGGACGGTCAACCACAATCTCGGGCGCGGACCGGACGAACCGTCCCGCTTCGAGGGCCGTGCCACCGCGCTGCAGGTGCCCCGCTCCGCCGTCCCCGAACTGCAGGCGCTGCTGGAGGACAAGGGCGAGGAATTCCTCTACATGATCGACGACTGGCTGGCCGAGCGGGAGCGCCAGGCAGGCAGGGAAGAGACGGACACGGTGCGCCTCGGCATCGGCCTCTATTTCATCCAGGGCCCGCAGACCACGGAAGAAAGCGATGAGTGACAGGATGCGCAGTCAACCACATGGCGCGAACATGGCCCCCGGGACGGCCGCCGCAACGCTGCTGGCCGCGACATTGGGCACCATGCTGCTCGCCGGTTGCGACAGCACCGAGCAGGTGGCCGGCGTCGACCGCGGCGGTAGCCCGGTCGCGGTGGTAACGAAGGGCGAGATCACCGGCTTCGGCAGCGTCATCGTGAATGGCGTCCGCTACGAGACCGGCGATGCCGAGATCGTGATCGACGGCGAACCGGGCGCCGAGGCCGGGCTGTCGGTGGGCGCGGTGGTGACGCTTCGCGGCGAACGAATACCGGGCGCGGACACGGGCAGCGCCAGCCGCATCGAATTCGACGACAGCGTCGAGGGGCCGGTGGATGCCGTCGACGCGGACGCCGGCACCGCGGTCGTGCTCGGCCGCACGGTGCACGTGTCCATCGACACGCTGTTCGAAGGCAACGGTGCGGTCGCCGGCCTCGCTGGCCTCGCCGCAGGGGATGCGGTGGAAGTGAGCGGATTCGACCGCGCCGACGGCAGCGTCGAGGCCACCCTGATACGGCTGAAGGCCGCGCCCGACCGCCTGGAGCTGACCGGCGTTGCCGCTCAGGTGGACACGGCCGCGCAGCGGTTGCGCGTCGGCGGCGCACTCGTCGATTACGGCACCGCCATGCTCGACGGCTTCCCCGACGGCGCCCCCGCCAACGGTGACCGGGTGGAAGCACGCGGCAGCGAGCGGGCCGCCGACGGCACGCTGATCGCCGAGACACTGGGCTTCAGGGACCAGGGCGTGGACGCGGCCGCGGAAGGCGAGGAGGCCAAAGTCGAGGGCTTGATCACGCGCTTCAGCTCGGCCGCGGACTTCGACGTGGACGGCCAACCCGTCACCACCGACGACGGGACGGTCTTCGCGGGCGGCAACGCTTCCATGCTCGGAACGGATGTGCGCGTCGAGGTCGAAGGCACCGTGGCGGACACGGGTGCCATCCTCGCCGAGCGCGTCAGATTCGAGGCCCCCAGCCAGGCACGGCTGGAAGGCGCAGCGGACGAGATCGACCTCGATGCGGGCACACTGGCGGCAGCCGGAGTCACGATTCTCACCGACGCGAAGACCCGCTTCCGCGACGCCGGCAGTCAGCGGCAGCGGCCGTTCGCCCTGGCCGACATCGACATCGGCGACCGCGTGGAGGCGGCGGGCACCGAGAGCGGCGATGCGCTCATGGCGCGCAGCGTCACGCGAACGGACGCCGACGCGGGCGTCGTCCTGCGTGCCCGTGCGAGAGACGTCGGCGAACCCGGCTTCGTCATGCTCGGCGTCACCGTCATGACCGACGGCGCCACGGTGTTCGAGGAAGGCGGGCAGCCGATCGACGCCGCCGCATTCTTCGCGGCCGCGGAAGGCCGCGAGGTCGAGGTGGAGGGTACGCTGAACGGGAATATCCGCGCCGCGCGCGTGCGCCTGCTGGAAGACTGAACGGGCCGCAAGACAGGCCACGGGAGCGAGCATGCATCTGCCGAAAACGATGACCGCCGTCGACATCACGGAGCCGGGCGGCCCGGAGGTCTTGCGGGCCGTCGAGAGGCCGGTACCGCAACCGCGGCCGGGGGAGGTACTGATCCGGGTGCGCGCTGCCGGCGTCAATCGCCCCGACTGCCTGCAGCGCCAGGGCCTGTATCCGGTGCCCGCCGATGCCGATCCCCTGCCCGGCCTCGAAGTCGCGGGCGAGGTGGTCGCCAGCGCCGAGGGCGCGGGCCGCTGGCGCCCGGGCGACCGGGTCTGCGCGCTGGTGCACGGCGGCGGCTACGCCGAATACTGCCGGGTGCCGGCAGATCACTGCCTGCCCGTGCCGGAAGGGATGACACTGCCCGCGGCAGCCTCGCTGCCGGAGACCTATTTCACGGTCTGGTACAACGTCTTCACGCGCGCCGCCCTGGCTGAGGGCGAGTGGCTGCTCGTCCACGGCGGCTCCAGCGGCATCGGCAGCGCCGCCATCCAGATGGCGAAGGCCCGCGGCGCGAGTGTCGTCGTCACGGCGGGGACCGCGGCGAAGTGCGAGTACTGCCGCGAGCTGGGCGCCGACCTCGCCCTCAACTATCGCGAGAGCGACTGGGTGGCGGAGACGAAGGAGATCACCGGCGGGAGCGGCGTCGACGTCGTGCTGGACATGGTGGCCGGACCCTACGTCGACCGCAACCTGGACGTGCTCGCCTACGACGGCCGCTACGCACTGATCGCCTTCCTGCTGGGGCCGAAGGCGGAGGCCAACTTCGCCCACGTGCTGCGCAAGCGGCTGACCATCACGGGCTCCGCATTGCGTCCGCAGACGGTCGAGGAGAAAGCGGCCATCGCCGCCGGTCTGGAGCGCGGCATCTGGCCGCTGCTGGAAGCCGGGCGCATCCGGCCGACGGTCTACGCGACCTTTCCGCTCATCGAGGCGCCGCGTGCCCACGCGCTGATGGAAGCCGGCGAGCACATGGGCAAGATCGTGCTGGAGACCTGATTACAGATTGCCCATGGTCAGGCGCGAGATCGCCCGCGTGAGACCACGGGGCAGGAAGCGCAGCTGGAACAGCGAGATCTGGGTGGCGACGCCGGGGACCGCGATCACGTCACCCCGCATCATCGCGCGGTAGCCGTAACGCGCCACCTCATCCGGCGCGGACGCCACGGCGTCGAACATCTGCCGATTGGTCATGCCGGCCGCATCCACGAAACCGGTGGCGACGGGGCCCGGGCAGAGCACCGTCACGGTCACGCCCGTGCCGGTCAGCTCCGCCGCGATCGCCTCGCTGAACGACAGCACGAACGCCTTCGTGGCGAAGTAGGTGGCGAAGTTCGGGCCCGGCAGGAAGCCCGCCACCGAGCCGACGTTGAGGATGCGCCCGCTGCCCCGCTCCACCATCGCCGGCAGGAATCCGTGCGCGAGCGCCGCCAGCGCCGTCACGTTCAGGTTGATCATGTCCCGGTCCCGGGCCCAGTCCCGCTCGTGGAAGCGGCCCTGCCCGCCGAAGCCCGCGTTGTTGATCAGGAGGTCCGGCACGAGACCCTCGGCCAGCAGTTCGTCGGCCAGCCCCTCCGCCGCGCCGGGCACGGCCAGGTCGCGTCCCACGACACGCACGTTCACCTCGTGAGCGTCGATGAGCTCGGCAGCGAGTTCCGCCAGCCGGTCCTCGCTGCGCGCGACCAGCAACAGATCGCCGCCCTTCCCGGCATGGATACGCGCGAGCTGCTCGCCGATACCCCCCGATGCACCGGTGATCAATGCCAGGTTTTCCATGGCTGCTCCTTTCCCGGCTTCCGCCGTCTGCCGCGCGCAAAGCCGCGCCGATGTCCGCTAAAGTAAAGGCGTGGCAAGCTCCGGTAAAGCATCCGGTCGCGAGTAGCTCGCACACGCCCTGGCCCGGATACTCAACGGCGGCGCCGGCCGGTCCGATTCCATCCCGATCGCCCGGCAGCGGATGCTCGCGTTTTCCCCGGCCGCGGGTAAGGCCTTAGAATGCCGCATTGCCCGGCGCGGCTGGCGGAGGCGGAACAGGTGCTGAACGACACGGCGATGGTCCCTGCGATTGTTGTGGTGGTCCTGCTGCTGACGGCGGGGCTGGTCGTCTGGCTGCTGCGCCGCTCCGGCGAGAAGGCCAGCGGTCGGCTGGTGCGCGGCCGCCGCATCCCCGAGTTCACCGTGCAGACCGGGGACGGCGAGGCGGCGGGCCCGTCGGATCTGCGCGGACTGCCGGCCGTACTGATCTTCCTGCGCGGCAATTGGTGCCCGTTCTGCTCCGCCCAGGTCGAGGACCTGACCCGTCACTATCGGCAGATCAACGAACTCGGCGCCCGGTTGATCCTGGTCGTGCCGAAGCCGCAGCAAACGACACGGCGTGTGGCCGATCTGTTCGGCGTGGACTTCACCTTCTGGATGGATCCGGATCTTACCGCGGCGCGCGCGCTCGGCATCCTGCACCCAGGAGGGGTGCCGGCCGATTACCGCGACGACTACGGCTCGGACACGCTGCGGCCGGTCTCGGTGGTGATCGACAGCGAAGGCATCATTCGCTACGCCAACCGCTCGAAGGACGTCCGCGAGCGCCCGGACCCGGCCGAGTTCGTGAAGGTGCTCGAACGCCTGCGCTAGCCGGCAGGATACGCGCTGCCCATTTCCCGCCTGCGAAAAGAAAACGCCCCGCTGGGGGGCGTTTCCCGGAATGCGCCGGCGAGTACCGGCGGGCACGCAGCTCAGCGGGCGCCGAAGTTCCAGCGGCCGCGCACCTGCCAGGTCATCGGCGGCGTCCAGTAGTTGGTAAAGAGGTTCGAGGTGACGTACTCCTCGTCCGAGCAGTTGTTGCACTCGGCGGTCACGGACCACACGCCCCCGTCGTCCACCAGCGACACTCCCAGGTTGACGATGACCTCCGTGTCGTTCTCGCCCAGCTGGCGGGTCCCGACCACGTTCGGCCCGATGAAGCGGGACGACAGATTCGGCTGCAGCGAGGCACCGAACGCTTCGACGGGGAAGTTGAGGAAGGCGCCGAGCGTCAGCGTCCAGTCGGGCGAGCGCTTCGGATCGGCGACGTTGCAGTTGCCGTCGAGCGCCGCGAAGTCCGTGTTGGGCACGGTGCACGCAGCGATCTGATCGGAGATGTCGACGTATTCAGCGTCCTGCAGCCCCAGGGAGACGAACAGGTTCAGCCAGTCCGTCGGCACGGCGTTCACTTCCAGCTCGAACCCGGTCACCTCCAGCCCGCCGGCATTGGTGGTCAGGAAGTTCCCCGACGGCGTCGCCGAGGTGGTCTGCAGGTCCTCGAGATCCGTGTAGAAGAGCGTGCCGTTGGCGCGCACCAGGTTATCGAACATATCGGCGCGGAAACCGAGTTCGTAGGCCCAGAGCTTCTCCGGCCCGAACGGCTCCATGGTCGCCGCCAGCGCCTCACGGGCGTTCCAGCCGCCGGACTTGAAGCCCCGGGTGGCCGAGGCGTAGACCATCAGGTCGTCGGAGTAGTCGTACTTCAACGCGATGCGCGGCGTGACGATGGACTCCTCCTGCTCCACCGGAATGCCGGCGGCGATCAGGTTCGCGGTCTCCAGCGTAATGGCGCCCGGGATGACACCACGGGCGCCGAGGTTGTCCGTGATCTCGATCTCCTTGGTCTCGTCCGTATAACGGGCGCCGACGGTCAGCGTCCACTTGTCCGATAGCGCATAGTCGCCCTGGGCGTAGACGGCCCAGCTGTCGGTGAAGTTCTCCATCACCCGGTCCGCCAGCACGAACGAGCCGAGCAGCCAGTCCGCGAAGTCCGTCTCGTTGTCCTCGTTCAGGTAGAACACGCCGGAGACGAAGTCGAGCCTGTCGTCGAAATAACGGGCCGACCATTTGACCTCGGCCGTGAACTGCTCGTGCACGCCGTTGTTGTCGATCCAGAAGAAGTCGTCATTGTCTCCCGGCGCATTCGGGAAGTTCAGGAAGAAGTCCTGCTCCAGGTCGCGCCAGCCCACGATCAACGCGAGCTCTCCCGCGTCGGCGGCATAGGTGAGGTCCGAGATGATGCTGGTGGTCTCCGAGACACTGCCGTAGTCGGACTTCTGCTGATAGCTGAGCGGCACGAAACCGCCGGTGATCGAGAAATTCAGAAAATCGAAGGCCGTGGTCGGTGCACCCAGGGGCGCCACTGAGGTGGACACCCGGTCGTCGCCGACGAGGTCGCCGTGGATGTTGCCGGCCTCGTCGTCGATGTACTCCAGGGTGAGATCCCATGTGAGCATGTCGGTCGGCATGTAGCGGAAATCCGCCCGCAGGCCGATGCTGTCGCGGACGTTGTAGTCGCCGCCGACGGCCGGGTTGCGATTCTCCAGCCAGCCGTCGTTGGAGATGTGATATCCGGAGAACTTGGTCAGGAACGTCTCGCTGACGGGGATGTCCACGCTGCCGCGCACCCGGTACTCGCTGTAGCGGCCGAAGCCCGCCTCCACGAAGCCGCCCATCTCGGGCGACGGGTCCTTCAGCACCACGTTGATGGCGCCGCCCGTGGTGTTGCGGCCGAACAGCGTCCCCTGCGGCCCGCGCAGCACCTCGATGCGCTCGACGTCGAACAGCGTGAAGTTATTGGCGTTCTGTCGCGACACGTAGACGCCGTCGATGTAGGTGCCAACCGGCGGGTCGAAGGTGGCGATGGACTCGTCGTTCCCCTGAGCGCGGATGTAGTACATGTTCGCGCTGCCGATGCCCGTGTTGTTGCCGCCGAAGAGGTTGGGCACGACGTTGATCAGGTCGAGGGTGTCCTCGACCTGCAGTGCCTCCAGCGTCTCGTCATTGTATGCACTGACGGCCACCGGCACATCCTGGATGGACGCTTCGCGACGCTCGGCCGTGACGATGATCTCCTCCACCTGGGCGCTCGCACCGGTGGCAAACAACAATGGGACCAGCAAGGTGGGGAGGCTTGCGCCCAGGCCCAGCCTGCTTCGAAAAGATCTGCTCATGGATACTCCCCTGCTAAGAAAAAGATAGAACATTCAGTATTTTCGAGACGTTCCGGCTCTTCCCTGCAAATCCGTAACGCAGAAGACTCTCGTCACGCGGATCCTGCCTGATGCGTTCTGAGTTTTCAAAACAATACGTGATTGTCGCAGGTGCGCAACAAGTGTCGCCGTCAACAGGCCCGCTAGGCCTGACGGTGTAGCACAATATCGTCGGCCCGCCAGATTGTATACAATTTGCATCTAAGCAATTGATTTGCACAACGAATTGTCAACCGCGCCATGGTGGACGAAAGACGGACGGCAGCCGGATTTCGCAAGCCGGGGCGATACGGCCGACAGGAAACCGCGGCAGGGGATCGCCGCGCCCGACGGGCAATTCGAAGGCTATCCGCGCACCTGGCGGTCGCGCGTCACGGCATCGACCGCGGACGACAGCTCCCTCGGACGCGCACACAGCGCTGCCGCACCAGCCTCCCGCAGCTCTTCGACACTGCCGAAGCCCCAGAGCACCCCGACGGGTCGAATGCCGGTCCTGCACGCCCCGCGCATGTCGTCGTTGCGGTCGCCGATCATCACGCACTCGCTGGCAGTCAGCCGGTGAGTGGTCAACGCGTAGCCGATCAGCTCGGCCTTGTCGGAGCGGCTGCCGTCCAGGTGGGCACCGACCACGTCCGCGAAATAGCCTGCCAGCCCGAAGTGTTCGACGACGCGGCGGGCGAAGACCGTCGGTTTGGTCGTCACCACCAGCATGCGGCGGCCGTCGCTCGAGAATCCGTCGAGCGCAGCCACGATCCCCTCGTGTACCCGGTTCTCGTACAGGCCCTTGTCCGTGTAGCGCTCCCGGTACAGGGCCACGGCGGCGCGCACGCGTTCGTCGTCGTCCGTGTCGAGCAGTTCGCGGAAACTCAGGAACAGGGACGGACCGATGTAGCGCTCCAGGGCACCGAGCGGCGGCGGCTCCGTGCCCATGCGCTCCAGCGCATAGGCAATACAGCGGGTAATGCCCTCGCGGGGATCGGTGAGAGTGCCGTCGAGGTCGAAGAAGAGGTTCATGGCGACTGGTTCACGCAGTTGGTTCACGCCACGGGTTCAGACAACTTGAGGCGCCGGGCGGCTGCCCCTATCTTGTGACAAACCCCCGCAGAGTCAAACCGGGGACCGGCAACCTCCAGGAATACCCACAGGAATACCGTATGGCCCGGACGCTGGCCGAGAAAATCTGGTCGCAGCACGCGGTCGCCGACCTGGGCGACGGCACGACCCTGCTTTACATCGACCGCATCTTCCTGCACGAGCGCACGGGCAGCATCGCGCTCAAGGGGCTCGCGGCCGCCGGCCGCGCCGTACGTGACCCGGAGCAGGTGTTCTGCACCATGGACCATATCGTCGATACCTTCCCCGGCCGCTCCGATATCACGATCATGCCCGGCGGCACCGAGTTCATCACCGCCACCCGGGCCGCGGCCAGGGACGCCGGTATCCGCACGTTCGACATCGGCGATCCGAGCCAGGGCATCGTGCACGTGGTGTCGCCGGAACAGGGCATCGCTCTGCCCGGCGTGACGCTGGTCTGTCCCGACAGCCACACGGGCACCGTGGGCGGGCTCGGCGCGCTGGCCTGGGGCATCGGCTCCACCGAGGCAGAGCATGCGCTGGCCACGAAGACGCTGGCGGTGACCAGGCCGAAGCAGATGCGGGTCACTTATTCCGGGCAGCTGCCGTTCGGCGTGACCGCGAAGGATATGATTCTGGCGCTGATCGGCCGGCACACCGCGTCGGGCGGCGTCGGCTACGTGGTGGAGTTCGCCGGCGAGGCGGTGCGGGCACTGGACGTGGAGGCCCGCCTCACGCTGTGCAACATGGCGGTGGAGTTCGGCGCCTGGAGCGGTATTGTCGCGCCCGACGAGAAGACCTTCGACTACGTGCGCGGGCGCCCCTGCGCGCCGACGGGCGAGGACTGGGACAAGGCGCTCGCCCACTGGCGTTCGCTGGTCACCGACGAGGACGCGGCGTTCGACCGGGAGATCGAGCTCGACGCATCGGCCATCGTGCCCCAGGTCACCTGGGGCACCAGCCCGCAGCACGAAGTGCCGGTGGACGGCACGATACCCGAGCCGGCCGGCGAAGCCGACGCCAACCGGCGCAAGGCCATGGAGCGGGCGCTGGACTACATGGCGCTCGCGCCGGGCCGGCCGCTCGCGGGCATTCCCATCGATGCCGCGTTCATCGGCTCGTGCACGAACAGCCGGCTGAGCGATCTGCGCGCGGCCGCCGAGATTCTGCGGGGGCGGCACGTCGCAGACGGCATTAAGGCCATCTGCGTTCCCGGCTCCAGCCGGGTCAAGGCGGCGGCCGAAGCCGAAGGACTCGACCGGGTCTTCACCGCAGCGGGTTTCGAGTGGCGGGAGTCCGGCTGCTCCATGTGCTTTTTCGCCGGCGGCGAGCATTTCGGCCGCGAGGAACGCGTCATCACCAGCACCAACCGCAACTTCGAGAACCGCCAGGGGCCCGGCACGCGCTCCCACCTGGCCAGCCCCTCCACCGTGGCCGCCTCGGCGATCGCCGGCTGCATCGCCGACGTGCGGGAATTCGCGCCGGAGAAAGACTGAAATGGAACCGTTCGTGAGCCACAGCGGCATCGCCGCACCCCTGCTGCGCATCAACATCGACACCGACGCCATCATCCCGAGCCGGGAGATGAAGCGGGTGTCCAGGGAGGGGCTGGGCGAGGGACTGTTCGCGAACTGGCGCTACCGGGACGTGGCCACCCGGGAGGAAGACCCGGAATTCGTCCTGAACCAGGAGCCGTTCCGCCATGCCACCATACTGCTGGCCGGCGAGAACTTCGGCTGCGGCTCCTCCCGGGAGCACGCGGTATGGGCGTTGAAGGACTTCGGCTTCCGCGCGGTCATCGCGCCCGGCTTCGGCTCCATCTTCTACGGCAACTGCGTACGCAACGGCATCCTGCCGGTGCGCCTCGCCGAGCCGGACATCGAGGCGATCGCCCTGCACATCGACGCCGAGCCCTCACAGCAGGTGACCATCGACCTGCCGGCGCAGACGGTCACCGACGCGGCCGGTGCAGACTATCCCTTCGACATCGGCGCCGGAGACAAGGAGATGCTGCTGGAGGGCCTGGACCCGATCGCGAAGACCATGCAGCGGGACGAGCAGATACTGGCCTTCCGCGAGCGCGATCGCGCCGACAGACCCTGGATCTACCTGTAAGGCAGCCGACCGGGAGCGTCGGCCAGGCGAACCGACCAGACGGACGGGCTAGGGAAAGACGACGGTCTTCGCGCCGTTCAGCAGGATGCGGCGCTCGACGTGCCAGCGCACCGCCCGGGCCAGCACGCTGGCTTCCGTCTCCCGCCCGATCCCGGTCATCTCGCTCTCGGTGGTGGCGTGGGTCACGCGCCTGACGTCCTGCTCGATGATCGGCCCCTCGTCGAGGTCCTCCGTGACGTAGTGCGCCGTCGCGCCTATCAGCTTCACGCCCCGCTCGTGGGCCTGCCGATACGGCATCGCCCCCTTGAAGCTCGGCAGGAAGGAGTGGTGGATGTTGATGCAGCGGCCGGCCAGCTCCCGCACCATGTCGGCCGACAGGATCTGCATGTAGCGGGCCAGCACGACCAGGTCGATGCGATGGTCGCGGACGAGGCGCAGCACCTCTGCCTCCTGCTCGGACCGGTTGTCCTTCGATACCGGCAGGTGCACGAAGGGGATGCCGTGCCACTCGACCAGTCCCCGGGCATCGTCGTGGTTGGAGACCACCAGCGGGACGTCCGCCCGGAGCGCGCCGGTCTCGCGCCGGTGCAGGAGGTCGCGCAGGCAGTGGTCGAACCTGGACACCATGATCATCACGCGCGGCGGCACCGCGCAGCCGTGCAGCTCCCAGCGGATGCCGAGCCTCACCGCGAGCTCGCCGATGGCGGCGCCGAAGGCGGCGGCCGCCTCGTCCGAGGGCAACAGGGCGTGCATGCGCACGAAGAACTCGTCGGTGCTGTCGTCGGCGAAAGACTGGGCGTCGCGGACGTCGCCGCCCTGCTCCGCCAGAGCGCCGGTGACGGCGGCCAGGATGCCCGGCCGATCCGGGCAGTGCATCGTCAGGATGTACTCGCGGTCCGGCTGCCCCGCATCCGTCGCAGCGGTCACAGTCTCTCCACCGCACCGCTCAGGCGGGCCACGGTGCGCTCCACGTTCGCCAGCTTGTCCAGCCCGAACAGCCCGATGCGGAAGCTGCGGTAGTCGTCCGGCTCGCCGCACATCAGAGGCACCCCGGCGGCGATCTGCAGCCCTTGCGCCGCGAACCGGCTGCCGTTCTGTATGTCGGGGTCGTCGGTATAGGAGACCACCACGCCCGGCGCCTGGTAGCCCGGTGCGGCGACGCTGGGGAAGCCGGCCTCTTCCAGCACGGCCCGCACCCGCCTGCCGAGTGCCACCTGCGCGTCGCGGGCGCGCTCGTATCCGAACTCCCGCGTCTCGTGCAGGGTATCGCGGAACTGGCGCAGGCCGTCCGTCGGCATCGTGGCGTGGTAGGCATGTCCGCCGTTCTCGTAGGCCTGCATGATCTGCAGCCACTTCCGGAGGTCGCAGGCGAAACTGCCGCTCTCGCTCGCCTCCACGTACTCGCGCGCGCGGCCGCTCAGCATCACCAGTCCCGCGCAGGGCGTGGAGCTCCAGCCCTTCTGCGGCGCACTGATCAGCACGTCGACGCCCAGCGCCTGCATGTCCACCCAGAGGCAGCCGGAGGCGACGGAGTCCAGCACGAACAGCCCGTCCACCTCGTGCGCGGCATCGGCCACCGCGCGGACGTAGTCGTCCGGCAGCAGCAGGCCGGCCGAGGTCTCGACGTGGGGCGCGAAGACCACTGCCGGCCGCTCGGCACGGATGCGCTCGACGACCTCGTCGACGGGCGGGGGCACGAACGGTGCGCGGGCGCCCTCGCCGCTCTGCCTGGCGGTGAGTACCGTAGAGCCGGCCGCGAAACCGCCCATCTCCAGGATCTGCGTCCAGCGGTAGCTGAACCAGCCGTTGCGCACGATGAGGCAGTGCCGTCCCGTCGCGAGCTGGCGGGCGACCGCTTCCATGGCGAAGGTGCCCCCGCCCGGCACCACCACCACGGCGTCGGCGCCGTACACGTCCTTCAGACCAGCCGAGATATCGTTCATGACCCCCTGGAAGAGGGCGGACATGTGGTTGAGCGAACGATCGGTGAATACCACCGAGTACTCGAGCAGACCCTCTGGGTCTACCTTGGGATCGACCCGGGGATCGACCCGGGAATCGACCCGGGGATCGACCTGGGAACCACTGGAACGATCGACGTCGGATTGCGGGCCGGGCATGGCGCTTCCTCGTTGGCAGGAGTTGGCAAGGCAACAGCGGGTGCGGCAGCGGCGAGAGAATAGCAGCCGCGCCGGCCCCTTCACAGCCGGCCCGGCAACCAAATCCCGCGGCGAACGCGTTATGCTTGACGGACGGCACCGGATGCCGCCGGCAGAACACCACACAACAAGGCGAACCAGACTCCATGTTCGAACAAGTCAAACCCGTCCCGCCCGATCCCATCCTCGGCATCATCGCCGCCTACGCCGCCGACACGAACCCGAAGAAGGTCGACCTCGGCATCGGCG
>Ga0102934_1000865_pt1 | contig 20866 bp, 28 predicted proteins | sample SalPonR2_A_D1_MG_FD_78175 | JGI IMG/M metagenome (GOLD analysis project Ga0102934, IMG submission 78175) | Salt pond soil microbial communities from South San Francisco under conditions of wetland restoration - Salt Pond MetaG R2_A_D1_MG | ecosystem: Environmental > Aquatic > Marine > Intertidal... | reverse complement strand
TCCCTCCCTCCCTCCCTCTCTTCCTCCCCCCTTCCTCCCGGTACGGCCTGGGCACCATCTATTTCAGGCAGGAAAAATACGAACTGGCAGAATATCACTTCAGTCGGGCGCTGAGCATCAATACCGCCTCCAGCGTCCTCCACACCTACCTGGGCATGGTATTTCACGCTAACGGGAAGAGCCTACAGGTGCATTCCAGGGCCTTCTTTTACTCTTTTTTCACCCCTTTTCTCAGCCTTGATGTTTAAAAGTTGGTCCTGGAGTCCCATGAATAGATGGGCAACACCCTTCCTCCCTCCCTTCCCCCCCCCCTCTCTTTGTCCCTCAGGCCTTGAACATGCTAGCACGCGCCTCGGCGATTCAGCCTGACAACCCTCAAGCTCGCTTTCAGCGCGCCAACGTCCTCATGAAACTTGATCGGTACTCCCATCATCCTATTCTTCCCCCTTTCGTCCTCTCTCCTGCCCTCGCTCCTTTTTCCGTGCCTCTGTGGCCTTCCCTCGTTGCCTCTGTCTCGACCCGCAGGCGTAGGGCTCATCACGCCCCCCCTCTGCCGACCCCTCATGTTGTCCTACACTCTTTTCCTTGCCAGCCTCTCTTTCGTCCATCTCTCTTCAAGGCCCATTCTCGAAGCCCTCTCTTTCCACCAAACGAATCACACGCACACATTTTTATCCGCTTTTCGATTGTTCCACATGTACATTCCGATACGAACTGATATTTCTTCCACTCTGTCTCCTCTTTGGCGTCCTTTCCTTTTATTAGCTACCAAGAGGCACAGGAAGAATTGGAGAGAGTGAGGGACCACGCCCCCAGAGAGGCCAGCGTTCACTTCCTGCTGGGCAAGGTACTCTTTCTTTTTCTCCCGAGGCATTCCCATTAATCCTTGGGCCCCGTTGTGGCTGCGGCTGAGAGACGTAGACGTCGCTCCCGCCCTCCCTTTCTCCAACCGTCTCACACCCCCTCTTCCTCCCCGCCCTCCCTTCCTCCCTCCCTCCCTGTCTGCTTTCCTGCAGATCTGCAAACGTCTCGGCAAGCGTGAGAAGGCGCTGCGACACTTCCTCCTCGCCCTGGATTTCGACCCGAAAGACGGAAATCTGGTCAAAGCAGCCATAGACCAATTGGAGCTACCGGAGGAAGCGGAGGAGGAAGAGGAGGGGGAGGAGGAGGCGGAGGAGAATTTCTGAGGGACGCAGAAGGAAATTGGGACCAAGTAAAAAAGGGACGGGAGGTGGAATTTGAAGTATTTGAAAGCAGAGGTGGAGGCAGATGAGAGGGGCTACAGGACGCGAGAAACAAACAATTTAACAGCCAAATTGGACCAAATTGCATCTGGTGAAATAGGTTTGGCCTCATCGTTTAACCACAGGCGGAGCTACTTCTGGTGATGAGTATTTCTTTCATTGGCCTCCCTTCTTTCAGTCGTTTCTCCACCCATCGAGGAGCACCCTCGTCGATCCATGCTCCTGCATCTCCATTCGCACAATCGAAGACACACCCCTCTTGGCTCCAGTGTCTTGGGACAAATTCCTTTTGGTCCCCTCCTTCTCTCCACCCCTCTCCTCGTCCTCCATGTTTATCACACTCCAGCTATGCCTCCTTATACATACGTGTCGAGTTTCCCCACTGTTACATGAAGCCGTCCTACAAGGGGGCTACTTCGCTTTACCCCTTGAACGCCCGTCTCATCTCCTCGCTCATCACCTTGAGTCCTTTTCCCGCAACTTGCTTAGCCGCATCCAGGGAGGCCCCGACTGCCGGATAGGCAGCGTGGGAGGTGCCGAAGGAGGAAGGCAGGGAGGAGGGTGGGAAGGACGCGGTGGGTTCAGGAGCGGAAGGAGGGAGGGAGTGGTCGAGGCCACAGCTGAGAAGGACTTGCTGCTGCTCTTTCTTGGTCATGCCCTTGAGCGACATGATGGATAGGAGGTCTGAAAGAGAGGGGGGAGAGGAACGGTGTATTCCGAAGGAATCGTTAGCAGGTAGACCGACGTCATGCCATGTTTTTCCTGCTTTTGTTCCCTCCTCCTTCCTTCGCACTCTCCCTCCCTACCTTGCGCTCCGCCCTCAGGGTTCATGATCTGATACCTCTCTCCCAAGACCTCCACAGGTGTGCCAATCAGCTTCAACATCGTCTGAGGAGGGTAGATGAAAACAGAGAAAGGACGTTGAAAGACCAGGACATTTCGCCGAAATGCTGTCTCTTGTGTCTCATTGCATCCGAAGCGTCCTTAGAGCCCCTCCTTTTCCTTTCCTCAATCCTCCTTGCTCCCTCTCCCCTCCACCTTTCCTACAATCGCACCCTCTAAGCCTCTTTTTTACCTCGATCTTGGCGAATTGCTTTGCCACATACTTGACGTAAGCCGGTGGGGCGCTTGTACTCACGCCAGGAGCGGCATCATCCATGGTAGGAGGTAGACCGATGATAGGGAGCTAGGGAGAAGGAACGAAGGGGAAGAAGGACGGAAATGCGGAAAATTGTCAACAACCTACAACGCCTCCGGGTTGGGAAAATCGAGGACACAGGAAGAGGAAAGGGAGAAAGGACTCGCCTGAAGAAGGAGCGTCTTGAGGTTGTAGACGTCGAGGAGAAGCTGCTGGGTGCCCATTTCGTTGATCCTCTTCAAACGAAAAAGCACGTCCATGTAATTGGGAAGGAAGGACTGAAGAAAAAAATGAAGGGAGAGAGGAAAAGAAAAGGGAGATGGGAGTGCCAGTTTTAGGAGTCAGCCTGGGAAAGGGTAAAACTCACGGCAGCATGCTCCATCCTAGCGCGTACACACGCTTTGAATGATGAAGATAAACAATGTTACCTGAGCAAATTTGTCACAGAAATTCCGGAAATAGATTTGGGAAAGCAAATCCCTTACGGAGGGCACATAAGCGCGGACAGCGTCGTTGATGGCCTGGGGGGAGGAAGAGAAGGAAAAAGGAAGGAAGGGGAAAGGAGCATGCAGAAAGGAAGGGGTGGGGGGGCAGGAAGGAAGGGGGGAGAGATTGGAGAAGGGACGAAGTGAATAGACATGCTACGAATCTGATAGCTCCAGTAATTGCAACCACTGCTCTTCTGTCACCACATCCATCCATGTGCGTGGTACGCCAGTCTGCCGGTTCCCCTGGTTTTCATTCGTCATTTTCCTCCCTTTCTCTCTCTTTCGGTCCCTCCCTCCCTCCTTACTCGAACGTATGCGCTTTCTTCTCCCACCCCCTCGCACGCAGCCCAATTCAGGGTGAGCATCGCTTTCACTGCCGACTCGTACTTTCCCTCCAGACCGGAGATGAGCACGCGTATTGCAAGCGTGATGGTGTCGTGGAAAGCGTCTACCTCTATGAGAAAGGCAATGGAGGGGGGAGTGAGAAGCTTCCTGTTGCTAGCTAACCTCTTTTTATGGTCCCTACGCTTACTTTCTCCCTCAGGCCTGTTACTCTTCCCCATCTTTCCTCCCTGACCTCCTCCCAAAATATTTATCATATTTCGCTCCCCTTTCACGCTCCTCTTTGCCTCTTTGAACTTTCTTTGTCCACTCCCAAGAAGGAACCAAACTCCGTGTTGGTGTCTCTGATATCAGCATTCTTTCCCATTTCTCCATTCCTCCCCCCTCCCCTTCCCTCAATTCATCCTCACCGGTTGAGAAGGAAACGGACTCAGCATAAGATGGGTCGATCTTGGACCGGACCATTTCTTCCAGCTGGGAAAAAATAAGGGGAGAGAAAGGAGGGGAGGAAGGGGGGTTGAGAAAAGAAGGATTCAAAGAGATATTGGGAGGAAGACCGAGTGATACTCTTTAGGAATACGGCACGTATCATCCTCTCTCCCCCGACATCTGCCACCCTCCGTCGCTCCCTCTCACCTGTGGTAAGGTATCTGTGCAGTATTCCGCCGTGTTTAACAGGTAACATACGTCAACCTCCCCGCCCTCGGCGAGCCTATAGGAGCTGGCGGCGGATGAGGAAGAGGAGGACGAGGACGAAGAAGGATTGGCCGGTGGGAGCTTCCCCCGGAGGGCTCTGGCATAGGATAACAAGCAGGCCTGAAGGAGAAAAGCAGGAAAAGAAAGATGAGAAAGGAAGCAAAGGACGGCGAAAATCTGAACGCCCAAAACGGCCAATTCCACGCATCTTTCCAAGACCACGACCTGCCCCCCAAAATGGGCCGCCCAGCTCCCAATCCATTCGAGTCTTTGCCCTCCCCCCCGGTGGTCTGACCTTGAATTCCTTGGCCAGAATGAAGAAGGTGGCGGAGGTGGTGAGGGCCGTACACCGCTTGATCGCCGTTTTGATGTAGACAAAGAGCGTGATCGAGCTGCTAAAGACGGGGAGCTTCGTCCCCGCGTTCAAGGAGCTAGCGCAAAACGGTGGAAAGGGGAAAAGGGTCAGGAAAAATGAATCGTGGGGGGCAAGGCCAGCACTCTCCATCCTTCTCTACTTATCCGTCCCCCCCCCTCCTTCCCTCCTACCGGTCGACTTGGTCCTCTGCCAGCGCCTTCTCTAACATCTCCTCCATGTTCCTCTTCTCCAAATCGATGTAAGGGCCCATGAAGGGATCAAAAACGCCTGAGGGAGGTAGAGGGACAAGGGTTTATTTAACGGCAACCCAGAAGATAGCGAAAAGGAATGGAATCGAGTTCACAAAGAGAAATTGAAAAGAGCAACAGCAGTATTACTGAAATAAAGGAGACGAGAAATAGAAAGAAGAAAGTGGGAGAAAAAGAAGAGCATGCAAATACCTGAGACAACGCCAAGGATGGGAAGCACGGCTGCTGCATCCAAGATAGCCTGTTGTACATCATGTAGCGGAAAGGGAAACGAGAAAAAGGGACGAATAAATTTCAAAAAGAAGCGGAGAAGCTGGCAGAAAATATGGAAGATAAATTCAGGGAGATAGATGCAAATAGAGAAGACCGAGAAAGGTCACCTTTTTTTGCTCGGCGGCTTTGCCGTCTTTCGCAAGGGCGGCGTATTGGGAAGTCTCCTCCTCTTGAAGGGCGGGAGGGAGGGGGTGGGGCAGGGAAGAGTGACCGTCCTGTAAGAGAGGAAACGGAGGATAGAAGGTTTGTGGGACACGGGAGAAAGAGAAAGGAGGGGACATGATGATTGTGAGGTGGGTGGGACGTAGCCTAGGATGTACATCTAGGAGGAGGGGGGACAAATAGGGAGGGAAGGAAGGAAATGAGGCAGAAAGGGTTTCAGAGGGGGAAGCAAGGAGAGAGGAAAAAGACCTGGGTTGGTTGAAAGCGGGGCTGCATTTCCTTTTCGAAGAGAAGAGCTTTTTGAAGGGCCTTGAGGAGCACAGTCACGTCCTCACTTTCTGGGCCGCCGGCTGGGGAGAAGGAAATGGTGGAGGCCATGAAGGGAGCGAGGGAAGGGGAGAAGGTCGGATACCTCAGGGGTAAATTCGATAAATAGGAGAAGACAAGTGGATGGAGCAAGGAGGAAGAAGGGGGGGCCATGGAAAATCTTTTCAAAGGCATGAAGGTCGATAATTTGTAAAGGCACACGAAGCAGTCGACGCAGTGGAGTGAGGAGACAAGAGTACCTTCAAGCGTGTCGAGGATGTGCTGTCGAGTCGTTTGCAGGAACGTCATCAGGAGGCACAGTTCCACCTTCCAGTGGGCCGGGAAGACGCCATGAAATCTGTTCCAGGGGCCATAAAGTTGGCACGGCACGGTGTCGATTCAATTACTAGAGCGCTCCTTCCTCCTCCACCCCCCCTGTCCCCTTCCCTTCCTTCCTCCCTCCCTTCCTTCCTCCTCCCCTTACCGTTCCTCCACGTTTTTCAAAGCTCGACGGCACCAAGCGAACCTTCGCTCGATCTTCTCCAGAGAAGACGCTTCCCCCCCTTTAGGAAAGGCCTTCAGGTAAGGAGCGAGCTGCCGGTTGCAGAAGTCGTCGATGTGCACCTGCAACCGGGGCAAAAGTAAGTAGAAAAGGGACGGAGGGAGGGGAAGCGAGGTGGGGGCCATGTACCAAAAGCCGACATGTGTGAGCATCGCCTGGCATGGGCAGGCTCGCCCAAAGCGTCCAAATGCGGATCAATGCGGATCAATCACGCCGCGTTTCCTCCCTAGCTTGCGCACCTTTCGAGCGGCAGGACCCAGCGCGTCCACCACCTGGCACGCCTCCGTCAAAGAGGAAAAGAAGCCCGGGCTCACGTCCTCCCTCTCTAACTGGGAGGGGTTGGCTACCGTGTAGGACAAGGCGGCGACCTCCGAAAAGGCCTGAGGGGGGCGATAATGGGAAGGAGGAGGGAGGGCGCCTTAATTATCTTCAGACATCTTCAATATGCGTAGTCACCCAAAACTTGAGTCTTAGGCTCCATATTGAACGACACTTTGCTCCCCTCCACGTACCCTAGCAAAAAAAAGAAGGGGAGGGGGGGGGACAATGAATGAGGACCTACCTGGGTGATTTGATCATTCAGCTGCGTGTTGATGCGCTCGATCGTTTGCTTTATCTCCGCGATCTTCGGCATCGACGCGTAAGCGTCAAAATGGGTGGAAAGCTGGGAGAAAATTGAATCGAGAGAATAGTAGGATAACGAAGAAAAATTGACACTTTACTTCTACGGCCCAAAAGATGTAACGGAAAAGGGACAGCGAAGCCAGGAGAGGCGGGGAGGAAGGGCGGGAGGGAGGCACAGGGCCCGAGACGCACCTGCCGCACCGCGTCCACGAGCTGGGCGGCTTCCTTGTAGTGATGATGCTCGGTCATGAAGGTGAGTTGGTCCAGCGCGGCCATCAGCATATGCAATCGTTTGAGCGCCGTGATGGTGGCTTGCAAATGGCACTTGGCCAGGTCAAGTTGCTTGATGTCGCTGGGAGGAGGGGGAGGGGCAGGGAGGAAGGAAGGGATGTGTGTCCGGCGATGAGTGCAAATCGACTTTTCTCACACGCCATGCAAAGTTATGAGCAGTGTCATGAAGTGAAGGGTAAGAAAAGAGAGAGGAAATCGCATGGAAAGGGCGTTTTTGAGGACGCACCGGCATATCTCTTGGACCATCACCTCGCTTTGCTCGGCTTTGGCAGTGATATCCCGGATTTTGTTGAAGAGGTCAGAAATGGCCGACTGGAAAAGACGAAGACCAAAGAAGGGGGTGGGGTACCGAAATGAGAGGATGAAAAGGAGGGTCAGGAGGAAGGGAGGAGGATAGTGCCCCCCTCAGGACATCAACGAGGAGAGCAAGTGTCACCCAGATGCCCGTGTTCGATCGCGTGTGGAGTGGGAGCCATGCGATTTTTGAGCCATTGGTTGGTAGTGTGAGCAGCCTGTCTAGATCAAAGCTGACGAGCGAAACTTAAATATACTGTCATGTACACCGATAGAAGGGAGCGGGACGGGGAGGGGGAGAGAGGGGTAGAGAGGGGGTTACCTGGGCTTCTCCAATGTTCTTGCTGGCCTCCTCCCCCGCCTTTGCTTGGGCCTCGATCGCATGGGAGATATCCGTATCAAGTGCACCTTGCGCAAGGAGGGCCGGGGCCGATGAGGGGGAGGTATGCGAGCCAGAAGACGACGAAGACTCAAGGATGTATCGAGGCAAGCAGAGAGGGAGAAAGGGATAGAGAAAGATCGCTCACCTATCTCCTCCGTGATCTGCCCGATGAAAGGGTCCAGGGCTTCAAGGGCAATTTGCTCCGATGGAAATTTGGTATTGATATAGTCCACTGGGTCAAAATCCTGCGGATGCGAGATCAGTAAAGGGGAAAAGAGGAAGACGAGGTTAATGCCGAGCAAGACGTGGACCCCAGCTTTGTGATTTTCCAATCTAGCTCCACGTTCCTGTGTGGAAAAGGTCTCTATTCTTTTGACAATCTACCTAACGTAATCGTCGCACATTCTCCGTGCTTCCACTCCTCTTCCACTATCTTCATTCCTCATCATCCAAACATACCACGCTTTCCAACCCGCAATCACTACCCCTCAAATCGAACTGCCCCACACTTACCGCTCGATCGAGAGGATCGCTTGTGGGGAGGGCCTCCTGGACCGCATGAATCACGTCCGGGGGGAGGGACTGAGTGGGCAAGCCCTCATAGGCAGCGGGTTTCTTTTCGCCCAGTGTGGAGGTGCCGTCCATCTGAAGGACAAGTATAAGGAATGATGGGATGTCGGAAAGAAGCGTACGATGGAACTGTTATTTCTAACGGCGTCGACGAGGTATATGAGAGGTTGGGAAATAGTCCATTTTGGGAGAAGCCATCTTCGATCGCGATCCTCCTTCGACGCCGATATAAACGTCCACGCGCACATTCTTTCCTCACGACATTCAAGAATCAAATACGTCGTGAGGTCTTGAAAGAGAAGTTTTTGTTCCGCTAGCTACCTCTTAGATTTGTGGACTGGGGTCAAGGGACGCATAGGGGAGAGCTGGCTAACAGAGCAAAACGGAGCTTTACCTGTCCAATAGCCACACCAAATCTCTACAAGACCACCGCAAAAAGAACGCGTCACCCCTGTATCTCCTAAGCTACGACCTAGAGCCGATAAAGACAGGGAGGGCGTACTGAATTACGGGATGTGTGCAGCACCCGGGCAGTGGGCCGGTCGCGGCCTTCTTGGCGAGGACCGTTACCTGTTGTTCTTCAAGCATGAGGCCTTGGGAAAATGACGCGCGGAAGCACCCACTGCCCTCCCACAGAGGACACGCACCACGGCACCCATTGTACAGCGGGGAAAAGCATAAAAAGAGGCGAAGGAGCCCGTACGGGCAGCAGAAACACGACAGAAGCGGGGTGTTGGGGCCCTTCGAATGGTAGCTCTCGCAGTCGACAGTGGCACAATCAACTCCTGAAGCAGCGACTTTGTCCCCCTTCACAGAGTTATCTCTGCCCTCTTTAGGGCTTGAACGCATAGACCCTTTCGAATTGAGTGGCGAGGCTAGCTCTGAGACCCGATCTCGTCTGCCTACAAGGTCAGTCGTACTTCTGTCCCCACCTCGACGGGACCGGGAAAGCGCATCGCGGGGTGGAAGAGGTGGAGGAGAACCGGGGGGAGGGGGAGGCATTGAGGGAGACGAGGGCGGGGGAATGCGAACGTGGCTGCGAGGAAGGATGGGCAGAGATGGGGACAAGCAGGCAATGGAGAAGCGTCAGAATTTGGCTGCTTTTTGGGCCTTGGGTCTTCTAAACAATGTCGTGTACGTCATCATGCTCGCTGGGGCCAAAGGTATGTACCAAAGAGCTGATCGATGCGGGTAGCATGCCTTTCCTGTATAGTCGTTGATCCCATCTTGGCGTCACGTCATCCTCTTCAGAGATCAATGCGGGCGGCGTGGGCTTGGTTTTCCTGGCGGACGTGGCACCCACTTTCCTGGTCAAGCTCTCGGCGCCCTACTGGTACGTGGCAATACAGAGCACGACTAGGACCAGTGCGGTAAGATGAAGGGTTTCAAAGATAAATGTAGGAGTGGTTGACACGGCGTCTATTAAGAGGACTTTTAGGGCCTTCCCCCCCCATATACCTGAAGCCCTTTGCGGAGAAAGGGAGTGCCGTGGGTGTCAGAGGAGTTTCCTTTCATCTGCGTGGCCAGCTTTAAGATCTTGAGGACAGGCAGAAGTGGCGAAGGGTGACTGGATGGAGCATTCGGGCAGGTGGTGGGCGGGGAGGCCTTGCCTGCTAGTCCCGGGGAGAGGAAGGAGTGGCTCGGTCCCGCACGCGGCAATTCTCTCGGCAATATTCGAGTCTACATGTATCCGATTCCAGTGCCTCATAATGACCATCATCCTTCTTGAAGTGGCCCGCTCTCACCACCCTCCTCCCCCTACTCTCCTCCTCCCTTCCTCCCTCCCCAACCCCCCGGCCCTCCTCAGGTTTCACAACGTTTCCTACTCTCTTCGCGCATCTTTGTGCGGGTTCTTGATGGCAGCGTCTCTTTTGACGGTAGCACTGGGTAGGACACTGGCTGTACAGCTCACAGGTGGGGCGGGGGAGCAAATGAAAGGAAGGAGGGGGAAAGGAGAAAGGGAAAAAGAGGAAAGACGGGAGGAGCATGTATGTGCTGGCAGAAATGCAGCTTCTTAATTGTACTAGCTTTCTCTTTTCCCCCCTTTCTTCCTCGCTCCGACATTCTCTTCGTATGCGCAACTTCCCTTTCTTTTCTTCTGGCACCGACCTTTGAGAGCTAACAGCCATCGCGTCGTGAGCTCTCTCTCTCTTATTTTTGAAACTATGTACCGTAGCCGCTTTTAGCTTCGTCCTCTCCTTCTTCTCCGTATGTTGACAAGCCACTGCTTCTTTTCACCCTAGCCTCCTCCTCTCTCCCTCCCTTCCTCCCCCAATCGCACGTGTCTGCATTCGTCGCGAGAGCTAGCGCCTGCCCATCTAGACACTGTTATTGGTATCTCTTTTTTTACTCCCCTATTTACTTCGCCTCCCTTACCATAGGCGTTGGCTTCTGCTCTCTCCAAGCAGGGATCGGTGAGGCCTCCATGCTGGGACTGACCGCTCAATACCATGGCCCTTCCACCATCACCGCCTGGTCCTCGGGAACCGGTTTCGCGGGCATTCTAGGTAGGAATGGAGGGAAGCTTGGAGGCAATTCCATATTCTTTCTTACATGCACCCTTTGGATTCTTCTTCTTCAGGGTCGCTTACATTAGTTTCTCTCTTTCGAACGCCCCCAACTCCCTACCATGTCCTCCCCGCCCCCTTCCTTTCTTCCCCCCCTCGCTTTTTCCCCCCTTCCACATTTTCCCAAGGGTACGCGTGGGTGGTGTTTTTCCACCTCCTCCTCCACATGTCCTTTCCCGCGACCCTCATAGCCGCCCTGCTACTCCCGATCGCTTGGATGTTCACCTTCTTTTACGCTCTGGGAGACCCCACGTCTGAGGCTTACCAGGTCGGGGCGCCTTTCCCTCCTTTTTCTGCCTCCTGACTCCCTTTTCTCATTCCTTGCTTTCCTCTTTCATTTTCTTTCCCCATTGTTTCTCCTTCGTCTTCTCTTGCTCTGCATCATTTCAAGCATACCCCTGCCAAATGTCCTCCTCCCTTCTAATCTCCCTCTTTCGTAACCATGTCTCGTCGTCACAGGAGGTGCTGGCAGACATAAACGACGAGTTGAGCTCTGCAGTGGACGAGCGGGACGAGGAGGAGTATGGGGTGGATGAAGGGGAGGATGGAGAAGGAGCAGGTTTGCCGGACTTTGGCGAGGTGAGGCGGCGGACGGGGCAAGGGGAGTAGGAGGGGGGAAAGAAAAGGAGGATCGCTTGTAGGACCAGCACGAGAAGCTGTCCCCAGCTTTCTCAGCACTTATTTTCATCACCTATGTGTTCTGCTGCCTAGTTGGACATGCGAGGCCCTTTTCCCGGATACTACTCTCTTCCTCTTAACCTGATGCACCTCCATCAATCTTCTAGCGCCTTCCTTTGCGCGCTTTTGTCAATCTTACATCCACCCTCCCCTTCTACCCCCATGCCTCTCTCCCTTGATTTCTGTCTCCGGGTCTCTCCTTTCCCTCTTAGGGTACTGCCGCCTCCGCACTTCTCTCTCCAAATGCAATCTCTCCCTTGTATTCGTATCCCTCTACATCGTTGCGCAATGAGGCGGAGGGAGAGGAGGAGGAAGGAAGGGGCGGGGAACGAGAGGGGGAGGGCCGAGGCAGGGAGAGAAAGGGAGGGCGGGTACAAAAACGGGCGAGAACGAGAAAAGGGAAACGGAGTCACCCTCACACCCACGTATTCACTATTCGTGAGCGCTGGTCGCTGTTTTTAAGCCTGTGGCCCTACACTGTGCCCCTGGTGAGGAAGCTGGAGGGGAGGAAAGATCCTACAAGACGCCTGCTTTGTCGGCGGCCACATTTATATCCCCTTCTGGAGGCTAACATATTTTCACTCTCTCCTTCTCATCCTTAAAGGTAACCGTATATTGGGCGGAGTATGCGATGCAGTCAGGGGCTTGGTCGGCCATTGGCTTTCCCGTCGAGGAAGAGAAGGCTCGCAAGCTCTTTTACGCGTGGGCCAACATGTCTTATCAGGTACTAAGTCTGAATGTGCTGATCTTCTTGACCTTCATCGTAACGCTATTCTTTTTCTCTGCTTCACCTCCTTTCATGGCCTGGTAACTCTTAAACAGATTGGCGTCTTCCTCTCGCGCTCGTCGGGCCTGCTTCTCCCCCCCTCTTTGCCTTTGCTCTGGACCCTTCCCGCCCTTCAGTGCCTCCTTCTCCTCTTCTTCTGTCTGAATGCCATTTGGCACTTTTGGTGCGTTTGCCTACCAGCAATGACAAGCAATCGAGGCGGACACATTCAAAAATAGGCATGCATTCACTCATGGCAACGTGACGTGCAATTTAAGGCCGCAGTGTATCAAACCCATGACGAAGTCTGACAGGCTCCTTTTGTATTGTATAGGTATGATTGGGGCCTTTTGAGCCTGTGCTTTGTTGCGGGTCTTTTTGGCGGAGCCGTTTACGTGGCGGGTTTCAGCCTCATTTCCCGGCACACACGGGACGACCACAGGTAGCAGGGTCCGGGGGTAGGGAGAGTCAGTGATAAACGGGCGGAAAGCAGGCAGAAGCTATATCTTGTACAAAAAATGGAGATATTCTGATAATACCGTGTGCTTTACCTTTCTCCAACACATGAACAGGGAATTGGCGTTGGTCTCCGCCTCCATAGCCGATACTGTAGGAATCATGCTGAGTAATGTGGCTGGCCTACTTTTGCAGGTAATATCGATAGATGAGAAGGGACGTGAATAGGATGAGGAGAGTGAAAATCAAGGAGAGGAGCAGCAAAGTATATCGTCCTTTTCACCAATTTGCCAAGGGCCAGCTCTATAGGAAATGGATCTTGCTGTGGGGCTACAAACTTCAATGTTTTCACTCCTCTTGCGAACGCACATGCATTAAAATATCACCTGCACGTATAGCTCTTTGCATACAATATCTGCAAATGGAAGGGATAGCTGTCACTTCTCTTGAAATTTATTGTCTCAAATGACATAATCCACAGGGGTGTTTGTACCGCGCCAACAGGATACCTGGCGCGACCTTCACTTGTGGAGCTTAGCAAAAAAGCAGCCACTAAAAGTTTTACATGGCTTGAATGAAAAGTGTGAATGTAATTTGTATAATCAATTTAATTTGGTAGAAATTGTTTTTGAAAAAGATAAGAAAAAGCACGCGCCACACTATATGAGAGCCAGTGGATTGGCCCAAGGGCTAGTTGGGTTCCAAATCCTTTTTTGAATATATACTTCATGCTTCACGTTTTTCCTGGTGAAGTTGAGAGTAGGATGTATAATGTCTTCCTTTTTGCTTTCTTTTCGGCTTCCGAGCTCATATTTTCCTGTCCGGCTCTCATCCTTAGAAGGCAACATCTTGCGCAGATATAGCCTGCATGGTATGCGATGGTTTCGCGTACATCATATGTATCCTTGTTTCTTTTTCTAATCCATGACTCGGACTTTGCCTGGTGCCATTTTGTTGCTTCTCCAATCATTGACTGCCACAGAACCGGATTTTTGACATGAATCTCCTCACGCTTGTCTTCACGGCTTTCCTTTGTCGCACTACACTTCCTAATTCATGCGTTATTCAAGGCTGGATGCTGACGTCCATACGATCTCTTAATTCACAAATAGGCAAGCCCCCATAACATGGAATAGAATAGCCACCAAAGCCTTGTGACCATGCTGAAGCTTGAGGTTTCACGTTGAAAGCTCGCGATCCTCCTCATGCGGTCTCCTTCCTCTTTCTAATTGTCCTGATGCGTGCTTCTATCGTAGCATTACACTTTATCTCTCCCATACTTCTACCTAGCCACAGGACAGTCACTTCCAACACAATCCCTTTCAACCCCATCTCTCCCATCGTCCCACCCCGCTCTTTTACGTGGCTCCCGCGGCCTTCCCGGTACTTTCATGAGCTACCATTTTCAGCAAAGCGGAGGACTCGGGATTCATCGATACCATATCCTGTATCAGGTACCTAGCATAGCGACAAATAGATTGATTAAGCACAGTGGATGGAAAAAAAATGGCACAAGATAATTTTTTGAAGTGGAAAAGTGACCTGAGCACATTTAGGGGAGGAAGATCTTGAAAGCGAGGCACCTACCGTTGTAGATTGAGTTTCGTGGTGCGCATGGTCTCCAAGTCCCCCCAGTCGATGATCAAGTCTGATTCCTGTGTGTACGTGCATGTCAAGAACAGTCTATCAGCCACATAAGGGTTGCATATTTGACCTTCCAAGCTGACGTCTTTAGTCGACGCTCTTTCATGACGTGCGCCAACCCACTCTAACATTTCACAAATATACATTTTTGCATCGAATACTTGAAGCGATTTTTATCTCCCTTACCTGCTCAAAGTCTGCGTCACGAATGTCATCAAAGTACGGATGAGAAAGGGCCTCGGCGGCGGTGGGTCTTTTGGCCGGGTCCCATTGTAGGATCTTCTCCAGAAGGTCTAAAGCTGGGCCGGAGGCCTCCGGATACAAACTTAAGGGTTGTGAAAGTGTAAGAAAGAATATAAAGGGGAAAAGAGTATATGCGTGAAAGAAGAGAACACCCTTAGATTGCTCACCCGGAATTCGCAGATTAGAAAAGACTAGTTTAAGCGTGGAGCAGATTGCATCCAAACCAGCATAATCCAAGTTTATCGTGAACATTTTCCTGCACTAAATTCCTATCGCTATCGTCATTTCAAGCCAAGAAACTGTATCCTCATTCTATCCTAAACATTCTACGATTCCCCCAACCCAAATTTTGTAAATATCTTTACCAACCTTTTGAAGTCCCGACGGGGGTACTGAGGGAGGGACCGCATGAAGGTGCGCGCTTTTTCTCGCGTTACCCATTTCAAATTCTCCTCAGAAGGACTCCCCAGTGTTCGGGTCTGCAAACGGATCAAATGATCGTAATTGTGCGCTGGAAACATGGGCTTGCGTGCCAAGAGCTCTCCAAAAATGGTCCCCACCGCCTGTTCGGATAGGCACACAGAATGCAAAGAATTGTGAAAATTCAAATCTTCAGAAAAGGATCACCAGAAACACCAAAAAAAGAGAATCACCATAGACGCTGATAAATGGATATAGGAAGAGAGCAGACATAGAAGGTCACTTTCTGCATGATCCTAGTTCCCAAAACACGTGAGCAAATACGACCTGCGAAAGACCTTTTCGTATTTCCTGTTAGAGATGTTTTACTTACCCATATGTCCACAGGCTTTGAGTAATTGCGAGGATTGAGCAAAATTTCGGGTGCTCGGTACCAGCGTGTGACTACGTACTCACTAAGGAGGTCTTTGGGTTTCTCGGGGGCCGCAGCGTCGGCGGCAGTCAGGTCGCACTCCTTGTCCTGCGAACAACAATTGAAGCAAAAAAGAGCAGACAAGAGAAAGAATTGTTGAGAGGCAAGGAGGAAGAAAGAACGTGTCAACATATCAAAGTATTAATGCATCCAAAACGTCCTCTACCCTTCGCAAGAAATTTTGACAAAGCCTCTTCTTTCAAAATCATCATACCCTGATACATACCTGCGCCGGGCCGTTTGATTGGATCCCGCGTGCCAAGCCAAAGTCGCAGATTTTCAAGTCACAATTGGCGTTGATGAGAAGGTTGGAGGGCTGAGATGGAAAGAAAGAGCGGAGAAAGGAGAAAAAAATGAGAGTACCATCAGCTACAAAATATGCTACAACCTGGCGGACTAGAAGAAAACCCGAAAGGAGTAGCCCAGGAACAATAAAGGTCGCGCCTTTTGAGTGCTCCGGGAGAGGAAAAAGCAGGGGAAAACACGAACCTTGAGGTCTCGATGGATGATGTTCAACGCATGCATATACTTGATGCCACAAAGCACCTGGAGTTGAAAGAAGACAAGAGCCAAGGGCGGATAGTCAGAAGGATACATTTCAAAGCAACACTGAGGAGGTCTAATATAACAATAATAATAATAATAGGCCTAATATATCGCTGCTCGATTTCTAGGGTACACAAAAAGGAAAAAAAATCGCATAAGAGTATCGTCCAACCGTAGGGGAGAAGGACGGCAGAACAGGGACAGGAGGGAGAGACAAGCATTTCCTAAAACACAAGAGTCACTGCCGCTTTATGACCTTGCTCTAGCCGCCAGCCCCCTCGCTCACCTGGTAAATGAAAAATTGGACGTGGTCGGGAGTGATTTTTTCCCGCGACAGGTACATGAGGTTGTGCATGTCGATGTCCATTAGCTCCGAGACGATGTAGACCTCGTCAAAAGTCGCGCTCAGAGGGGGAATAACCTGAGTGAGAAAAGAGGAAAGAGTAATGGCATGGAGATTGGATGAGACGGTTACCTGTCGTGCCATATGCAGGAGAAATGACGGTGGTCTCTGTCTGCAGTGCTTCTCGTATGCAGGCGTACACTTGGCCAGAAGAAGAGAGTCGACCATGGCATCTGTCGACCTATTAAGGACCAGGGCCATTCTTATAGGCTCCTGCCTAGGAGCCATCGCTTTCATAGCTGCATGGTTGCAATTTGTCGTCTTTTTTGCGTGTCTTTGTCCCTCCCTTTCTCCATCCATCTTACCGTTGTAATCCGGGTTATATTGGGATGATCCATCTGCCTTAACAGACGGACTTCCCGCGCTATCTTCTTGGCGTCGGAGAGCGACTGGAAAATGTTGAAGCATTTTTTAATCGCCACCTGAGGAGTGTTGAGAACATAGGAACGAGGGCGGGATGTCGGGGGAGCCGAGGCCAATGAGAAGAGAATTTTGAGGACAAGAAGACTCACGCACAGTTGTAACACTCCGCCTCTTTCTTCGTCCCCCTTGCCGCCCCCGGTCCTTTTCTCTCCGCTTGCGACTCACCGCTTTGCCCGTGACTGTGTCCTTAGCTGCCACCACCACGCCATAAGCACCATTCCCCAGCCGACGCGTCACCTCGTACCGAGGGTCGATCACAAATTCCGTGCCCTGAGGAAAGGCAGAGTGGAAGGCGGAGGGGATAAATGGGGGAAAAGCACAATGTATGAGATGTTGCAAGATCTGAGCACAGGGAAAGCAGAGCTGTTGGGCTATACAGTGTCTCCCTAGATTCTCGAAATTCCAAGCGGAGATTGAGCCTCGTCTTCTCCTCGATAAGTCCGCCACGTTCCCAGTGGAGCAAGCGCAGTTTTCTACCAGTCTTCTCCGTGTCAGAACGAAAAACCCAATAGGCGCACACGCCAGCCTCTTTCCTCCCTCAAACCCTCTCTCCCTGCCCTCCCACCTCGATGACCACGACTTTCCGGGCCGGATTATGGGCAAGCTCTCGTGTGCCCTCCCCATGCCCCCCAGGAGGGTGACCTTTAGAAAGCGAGCCGAGACGAGCCACGGCCGTCGCCAGTGCATCAGCCCAGCGCCGGCCCTCCGCCTCGTCATCTTCGTCTGCACTTAAAGTCCAGGTGAGACCCTCACTCTTCAGCCGCAATTTGAGTTTGTCTGGTGGGAAGGAAGGGAGGGAGAGCGGGAGAAGCGAAGGGGGGAGCTTGGTTGAGCAATCCTTATTCCCGCCCTCTTCGGTTGTCATGCCTTTTCGATATAAAGAGTGTGTAGGCAAATTGATCGGGTACCTATGTTTCCTATCTATCTCTTGACTTTATCATTTACCCCGCATCTTCCTCACTCTCTCCCTCGCGACCCCCCCTCCTCGCACCTTTTATTTTGATCTCCACGACCTGTGTATCGGGTGCAAGGGGGAACGAGTCCCGTACTTCGCTTCGATCCTCCTTGTTGGCATAGCAGAGGAGCCCCGTGTTGGTAAGGACGAAGTAGCGGCGGGACGAGAAAACAAATCTGGACGTGAAGGTAAGGCAAGTAAGGGAGCCATAAGGGAGGATTGCGAGAGAAGGGAGAACAGATGTATGTATGGAAAAAGAGAATATGAATGCAAGGAAGAAAATCCATCGTTCCTAACAAATATCTTGCTCCTGGTACTAAGCAACACAGAAATAAGTGAGAGAATACGTATATAACACATACGCATAGTAAGATTCAAGTCAATGCAAGTGTCGTTTCAAACCCATCAATATACAGATCGCCATACTTATTTCGTACTTGTTGGCTCAATGCATTCTGAGTTTCTTCTTATCACATCATAAGGATTATCAAACTTGATTTTACCCGAAGTAGAGCAAGAATAACAGATGAGTACAATTCTGCTCACGTGGCCCTCAATGACATGGTGACAAAATATTTGATCAGATGGAAGTAAACATTCGGGAGAACACAATGTTGCGCTGCAAAGTCAAGGTTTTTAAAATACATATTCCAAAAAATGAAGTTAACTTTACTATAAGAACACCAGAAGAAGGGCAGAAACTTACCCTTGCTTTTGCAGATACCCCTCCATGACTACCTCTCAAGAGTTCGAAGTTTCTGGATAGTCAATCTTCAGTATCACGCGCACTTCTCTGCACAGTCCGAAATAAGACAGATATAGGCTTAGATGTGTGCTATGGGAGGACACAAAAGCGCACGTGCTACACTCAACAGGAAGGAGGACGTGCAATGCCTAAACAGCCTCTGTGGAAGGTGTGCCCGTACGTATTAAATTCGATGATGCCGAGGGAATAAAATCGATCATGTGTGACAAAATGCAAGGACAACAAGTATAGCATAAATTGCTTTCTATTTTCAAGCAGTCCTGAGGCGACGCCATGCAAGAGGAGCGAGTACGCCCTAACGAGGGTAGAAACGTGTCACAAATGACTGAAGCGCGAGCACAGTGCGATTGTACGATGGAGCAGATCAGATTACATCAATATAGAATGTGAAATAATATAATCATAGATACACGATGGACATGGGTGAGCATGCGAGGAAACGGAGGAGAAAGGGGAGGAGAAGCATTTGAAGGATGGCAAGGGATGGCGTGTCGACCGTTTGATTTCGAAAGCGATCGTTTAAATGTTTGAAATTCGGGTACATAGCCCCTATTGGTCGAATCAAAGCTACATTGTATACAGTTAAATGCCTAAGCGAGACTGATAGCTTGATCCAAAGATATTTTTTGTCTCCTATTTGCGTTTTATTCAGAAGTTTTATTGGATATTGGAAATCGTTCGTGATGGCAGTGGTGATCTCTCGATCGTGCAGAAAAACCACCTGCTTCACTCTCAATTGATATCCCGAGTATACAGTTTTATCTTCCGACTTTGAACTTTCCTTATCCATTTGATGGTCCTCATAAAAGAATATATAAAAGCAAAACAAAGCATTCTATCAGCGTCCGAACTTTCAAGGTGGGGGAAATAAAATTTCTTTCGGTTTCCTTTCCCCCTCGTGTAGGTTGACTTAACATTCTGCACAATATCTGTCTTCGAAGATCGGTCAGGCTTAACAATATCGACATAGCAATTTAAAGGGTAGTCGACACAAGAAACTTTGTCGCAGCAGGAGGGACAAATGACCTCGACAACGAATCTTCGCCCAACGAATGAGAAGGACTCATCTGACCTTTCTCAGGCACAATGCTAGTGCTAGGGTTTTTGTACACCAAAAATGGGAAATGATGACAATTTTCATTTGTCCGAGATCGAAGGGTCAGTCGCCCGAAACAAGTGCTGTAATGATGAGCAACGTTACGGACTGTGCTGCCCCGGTCTTTCCTTAGCAAACGATTTTAATCACTCCCACAAAATTTCTTTTTGGTTTATCCAGTTATTCCTATAGTCACTGGCATATAGATGCTGTCCACCACAACAAATTTAACCCTTTTTCAGGCACTTTCCAGAAAAATGAGTAAAATGTCTCACACTCCAACGCGCTCGAAATAACAATACTTTCCACCGCTTGCCGTCTCTTTAGACAGCCAGAATCCCATCGACTCAAGTGGTAGCTTGCCCCCTCTTTTAAAAGACTACGAAGTTGCTTATGTTCTTCATACTAAGAAAAGGGGGCCCCATACACGTAAGGTGCATTTACAAGAAATGTTCCACTGACATGATTGCTGCGGATCGAAACGCCTGGTCGGTTTGTATCGATTCATTATTCCTCTGTGCTTCGCATTCGAATTTCGGGGTCTTACCTGTGTAAAGCTGCTGTTCTCATGTGATTTACCACAAATACAACCTGGCCTTGTGCGGTATACATGTCACCAGCCAGGTATCTCTTTCTCAAGCCATGCACTCTGCTTCCTCCTCTTTTCGCTCCTCTTCTCCTTGAAATAAGCCTCACTAATGATAGTACCAGCTCGCTCCATGCTTATCCATGCGATCTCAACAAGTGGGGCATCTACTTTCGATGGCATGCTGCTGTCGAAGGCGCCGCTGGATCATAGGGCCCAGAACGGCCCGAAAGCCGCCATTAAATGGACATGTTTTGATAGATTTTGGCACGGAAGACAATCTTAGGGGAGGGTTACAATTTAGCGTGGAACGGTGATGGGTGATAGACGGACTGCTTTCCTCTTTCGAAGCAATTGGATGGGTACTGGAACGGATGCCATGTTCATGCGAAAATTGCTGTAAAAATTGATTGACTCGGACGACGAGCGAATATAAAAAAAACAGAGAAGATTCTTAGGAAAGAAAAATTGAATTGGCGCTCAAAATGCTTACACCACGCAAGGTAAGGAATTTATGATTTAAAATGCGTGCTTGAATACTTTTCACTTCAAGATCTTCTTATCAGTCGTAGACAAAGACCAAACGCAGTCAATCTGCATCAGCTTTGATATAGTCAGTCTTTCTATATTCATAATTTAATTCTACTATAGCGCTCTGCTATTTTCAATTCTTTGGGGAAGCTTTTATCGGGTTATCTTCTATAGAATAGGCATTTTCAGAATAATCCCCGTGCCTTATTACACGGCAAGTGCTTATAAGATGAATCTAGCCAGCTCGACCACTTCGCATTTTTTTTAGCTTCTAATGTGCGCTTGACTGATTATAATTCATTTCTCATACAAATTTGA
>Ga0102934_1000863_pt1 | contig 20903 bp, 13 predicted proteins | sample SalPonR2_A_D1_MG_FD_78175 | JGI IMG/M metagenome (GOLD analysis project Ga0102934, IMG submission 78175) | Salt pond soil microbial communities from South San Francisco under conditions of wetland restoration - Salt Pond MetaG R2_A_D1_MG | ecosystem: Environmental > Aquatic > Marine > Intertidal... | reverse complement strand
TATTCATTTGTTCCCAGTTTATTACTTACCATCTGGCTAAGTATAAAATCATCAGCTACGCGGGAGCCCATATCCACCAGCGGCATATCCGGCGGTATATACCAGGCCGGGTGCCGTCCCTTCCCATTACTGATCTCTTCCGGTGTCAGCGGCGGCTCCAAAACACAGCCGGCTGTCAACAGTAAAATACCTAAATATAAAAATACTTTTTTCATTTTTATCTCCTCAAAAATTTAATAAAAATTTTACGTTTACAAAATGAGCTTTATCCTCAGCATCTGCTCCTGTACCGAGAAACCACCAGTCCTTAACCTTCATAAACTCATAACTTACTTCAACATGACTGTCCATTATAGCCTGGCGGTAACTGGCAAACACAGAATGCTCTGCTGTAATACCTTTCATCTCGTTCTCACTCTCCGGTATCTCCTCACTCTTAAACTCAGCCCAGTCATTATGCGCATACTCAATATTAAAGATTGACTGGTGTTTATAATTGGCTTCCAGTGCCGCTGCCTGATACTCCGGAAAAGGATCCGGGTCTCCCTGGTTGGCTATAACCTCTGCCGGGCTGCGCAAAGCTTCCTTGACCCCCCATGCTCCGCTAAAAATAAACTGCCAGTTTTTTACATTACCGATAACCGTGGTATAAATATTCCCGGTATCACCAGCATATAAACCCGGTTGTCCGTTGGGCTGGGGTCCGAAAGCATAGGGGCCTGTACCCCATTCCCGGCCCAAAGGACCGCTCCAGCCTGTATAATGATCTATTTTATAACCAACCTCTACCGCAATCGGCGCATCCTCCCAGCCGGTTAATTGATACTCGCCCCAGGTCTGCCGCATCAAAGTCTTTGGCGTAAGATCAAAGGTAAGTGCAATCTCGCCGGTCAGTCCTTCCCGTTCTCCTTTCTCCACTACTACCGGATGTTTATACAGAGGATCTGTCAGATTTTTACGGAACATGCCGCGCCCGGTAATAAAAAAATACTTTAACGGCCCGGCATAGACTGTGGCGTTTACTTCAAACTTGTTATGTACCCAGGTAGGTGATATAATAGCATTGATCTCAGCTTCAAGCGGCAGACCTGGATAGCCGCGGCTGGTTTTTCTGTTATAACGCAGCGAAGCTGCTCCTTCGATCATCTCATAAGATTTGGGCATACCTGTATTCTGCATGTCATCATGAAAAAAATTAGTAGTATGAACATAATTGGTTTTACTATTGGTTACATTAATATTAGTAGTAATCGTCTTATAAAAAGCCCGTTCATCATAATGATGCCACATTCCCTGCAGCCGTATATCTACCGGACCAGCGGCAATTGTAGCCTGTATTGTCTGCTGATGTACAGATAACAGACTCTCGACCGCACCTGCCTGCCAGTCACTCTGTATTTTTTCATCATTAAAATTAAGTTTCGGCATCTGTCTGTGTGCTATTAATAACTCTACCGGTCCGAATACGGGTGTAGCGCGCAGAAAAAAACAGTTTGCCAGATCATCACCGTTAAGATTCGGTCCGCCCTCAAAAGTTAATTCGGTTTGAAAAGGTATAAACTGCTCTGTTATCCGGATCCCGGCCGGCGTACCCCAGCCCCGGCCCAGAGCCTCTGCCAGCCACCATTGCTGGGGATGGATATCCATAATATCATCCCAGTTATTAACCGGCACCATTTTAAAAACCCGGCCCTTAATAATACGCGTATCAAGTTGCAGATCTACTTTATTAACATAAGCCCCGAAATGCTGTTCAAAACCCATTTGATAATCACCTTGAGCACTTTCACTACCTGCTCCCATATCCATAGCTGCCTGCAACTCCTCATTGGCATTAACAGCATCTATATCCGTAGGCCTGGCTCCTTCTATGGCTGCTGTAACATAACCATGCATAAAAGGAACCGGATGCAAATTAAATTTAAGTTCCAGAAAATGACGCTGTCCAATCGCCCAAGGTTCTTTCCCCTCCATTTTTCTGTTATCAGCACCAAACCAGGCCTCATAACTACCCCCGCCCAGTTCTATACGTTTCCTGATCTCAAACTCGGGTTTGCCGCCCAGAGTTTCTATCTCTTTAACCGCTGCCTCTTTCAGGCTCCATTCATACCCCTCCTCACTTACTGCTTTTTCCTCGGGAAAATATTTAATAATAGCCTGAAAGGCACGGATCGCATGCTCATAACAGCGACCGTTTTTTAAAGCCAAAGCTGTATAATACTGTACTTCACCTGAAGGCTGATAAGCCAGTAAGGTTGCCCAGCAGTAAAAATCACGGCGGGGATTATCACTGTTAACATAATCCCATTTTTTCTGATTCAAAGTAGTAACATCAGCATTGCGAAAGGGATTTAAAGGATCAGTCAAAACTGATATATCAGGATAAACCCCCTGATTCATATTGCCCGGTACAAATAACGGTTCCTGTCCCTCACCTGTAACACTCTCCTGCTCCTCACTGCCAAACAGTTTACTTTCCAGACTTTCCTGTGTATCAGCTTCATCCTTTGCTGAATCTGTTTCCTGCTGGGAAGATTCCTTATTCTCTGATTTTTCTTCGGAAAAAAGATCACCCTCCAGACCATCCAACAGATCATCCTGAGCCATACTTATGTCTGACACCAAAATAACAATAATACTTAACTGTAACAGTTTTTTATACATTTAATATCTCCTCCAAATAATTTGAAAACGTTTAACCGTCATACAAACGTTTGCATTTATATATTAATCATACAGTAATTTAACTAAAAAAGCAAGGGTATATTAAAAAAAAAATGCCGGAAGTAATAACTGTATGTACTGCTATACTTTTTCTTCTGTATCCACACAGCCGCATGACCTGCGGTAATAAATCCTGGCTGGTACGGTAATATTTTTCTTTGCCGGCATCTTTTTATTTTTTATCCAGTTAATAATACTCTCCGCACCCTTACGGCCGATAATTCCTGCTCCCGGATCTACAGAGGTTAAAGATGTACCAAGATAGGGAGCAAAACTTATATTATCAAAACCGGTCAGCCGGAAATCCTCCGGTATTTTTTTTCCCATTTCTTCTGCCGCTGACATGACTCCAATCGCAAAATCATCACTGGCGCTTATCAGGGCGTCAAATATTACCTTGTCTTTTACTGCTTTTTTAAACAAATCATAACCACAGCGCAGACTATCGGAAAAATCACCCTCCATTACAGTTAACTTTTTATTATTAGCTGCTAAACAATCTTTAACACTGACAAGTCTCTCACGGTCGGAAAGATACCGGGTGCCGCCGGAAAAATAAAGAAAATCATTACAATTATGTTTCTGCAGCAGATGTTCGGTGAGCTTGTACATACTGCTGTAATTATCTGTTTTAATATTTACAATATTTTTATGATTGCTCTTAATACTGGTATGCAGCATACAGATAGGCAGGTTGATATTATTAAAATGGGTAATATCTTTATCGGTAAAACTATCACCAAAAATAATAACCCCGTCCACCCGGCGCTGTCTGACAGTACGGTCAAACGAAGCATTGTCCCCGTACACATCGCATACAGTTAAAGAAAAATGCTCCTTGTTCAACTCTTCGGTAAGCCCGTGATAAACATTGGCGTAAAAATCACCGCCCATAAAATCCAATTGCGGTAAAGCCAGCGCAATAGAATTATTAATGCTGGTACGCAGACTTAAAGCTGAGGCATTGGGAATATATTTCAACTCATGGGCTTTTTTTTGTATTCTGGCTTTCAGGTCAGGCCGTACCCGCTGTGAATTACTTAAAGCCCGGGAAACAGTTGAGGTATCAACCTTCATCATCTGCGCAATATCTCTCAGAGTAATACTATTAAAAGACATCAAAACTCCAAACCGAGCCCTACCAGGTTCTGATTAAAAACAGCAGTCCGTTTAAAGGTATAGTTTAAAACAACTGCCTTAATCTTGATCACAAGGCCAAAGTCAAAAGCAATTTTATCATACTTAATACCTATTTCCAAACCGCCCCTCATACCAAACTGCGGTATAAAATACCATTCCAGACCGGCGCGGAACGCTCTTAAATTAAAATCAGATAAAAAATGCACTAAACCGAGTTCCATATTAAAAACAGAGCCGCCCCTCTTCTTACCGCTGCTTTTAGTTACACTACCCCTTGATCCGCCGTAATTACCCGGAATACCGACTCCGGGACGGCCCCGCTGCTGCCATATACTGTTGTAAGCAGTATTACCAAATGTCTGCTTATCATTAACATCTGACTGACTGAAAGCGTCAGTATGGTTCTGCGTAAAATGAAACCCTATTCCGTAATGCAAATGAGCATAACGGCCGCCCAGATTATTAAAACTCACCCCCAGCCGTCCTGTTTCCCCTAACCGGAAACGGCTGCCAAGGGAAACAGCTACTGTGGTTTTATCCACTGCATTTAATGTCTCCTTGTTAATCTGCAGATTTACACCAGCTTTAAATATACGGGGAAGACCGCTGTTAATATTGAAAATAATATTGTTAAATTTAAGTATTTGTCCGTTTACTACCTTAATCCCGGCAAGATCCGCTGCTCCGAGAAAAGAATAGTTAATACCAAAACCCAGATATTTCAAATTCTGGAAAAAACCTAAATTCAGTAAATTAAGCTTTAAATTGTAACGGCCGTATTCTGCATTAAGACAGGTTTTCTGTTTTGAAGTCAACATCCCGGCCGGATTAACAATCACGGAACCGTCCGGACCCGGCATAGCTACAGCTGCCTGACACACCCCCTGATCCCGAACTGAGGCAATGATGGTATCATATGCAGTAAGCTTAACCAAAAGCAGACACCCTGTAAATAAAAATTTAACCATTTTCTTCATAAATAACTACTGTAAAATAATATTTTTTATCTTTTCATCTTCACCGGTTACTGCACCGACCACATAATACACTCCCGCAGGCAGCAGCTGCCCGCCATTACCACGCCCCTGCCATTGATAACTGTAAGAACCGTAAGACATTACCTTTTTATCGATAAACCTCTTTACCCGGGCCCCGTTAATATTTAAAATATAGAGTTCACATTCTTTGTCAAAGGGCAACTTAAAACTGATATCCACAGTTTCTCCGCTAACCGGAGCAAAAACCGAATGTGAAACCTCAAGATCAAAGTTAACCATAGCTGCATCAGCCACAGCTGAAAAAACAGATTCATTACCCAGACTGTCTCTGGCTTTGATTTTATAATAATACCGGTTGCCCCTGGTAAGCCCCATATGGTTATAGGAAGTACTCCCGGTCGTTTCCAGCAGAGAAAAATCTCCGGCAGCACTGCTGTTTACAGCATACCATATCTCATAAGTAATGTCAGGGTCACTGCTGCTGCTCGCAGTCCAGTTAAGCTTAATCCCGGTACTGACCCCTGCTGCGGTCAGATCTGACGGTACGCCCGGCGCAGTGGTTACAAAACCAATCTCCAGCTCCAGATTAAAAGTATGACTGTTGGTAGTACCGCTGAAAGTAAAAGTATAGGTACCGTCTGCACTAAATCCGTTATACGATGCCTCATAGCCGTTATGGCCGTCACTTACCAAAGCTGCACCAAGGTCTGTGTTACCACCGCCGGGTAAACTTACATTCAGGCCCGGGCTGTTAATATTGGTTGGTGAACTGACATATAACATGACCGGGCCGTTATTGGTAGCTGTTACCGGACTGTAAAAATCAATGGTTTTAAACTGACTGAATAGACTTTTTAACGCATAATAGGCCGGCCGCAGGGTGCGTTCTATCGTTACTATACCCCAGTATTCCTCGTTAAAGGTAAAATCCGGATAAGGCCCCCCGCCCGGCGCATTGCCGTCGCTGTCATGACTCCAGGGATTGCCGGCTTTATGCCACCCGTCTGACCAGGAAAAAATAGTACCGCCGGCACAACAGTCAGCACTGTTAATTTTAGAGCTATGATCAATTAATTCCATGGTTAACTGATAATCAGCATTGGACTGAGCCAAAAGGTTTTCGCCCGGCAAATCACTGTCCCAGGCATCAGCTCCATACTCAGTCATTATAAACGGTTTACTGCTGCGGCTTTTATATGTACTGAAACGATCATAAAAACTTATACCGGAATATACATTAAGCCCCCACAAGTCACAGTCAACTGTATTGATCTCTGTTTGCGGCGGTATCTCTCCGTAACCGACAATTACCGGATGGTTGGCATCAAGACTGTGGATATCATTAACTACATTCTTGACATACTGCAATGCTGTTGCATAACCAATATCATCCCACTCTCTAGTATATAAATGATTATAGTTAAACTCATTTCCTACCTGCCACATAAGCACAGCCGGATGATCTTTGAATTGATTAACCATGCCGGTATAATCATTATTAGGAGCCAAATAAGGCTGTAAGATAACGTAAAGATCATTGTTTACGCATTTGTCAAGTATAGCTTCGTCCGGCCAGCCCCAGATACGGATACAATTCATACCTGCAGCTCTTATCAGAGGCAGATCCTGATCAACAAACTGGTTAAAATCCTGGGAGGTAGAACCTTTGGGAACCGGTGACCAGTTAACCCCCCGCACAAAAAAGATCTGTCCGTCAACCTTTAACTGGTATCCGTCCACAGTAACTATACTGGGGGCAGCATGCAATACAAGGACGGCTGTAAGAAGGTATATAATAAAACCATACTTATACATTATAAATCCTGTATAACTTTTTCCTGACCCTGGTTAAAAAAGCAAACTAAGTTCCAGACCCTTTTGTTTATCATTCCAGACCATAACCGGTTTAAGACGCTGGTGTATCCTGGTCAAGCGGCTGTTTTGTTGGGCCAGCTTGCGGAACAAAGTAAAATCAAGCGCAGTCAGGATGCCGCCGGTTATTAAAGTAATAAGTCCGGCTGTTTTAAAATTAGCTGCTCTTTCATCCAGTTGCCCGGTTTCATTATAATTGGAAAACGCCAGGGAATAATTGGCAGCTGCATAGGCTGCATTAGCTTCTTTATACCTGGCGTCTGCATCTTTTTCCACTGCAAACCCGGCTGCTGTAAAAGCAATACCGCTGCCCAGGGTTAAAGTACCGGTAACAATTGGGCGGATAAAGGAACGGAAACCGCTTGCGGAAGCAGCTCGCTGCTCCGGCCGGGAGACTGCCTCTTCTTCCTGTTTTTCTTTCTCCTGTTGCTTTACAACGGTTTTATTATCTTCCGCCTCTGTTTCTTTTGCCTCTGTTTTACTTTCCTCTGCCGGTATCTGCTCCTGTTCGGATTCCGCTTCTTTTTTTTTTTGCGGTTGAGTCAGGCTGATCTTTTTTTTGACAACAGCCAGAATTTGCTCTGCTTTACCAGCATATTTTGAATCCCCGTAATTATTAAGCATTGTAGTAAGATATTTGTGCGCCTTTTTATACGCTCCGGTTTTAAAATAAGCTGTACCGTTCATAAAATAAATAGTACCCAGTTTACTGCTGTTTGGATAATCAGTAATAAAATCAGTAGCTAATTCAGTTACTTCCTCATAATCTTTAACCTTCCATGCTTCAACAATAGCAGTGAGATCTTCTTTCTGGTCCGCAGCAGCCCAAACCGGTAAAATAATTAATACAAATAATATTTTTTTTAAACTCATAAAACCATCTCCTTTTTTTTATTAAACGTATACATTTTGTTTTAATACTTTACTTAGTATACAAACGTATGTATATCTTAACCGATATTTGTCTAAATGTCAAATATTTTTTTTTAAAAAAAATATTGACAATATAAACAAAACAACCTACAATACACCTATGCAAACGATTGTTTTGAAATTGAACCTGATTTTTCATAACCAAGGAGTAAAAAATGAAAAAGATAACCGGCTTCTTTTTTAGAATAAGCATAGTTATAATATCCGCATTAACAGTTTTATATTTCTCCTGTAAACCAAAGCAACGGCAATTGCCTTTGTTTACCGGGCCGGCTGCCGGCAATCCTCCTGCTGCCCCTACCGGGATCACTGTGTCAGGCACACCAGGGGAAAGCAGTGCGGTGATCATCTGGAGCAATAATACAACCAATGAAACCAGATTTAATATCTACTGGAATACTACTGACACTATACCTGCTCTGCCCAACGCTACTGTACCGGCAAATACCACTATGTATAATATTTCCAATCTAACCAGTGATACGGATTACTATCTCTGGATTAAAGCGGTCAATGACTTTGGCAGCAGCAGTGCTGCGCCTCTTAACAACGGTTTTTTTACTACAGCACAAGCCGGTTTTGGTTCAATAACAGTTAACAGCAATAATGTTCAGGGCAATAATGCTCAAATAACTGTTACTGTTATGGATTCAGATATAGACAACGATACTACTCTGGGAAATGTAAATATTACAGTTACCAGTACTGCAGACAGTACAGGTATTAATATGACTCTTCATGAAACTATCTATACATCCTCTGTTTATACCGGCACTTTAATCTGCAGTGAAAGCGCTTCTGCCAGCAATGCTATCCTGGTTCATGATGACGGTACTGCTGACGGCGATACCATTTCTCTGATTTATACTGATGCCACCCCGCAAGCTCCTGTAAAAATAGCCGAAGTATCTTATCAAAGTATTTTCCATAATGCTGCTGTTAATTTTGCTTATACATCCATGCTGTTAAACACCAATAATCTGGAAACTACCAATATTACCGTCACTGTAACCGACCCTGATTTGAATACAAATCATACAGTAACAGTCCATATTACAAGCAGTTCTGATACTAACGGTTTTGATCTTTTGCTTAATACTACCAACGGTAGTGCCAGCGGGATTATCGGTTTTACGCAAAGCGCCAGCGCTGAACCTGATATACAGATTAGCGGAAACGATACTGTCAGTGCTGTATATACCGATCCGGTAACAGCTGACCGCAGCAATAATGTAAATGTAAATGCATCCCTGACTACCACTATGGGTACTGACGGTGTACTTACTATTCCCGGAGCCAGTGCCTTTAATCTATCCGGATTTGAAGCTAATCATGGCAGTCCTGTTGCCTTCACACTGGAAGATTCAGACCGGGACCCCGGTGCTGACCTTACTGTCAATGTTGCTACCACCTCAGACCCGGCAGGTGTAGATATAGATATGAGTTGGGACAGTCTTAACAGTGAATGGGACGGTACTGTTATACTGGATTCAGATATCTCCAACAGCAGCGGCAGCACCCTGTTAGTAGCCAGTAATGATACTGTAACATTTACCTATACTGACCCTTATCTGGCCAACGGCAGTTCCGGCAACATAACAGCGGCACAAACAGCCGTGATTGCTTTCAGTTATGCTCCGGTAGCTCTGGATGTTACGGAAAGCGGCGAAGGTTATGTTCAAGTGCAGTTTGCCAATCCGGACAGTCCTGATATTACTATTTCCGAAACCAATTACGGTGAAGGCGGGGATATAACCTGGATGCAGGTTTATTTCTCCAATGCTGCCGGTGATGAAACATTTTTAGCCCGCTTTACAACCAAAAAAACTACAGGTACACCGCAGTATTATCAGGGAAATTATGGCGGAGCTTTTTCCTATAATGCGGCTACACAATTTTATACCGGAAGCAATATTATTGTACCCAAAGGCACGGATCTTTATTTTTATGTCTATGCTGATTACCGCCCTGATTCAATCCTGGGTGATGTCAATAAATATACAGATCCGTATACAATCACTACTTCCGGCACTCCCATAGCAGCACCTGTTTCCATGAGTGTTACCATAACCAATGATTATAGTTTCACTATGAACTGGGTACCTGCTGCTGCCGGCATCCCGGACGGTTATAAAATATATGTAAGTGAAGATCCGGCCAACAGAGGATTTCCCAAAACAACTATTACCAATACAAACACCACCAATTACAGTGTTACCGGTCTGATGCCTGGTACTGCCTATTATACGTGGGTTTCAGCTTTTGATATTGCTTCAGAAAAATACTGCGGCAGTAATCTGGTTACTACTACCGGTACAACTCCAGCGCCCGCATCTATCAGTACTTTTGACTGCGGGATTGTTACTAATCTGCGCCTCGGCAGTGAAGCAGAAGCTGTTGATGACAATACCGGTACCTACTGGTGGGCCAACAACCAGACAGGAGCTGCTACTGAAGCTGTATTTATAGATCTCGGTACCTCCCAAACTCTGACTTTTTTAAAAGTTTACTGGCATGACAGTGAAACTTTTTTTGATACTTATAATGTATATGTCACAGATGATACCAACAGCGGCAACTGGGGCAGCGCAGTTGCTGTAGACCAGTCCATTATTGGTGCCGGTGATCCCGGTCCTGTCGTTACTGAACTGGGCAGCGCTGCCGGCCGTTATATTGTTATTGAAGCTAACAATACCGGCCAGTGGTGGCGTATACATGAGATTGATGTGTATCAGTAAATAATCCTCAGCAATATGCATGAACATTAAAAGCCGGATCGTAAATAAAGAAACAAATTTGCTTTACAAATTAACTGTTTTGCTTTAAAAAGGTATTAGTCTCCGCAAAAACAGATCAGAGCCACTGTATAGTTGCTGCTGCATATAACTGCTGGTCAACTTCCACCTTAAATTAAGGCTTACAGTATGTTTTATTGGCTGGTTATTAAAACCGGCCCCGGACACTGCGCAAACAGTTTAATTTAAAATAAAAAAAACAAAGTATCCTTTCCTTGTTCTGCTTTAGACAAAAAAAATAAAATGTTATAAAAAAAATGTTATAAAAAACATTGACATATACTTTAATAAATAGTATAATATTATACAAACGTTTGCAAATATTATTCAAGGAGTCAGTTTATGTTTCCCAATATTAAATATTTTTTTTTCACAGTTATTACAGCGGTTTTTATAATCAGTTTCAGCTGTAAAGATAAAGACCGTACTATAGATTCTAACCCGAGTTCAACCAGTAGTTCTCTCTCAGCTGCTTCTTCTGCAGACTCATCTATGTCAGCTTTATCAAGTTCAGTAACCAGCTCTGCCGGCAGCTCCCTTAGTAGCAGTTCAGATAGTAGCAGCTTAACCAGTACCAGCTCAGTTGTTTCATCAAGTTCAGTATCAAGTACCAGCACATCATCTGCTGCACCATCTGTAACACTGGGTGTTTATACAGAATCGACAATGGATAACACTTGGGTAGGAACAGTTCTGCAAAGCTATGCTAATGCCTCCAACGCGGAAGTTACTACTGATGCCAGCGAAGGAACGACTAGTGTATATGTAAATCTGCCCGGTGATGGTGATGGTTTTCAAATCGCGGCCGCAAATAGCGACCGACAGGCATATTCAAACGGATACCTTAACTTCTCTATTAAATCATCTTCAGCTACTGACTTTGTAACAGTCAGAATTAAGGGAACAGGATTTGATGCATTTGTCGATCTAGGCAGTTATGTTACTCTTGACGGAACGTGGCAAAATGTCAACATCCCCCTTGCAGATTTTTCGGGTGCAGATCTGACCGTAGTTAGTATTCCTTTTGTTCTCGGAGTACATGGCGGTGCAGGCAGTTTTTCCGGCAACATTGATAACGTTTATTGGAGTTATTAAAAAAATATCTTGACCATATCCGCTTTGAATAAGCAGGTATATTTTCATTAATAATATGTTCAGGATTTCAGAATCTGCAGAATAAAGGCGACTTTCCTAATTCTGCTATCCGGTTATCCTGACCATATTTTTCTTTTTTTCCAGCCATCCTATCCATATCAATACTCATTAAGTATAAGTTTCCGTATAAATTTCCTGAATTATCTTGACATACAAACAAAAAAAATGTAAACCAAAGATTTTTAGTGGTGATCACCGAGCAAGCTAAGCAAATAAATACAAGCCACTATAGGTCAGGGTAAACGCACTCAATTTATTTGCTGAAATGGGTTGAAATAGTTATACACAGAGACCACCAAGGATCTCAGAGGACCACAGAGTTATTTTTTTTAAATATTTAGGCTTACTTGAATTTTTTTCATTAAATCCATGCTAAAATCGAAGAATTTCATCACTTGAAAAAAATTTGGTAACTATTGAGGATCTAAAACGACTGCGAAATGCTGTTTTGCCAATACCAAATCCCAGACGTGTACGCCTTAAAGTGCTCCACCCGCTAGAATCTCTCATTGTGTCGTCAATTATTTCCGTCCTTTCAGGTTGTGAAACTTGGGATAAAATTGAAGTTTTTGTTTTTAGGAACTTAGCATGGTTCCAGCTTTTTTTAAATTTTCCTAATGGAGCCCCATCTCACGATACCTATAATCGTATATTTACTCTAATAAATCCCGATTATTTTGAAGAATGTTTTACTAGATGGGCAGAAGAAATGGACAAGATTCTCACCAAAGAGCAAAAAATTGATGTGGGCAGACCCAGTTTTGCTATTGATGGTAAAACCTCCCGCAGGTTCATAAAATCAAAAAAGGTTTAGGACCATTACACCTGGTTAATGCTTGGGCTACAAATAATGGACTTATTCTTGGTCAGCTAAAGACTGCTAACAAATCAAAGGAAATTACAGCAATTCCCAAACTGCTAGATAAAATCAACATTGAAAACGGTATAGTTACCATAGATGCAATGGGGTGTCAGCAACCTATTGCACAGAAAATAGTATCAAAAAAAGCTAACTATATACTTACGGTGAAGGAAAACCAGGGAAGAACTTATGATTTAATCACCGAGCTATTTGAAGAAAACCCTGGCTCTCAAACCTGGCATAAATATGAGAGTGAAGAAAATAATAAACATGGCCGCAGTGAACAGCGCGTGTATTATGCGACAGATATATTAAACGACAGCATTGTGCTTCAAATGAGATGGCATAAACTTTCTTCAGTTGTTATGACAGAGAGCATGCGCTTGATAAACGGAGAGCAAAAAAAAGAAAAAAAATATTATATAAGTTCTTTAAAGGCAGAGGAGATAAAAGAAATAGGTGAATCAATTAGAGCGCATTGGCAGATAGAAAATTCTCTTCATTGGGTATTGGATGTGGTATTTCGAGAGGATGAGTGCAGAAAGCGAAATAAAAATGCTGGTAGAAATTTTGCACTGGTACGGAAGTTTGCCTTAAATCTCCTTAAAGTCCAGCAACCAAAAATGAAAAAAAATACAGCATGCGAATGATGCGGAAAATTGCCGATTTTGACCGTAAATTTTTGTTTGAAACTATTGGAGTTAATCAATAAAAGCCAGCCTCCGAGGTCCTCGGTGCTTCTAGGAGGCCTCCGTGTCCCCCTTTTTGTGTTTACCTAACGAGTGCGTTTACCCTGCACTATAGGTAGACCTGCTTCTGTATATTACCGCCGGTCAACTTCCACCTCAAGAACATGCTTCAAGTTGTGCTTGAAGCCAAAGACGGCCGGAACTCCGGTTCTTTTCAGGCAAAGAGCCGGATAAAAAACAGTAAGGACGGAGCAGAAAACATAGCCGCTTTTGACGGGGCCTTTTGAGCCGTTGTTCAAGCACGAAGCTTGAACAGGCGAAAACGGAGGGCAGTCGTCCCCAGGAAGGGGACGACAAACGTCCCCGAAAAAGCGGATATTTTTCATGCGCCGGACGCTGTGATTTTTAGCCGCGGTAGACTTGCTTATGGATATGACATTCGGTCAACTGCAACACTAAGTTCAGGATTACAGTTTATTTTATTAGCCGGTTATAATACCGGCGTAACACAGAGGCCGCGCAACCTGCCCTGCATCGGTTTCATAATGAAACCGCAAGCAGGGTAGCGCTTTCTTGGTTCTTCTTTGGACAAACAAAGCAGAATGAAAATACCGTCATCCAAAAAAAACAAAAATACCTGTAAAACATGCTATAATAATTTGATCTTTTATGAAAAAAATATTCTTAATCTGCCTGCTTCTTACCTGTTTGCACGCTTACCACAAAATTAACCTGAATTTAAATTTTAAGATTACCTCTAAAGTTATCACTGATATCAATAATGATAAGCATAAAGATCTTTTTATTATCTATCAGGGTAATGAAAAACATCTGCAATACTATGCCGCTATCTACCTGTATAAAAATAAAACCTATAAAAAAGTTCTGACAACTCCGATTGCTGACGCTTCTGCCTTTGATCTGGCAGACCTGAACGGTAATGGCATTAAAGATTTTTATTTTATTAAAAACAGATCCGTCTTTGTCCGCTTTATCTACAGTAAAAATAATACTTTTTATATGCAGCAGGCCTATATGCTTATCAACTATCCCTCCCTTTTATCATTTCCTGTATTTAATAATATAATTAACTATAATTTTGTACTGGACCTTAATAATGACAATCAACCTGATATTGTGCTGCCCTATTATAAAGGCTTTCGTATATTTATCAATAAAAACAAAAAATATATTAAAAAACAAATTTTAAACTGCAATCTGGGTGCTGTTGCCTCTCCTTTTCAACACACCTCCAATCTTTTCCAACGCAATGCCATACTTTACAATATCAACCTCCCGGTAATCAACATAACAGATTACAACCGTGACAATATTAAAGATATTATTATCATTAACCAGAATGATATTAATGTTTTTCTACAGCAAAAAGATAAATTTATATCAACACCGGTTATAATACAAATTCCGCAGGCACAGGATAATAACTTAATTCAAAACGGTTCACTCAAAGCACTGGACTTCATTAATAAAGACAATTATCTCGATATCATCTGTCAATATATGTACAAAAACGATAAAACCATCAGCTCCAAACTTATTGTCTACCAGGGACCTGCTTTAAAAAAAAAAAACAACTCCCAGCTTTATAAAGCCCAAAAACTTTATGTCTTTAAAGAAAAAGGACTCTTTATCTCTTTCCCCCCTATTATCGAAGATATCAATAATGACCAGCTGCCTGATATGCGTACCTTTTTCATTAAAATATCTTTTATAAAAGCACTTACCGCCATGTGGTCCAAAAGTACGCGTGCATCTTTAAAAACCATGCTGCAGCAGAAAAACAACCGCTTTTATATGAATACTATCAGTGATACCAAATTTGAAATAGACATAAAATACGAAAAGCCTTTTATTGCTTCCATAGTTAATGTACGGGGAGATTTTAACGGTGACCGGATTTCCGATATCCTTATCGGCCATATAGATAATCAAAAAGTGGAAATATTTAAAGGCCGTAAAAACGGTAATTACAGCGACACTCCTATGTACACAGTAAGTAATCCGCTTTACATTACGCATAATGTACTGGATATCAACAACAACCGCCAGGATGATCTTATCATGTTCTCTTCTGCTACGGGCAAAATTGCCGCTGTTATTTTTTAACCACTCAGTAATGAACTATTTCCGTATTATAAAAAAATTGCAAAAAATTATGCAATCAACCGGTAAATATCAACTTAAAACATTCCGAAAACAGCTTGATATCAACTTTAAAAATAAAAATGAATTTGTTACTGCTGTTGATATTAACTCGGAAAAAATGCTGAAACAAAAATTAAACAAATTACTGCCGCAAGCATCTTTTTTCGGTGAAGAAACAGGACGTACCTCCTCCAGACCATATGAATGGATTGTAGATCCCGTAGACGGAACCACTAATTTTGTAAAAGGTATTGATCAATTCTCTATCTCAATTGCTTTAACTGAAAACAACATTCCGGTTACCGGTGTTATTTATAAACCCTTCAGTGATGAATTTTTTTACGGCGTAAAAGATCACGGTGCCTATTACCAGAACAAACCCCTTACCCTGAAAAAAAATACTGAACTTAAAAATGCTTTAATCGCCACCGGTTTTCCCTACCGCTCACCGCAATATCTTGATACCTTTATGCAGTGCGCCCGGGAAGTTCTGCAAACCTGTAGCGGTATCCGCCGACTCGGATCAGCAGCCCTGGACCTCTCCTACCTGGCAGCTGGTTTTTTTGACGGCTTTTGGGAAAGCGATCTTAAGCCTTATGATATAGCTGCTGCGCTTGTCCTGTTACAGGAAACCGGCTGTATTACTGTAAATGAAAAAAATCAAAAATATAAGTTGTTTGAAGACCGTATATTTATAGCTGCCCATCCGGCTATCTTTAAAGACTTCGCAAAAATAATAATTAAATACTATAATTAACTGACAAAAATATGGGTAAAGAAAAAAGAAAATATAAACGTATAACTATTAACGAAATGATTCTGGATAAAGACACACCGCTAATACGGGATACGATTAAAAATATAAGCGGTAACGGCTGTTTTATACAAACCAACCAGCAATTTGCTATCGGCAGCATTTATGAAATGGAGTTTAAACTGGAAAATAACAGTAAACCAATCAATGTTAGCGGCAGGATTGTCTGGAAATACAACCCTCCGGAAAACCTACCCGCAGAGCAAAAAAAAAATCTCCACGGCTACGGCATTCAGTTTACTTCAATCAACCCTGAAAAGGTACAACAAATTATTGATGCTATTATCTATTTTAAAGTAAATAAAATTACCAAAAAATAATTATTTAATTAACTGCAGCCTGAGGTACTGCCGCAGTTCTGACATTTTAAACAAGTACCGTTTCTTACCATAGCCATGCTGCCGCATTCCTGGCACACATCACCGGAGTAACCTTTCTGAATAGCCTGTTTATATTTAATCTCGGTCATCGTATCACTGCTCATGTTCTGACTAAACTGCCCTACTGTTACCGGTTCCGGCGCTAAAGGTTCATTACTCTCTGCACTGGTATCAATATCATTCTCATCATTTTCTTCTTCACTTTCATAAGCAATATAACTTTCATTTTTTTTTTTTTCACTTATCTCTACATGAGCCAGATCATCCCGGCCGAGATAGGTCACTGCCAGTTCCCGAAAAATATAATCAATAATAGAATTAGCCATCTTAATACGATCATGCCCTACTACCATACCGTTGGGCTCAAATTTGGTAAAAACAAAAGCATCTACATATTCATCCAGGGGTACTCCATGCTGGAGTCCCAGTGAGATAGCTATCGCAAAACAGGAGAGCAGACTGCGGAAGGCTGCTCCCTCCCGGTGCATATCAATAAAAATTTCCCCAAGCTGACCACCTTTGTATTCACCGGTACGCAAAAACAAAGACTGATTACCAATCTTGACTTTCTGGGTATATCCCCCGCGCCGAAAAGGAAGTTTTTTTCTTTTTGCAATGTACCGGTATTTATGGATAATCCGCTCTGCTATCTGAACAATCTCTTTCCTGTCAATATGCTGCTGTAAATCAGTGTCCTCACTATCAGAAATGGTATTCAACGGCTGTGATAGTTTGGAACCGTCCCTATACAGAGCTGCTCCTTTGATACCATACTTCCAGCAGGATTTATAAATATCACCTATATCCTTGATTTCCGCTTTGTTAGGTAAATTAATGGTTTTGGATATAGCTCCTGAGATAAAAGGCTGACAAGCTGCCATCATATGCACATGCGCTAAAGAGGAAATAAAGCGTTTTCCTTTTTTACCGCACTTATTGGCACAATCAAAAACCGGATAATGTTCTTCTTTTAAAAAGGGAGCACCTTCTACCGTCATAGTACCGCACACATAATCATTGGCCTGGTTTATATCCTCGCGCGAGAAACCTAATTCCCGCAGCATATTAAAATTGAGTTTATTAAGTTTCTCTTCCGCTATCCCAAGCCGGTTTATAATAAAATCCCTGCCGATCGTAAATTCATTAAAAGCAAACCTTAATTCAAAAGCTGAACTCAGACTTTGTTCTATTTTTTTTATAATATCATCAGTAAAACCTTTTTCTTTTAAAGATTTATGATTTATAACCGGTGCACCTTTCAAAGTTGCATGCCCCTTAACATAGTTGCTGATATCATTTATTTGTTTAGCAGTATAACCAAGGTTTTTCAAAGCAACCGGTATTGATTGATTGATAATCTTGAAATAACCGCCACCAGCCAGTTTTTTAAACTTAACCAATGCATAATCAGGTTCAATACCGGTCGTATCACAATCCATTAACAGCCCAATCGTTCCGGTCGGCGCTATAACCGTTACCTGGGCATTACGATAACCATTACTTTCCCCTAATTCCGCAGCTTCATCAGCTGCTTTTTTAGCAGCCTGCAGCAAATCAGCCGGCGCATATTTAGCGTCAATACCAACCGGCGGAATTTTTAGATTCTCATATTTATCCTTGGCAACATTATAAACTGCCCGGCGGTGATTACGTACCACCCGCAACATAGTTTTTTTATTTTTATGATATTTCTGAAAAGGTCCGAAAGCCTGCGCCATAAGTGCTGACGTCTTATATGCTGTCATATGCATCAAAGCCGTAACACAACCGCATAAAGCAAACGCCTCTTTACTGTTATAAGGAATACCCTGCATCATTAAAAGAGAACCCAGATTGGCATATCCCAATCCCAAAGTACGGTAATCATAACTTAACTTCGCCATATTCTCACTGGGAAACTGCGCCATTAAAACAGATATCTCCAATGTAAAAGTCCAAAGTCTTGTTGCGTATATAAATTTTTCAATATTAAACTGATTTTTTTTCTGATCATAAAACGTGGCCAAATTCAATGAAGCAAGATTACAGGCAGTATCATCCAGAAACATATATTCGCTGCAGGGATTGGAAGCCCTTATCTGGCCTCCTTCAGGACAGGTATGCCAGTCATTTATAGTGGAATGAAACTGTACACCGGGATCTGCAGAACACCAGGCAGCATAGTTAATCTGATCCCAAAGTTTCCCGGCTGATACTGTTTTACAAGGTTCCGGAATCTGATTTTCAGTTTCTGCCTTTCTTTTTTCCTCTCTTTTATATAAATGCCATTTTTTATTATTTTCAACAGCTTCCATAAATTCCTGAGTCACACGGACAGTATTATTGGAATTTTGTCCGGATACACTGCTGTAAGCTTCCGAGTTCCAGCTGGAATTATAGACCGGATATTCCCACTCTTTTACACCCTGTTTGGCAAGATGAATAGCGCGGTCTATATAATTTTCCGGAACCATAGCTGCCCGGGCTTTACGCACCGCATTCATTAAAGCTTTATTAATATGTTTATTAAAAGGTTCATTTTCCGGGTGTTCGTTTAAACATACTTTAATAATGTTGTTCAGATGAAATCTGTTTATTTTGGAACCAGCTACCAGAGACGCTACTTTTTGTTCCTCAATTACTTTCCAGTTTATAAACTCCTCTATATCAGGATGATCAACATCCAGTATAACCATCTTGGCTGCGCGGCGCGTAGTACCGCCGGATTTGATCGATCCTGCTGACGTATCACCTATTTTTAAAAAGGACATCAGTCCGGAGGAACGGCCGCCGCCGCTCAGTTTTTCCCCAGCCCCTCTTATTTCGGAAAAATTGGTTCCGGTACCGGAACCATATTTAAAAAGCCGTGCTTCTCTGGTCCACAGATCCATAATACCACCGCTGTTAACCAGGTCATCTTTTACTGATTGAATAAAACAGGCATGCGGCTGCGGATGCGTATAAGCATCATCAGCTTGGGTAAGTTTACCGCTTTCAAAATCAACAAAGTAATGTCCCTGTGACACACCTTTAATACCGTAAGCCCAGTTAAGGCCGGTATTAAACCACTGCGGACTGTTAGGGGCTGCCATCTGATAGGCCAGCATATAACGCATTTCATCATAATAAACCCGCGCTGATTCCTCATCATCAAAATACTTGGCTTTCCAGGCCCAATAGGTCCAGCAGCCGGCCAGACGGTGAAAAAGAGCCCGGCTGTCATTTTCAGCACCAAAACGCTCCTCTTTGGATTTGTCAGCTGTTTTAGTTATATCTTCCGTACCAGGTTTAAGCCATTGCGGGATTCCCTTTTCATTTACTTTTTTCAAATGAAGCGGCACACCGGCTTTGCGAAAATACTTTTGCGCTACAATATCCGTAGCTGTCTGGGACCAAAAATCAGGTACATATACATCATCCATATGAAAAACCAGAGAACCGTCCGGATTTTTAATCTCTGAGATGCGTTTAACAAAATTGATTTCTTTATAAGGATTTTTATTACTTTTAGTGAAAAAACGAAGAAATTTCATTTACTGCCCCAAATTTTAAAAAACTTGTACTAAATAAAGGAAATCAGCAAATAATAACACAATTTATTGCGACCCCTCCCCAATTCTAGTAAGAAAGTACAGGCAGTTATTATATTATACAGTCATTAGTTATGTCAAGAACTAAAAAAGTTTTTTTTTAAAAAATAAAAAGTTTTCTTATTTTTTGTATATAAAAAAAGATTGCATATACAAAAATCCCTTCAAATTACTGTTTTTTATATATACCTGTTTCCCCGGGCGGCCTTTTTTTCCAGCGCGGATGCATCCAGAAATAAAGCTCCGGTCTTTTTTTAATCAAATTCTCCAAAAACCGGTTTATCTGCAAAATATTGGTATACAAATCATCACTAAATGGTATTTCCCGGGAAAAATGCACTTCATGTTTACCATCAGGCCGCCGTAAATCCCAACCGAAAAAAACCGGCGCGCCGGTTTTACGGTTTAAATAATGCGCGCCGGTTGCTGTAGAAGCGGATTTATTAAAAAAAGGAATAAATGCGCCTCCGCGGGCCTGATTCTGATCCATCACCAATCCCAAAACACCGTTTTTTCGTAACAACCGTATACTCTCTTTTAAAGCCTTTTTACGCGGTATAATACGTAAATTCTTGGTATGCCGGATCTGATTAACGTAATGATCCAGTTTGGGATTATCCAAAGGCCGGGCTACTGCAGCTACATCATAACCGCGAAATGCCAGGCCCATACAAATACCGCCCCATTCCCAGTTGGAAAAATGGGAGGAACATACAATAGCCCCCCTCCCCTGCTCCAGGTTGGCTCTAATATGTTCCGTACCGTAAAAAGTGGTTATCTCTTTTACTTTAGCTATAGAATATCTG
>Ga0102934_1000862_pt1 | contig 20904 bp, 12 predicted proteins | sample SalPonR2_A_D1_MG_FD_78175 | JGI IMG/M metagenome (GOLD analysis project Ga0102934, IMG submission 78175) | Salt pond soil microbial communities from South San Francisco under conditions of wetland restoration - Salt Pond MetaG R2_A_D1_MG | ecosystem: Environmental > Aquatic > Marine > Intertidal... | reverse complement strand
TCCGAGCACGCACAGGTGCCCTCGCACAGTAGACAGTGTGTGTTTTCTATTCATTCGCCTTGGCCGGCTTTTGCACTGATGTTCCCGCCCCCACCCCCTCCCCCCCCCACGCTCTTCCGTCGACTCTATCGACGGGCGCGGGTCACGCGTTTGGCCGTGCTCTCTTCTATCCGTTTTCGTTCCTCCTCCCGTGCTCGTTCCAGCACTTGACGCTGGGCTTCGGGGCTTGTTTGACCGACCGCACGGCCTTTGCCTCGTTTCGTCGCGCCCCCCCCCGGGGCCCCGGCAGCCTTACCTTTTTGCTTCCCACCTGCACGCACTGTCACGCCTTCCCTTACCACGGGCGTGTCCTCTTCCTCCACTTCCATGCCCGTCCGAACCTTGTCCTCAGCCTCGTCCTCCTCCTTCTCGCCCGTTGCCCCCTCTGCCCCCCCGCTTGCCTCCGTCGTTACCAGGGAGGCCGGCCTGGCGTGGCGGGCCTTGACGATTCGTTCTGCCTCTTCCTCGACCGCCTTGCGCTTCCTGAGCGCCTGCGACGCCTGTGCCTGCAGCATCTCCACTTGCTTCGCCAGAGCTGCCCGCTCCTCCTCCAGGGTCGCTCGGGCCCGGCCCCAGCCTTCCCTCTCCTCCGCCAAGGCCTTCTCCAGGACCCTGACTCTTGCCTCCCACTTCTCCCCCTCGGCCGCTGCCCGCCTGCCCTGCTCTTTCAAATCCTGGACTGCGACCGCCTGTGCCCTTCCTGCCGTTTCTTTCTCCCCCCGCAGGCGCCCGACTTCAGCCTGTGCGTCCTCCAGCTCCCCCTGCAGCCTTTCCCGTTCTTTTCGCGCCATTTCTTTCAGCCGACCGATTTCCGACTCTGCCTCCGCCCTGGCCCTTTCCAGGAGTCCTTTGGTGGTTCCCAATTGGTACATGGCTCCTTGCTCCCCCTTGACGGCCTCGCATGCGCTTTTCAAAAAGCCCTCCAATTCTTTATACCGCGTGGGGGAGGAAAGTTCCGGGTGCATGCTTTGTCGCAGCGACTCTGTCGCGGTGGTAAGGGCAGCCGCGTACGCCTCGGTGAACTCCGCTTCTTCAATGGGGTACCCTCGAGCGTTCAATTTCTTGAGGGCGAGGAAAAACACGTTCTGAAAACCGGTCTTGGCCTCTTCGAACGCCGCCTGCTCTTGCTCCCGCACCTGCCCCAAGGCCTCTTGGTTCCGAGCCTCTACTTGGCTCAGGGCCAAGGCCGCGTGGTTCTGCAAGGAGGACAAGACGTCCGGGACGGGCAGGGCGTGGGTCGTCGTTTCGCCCTTGACCACCGCCAGCACCCGCTCCTCCGCCTCTCTCAGCGCCTCCCCGTGCCGAGCCACCACCCTCTCGGGCGCCATGGGGAGTCGAGCCAGGATCGACGCGGTAAAGGCTTCGTCGAAGTCGTGCATCGCCTTTTTCCCCGCCGCGTGCACATGCGCTGCCAAAAGGTGCTCCTGATAAAAGGCCAAAACCTCCTCTGCCCCTTTCTGGCAGTGCTGGTGGAATTTCTCGGCGGCCTCGGCGGTGATGGAAGAGGCACCCAAGGAGTGCAGCCAGCGGTCGAATGCCCGCTGCAAAACATGGATTTCCCGGTCCACACGGCCCTGGAGCTCCAACGTCGTGACGGGCATGGATGTGGCCTTCTTTTTGACAGACGCCAGCACCTTTTGGAGCTTCTTCAAGTAGGAGATTTGAACACGGGATATCTCCGACACGATCAAATTCGCGTAGGCCGACCGTGGCAACACCTGCTCCCCCGCGTTCAACGTCTTCACCAAGGAAGGCACCAGGGCGGCAATCTTGGGGCCTGTGAGGATTTTGCCGCAAAAATGCTGCGGCGTTTTCACCTGCTCCGCCAAAACGTGGCGAAGGGCCTGAACTTGCGCCTTGAATCCGTCGCTCAGGTCGCTTTCCCGCAATTCCTTGTGCAAATCGGTTGTCCGGTCCACGGGCGGCGGCAGAAGCCAGATGGTGATGGACTCAAAGGCCCCCTCCAAGACGGATCGGATCTGATTTCGGGCCACGGCGTCAGCGGCCAAAGAACGCTCCGGCGTGAAGAGGGTGCTGTACACGCTCTCCCGCGTCCCTTGGTAGGACCAGTCCCGGAAGACGATGTGCAGGTGCCCGAAAATCTTGCTCTGCGGTATGCCTCCAGGCCCGCCATACCATCCTTCCTCCTCCGTCGCCACGTTGTATGCGGCTCGTTGCATGACGGCCAGGAGGTTCAAGACGCGGTCCCTTTGCAGCGAGTCTTTCCAATTGAAGAGGACGCAACGGCTTGTCAACACCACCGGGCACACCAAGTTCGCGTCATACGTCAAATCCCTGTCTCCTTGTCCCTCCACGTCCACGAAAGCAATCTTGGGTGCCGTCTCTGACGTGGCGTTGGCCAGTGAACGACGGTCGGGTTTCTCCTTTAAGGCGATGCCATCCCGCCGATGAAAAGCACCCCACGATACGACTTTGCGGGAAATATCCACACCTTGGGTGCATGGATCCTGAGATGATGAAATCTTGAACAAACGGTCTTCTCCCGCTAGCATGTTCATCAGGAATGACTTGCCTTGACGCGCCGCACCAAAAATCGAGATGAGGTTCAAAGGCGTGGTGTCGCTGCATTTGCTCAATACTTCTTTTGCTGCCCGCTGGTCGCACACGACACGTGCTTCTTTCTCATCAGTCTCTACGCTAAGCCAATGCACACTGCTGCAGGCGCTGTCCGCGGCAGACCTTTTCACGACGCCGCTCTGAGGGGGTTCGCTCACGTTGACCTTGGTGGGGCATTGCGTCGTTGTAGGGTTGCAATTTTCACCGTCACTTTCATCGGAGGAGTCGAAGGCGGCGCCTGACTCGAACGCACTGGATAAGAGAGAAGTCAGGTACGAGCTCATGTTTGAGATCGAACTTGTGCAGGTCGTGCAATAGGTTCGAGAGTTGCTCGGCTTGAATGAAGCAACCACCAGGAGAGGGCAAGCACCCGACAGCTCGAAGACTGGCCGCCTGTACTATAAATTCGAGAACAAGAAACAAAGATCAAATCCGCGGTCTATCTTTCAAAACATGCACAGGGGAAACAAGCAGCCGGGCGGGATGTACATGTGAAACAGGGTGGGCGGCTGGGGAAAAAAACACGAGAGCAAGCGCACGCCTGCACGGCAAGAATTTGGCGAGTTCCGCAACAAGAGAGTATCGTATGCGACGTTTTTCCATTGCCTGCGACTGTGCGTCTTTACGTACCACGAGCAAGAGACAGTGCATGTTTTGTGGGTGATAACGCGATCACATCAGGGTTGACACACGTTATTTCATTGTGCCTTGCACTGCATCCGTAGGTAATCCGTAAAAGCGGCTACTCCGGACGCCGGGAGGACCAATGGCTTTGCAGGACCGGACCGCAGCAATCGAGAACGGTGATGGTGGGCCCAATGCCAACAGTGACATGGAAGAAGAACTTATCTTGACTCGCCGCTTGGCGTATGCTGCATCCTCTAAGGGCGAACTTCTGCGTGTAATCCGGGTATGTCGTGCGCCGAGTGTAAGACTCGATGAGGCTCGTGGTGTTAGCCTCCTCCAAGGCATAGCGTGGTTTTCCAAGGCCCCAATTTTTCGCCCTTCCAGGATGAATTTGTTCTCTATGTGACACATCTCCTGAATCTTAAAATTAGGATACATTCTGAACCCCATTTTGTGCACCTGTACAGAAAACGCTGTTGCCCCTGGTCCGCGACGCCATCCCTGAGGGAGATGACGCCATGGCAGCTTTCTCACGCCCTGTGACACGAAGCTTATGCCTTCTTCTCGCAGAACTGGCCCTGGGCAGTACTTGCAACGACTACAAAAGCATCGGTCATGCCGTTCGGGAAGTGTTGCACGCGGGTCTGGAGCGGGCCTCGACTCGCTGGCAATGGCTTCCGGAAGTGATGGCCACGGTGTTGACGAATGCACAAAGTCGCTGCACGTTCACAGAGACCCGGCTGGCGGCCCTGCGCTTGTGGGGGCAGTTGTTGGAACACGAGCTACGGGACGCCAGCAAGCGGAAGCGATGGATTAAGGAAGGCAAACGACGTCGGCAGGCTTTGGAAGACCGCAAGCTGACAGGTTCCGACGCGTCGGCCCCTCCCCCTTATCCCACGGTAGACTCCCTGCTCGCATCCGAGGTGGTTATCAAAGCTATCACCGCGCAATCCATTCTCTTGGAAGGCTTCATGTCGCCTGACAGAGTCCCTCCTAATCTTGGAATGTCTAAGGGTGGGGTAACCGAGTTCGCGCGCCTGCTGCGTCACTACCCTCGCTTGCTCCCCAAGGTGTACAAGACTCGGGCCACGAACCCCGCCTTTTCCTCCTCGTCTCTTTGGCTTCTTTCCGCATTGGTGGATTTCTACCGGACCCAGCTCCCCGCGCCCGCCCTCGCGGAGGCCAAGAGAGATTTTTTGGAGGTCTATCTCCGGGAGGCGATCAACAGCAAAAACCGGCCGTCCCCCTCCGTGCTGGCGAGTTTCGACGGCCTTCTGGCCACGGTCACGCCCGAGGATCTGGCAGACCCCCTGGGTCCCGCCGTGGAGAGGGCTTTGAAGAAATCGCCGGCCGGTGTGCTGGCGGCCGTGGCGTCCCTTGCAGCGCAACTCGAGTTGGACTTGAGTCCTTACGTGGACAGTTTGTTTCTCCCGCCCGCGTTACGCATGTTGAAGAGCATGGAAGAAGAGCCGCGCACGCAGGCGATGAAACTCGTGGACACGCTTGCGCGGAAGGTGGGCGATGCTGCTGCTTTTTCTCGGACGGTCGGGGGCGTTATGGACGTGTTGGCAGGTAAGGGAGGGGTATTGGCGCAGTGGTTCCAACGGCACGCTTGTGTCACCGCGTTGCGGAGCTTGGCCCGGGGAGCACGGAGATTGCCGCGGGCGGCATTGGCCCCAGCGACCATCGCTGCGTTGGAAGGCCTGGTGAAGGCGTACGGGAAGGAGTCGCACGAAGGGACGCGGGCAGAGATTGCGGTGGGCCTAGGGGACTGGCTCGGATGGGTGGAGGAGGGAGCCTCCCCGGCCCCTGGGGTGTGGGAGACGCTGAAGAAGGGGTTGGAGGGAGGCGTGGGGGGCAACGGGAAGGAGAAGGAGGGTCTGCTGCTGCTTTTGCTGGCCGTCCAGGAGTCCTTGCTCCTGTCGCCGACGTTGAAGGCGCCGATGCAGGGAAGCTTGGAGGAGGCCCTCGCTCGGGTGGTGAAGGAGGGGGCAAAGAAAGCGGTCCAGGTGGGCAATTTGGAAGGGATGGTGGCCTTGCACTGTTTGGTGGAAATGGACGGGCTTGAAGGTGGCAAAGAAGGGCAGTACATGAAGATGCTGACAGAAAGAGATTCCTGGTTGTTTGCGCCGTCGCAAATAGAGGCCTATGCCCGCGCCTCTGCTCCCGCGGCGATATCGTTGGCACGCCTATTGTTGACGGCCACCCGGTCCGTCGGTGTGCAGGCTGTGATTGGGGCTTTCCCCGATTCCGACGCGGACGAAAGCTTGGGTGTCAAGAACGTGAACGCTGCGGGCATGGCGCTCGTGGAATTGCTTTTGCATGTGCACGCCGACGTGCGAAGAGAGGCAGAGGCAGTGTTAAAATTCTTCCTCGCAGAGGACCCCGATACGACGCGGATGGCCCTTTTAAAATCGATGTGGGTGAAGGTGCACCAGGTGGCCTCTAGGATGGAAGTTGCCAGTCAGGAGCCTGTCAATGGGAGCGAGGAATCGGAGTCGACCTCCTCATCTCTGGCGGGCAAGGGAAGGAGGACCCAGCAGCGTGCCTGGCCGTGCCCGCAGCGGTTTGCAGAGGCCTTGACTGTCCTCTTTCCCGCCCCATCTGTAGAGTGTATGTTGAAGGGGGCGACGCCAGGCGAGGAGAAGGAAGTTGCTGACGCGGGGAGCTTAGCGTCCCTACCAATGGCTTTCCTTTTGGCGTATCATCCTCTCGTCTCCGATTCTTCCCGGCAAGCCAGTGCCTTATGGGCCCGTCTAATGCGGGGCGGTGGCTTGCACGGACAGGAGGCAGTCGAAGCGGCTTTTGACGACATCTCCATAGACCTCTCGGACGAGGTCATTCAAGCTGTCTTAAGCCAGGGGGGACCTCGGACCCATCGTACAGCGGGACAACGGTGCATGTGCGCCTTGACAAGCACATTCGGGCACCCCGGACGAGAAATTTTATTCGAGGGAGTCATTCCTGCGTTACTCACGCAGTTACAGCGACCCGAGCTCGTGGATTTAAATGCTGTGGATGTGGCTGTGTACTTTCATTCTCCGTCGTCCGTCTATCAAACCCAAAAACTGGGCGCTGCCGCTGGGGGAAAAGGACAGGAACGGGAAGCGCAGATGCGCAGGATGCGAACCGGGCGACGAGGTAATGTATACGACGCCGAGGAGGAGAAGTGGGAGGAAGAGTTTAAGAGGAAGAAGGCGGAGGAGAAAGAAAAACAGGGCGGGGGCCAAGGTGGGCCGACCCCAGAAGAAAGGCGGGTATTGGAAGAAGAAGCAGCGATCCGTGCCCGGGTGGGAGCACTCCGGCAAGAAGCTGTGGTAGTCTTCGATGCAATTGTGGCTCTGGCGAAGCACGAGCCGGCCATCGCCCATATGGCGACACCTGACGCCCTTCCGGCGCTGCTCCCCTTGCTGCAGACGCGGCTTCTGCACGACGAGGCCTTCCACACGCTGCGAGCGTTGGCATCCACGGTGGAAAGGAACATTCAGCCGATTGCTTGGGATTTGGCCGCGGCCGTCCGGCTTGTGGCAGTCATGGGGGACGAGCATCCCAAAGCATTTCGCAGGCTCGCGGACGTCCTTGCCCGCGTCATCAACTACCTGTCTGCTTTCTCCTCCCACGTCTACAAGGAGCGTTTAAGCGCCCCCCTTTTTTGTTTCCTCTTCTCGGTCCTCCGCGCGGTGCTCACAGACGTCTGTCCCGGCTTGAATTTGGGGGAGTTGTACGAAGAGGCTTTGTCCATCCTAGCGGCGCACGCCGATTTTAGCCAATTGTCTGATATACCCCTTCTGGATGTGGGGCCTAGCGAAAGGGAGACTCTGAGACCTTTCCGAAAGGCGATGATGGAGACGACACTGTATGTTTTGAGGGCACATCCGCGCTCCGAGCCTGCTCCTGGTGGGATTCTGATCGCGCTTATGATGGGTCCGTCCGTCTCCGTAGGGGAGTGGGCGCCGGTGCTTGGCAACGAGGGGTTGCTTTCCCCCGAGGCATCGGTCCGGCTGGCAGTGTTGGAGGCGGTTGAGGCCATGGCAGGGGAAAAGACCGGGGCGGGGAAAGCCTCCCTGACAGGCAATCCTTTGCTGGAGTCTCGTCTCTGGTTGACCTTGCACGACGAAGACGCAGAGGTGGCGGAGGCGGGCGAGAGGGTGTGGAAAGCACGAGGGGCGGCTTTATCCGGATTGTACTCCGCTCCCTTGCTCGTCCTCCTGGGCCACAATTCCGCACGTGTCAGAGCAGCGGCAGGCCGAGCTCTTGCAGCAGCCATGGTGACAATACCCGAGACAGCAACTGCGACACTGAATCGCTTGATGGACCTCTGCCAGGCCAACCTCCCCGCCCCAGAAAACGAAGAGCGACCACGCGGGGAGGCCTACCTGCTCATGCCTCTCGGGGAAGAGGAGGCTTCGGCGGAAGAAAAGGCGGCGAAAGAACAAGAGAAAGCAGGGGCGCGCGAGGGAGTGGCCTTGGCCTTACAGGAAGTAGGCAAAAAGTCGGCTCTGCCTTCTGAAGGTCTAGACAAGCACCTGCAAGCTGTTTTTACCTTCTTACTGCGAATTGGAGCTGTCGACCCCCACGACACTGTGCGGCAATACATGGTCAGTGCAGGAATGGCATTGATAGACGCGTACGGGGCCACGCAGGCTATTGCACTGCTTCCTATCTTCGAGGGGGTGCTTGAGGCACCTGCAGCCCCTGGAGAGAATCTCAGCTCCTTCGATTGGCGACGCGAAGGGACCGTGGTGTTGATGGGATCCACGGCCAGGCACTTGGATGCCTCGGACCCGAAGATTTTATCGATCATGGACCGCTTGCTCGACGCCCTATCGACCCCTTCGGGGCCTGTGCAGCGGGCCGTGGCCCTTTGTATGGTCCCTCTAATGCCTGCCTGCAAAAGCCAGGCCGGGGACTATGCTGCCAAGCTCTTGGCCAATGCCCTGAAAGGAGAAGATTATGGAACGCGACGCGGGGCCGCGTACGGGATTTCGGCGTTGGTCAAGGGGTTGGGCATCGCCTCTTTGAAACAGCACGGAATCATGTCCGCCCTGGAACAAGCCGCGGCTTCCCCTTCCCCGCCTGCGAAACAAGGTGCCTTGTTCTGCTTCGAATGTCTGTGCACTCGCCTCAAGCTCCTCTTCGAGCCCTACGTGATCGTCATCCTTCCCCTTCTTCTCCGCTGCTTCTCGGATTCGTCTGACCACGTCCGAGAGGCGGCCAGCCTCGCCGCCAAAGCTATCATGGGAAATCTCTCACCTCACGGCGTCAAACTCGTCCTTCCCACCATTCTCAAGGCCCTCGATGACTCTGCATGGAGAAGTAAGGCTGCCGCACTGAGTCTCCTTGGCGCCATGGCATACTGCGCACCCAAACAGCTTTCCAGTTGCCTGCCACAGATTGTGCCGCGGATGACTGAGGCCTTTGGCGACACCCACCCGAAAGTCAGGGAGTCGGGAAAAGCCGCGCTAGGGGACATCGGTAAAGTGATCCGGAATCCGGAAATCCGTAAGCTTTCTCCACTCCTTCTGTCTGCTTTGTACGACCCGGCGAAGAACACGAAAGATGCGTTGGAGGGGTTGTTGGCATGCGAGTTCATGCATTCCGTCGATGCACCCTCCCTTGCCTTGCTCATTCCTATCGTCCAGCGTGGACTCAAGGACCGAGCCGCAGATCTTAAGCGGAAAGCCTCCCTTATCACAGGGAACATGTGCTCCATGATATCCGATGCCCGAGATTTGGTGCCGTATCTGCCCGCCCTCCTTCCTGGACTGAAAAGTGCTTTGGTGGACCCGATCCCTGACGTCCGGGCAACGACAGCCCGCGCACTGGGCAGCCTCATGCGGGGAATGGGGGAAGAGTCCCTGTTTGACCTGGTCCCTTGGCTGGTGGAATTGCTCAAGACAGACGCGTCCTCCGTGGAGCGATCCGGCGGGGCACAAGGCTTGGCTCAAGTGCTCGTCTCGCTAGGAGATGCCCGCGTCAAGGCAGTCCTGACGGATCTCCTTGCCCTGAAAGGTCATCCCCGCTTCTCAGTGCGAGAGGGCATCCTCTGGTTGCTTTCCTTCCTACCCCCCGCTCTGGGGCCTGGCTTTACGCCGTACATAAGTAATACACTGCCGGTGATTTTAGCGGGCCTCACAGATGAGACAGAATCGGTGCGGGAGGTTGCCTTGCGGGCAGGTCAGGTGCTGGTGTCCACCCACGGGAAGCACCACGCCGACGAAATCTTGCCCTCCTTGGAAGCGGGGCTCTTTGACGACAGCTGGCGCATCCGTCAATCTTCCGTGCAGTTACTGGGGGACCTCCTCTACACCATCGGAGGGACCAAGGCCGTGGGTTTGGCTATGGACGATGCCGGCGAGGACGACGTTGCTGGTCGGGGAGTATCCCGGGCGGAGATTGCGATCAATTCCGTGTTAGGTCCCAAGCGGCGGGCGAAAATTCTCGCGTCCCTGTACGTCATCCGCTCCGACACGTCCGCTGTGGTGCGGCAATCCGCCCTCCAAGTCTGGAAGACGGTGGTCACCAACACCCCCCGTGTCTTGCGCGAGGTATTGCCCGTGCTCATCGAGATTTTGATCGGCGCCTTGGCCAGCAATAATCTGGACAAGCGCACCGTGGGAGGACGGGCTTTGGGAGACATTGTCCGGAAGCTGGGTGACCAGATTCTTCCCGAGATTGTTCCCCATCTGCGGCATGAGTTGGAGGTGGGAGATACGAACCTGCGTCAAGGAGTGTGCTTGGGACTGGCGGAGATCATGGACTGTGCGCAAAAGAAACAGATAGAGGACTTCGCGACCACACTTGTGGAAGCAATCCTTGATGCACTGACTGATCCCGCTGCCTCGGTGCGAGAGGAGGCAGGACAGGCCTTCCTGGCATTCCACCGTATTTTGGGCAGTGACGCGGTAGCCAAAGTGGTCCCGCCGATGCTGATGCGCTTAGATGAGGAGCAAAAATTGGCGGAGGCCTCGGAAAGAGAGAGCCGAGAGAGAGGAGAGGAGCAAGAAGAGGACAAAGTGGTGCCAGGTCGGGCCCTTTTGGGTGTACGCGAGCTTCTTCGGGCACGTCCTCGCGAAGTCTTGGGATATCTCTTGCCGAAGCTCACCAAGCCTCCTGTCAGCATCAGCCACGCCCGCACCCTGGAGGCCGTGGCGGAGGTAACCGGTTCCACGTTGCACTACCATGCCTCCGTCTTGCTCCCCTTGTTGGTGGGACAGATGCTGGATATAGAGCAAGTCGCAGAAGAGGAAAAGAGCGAGAACGAGGCCATGCGCCTGCTAGCTCTGGAATCTTGCACGCGCACGATTGTCACCTCGGTAGAAAGTAATGGGCTCCAGCATCTGGTGGTGGACCTGACCAAATTGCTGGAGTCGTCGTACGCTGCCACCCGCCGCAGGGGAACATGGGCGGTGAACGCCTTGGCAGAGGGCACGCAGGCGGACCTTCGACCGCAAGCCCCGATCCTTCTCAAGTTCCTGTTGCCCTTGCTCAACGACACTGAAGAGAGCGTGTGGAGGCCGACAGTCCAGGCTCTGCGGGCCTTGTTGGATCGTCTCGGCGTCGAAGAAGCTTTGGGACACCTGGATTTCATGCGAAATGTCGTGGCTTCCGTTGTCAGCAATGCGAGGCGTCGCAAGGGAGGGGTGGGCGATGCAGCCTTTGCCTTGCCAGGGTTGAACGTCCCGGGGGGCCTCGATCCCTTCCTGCCGGTGTACACTCAAGGCTTGTTGCAGGGGACGCCTAATCAGAAAGAAGTTGCCGCGTCATGGATGGGGGAGCTGTTGGAGCTGATGGAGCCGACGTCACTGCGGCCTTACATTGCCAAGATAGTGGGGCCGCTCATTCGAATTGCCTCCGATAAGACGTTTTCGCCCAGCATCAAATGCGCCATCCTCAACACCATGACGCTGTTGCTTGAAAAAGGTGGTTCGGCGCTTCGGGGACTGGCGCCGCAGCTACAAACTACCTTTACGAAGGCCTTGAGCGATATCCACCAAAATGTACGCGATCGAGCCGGAAAGGGACTGGGCCGCCTTGTGCCCCTCAGCACGCGTCTAGACCCCCTTGTCACGGAATTGGTGACGGGAGCAGTGTCTTCCCCCTCTGGGTTGGACGTGCAAATTGCCATGCTGAAGGCATTGGGTCAAGTTCTGGGAGCGGCAGGGGAGAAGGTGTCTGTGGCTGTCGTGACTCGGGCCATCGACCAGCTTGCCGGCCTTCTCCACCACGAGCAAGGCCCCCTGCGAAAAGCCTCCGCCGGAGCTGTAGGGCGAGTTGTGGCATTATTGCCTGCTGAGGAAACGTTGGATCGGGTGATAAGGAAGGATTTATTAACAAGAGAAGGAGGAGGCAAGTGGAAGTCGGCAGAAGGGCGCTCCCTTGCCCTGGGGGCAACATTGAAGTTTAGTCTACCAGACAACAAGCTTGTTTCGTATTTGGACGATGTGGTGGAAACTCTCAAAAATGATGTAGGGACAGAAGGCGCTGCGGCACCATCAGAGCAAGGGCCTGTGCGGGATGCAGCATTGCGCGCCTTGGCCCGCCTTGTAAGATATGCCGACAGTCACCAGACGCCTGAGGCAGTGAACACATCGGTGACGAGCATTGTCCCCGAGATTTCAGCATCACTCCTCGACATGTCTTCAGAAGTACGAAAGGCGGCAGCGGGCTTGATCAAGACTACTGCAAAAGTGCAGCCTGCGGCCCTCCGGCCACACCTGGTAAAAGTGATTCCACCACTGTTGGAAGGGGTGAGAGACATGGACATAAGAGTAAAGTACGTTTCGGAGCGTGCTCTCTTGTATGCGTTAGAAATTCATTCTCGACCTGAGACTCTAGGAGAATTCATAGCTCTGGCCCCGATGGAGTCAGCAAAGTTTGTCCGTGACTACGCGAAGCGCATCTTAATCCGCTTGAAAGCGGATTCTGAGGACGAAAATGAGGACGGAGAAGAAGAAAATTAGTAGAGACCAACAAAATGTTTTAATCAAAAGTAAGGGAGTTATGTATCTGATTTCGCAGCATTAGCAGCATTGGACACATATTGATGCGGTAAAAAATAAAAGCAACAAATGTGTCCCTCAAGAAATGATTGCTGCCTGCTTGCCCCCTCTGGGGGGGATAACTTTAAATTTCCGTTAACAAAAATTCAAACTCCCCGAACAGTTGATTCGAACTTTGAAAAGCGTCGAAATTGGAGCGCTTGCAGGTGGGAGAGAGAGCCTAACAACACGCTATTGACTGTCCAATACAGCGTGTGCTAAAATGTGAAATTTCGAGACAGGAATTCTCTCAAATTGAATCGTGAAAAAGGATAAAGTGTCATTTCTGGCAGTCCTTACTTCGCCTGACCGTTGCTACTAGATCATGCTCGTGCTCGTTCTCTCGTCATTGTCCTTGGAGGAACCCATGCGACGACGCGACTTCATGGAGGTGTTGCAATTTTTATAAGCACGAAGCGTCCCCACAACCCTCTAGAACCATGGCGCTATCTGATCAAAATATTGCTGTAATTGACTATCACACCACAATATGTGACTTTGGTTTTAAGAGTAGCAGAAAGGGATCACGTCCCTGTAAGGAGACCAACACACGGTGTGACACACGCCGCGGTCTGACTTCCCTCGTCCATGCTTTTTTTTTTCGTTTTTCAAAATTTCCCCTCGATCAACTTAATTTCAGGCATAGGAAGGAGGGTTTGGCCTGAAAGTGGCCGTCGAGAGATTGAAGGCATAAATGTCGTTTCTTAGCAGCTCCCCTCGTGCTAGGAAAGCTCTCGAAGCCATACCTACCTCTCCCGGAAGCACTTTGCAGGACCTACAAAGGTATTTTTTGTGCGGAGGTAGTATCTTCTCAAGTAGGTGGTGTCCTCTCAAGTATCCTTTCTCATTAAATACATATTCCTATATATTGTCGCGGCTGAAATTCTGTGTGCGTTTACGATGGCTCCATAATATATTGGATCTTTTCACTATCTACTGCTCCCTCATTATGCATTTACTCTGAATAAAAATGACCTCATCAAATATTAATTCTACAGTTACAAGATGGAAATTCTTGTCAAGCAGCTTACTGAGTCAATAAAAGACAAGGACAACGTCATCAATGACATGCAAGCCGAGATTAAATCTTTGCGTGACTCTTTGTCTCAAATGCGGACACAAGAAGGCATCCGATCTCCTCGCAACCGCAAAGTAGTCGCTTTATCCTACCAGGTAGAGGCAGATGGCGTTCTATCACGCGCTCGCGTTGCCCGCCAAGCATCTGTGGCCACAGCGCAAGCATTGAGCGCTTTCCCTGTAGAAAGCACCGATGAATTGGCCAGCAAAATGATTGATGTATTTCGCAAGCCTCTGGACAAGATTGACTACCTCCATTCTTCCCGCTTCGCCCACGACCTTATCCAACTTTGCGAACGTGTGAAACCCATTTTCGAGGCAGAGGATCGCTGCCTCTTCTTGGAGTCGCCGTCCTACGTGTTCGGGGACATCCATGGGAACTTGGAGGACCTGAATTTCTTCGCAGATCATTTATGGCGGCTTGGGACGCAGCTGACCGCGGGGCGCTTTTTATTTTTGGGAGACTATGTGGACAGAGGGATGAATGGCCTGGAATGCGTGGCGTACCTCTTCGCCTTGAAGATAATTTCGCCCACGAAGCTCTTCATGCTCCGTGGAAATCATGAGACCCGCGATGTGAACGGATGGGAAGATCACTACGGGGACCGTTCGTTCCTCCGGCAATGCAGGGCTCGCTTTGGTCGGGAGCTGGGGGAACAGGTGTGGGAGTCGGTCAACCAGGTCTTTGACCGGCTTCCCCTGGCTGGGGTTATTGACAACGACATTTTTTGCGTGCACGGGGGCCTGCCCCGCCCAAGCAAAATGCATGAAGTGGCCTCCCGCGTGGAAGACCTCCTGGCGGTCCCCCGGGTGGCGGGTATCTCCCCTGTCTATGAGTATGAGTCGCGAGTCCTTCAGCAGCTCTCTTCGGATTGCATCTGGTCCGACCCCGCCCTCTCGGACATGGAGCATGGGCGGGAACTCAATGAGCTGGGCTTCGGCGAAAGTTTGCGTGGAGGGGGGGCGGTCTGTTTCGGAAACCGCGCCGTGGACAATTTCTTGGCCGTCAACGAATTTTCGTACATTGTGCGGGCGCACGAGGCTCATGCGGAGGGTGTGGGTCTGAGCAAAGGGGCGCGTGTCTTCACGGTATTTTCCACCTCCAAGGACCATGGGCAAGGAAACGGGGCGGTGGCGGGGTGCATTCTTGTGGACCATGATGCCATCCGTGTCATTAATCGATCAGCCAAATATAAAAACAAATTTGTGCATCGCCGGCAAAGCGCGACAGCCGCGGGGGTGGCACCTGCGCACGTGGAGAAGGCGATTCGCCTCGGGCTGGTCCTGAACGTGCCCCACGAACCCTTGGACCGGGTTCTCCCCCCTCCCAAGATCGTTACGACGACAAACACGGCCACGAACGCGTCAACGTACAGCAATGGGGCGCCTGGCGAGAGGGTGACCGACGCGACGGCCACATTGGCGGCATTGGGGCTTCACCGGGACCGCAGCCACTCTTTTTCCACCGATGATTGCGGGTCGGGAGAGGAGGAGGAGGACGACGACGACGACGAGATGCAACGTGAGGCGCCTTTTGATAGAATGTAGGAGAAGCAGCATGTCATGGATTGGCAGAGCGAGATTTTCGTAGGAAGAGTGTTCCGAGGGAGACTGTCATACTGTAGGAAGTACTTTTTAAATAATAGGAAGAGGTCGGGATTTCCTAGTGACCAATCGTATAAAATGCAGCTTAATTAGTCAACAGTCAATGTGAAAGGAGCGGACGATGATTCTGAAGGCATCTGCACAGGTGATTTTCCGATTCGTCTCAAGTTTTGTAGCGGGTGGTGGTCACGTATTAGTAGAAAGGGGCCCGGAAATAAAAGGGAAAATATCTTATGCACAAGTCTCGAAAAAGTCCAGTTTAAATAGAGCGATACACGAAAGCTATAATCTGAGCCGAATGACTGCTGTAAAATGGGAAACTAGTGAAGCACCGTTCAGACTTGATTCAGTCCTTTGCGATATTTGTTTTCTTTTTCTTTTTCCTTTTATGGTACCACATGAAGATTCAATCAGAGCTTGGTTTTATTTCTTGTTTCGTTCGTCGGGGTGCGTATTAGAGGAAAGTGGAAAAGAAAAATTCACTTGATATTAAGTTGGCGAGCAATATTTTACAGTACTTGCGAGAGAACCAGCTACAAGGACGCACAGGGTCATCAATGATAAGAGGTAATATGCTGAGCTTTTTAAAAGAGAAAGAACCTGGGCAAACACAATATCAGTCCAGGCGATGAAAAAAAAATCCTCGAATTTTTCACCCGCCAGCAGGACAGTAAAATAACTCACGGCGTTTCAAGGCAACAGAGGAACTCCTCGACTTCTGCAGCAACTGCGCGTCAGCAGCTGATGTACCTTTTCAAAGATTTTTTGGGATAAAAAAAGCGACATACTCAAGTGGCACTTTTTTTGGTCGTGACTCTGCGGGGGGGCGACGCCCTACTCCTTCTCCACCTCGCTGCCCCAGCCTTCCATAACTTGGGGTGTGGTCACGGCTTGCAACGTGATAAAACCTCGTTCACGCTTGTCATGCTGTGTTTGTGCGAAGGAGCATTATTGTATGTCATGAATTGAGTCTTACATCGTTTTCTTCTTTTCGGAAATGTGCTTCTATTTCCGTGTGTTCCGGCACGGGTTCCCACTAACTACGCTACATCTTTACCCCTTGCATCGACCAGACGGCTGCTAACGCATGCAAGTACCTTCAACCACACTGCTTTTGCTGGCCTGCTGTACCTGGTACTCCTGTCGCGGATGGCTATTGCCTCGACCAGTCATCGCGCCTTCAGCCTTCCGAAGGCGAGGCAATGGAAACTGCTTCAGCCCTCACTACCAAGATCCTGCAGCTATGCTGAGCCAGGTATGTGGCCGCGTTGATGTATAGCTTGCCATATGCCGGTCAATTTACACGGCTAGACGTATCCTGACCCCATTGCACTCTTTTATTACTTTACTACATCTACTCATGTCCACTGAAGCCACGTCACCGAGCTGCGCGGACTACATTGCACCTGTGGAAAGCCTGGGGCCTAGGAGGGAACAACGGCACAGCTTCGTCACATGAAGGAAAGGGAGACAAAGCAGAGATGAAAAATGAAGGAGCAGCGAAGGATTCTGAAGATGATGTTGAGGAGGACGACGATGATATGGATTCGCAGGCCCTGCTCGGAGATTCTGGTGCCGACGAGGATAGCATCATAATTGACGGGATCGACGACGACGAAGATGAATTCCTGCATGGCAACAGAAAAAATGCCGAGGTGCCGAGAGGCACAAAATCGGGGCTTGAAAAGACGGAGAGTGGAAGATTTGCATCCGCGTATACCATCTCCCCTACAGCCTCCGGGAGCCCTCCTACCTTTCCTGACACGGGCTCTATGGAGAGCACCACTGTCAAACAGCTTACGGAGAAGAATCTAGCCCAGAGTGATGAGAACAGCTTTTTCGACGGCTTCGAAGGCTTCGCCGGTCGGCGTGTGTCGTACTCGAGCCAACCTAAGGCCCGACACAACATTGTCTTCGAAATATGGCGGCAGCGCAGCCCGGAGGAGATCGCGATCCTTTACAAGGGGCAACACCAGTACTCGGCGTCGAGGCGGGTGCAAGAAGCAATCAATGAGCAAGTTTCCACGCTCCTTGGTAAGCACCTGTCCACCCCATGTCACGTGTACCGTGTATGAAGGGAGGACTCCCTCAGTCTTATCCATTCTCTCCCCGGCGGCGACTCGTGGTCGCGTTATTTCAAATTTCTTTCCTCCATCGCGCTAGATGTGAGTCTGTGCGGAAGCCTCACGCTCGAATACCCGTCTGCGCCCATCTCCTTCCCACCCCAGGCATGTTTCTTCGCGAGCCTGATTTCCAGTCCCACCTTCAGATCCAAGGAGGGCAGCTGGCAAATCTTTTTTTCAAGCTCCAGTTGATGGGGTACATGTTTGCAAATGCCGACAAAGTATTGTCCGCCTCCAGCAGTCTGAATATGAAAAAGAAGGCCCGCCAGCCCCCCGTCGGGTCCTTGGAGGGAACGCTGACCGTCGTGCCAGGAGGGCGTACGAACGTCTTGGGCAGTGGAGAGGAGGGTAAAATGGAAGGCGCAAGAAACGTGACCATGGGTGCGAAGGAGCTGCTCGGAAGCCTGGTTCGGGAGGTGGAGGCGTTGAGAGAGGAGGTAGACCGAGCGAGGGTGGCGCGAGAGGCGAGCCGGCAGGGCAACCTCCTGACCTTCATTCGGAGTCTGCCCGAAGAGCAACAGCGATCTTTGACGGAAAGTGCGCCGGATTATGTCCTGGACTGCATGCGGAAATTGGTGGATCTAGCACTCGCGCGGGCCATCCCCACGGTAGGGAATCAGTGGAACCCGAAATCTCCCGTCCTGATTCCTGGGAAAAGCATATTTGCCGAGCTATGCATCATGCAGGTGGTGCAAGGGTACCTCCTGGCAGCGACGGAGGAGGACCAAGCACAGCAATTAAAATTGTTTGGAAGCACTGGGCTCGGTCAGGGCGGGGGGGTTCCGTAGGGGAAGTTGGGGAGGGACACACGGCGCATGGGGTTGGGCGGAGAATGCGCGAGGGGAAAGCCAGAATTTAAATAACAAAATTGTGAAAATAAAGCGATGCACGGACATGACGTGAAATTATGAAGACGATGCAACCTCGTGGTGCCTTGAAATCTATATTTTAAACTTAGCAGGTTCCCCTTTCTGCCGACGCGCATCGCATCTGTTCAGGAGGCGCTTTCTCCACCACCACGAGGTAGTCTCGGCCGTAGTACAAATTACCTTTGGCTAAACCGTGCGTATCACTGAGCTCCTTGAATCCCTCTGGGATCTCGCTGTGCTGGACCACGCGGAAACCCACCTTCGCAAGCATGCCATGCACTATCTCTGGTGAGACGAAATAGAATCCCCCCACTGTGTATTTATCCTGGGCTGCGAAACGACGCCAGCCTGCCGGACTGAGAATGTTGGCAGTGGAGAGGAACGCCTTCCCAGAGGCCTTGAGGAGGCGTCGGATTTCGCGCAGTGTGTGATAGAGGGTATGCACGTCCACGTGAACCAGCACGTCGAAGCAGTAGACGAAGTCGCAGCGACCGTGCAAGGAAACGGGGTACTCCACCCGCTGAGACGGCAGGGATGGGTTCGAATCATTCCCCACAAGGATAAACTCTAACACCGTGGCACCCGCCGCAGGATGCGCAGCAAGGGCGGTACGAGCGGCTTCGAGCATACGCTCAGAGATGTCCAGACACGTCAAACGCATGCACTTACCCAGCACCAGTGCCGCCACCCTGCCCCCACCGACTCCCACTTCCACAACCGCACTTTCCGGCGTCAAGTACGGCAGGATGAAGTCTCGGACGACTTCTTCCAGGTCCTCTGGGCTGCTCCACTCCTGACCGATCAGGGCCAGGGCGGGCAGGGAGTACGGCGTTGATTTGCTTGTTTTGGCCGTGTTGGCTGCCATTTGCTGGACCCAGACATTTGGTTTATTTGCCGGTAGCTCGCTGCTTGGACTGCGGGCACTGCCAGAATACGGGCCATTTCTTGCACAATTGCCGTGCCACTCCTCTGCGTATCGGTTCCACAGCCGGCGATTGGTCTCGACGTTGCCAACGTCCGTATAGACCATAGCCCCCGATAGGGAGTTGATCACACTCCGAACTATGGACGTTCCTTCTCTCAATGGCGTCGCAGCATCACCGGATGGCGTTGATTGAGTCGACGCCGGGCGTGGAGATGGGTATTGCCGATTCCGATCCGCTCTAAGCTGGGTCTGACAGTGTTTGACAGCGTTTATATCGATGGCATCGTCGACTGGCTTTGCATTTGTGGACGAATCTGCACGGCTTTTCGATGTGGTGTCCATATTGTGCACTGCCTGGTCAGTGCGCCCGGAAACAATGCCGTCAGAACGACTCCTGTTCCACTTAAACGTCGGTCGGTTGACTACAAGTAGGAGGTCTGTGGCATCCTGAGCTCTATGCTTGCTTACCGGTGATATTTATAAAGCCAGCGATCCATTTAGCGCCCGTACTACCTCTATACGTGAGACGCTGGACAGTGGGGGGAGGGCAGGTGAATTGTACGATCAATCACTGACCGGAGGGCGTCACACCCGTATCATGGAGTGTCGAGTGTTCCAGTCGCTAAATTCGGGATCATATGATAGCGATTGAGTCGAGGACAGCGCCACTCACCACCCCAATCATCAAATACCCCGGTGCTCGTCACAGGGAGGGCTCGGCTGTACGCCAATGTTGAAAGTTTATGTGCTATGTATGCGGCATCAGGCAGATGTGTTCGTGCCGTATCTCCCTGGGAACCAAACCGCATGTTTAACGTCGATGGTGTCCCGTTCAAGAGTTAAGCCCTTTCCGAGAGCTTACTTTGACGCACTCCTGACAATTATCTCCTTATTTTTGGAATCCCCCCTCTAGTTTATCCTATAGAACTGTATGACAGTGTTCGAGGTGACGCCTCCACGGATTCGCGGTATATTTCGTGGTGAAAGCTCCCACGAGGAAGCCAACGTCTGGGCCCCAAGCCGGTCACCCACAGGACGCATTTTTGTCGGCGCAGGTTCGAATTCCGGCTCTCACCGCATGGCTACCGTAAGTCCGAGTCCTGTTGACAATGGTGGCAGCAGCAATGACAGCACTCCACGCAGCAGGGACAGTCAAGATGGCAGCGTGGGGCGGTATTACAGCGAGAGTGAAGGAACTGTCAGGAGTTCCAGGGCTGTGAGTTCGGGAATCGCAAGCATCTATATCGCGGGGACCTCCAGTGGAGGAAGTGAAGGCGGGGGAGAGGTTGTTTTTGCATTGGCAAGAGGGGTAGCCACTGTGGTGACGTTGTCTGCACTGGCGTTGGTAATGGTGTTGCTGATTGTCGCGGAGGCAGTGTTGATGCTAGTAGCTGAGAAAATCGGACTGGCGCCTGTGGTAATTTTGGTCTTGACCATAATGTTTATAGTGGGGCGACAGATGGGTGTGCCCTTCCAGTCCCTGGCACGTGTTTTGGTCTTCTTGTGGGCGTTTTAGGGTCCCGCGCCTGCTGCTGAAGCATCCAGGCCCTCTGGATCTCTTTTTAGTGACGTTTTTTTTTTGTACACTATATTCGAATACGCTCGAATTTCCTTGTAGTATACAATCTGATACGCTCGAGCAAGTCGGAAAGGAAAAGTAGGTAGGATACTGCCCGGTGATCGTGTTCCGTGTAAGCATGTTGAAGCGTACGCAGTTGTATAGTGGTGTCCGCATGGTCGTGAACCTCATGTACTTCTACCCCTACCCTTGCAGGGAAAGTAAAAATATGAGAAATTGCAGACTGAACCCTGAACACCTTTGCTTTTGCCTGCTATTGGGGCTGTCCCGCATTCGCGGTCTCATGATTTTTTCTTTTCAGGTTTCTTTTAAGCCGGGGCTCGACGGGGAACGAGAGCGATAAGGTGATGCGTATCAGTGCTCATACAATTTTCAAGAAAAGCGATACCGCGACGTCCGGTGCGACCACAATGCTCACCTCCCCGCTTCGGGAGCTCCTCAT
>Ga0102934_1000860_pt1 | contig 20917 bp, 23 predicted proteins | sample SalPonR2_A_D1_MG_FD_78175 | JGI IMG/M metagenome (GOLD analysis project Ga0102934, IMG submission 78175) | Salt pond soil microbial communities from South San Francisco under conditions of wetland restoration - Salt Pond MetaG R2_A_D1_MG | ecosystem: Environmental > Aquatic > Marine > Intertidal... | reverse complement strand
CTCAAGCGTGCGTCACATTCTGAGAAACAATGGGTAGTTGAAACCCTAGGCACGCACACAATCTACGCGGTTCATACCCGTGTATGTTCCACTCTTGTTCACGGCTTGACCTTAACCGCCAAACAAAGACCACGGAGAGAACACAATCTTCTAATAGGTCTTTTTTATGTGTACCATGAAGGCCGGCATTCGACATTGTTCTCTCAACTGCGAGCACTTCGATCGAAATAAAAGAACACTACCTCGTTCCCGGCCTGGCTTGGTTTGCCTGCAATGAAGTCGATTCACAATATTTTTAAGTACTCATCGTCAATGATTATGACAGCGTAAAAGCATGAAAGTGGTGGTTTTCTCCACAAAGGATTACGATAAGGAATCCCTGATTGCTGCCAATGATGATCTTGCTACTGCCGATAGGTACGTAAGGAACATCGCATTTTTACCTCTCTCTTACTCTTCCATCATATAAATGTACCAGCGCTCTGACTCGATAGCTACCATACGCATCAGACACTCTTTGACATTCCTGGAAGCTCGTGTGGAAGAGACGACCGCTTCTTTGGCAGAAGGCTACGACGTGGTTTGCTGCTTTGTCAACGATGAGATTACCTCCTCAGTGATCGACACGTGGAAAAAATCAGGGGTAAAGCTCATAGCTTTGCGAAGCGCCGGCTGCAATAACGTGGACCTGGACCATGTCGTCAAATGCGGGCTGTCAGTAGTCCACGTGCCCGCGTACTCCCCCCAGGCGGTGGCTGAACATGCGCTGGCACTCTTACTGACCCTAAATCGCAAGACACACAAGGTAAAGAAACGCATGACAGCCTGATGCAAAGTATCCACTTTTACACAAGCACTCCTTTGGGTTTTTGAATCAGGTGTACAACCGCGTCCGGGAAGGGAATTTCTGCTTGGAAGGCGTGACGCCGGGCATCGTGCTGGCCGGGAAAACGGTGGGCGTCCTCGGGACTGGAAACATAGGCGAATGCTTTGTCCGGATCATGTTGGGCCTTGGTTGTCATGTCCTTGGATATGACGTGGTGGAGAGTCATTCGCTTGTTGCCCTCCAAGAAAAAGGCAAAATTGAAGGTGGGGGCAGCTTTGAATACAGATCACTGGACGAAGTGCTTCAGGTAAGGAGCGAATGTCCACTTTCTCCTTTGCTTTCAGACTGATCCTCGATACATGTAGCTTGTGACCCATTCGACTCTCTTCGCCCTTTCTGGATACCAGGCTTCGGACGTTATCTCGCTCCACATGCCGCTGACGCCGGACACCCAGGGTATTATCGGGCCCCGCAATATCAAGAAGATGAAAGAGGTATAAAGAGGTGTTACGTCATATAACATATTTGTGTACCTTCGTCCTGTTGTGTGCGAGCGAAGCATAGCTAATCGAGCATTTGCATCCCTCCTACTCGCAATGCAAAGAACGTGATTCTTATCAATACCTCTCGCGGTGGGTTAGTGGACACCAAGGCTGTCATTACAGCCTTGAAGAAGAAGCATATTGGCGCTCTTGGTACGTGATCACTCTTTGGCAATCACAATTATACGCAGTCGTGACGATAAGGACCAGTAGTTGAACAAGTACAAAACCCGTCACCGATCCCCTTCTCTCTTTGCTCGTTCAGGCCTCGATACATACGAAGAGGAAGGAGATTTCTTCTATCGAGACCTGTCCCAGGAGGTGGTATCAGATGATCACCTCATCCGTCTCATGTAAGTTGGTGGCTCGCCATGTGCTTCTTGTCGTGACCATTTTCCACTTTGGCGCTCATACACACGCTTCTGGATGCACAGGACCTTTCCGAATGTGCTCGTTACCCCCCACCAAGGCTTCTATACACGTGAGGCTCTTCTGGCCATTGCCTCTTCCACGATTACCAGTATTTCTGAATTTAGCAGGTACGTAAATCGCATTTTTGATAGAAGGTGACAGGTCCAGGTCATTAACATGATGTCTTTCCTACAACGGTTTCTGTGCAGGGAGACACAGCCGGCTAGTTCTATCATCTACAGGGGTGCTGTGATTAAAGAAATGAAATGAAGCGGTCAAAACCCCTCCAAGAAAGCTTCAAACACGAGTGAAGATGAAAATGGAAAAGGTTGCGGTCACTGTGAAAGCTGAATTGAAGGCTTTCAGAAGCCAGAGATCAAAGCAACAGAGGATTTGAGTAAGGAGACAGTAATGCAGAATAGGAAGGGCTATGGACCGTCTTCTGTATTTGATACACCTCTTTATATATGCGAGGACTTAGTGATATTGTATCACAGCTAGCAAGAGGTGGTTCGAGTTTGACTGAAAGCGTCAAATCGCCGAGGACCGCTGGGCATTCAGGAGTTGGTAAATGGAAAGAAATAATTATCTCAAGCAGTCGTAGATAAAATGGGGTTTTGGATGATGCGAGAGGATCACTTTGTGCAAGCGTGAAAACTCTTTGCCAGCGAGTAAAGTGGTAGCAGTATTACGGTGTAGCTCATGTCGTGGAGCTAACGGCTCGATTTTACATTCGCTTTCTCACTACCTCATTGAGATGATCACGGCGAATTGCTTGACACACAAATTATCATAGAAATTAATCCGATATTGGTGGTATACCGCATGTTGAAAACTGCTCCTGCAGCCTTGCGGGTTGGGATTTGGGCACTTTTTACCTGAAAGACATACGTACTCCGGTTTCGACCATCATGCCTCCGATCACCTGACGACTCCATCTTACGCTAACCAGTTCCAACAGAATTTCAGCATGCCTGGTAATAGACGTAGCTTTTTGACCACGGCGTTGGTCTTCGTGCTGCTGCCATACCTCGCAACGAGCTTTTCTCTCGCAGCGCCATATCGTATGCGCTCAATAAGGTACGTCCATCGAAAAGCGGCGTCGAAGTGAGTCAGAGACGTTGGTGCGCTCTTCCTGCTTGTTAACATTCTCAGTGCATTTCTCGAAATTTTTCTTGTATACTTGGTATTTATATAGATTAAATGTTGTTGTTGTGCGTTTCTGGGGATGTGTGGGTTTAAGGTAATCATTCATGCACGCTCATGTATGCACGCTCACTTTTGAACCATTTCGACATAAATTATAATAGCACCGGGCCGACGCGTACAGGTACCGTAAGTAGCATATCTGCGACCTCGTCTACCACCAGCAGCCCAGTCGATCAAATCATGGGTTTCTTCAACACCGGTGCGAAGGGTAGCGTCACAAACCTCTCCCTTGGGGGCGGAAAAAAAGAATATACCGTCGTCATTACAGGGGCCTCTGGGATGATCGGTCGCGCCCTGACCAAAGCGCTTCAAGGTGGTACTATCGCAGGTAAATCTGTGAAAGTGGTAGAAATTTCGCGACGTAGCGGGGCCACCTCGTGGGACCCGGCCACGGGCGCCATCAATGCGGCCGCCCTGGAAGGCGCAGATGCTGTCGTGCACTTGGCGGGCGAGAACGTGGGCTCTGGTTCGAGCGAGTCCTTGACTGGTCGATTGGGGGCCTGGACAGAGCAAAAAAAGGAGCGTATCCTCAACAGTCGTCGAGATGGCACGGCCTTATTGGTTCGCACTATCCAAGGGTTGAAAAATCCCCCCAAAGTCTTCCTTACTGCCAGTGCGGTGGGGTACTATGGTTTCGACGAGGGAGACCGGGTTTTCGATGAGACGGGAGCCTTGGGAAAGGGCTTTTTAGCCGAAGTGACACGTGTGTGGGAAGCAGAAGCGGCTAAGCTGCAGGGAAAGCGCGGTATCCGTGTGGTGAATGCCCGATTCGGTGTCGTATTGAGCAAGGAAGGCGGAATTATCAAGAAACTGCTGCCTATCTTTCAGCTGGGCGGGGGAGGCATCATCGGCGACGGCCAACAGTACCTCTCGTGGATAAGCCTCACTGATGCCGTGCGTGCCATCCAATTTTTGTTAGGGGCATCCCGGCTGTCAGGACCTGTGAATGTGGTGGCCCCAGAACCTGCCACGAACGCCGAGTTCACGGCGGCGATGGGCAAGGCCTTGTTTCGACCAACGGTACGTGAGCTTAGATATCTACTTTTTCTTTCTTTTTTTCCCTGTGGCTCAGGAGGTGGTTGACTGGACAAACGCAGCAAGATCGCTCACATATTCCACCTTTGTTAACCTCTTCAGATTCTGCCTTTCCCTGCTCCTGCTGCGCAACTTCTTTTTGGGGAAATGGGGGACGAGATGCTTCTTGGCGGTCAGAAGGCCATCCCGAAGAAGTTGCTGGCGGCAGGTTTCACATTTGAGGACCCGGACATCCTTTCAGGGGTGCAGAGCGCGTTGAAAAATTAAGGGTGCGGCATGAAAGCATCGGGGGGTATAGAAACAGTAGGGAAAACTTACAGCGAAGATGTGCAGGCGAACATCTAGCACCCAGAAGCACGCATGTTAGTATGTATGTGTATTGAGTTAAACCGATGGCAGTGACGGTAGAAAACATACGTTTCACACGCCAAGGCCCTCAGTGCATGTCGATAGCCCCTCATGGTCACAGCTGTCTCGCATTTTTGGGTGGGAATTGTGTTTTTTAAAAAACCAGTGGGGCCCGTCTGGCCCACTCGTTCAAAGAATTTTTCTGCTTTAATGGAATTACGAGGATTTGAGACATTGTCATGCGCGCATCTGTCTCTTTGGGAATGTGTCTGACGGTCGTCACACAATCTTTGTTACTGGATTCCTGCGTGCGGAACGTTTGCTGACCCATGGCCAAGACGCTGGTGTGCCATAGGATGGCAATATTCTGGGTTTTGAGGTGTATTGGCCCTCAAATGGTAGCAGAAATTTCTTTCGTGCAGACAGCGTCCTTTTACTTGTCTCATGATTGTAGAGGTATCCTACATGTCCTCGATTTCGATACCCCTCCGATCTTTTTGTGTAGCTTCCCACATCCTGCTCCCTATTCCCCACTCCTCTTGCATTTATTCCGCAGCTGCTTGTACTAACGCTTTCCAGAGTTCCCTAGCCACATGTATTGCTGTTTCGATGGACTTAGCCTGCTTTCACTTCCGAGGCAGCTGCCAATTTCCACCTTCCATTTGCCCACAGTGGCTGCTCTTTCCGCAAATCAGAAGCGGCACCATTGATCCAGGAAGACACGAGAGATAAAGCAGGAAAGGGTAAATAAGTAACTTGTTTGCATGGCTCCGGCCGATCCACGGGCCCTTTTTCGCTGAGTTTTGCCGCTTTGCAGTATTCCTGCTCCTGCCAGGAGGACGTGAATGAGCCCGACGGCAGGTGGCAAGGTGAAGTGGGAACAACAATCTCCCCGGCACCAGTCGGACCGCAGCGTACCATTCTATCCTTTGAAGATGGCTCGTTATCAATCATGCCGCTCCCATCCTGTTTCCTGACTGCTCCATCCTTCCCTTCTCCCTTTCTCTTTTCATCCAACTGCTCCGACGATCCACTTATGTTTCTCCTCAACGATCCCATGATTAATTCTGTGTCCAGCCCCACGTAGGCCCCCACATGTTCAGCCAACGCATTGAACAGACAGTCCCAAATTTCACCGATCGACTCAGCCATGCTGCTCAAATAACCCATGCTTGTTGACCTTTTCAAGAGCGGACGATACGACCGAGGGAGAGAAGCAGCGCAGACAGTTTCTGCCCTTTCTAGAGTGGTCGCACCTCTCCCTTTTCCCGGAGATAAGAGGCAGAGAGAATCGTACAAGACCCACAGATGACCGGTACGCAAAGCCTCTTTCGTCGCACGCCGTCGGATTTTGCCTGAGGTAGTCTTGGGGATTGTGCGATCTCGAACGGCGATAGCTCGAAACACAGTCAAACCTGTCTTCTTCCTCACCGCCTGTACCACTTCGTTCACATGCTCTCGAAAAGCGTGCTGAGAATATCGGGCGGGAGCCACTTCAAAAACCAAATGCAACTCTTCCTCGTCTTTGCCCTCGGCTAGCATAGAAAACGCGGCGATGCATCCGCCCCGCACGGCGGACCAGGCGTCCTGAGCCGGAAATTCAATATCCTGGGCATAGTAACGCTTCCCATGGATGATCATCATGTCCTTTAAACGACCAGAAAAGTAAAGTCGGCCATCTTGCATAAAGGCGACGTCCCCGGTCCTCAGGTACTCCCCGTTCCCAAACCTCGCCCACGGCCGAGCCTCTAAGGGCGCTGCCCGGCTTAGTCTGGCCCGGAATGCAGTCTTGGTCAGCGCTGGCTGGTTCCAGTACCCCAAAGCGACGGAGGGTCCCGACACCCAAAGTTCCCCCGCCGTACCGTCTTGCATTTCTTCGCACGTGTCCGGATCCACAATTCTCAGATCCACCCGGAAATCCGCTGCACAACAGACGTATCCTGGCTTGTCCCCTCCAGCGATAAGGCTCCCAGGAGGGTTGGCTACCGGATCAAACCAGGAGACGCACACCACACTCTCCGCTAAGCCGTAGCACGGAGAAAGAGCCCGGGCATGCAAGCGATAAGGACGGAAGACACGGTTGAAATCCACCAGCGTCGTGGATTGAATTGGCTCCGCCCCCGTGTGCATGTAGATGATGTGCGTGAGGGAGTATTCATCCACCGGCCATTTCTTGGCGTCCCACTTTTTCGAGCACAGTCGGTAGGCGAAATCTGGCCCCGCCGCCCATGTTGCCTTCTTCTTGGCTAACAAGCGGATCCACAGGCATGGGTCTTTCAAAAAGGTGATCGGCGACAGGTAATGCATGCGTGCGCCCATGAAAAAAGGCGCCACCACACCATAGACCAAGCCCATGTCATGATACATGGGCAGCCAGGACACAGAACGCGAGCGCCTGAACCAAGAGCGGTCGCCGTTCACGTGCATGACCGGGATCAGGTCGGCATAGGAAAAGGCGAAGCGTTGGGCACCGGCAATGAGGCCAACATTGGCGCCTAAGTTTGCATAGGTAATCATCACGCCCTTGGGGTCTCCCGTGGAGCCGCTCGTGTACTGAAGAAAGGCAATGTCGGATGGCGCACGGTCGGGGTAATCGTACGAAGGAGGAGGCAAGGGGTGGGAGGAGGGAGGGCGCTGGACGAGCTGGTCAGTGACCCTCCATTCAAGGCCTTTTGGCATCAGATGGGAATAAAAGAGCCCACATCCGATCCTGATCCAGTTGATCAAGTTGTCCGTCAAGACCAATCGGGCCCCCGTATCCTCCACCACCAGCTTAAATTTCTTTAGCGCGATTTCCATCTTCCCCGGATCGATCGGATACACTGGACAGGCCACGGCACCCGCCCGCAAGCAGCCTAGAAAGGCAGGGAAATACTCAAAACTAAAATTATAGCACAACATGACTCGATCCCCGGGCTGTACTCCCCAGTCATGCACCAAGGCATGGGCCACGGCCCCCGCCGCTTCCCAAGTATCCCGGAAAGACCAATGCCGTGTCTCTTTACCGCCAGCTTCTATCCAAGTCGCAAACACCTCGTCGCCCATGTCTTCTGCCGTTCTTCGAAGCGCGTCCATGATGTCGGGCACGGGGGCCCAAAGATCGGGATGCATGGATCGTTTTCGGTTTTCTTCCACCGAGATTTGGAAGCACTTGTTCAAGGTCTCCAAAGGCTGTTATACAATCATAGGTTTAGGTTTTGATGCATATGTTTGTGAGTTACAATTAAAGCACTCCTATATTTTTCTAAGAAGATCGCGTTTTGATCCTTAGATGATGGTTGTCAATGCGACCGGGACCGTATACTTGGCACAGAATCGTCAGAAGCCATCCAACGGTCGGTCACCTGCGTTAACAAAGATTTGTCGCATTGTCCTTGATTTTGACACCCCAAATTTGCAGATATCACATCATTTCAAGTTTTTCATGGAAATTAAGATTGTTCAAGCATTCCTGCCCTTGTACTCACCATATCAAATAGGTCTGCCCAATCGTAGACTTCGGCCATGACATCCTCAAGCACATCTTGATGATCTGCCAACTGTGGATCATTTGACCACAGCTCCGGCAATGTGCAAGGAATTTTTCTCAATTGTTTGGTTGAATGTAGGCTTGAAGTTTTCATGGCTTATAACAAGCTTTTCGCAGGAGATAATGTACCCCAAAAAATGTCACAGAGTTTCAGTTGGAGGCGTCGTTATCAGTCTTCTTCGATTCCAAAGAGTTGTCAATGCTAGCATTCAGATCCTCGGAAGGGCAACCAATGAAAGCCAAATGCCTTAATACCTTTATTTACAATGGAATTTGTAATTTTAGTGCATGTACTTTGCCAGATATTGCCTGTGTATACATGTATGAGAGGTACGAATTTGCGGTTCGACATTCGGCGATCCGATCGATACGGCTGTCGGTGCGTCGAACATGTCATGGTCACTAGCTCCCCAATTAAACCAACAGAACAATGTCCCGTCACAATCAATTACTAGCTCACATTATTTGTCTTAGTTGACGCAGCAGAGTCTACCGAAACTATAAACGTTGCGGGATGAAATATGGTTATCATTATCCTTATTAACCTCGACAACTCAGCTGACTACGTAATATGGGCCCAACCCGGGAGAGGAATCAAAAAGCCCGAATTTGTTCGATTCGCGTAATCCACTGCTAGCGATTTTTCTAATTCAAAGAATGCCCAACCCGTACATGGTGTGGACTTTCATCACTTGATGCGATAGAACTCTCGCTCAAGTTTGCATGTTGTAAAGATTGGTCGAGCAACATCGAGCAAATTCGACAGGCAACGAAAAGTGGAGTGAAGTCGTACGAAAATAGGTCTCACAGTGCAAATTGACAAAACGGCATACACCAATACAAGGTACAAAACTTAGTTATTGAATATCTATATTATCATGATATTTACATGCGATTCACATCAATCAAACGTTGCTATTTGATTGTTTCTTTTTGATACGTGCTATAAACAACCCGCTCGTCTCACCAAACCTCGGCTCAAAAAGCAGAGTACCCGGCAAACTCCCCCATCGACACGGCAAATACCCTCGCCCACACGCATGCAAGCACTCGTTTGCCTGTGCGTTGTCATCACTTCTCTTTCCTCCCTCCCCCTTCTCTTCCATCTCACATGAAAAAAGAGGCAACCCTAGCTCTAAAATCGGGTCCAAAATAGCATTGGCTTCTTCCTTCAGTAAATGTGCGACGACATCCTCATTTTGTCGGGGCGAGAGCGAACAAGTGCTGTACACGAGCACACCGCCCGGACGCAATCGACGGAAAGAATTCCGCAAGAGCCCCCTTTGAAGCTCCTCCAGACCCCCCAGCTTTTCTTCTGACAAGAAGCCGCCGCTTCGCATTCGGCTGGGGTCAGGGACGCATGAGGATGGAAATATGGGAGGAGAGAGTAATGAGATCACATGTGGAGGCGTGGTCCGCGGATGAATCAAGGAATGCAGACGGGGATAGAGAGGTCACGACCCCAACTAGGAAAAGGGATAGGAGCGGGGAAAGAAGAAAGAAAAGGGAGAGGAAACGTACATGGAGTCATCCAGGCCTGCCACTTTCAACATATGTCGCGTGGACCCGTCGTGTGAGCAGTCCGCATCCACCAAGACCCTGTCATAGCCCCCTCCTTCCTCATTCGCCCTCTCCCTCCTTCCCTCCCTCCCTGCTCCGTTTTCTGCGGGATTCAGGACTCTACGCAAGGCCAAAGACTCTCTGCGCCGAGTTCCGCGGTTCATTCGCTTTTGTCCCCGCGCCTCCATGCCCTGGGAGGCCGAAGAAATGAAAAAAATAGTATGAAGAAGGGGGCATGTGAAGAACTCTGCAGAGAGGATCCTTTTTCCCTGCACTTTTATGGATCCAAGCCAACAGCACTCTTCTCAAGCATATCCTGTCCTTGAATGGATTCGACCGCACACGTTTTGGATTCCGAAACCTTGGGCAGCTTCCATCACCTTCATTGTACCCGTTGCCGTCCCTCCTTGTTCACGGCACGCCCCCTCTTTCTCCCTAACTCACCCACCTGCCAGTCGTAGGCTCTCGAGTCGAAAATCACGTCCTCCTCCCGACCTGCCCATGCCTCATCCCATTCCGTCTCGAAGCAACACCCGTCGGCGCAGAGCAAACGGCACCAGAGGGGGACCACGGAGCAGGGTGACACGAGGACCCCCGCAGCGCGCCCGATTTGGTATTTGACTAAAATCTGGCGGCAGACGGTCAGTCTTCCCCGCGAGATGTCTACGCCTTGGGGAAAATATAAATAGAGAAATTGCAAGTGCAAGGACGGGGGACACCGGGGTAGAGGAGGGAACGAGGGCTTGGGTGCGGAGTACGTCACGATGTGCCTCATGATCGGAAACCGTGACTTCCCTTCCGAATACTCGTGCACTGAAAGAGTACCTGATCATACCTGTGATCGTCCCCGTGTGGTGCATTTGCTCCGCCACCATGCACAATTTTAAGCCCGGGCAGCAACATAAGTCCAACACATTGTCCCCCGGCCTCGGTCCCAGCGCCCACACAGCCACCCCAGATGCGACGTCCATGCCATAAACTTTTCCTTGCTGATACAGCGGCCATTGTGCGATGCGAAATTCAGGAGGCAAGGCATAAAAACTTTCACTTGCATACGGAGGGCACCAGGGGACTCGTCGACCCCCTGCTGCCAAGACAGCTTCCCTTACGGTATGCTCCTCCTCCTCGTGATTCTTGTTCGCACCTACATTGTTTCCTGACGATGCCATGCGACGGATGCGGATGTATCGAGGAACAACACCATCCGAGGCGGATACAACGCGTGTGCTGTTTTCGACGTTGCCATCCCTCCTCGCGAAGCTTGCAATGTGGTCTTGGAGATGCCCACGAAGGCGAAGTTGCTCCCGTGTAAATGCATTCTCTGCATCCACCATGACACAAAAACCGATTTACTCTTCCATTTCCCGCTCTGTAATAGGCGTGGTGTTAGTGTTTTTAAGGGCCTGCCTGTCAGGGGGTCGCCGACTCCTCGCTTTTCTCGCTAACCTCCTTCAAGAATCACACGAAACACATGCTCACGACCTCACACCCCATTCCATCCCCTAGGAGACCCAACCTTTCGTGCAGCAGATACTTAATGCCACCAAGACGTCAAGCACGCCCGTGGGGGTTTTCATTACATTCACTCCCTCCCTGGCTCTTCCTTTCTGCCGGGGCCACGCTGGCTTTACCTCCTCCCGTGGGGTCTGGCATTGCTTTTGCACGCCTTTCTTCATGGAACACTTGTCATTTCTCTGTGTTTTCAAGATCTATCACACAAAAAACGTCGCATCCGAGTATATTACCAGGGACCTTCCATAAGTATTACCTCTCAGGCATAGGATCTGCTTCCTCCTCCGTCTTGGCTAGTACATTGTCCACCGCCCCGTCACCGCCAGAAGACATCGCGGAGGCCTTGAAAGAGCGACCTTGGCGAACAGGCTTGGAGCCGGCAGAAGACGTTGATTTGATCGAGTTATCGGCAGCATGCATTGAGGTACGTGGGATTCCAATCTCGCACATAATGAAAAACTTATGCGTTGATTTTTGGCTGCCCAGGCACACAAATTTCGGAGCACCCTCAAAGCTTATTTAAACCATCGATCGATGACCCTCTCTCACACATGGCGCTTCTTTTTCCGTTCCAGGGTACCGTGCCCTCCGACCTCGTAGGCACCTTGTATCGCAATGGGGCAGGGCGCATCCGGGTCGGCGCCTCCCCCGCACTCCGTTATAGCCACTGGTTCGACGGAGACGGTATGGTGTCCGCCTTTACCTTTACCGCGGATGGTCGCTGTATTTTCAGGCAGAGGTATTTGCAAGGAAAGAAATTTTTGGCCCAAAAGAGCGCGAAAGAAGGCGCCTGGGGGGGTCGAGGGGTATGGACGCAGCGAGGGGGCCGGGAGGGAAAGTGGTGGGAGAATCTGGGGCGTATCCCGGACAATCCCTTGAACACAAACGTACTGGTGCTGGAAGGGGCGAAGGAGGGAGGGACGACGAGGACCTTGGCCCTCTGTGAGGGTGGTCTCCCTTTTGAATTCGACCCCGTGAGCTTGGCCGTGCGAAGGGAGCCGGAAGATTTCGGTGAGTGCTGGGGCTCGGCGGGTGGGGCTGACGATATTCCCAGGATATACATCCTGACGTTAAGGGCTGGCCTAGACCGGAGAGGGTACGGGTCTGCAGAGGAAGTCTTTCGGCGCGAGCAGTGGAAGATGAGGGAAAAGGACTCGGAACCCAGAGGCCTGCGCATGTTGTGTTCGGCCCATGTCTAGGCCTGGGGCGTCCAAGGCCTTGCGGCCGTCCCAGACAGGGTGACATAGGCTCATTTGCTGCCTGTACGTGCGTCCCCTGCACGCTTTTCTTAACGCGACGCTCCACCGCCTCCCTCTTCCTTTCTCCCCCTCCTTGATCCCTATCCTCCTTCCCCCTTGCCACAGCCGGACCCCATGGACGGCTTTCCTCCTTCTTCTCCGCCCATCCCAAGGTAGACCCCGACACGGGCATTCTGTACAATTTTGGCATGCTCCTGGGCCCCAGTCTGGCCCTCAACATCTTCGAAATTTCCTCTCCCTCGTCCTCCCCCTCCGCCCAGCCCGTCCTCCTCCGGCAAAGATCCTTTCCCCTCGCCTTTATCCCCACAGTGCACGATTTTGTCCTGGCCGGGCGCTTCCTGATCATTTTCTTCAGCCCATTCCAGGCTCCTCCTTCTGCCCTGGCGCGAGCCCTCCTCGGACTCTCCTCCTTGGGCGGACAGTATGTGTGGAAGAACGGCGGGAAAACTCAGGCCTGGGTGGTGGAGAAATCGACGCTGCGGCATGTGGCGGAGGTAGACATCGATCCACCCTTTTCAAACTACCATTTTGTGAACGCGTGGGAACAGGAGGGAGGCAAGGAGGAAGGGAGGAAATCAGGAGATGGGGACGTCGAGGTCGAAGTCTTGGTCGCGCAGCACCGATCCCCACGGGAGAAGGTGGAGGAGCAGTTTCGTGACATGTACAGGGCGGAGTTCACTCCCGAGCTGGAATGTGAGACATGGCGATACGTCCTTCGTTTTGCGTACGAGGAGGGCGGGGAGGAGGGCGGGGAGGAGGGCGGGACGGAGGACCCGCAGGAGCAGGACGGTCGAGACTCGAGTGTCAGGCGGGCCCGAGTGGTCGAGGCGGGGCCGATGCCTTTGGCTGCGTCGTCGTATGGCTACGAGCTCCCAACGCTGAACCCTTGCACGGTGGGAAAAAAGGGAAGGTTCGCCTATGTGAATGCCTTGGTACGGGAGGAAGGCTTCGTGGATTCTGTGGCCAAGCTGCATTTGGACGAAGGAGGGAGAATGGAGGTGCACCGGTCCTGTCTACCTCCGGGTTGCTTTGCCGGGGAGGCGGTCTTCGTACCGCGAGGAGGTAGGGACAAGGAAGAAGGGGCGGGGAGGCAAGAAGAGGATGACGGTTATTTGTTGTTTTACGTGCTGGATACGCGGCGACAGGCGTCGGACCTGGTCATACTCGATGCCCAGCGCATGGAAAGGCCGCCCTTGGCAGTGATCCATCTCCCTGTGCGGGTGCCATACTCCTACCACGGAGTCTGGACAACCGCGACGTTCGGGCTGGGGCAGTGAACATGGAAGGGTGGGATCTCGGTGGGACTCGCCAGGCAACTAAGAAGCAAGTCGAGTGTTGTGGAGCATGTGGGTACTCTGCACGGTGCCTAGGGTGCCTGCACGGCGAAGATGCGATGACACGGCGGAAGCGTGAGGGGCGGAGGGCATGTACAAAGGAGGCAGTGGGCTTCAAAGGGGCATCTGGCAAGGGAAAGGAGGAGGCGGGGGCGAGTGAAGCGGGTTTGTACGCAAGGCAAAATGTGTGTGTGAGGGTGTGCTCACTGGGCGTGGAGACAGGGGAAGTGAGAGTGTACAGAAAGGGGAAAACCAAAGGAGGAAGAATACGGACAGAAGAGGACTACCTTGACGCGATGTCCGAGGCGCAAGCCAGGAAGAAGCAAGTAATTTCAGGACAATTTATGCGTTGTTCGGGGCATCGCCTGCTTCAAGAGTCCTTCCATCCGTGTCGGTGACTTTCAAAATCGGTCGAAAGACGGATCTGTAAATCCTTTTTTTACGTGCGCAAACTCTTGCACTATGCAGAAAGCGGGCCCAGGAGGGTTCACTGAGCAAAAGATCAAAGAGGAAATCCCGGCAACGATGGTCCTCCTCTCCCTTGCGTTCCAATCTCCGCCTTTTTTATGCCGTTCCTCTCAGGCTCCTTCCTCTTCACACTGCTTGCTGGGTGTGGTGGTCTCTTATCATGTCTTTTTTTCTTTTATGGACGCTACCATGTGCTTTGATGTTTTAAGACCTATTTCTGCCTTTCCTCTCTGTCATTGCCATCAATTACGTGACCCGCCGTCACATCCGTTGTACGAATTGATGATGGAAGTGTTCGATTGCACACATGTGTGGGCTACATGAGGTGCATGGGGAGAGCGCTACCCATCCTCCAAAGTCATGGCTGCTCTGGATGCCCCATCCCCACCTGTTCCCAGCTTTCGCGACAGCCTCTGTCGCGCTTACATGTCCTTGATCTTTTTCGTCATGGTCAACACCGCGCTGCGCTCTTCTCCCAATCGCGGCTTCCCACCCCGAAGGAAGCGGCGTACGAAGAAATCACAAAATAGATAGAGATAACTGCCATACATCAAGGCTCCTGAGTAGACATTTTGGGGTTTTACTTCGCAATGCTCAGGGTCCGTGTACAGGTAGTAAAACGAGGCGACGCAGATGCCCACGCCGACCATCATCTGGGAGATTTGAGCGACGGTGATGATCGAGGGAGGGATCCAGGAGGGCCAAGCTTTGATGGCGGTCTGAAGGAAGAGGAGTGGAGGAGATGGTGGAAGAGGGAAAGCAACAGAAGACGAGGCAGGGGATGGGACCATTGAGGGTGGAGACACGTGAAAGTGATCATGACGCATGACGGGATGGGAAAAAGCGGGTCCACACAGCACGCAGTCATGTCGCATGGGAAGGGAGAGCAGTACACTTCGGCGACGAGGAGGGTAGGGCTGGAGGGAAAAGACGGGATGGAGGACAGAGAGCGGCCAGGAAGGAAGGCTGGAGGGAGGGAGGGAGGGAGGGAGGGAGGGAGGGAGGGACGTACCAAATAATAGTAGGCGTACATGACCGCGTGGACCGAGTAGTTCATAGCGACAAAATAGAGGCCCGTGGAGGAGGTGACAGCATAGGAGTGCCAGCAGAAGAGGAGGACGGTGATATGGTGGTACCAGTGGAGGAACTGAAGAGCGGGCAGGGGAGGGAAAGGGAGAGGGGGGCCAATTCCATCGGAAGGGTAAGAAGCAGTGAGAGAGGGGTCGACATGCTCGAGGGGGGAGAAGGGGGAAAAGGTGCTCCTCCAGGACACGACAGCAATCTGATGGGTGATATGCTTCTTCGAACACTTTAAAAAGGGAGGGCAATGCCGGGGGGAACGCGGGAGACGAAGAGGAATCTGGCAAAGAGAATCAACGAAGGAAAGGAGAAAACCATGGAAGGGACCACGCCTTGAGTACCTGCAGCTTGCTTTTGCGGAAGACGATGAAAACCGTGTCGACGAGCTCGGGGACCTTGCTGTAGATGAAAAGCATAACCCAGAGCCCACAGGCCCCTTCTCCGTAGGTCTCAGCGGGGTGCCGGCAAATCGTGTCCTGGGTGGGGACGAACGGTAGAAGGGAAAGAGGAAGACGGACAGGCAAAGGCAGAGAAGTGTCAGCCAGTGATAGTTTTGATACGATTGGTGTCAGCAAACGGGAAGGAATGACAAGGAATGCTCGTCGGGTTTGAAAGGGAATGGGGAGGGCCACCTTAAAGGGCAGAGTCGTGACGTTTTGAAGGAGGTGTGGTACGGTGCGGAGCATGCCGCAAAAGGAGAAAACACTCAAGAGTAAGTTCCAACAAGCTAAGGCTGTTTTCCATTCATGCTTGGGTCGAGACTCCATAACCTTGGTGCCCACGACAATCATCAAGCCGTAGATCCCGCACAAAGCGAGTGGTAAGGCGGGCCAAGTATTTTGTGCGAAATTGACGTAGGAGGAAGCATGGAAATTTTTCTCATACTCTGTGTAGAACGGACTGAGTACGGGATAATGCTGGAAAAGCTGTGCGAAATATAGGTGTTGGATTAACGAGAATGAAAATTTGGAGTACCTCACACAGCATGACTGCAGGACTAAGCTGTCCTTTAGCCAAACAGAGCACCTATTTTTTCTTAAATCTCGTAGATTAATTATATTACACACTGAAATTGCGTGCGTGCGTGTGATAAAGTTGTCAACGCCTACCTGAGTAAAAGGCACGTTGTCGGGAACGCTCCGGTAGGGGATTATTTTCGGCATCTCTCCCCAGATTAGCTTCGAAAACGCCTCTGAGAGATTATTCATCCTCTCTGTATGCCAGATAAATATATTGTAGAGCCGTAGTTGCCGGTGAGACTGCTGTCACGGTTACTTGTGGCGTTCAAGGCTTCTTCTTGCACTTGAGGGAATAGGGACCCTCGTCCTGTGACAGAGAGGACAACGAAAGTGAAAAGGGGAAAAGTAACACAAACAGACGAGAAAATGCACAAAATAACGCTCCAGGTCGCTCAAAGCTCCTGAAAGGATGCGTTTGAGCAGTGGCCGATGCATGTGAGGCATCAAATCGTGAGCAGTGAGCGGGCTTTGCATAGACGTGTCCTGTGACAGATCTGCCGCGGCTCGCGGGCCGGCTCATGACTATGTTTAAGAGGCAGATTATGTTCTTTTCAAGCCCACGGGGCACAAGCGCCGCATGCCCCGTCACAAAAGGCACTATCACTTCCAAAACACCATGGGCAAGGCCCCGACACCGGGCCATGCATTTGTCTTGGCGTCGGGGTGACATGGTAGTCCAAGATATTTCAGCTCGCTCCTTCTCCAGAGCGACTTCGGACACGAAATGATACGTTCCTCTTATACCCCCGTCGTTTTGATTTGAAATGTATAAGTTTGCGTCCCAGCTGTAGCATCAAGTATTGAAATGACGCTAGAATTTCACTTCTGCTGCTAGCTGGGAAACCAAACGTGTCATATAGCCACGACCTTTTGTTTGAAGGAGTTGCCAGCTAGTGTCGAGGCGAGATTCCAATTTATGGAAGGGCGTTAACCGATTGTAAGACATCACGCATCTAGAATTACCCAAAAGACGTCTGATGATTGAATAATTGTTTCTATTTTCCGTTCCAGTGTGAGAATATGGTGGATATCTACCCTAAAAAGTATCTAGATCTGTCGACATAAGGGGAAAGACCATCAAGGGCACTGGCTCGTCACATTCCAAACGACGAAAACTAGAATGGTTAGAATATGGACTAACAATTTAAAATGGAAAAAGCCAGAAAATGTGACAAGAGTCGTAAGCACAAAGACCACATTCTTTTTTTAATTCCTCAGAGAAACTACATGTGAGCATCACTGAGAGTTCCTTGATTGGGAGTCAAACTACCCATGGAACCGTCACACACTAAGACGCATAAGTACCAACCATTTCTTGAAACTGGTGGTATTATTGGTATCATTATTTTCTCTTCGACTGAGCAATTCTTGAACACTTCTTGATATCGAGATCAATGCGTGAAACCTCGCTTACGTAGGTACACGGACACGGCAACGACACACATAGTAATTCTGGATTCAAAGCGAAGATAACAGATGCCCTATGATAGCAATTTGATAATCCACGGACATTGTCGGGTGCTTATCTGACATAGACCTCGAAGACTTCGTCCAGAAGAGGAAAACCTCCATAGTCTACGAAGACATAAAATGAAATGACGGTCCCAGATGGGTATCGTTTACCGATACGGAATTTATTGATGATCTTGTAATCTTTCAGCACGACCAAACCAGTAGTCGGAACGCTCATAAAATTTGTAGAGCCCGTGATGTTCGATCGGAGCCTGAGAAGGGTGCGGTGATTGAAGGTTTGAGTATTGGAAGGACAAGTTTGATGGAAAGAGTTGATAGATTGCACCACAAGCCTGCCAGAGGTATCTCTGCGTTTAATGTCTTCATGTTTTGCAACTTTCAGTTTGCTCACTTTGCAAAGTGATGTCGTACTTACTTGGGTCGCCATGTGTTGGGAATAATGCGGGACCTGACCAGCCTCACGTCGGTACTGTTGCCGTGCTTGCTGCTTTTCGGATGGCTGGTTTTGGTTTTGTTCTTGTTTGTGAAAGGCCCATAGTCCCCGTTCTCGTAAGGAGGAAGATCGTCTTCATTTGTTGTTGCCTTAGTAATGTGCATGTTGGCGATTGATTACGAGAAGTGTGTATCAGTTGCATGAGAAGTTGTAAGAAATCCTTTCTTATTGCTAGCATTTGTGTGATGCGTTCCTGCAAGGAGAAAATTAGTTCGCTCGGATATATATTGGCGCCGCAGCACCAATGCATGCACTTTTGCTGAGCAACTCACCCAATACAAGATTTCATCTGCGAAAGCAAGCTCACGAAGCTCACGGCGCCGTGTTTCTAAAAAGAGGAAGTTGGTTGTTAATGTAACTCGCCCCCCAGGTTTCACGGAGATGGGTTTCACAGTTGAGTGCCCAACTGCACCGAAAGTAGGAAATTGAGCAGTGGCTCGACCCTACGAGTTATGAGAGAATAGGTGGAGGTTAAGAAGAGGGCCATGTACAGGATTTGCGAAAGCATCAAGCGCCTCCGGTTGTATTTTGGCGTCAAAAGGTAGAGGACATCATGCCACGTGAAACTTACAATCGCAGAGATGATAACGGCGCTGGCCAAAATCAGAGAAGAGGTAGCGAACTTCATGGTGAAGATGTTGAAAAATGAGCTGTATATTGTATACTGTGCTGAAAATTGTTTACTATGGATGAGAGTGCTTCAGTGTTGATTGTCTTCCACATACGCGACGACACTTCCTTCACATGAACATCCCTGAATGTCGGTCATCCCTCAAAAGAGGAGAGCAGAAGAGCTGCAGAGGGAATCGTCTCAGAAAAAATATAGATATACATGTTGCATCTCCGTTCATACAGAGATGATGGGTGACTAAACAGAACAAGTTTCGAGGTCGTATGAGTATACGCTATGCCATGGAGAGCTAAGACTTGTTTGAGCAACGACTAATTATTAAGTGAACATGCGTTTTGATGCATTGTATGGGCCAGTACTGGCGGGAGACTTCAAGGTTTTCCATCTAAAATGTTTTAAACGAACATTTTATGCTTCTATCTCGTATACAAGAAAAGACAAATAAAAAATGCACGCAGTAATAAGAAGGAGAAATGAAGGCCTAGATTCACCAGGAAAATTCGCTACTTGTTCAATTCGGTTTCTAGCTTTTTTGCTTTTTCTGCTTTTTTTGCTTTTTTTGCTTTTTTCACCTCGCTTTCAGAAGACCGTGTGCTTATTTTCAACTTGACCGCTAAATCATATGTACATCCTATCCTTCTATGCACCGCTTATGACACTACGAAACGTGAGCTCTTTTTGTGCGTACACAATGCATAATTACATTTTGTGTCGAATAGATGGCAAAGCCTTGGTTGTGACGGTGGCGTGACACATGGTATGGGCCAGGACGGCAGCTGTTCGTACAGAAACCGCCGAGGAGCCCCAAAAAAAGCGGATTTGGGTGGTAGCCAAGCCGGACAGTTTGTAACGATCGTTCCTTTCCATTTGCCTTTGGCGGGTGGTAGGTACGAGACTTTACGCTGGGATAAGTTGACGTCGACACTGTTGGATATGGAGGGGGCAGCATAGTTGAGCACCAAATACCTGGATGCGATACTGTATGACCGGAGAAAATAGAAAAAGAAAAGAAAAGAACCTTGGTGCTAGCTAGGGATGTAGCCCACTCCTCCTATTTACCTTTGGGAAATGTCGTACTTATATTTCATTGTTGTTGATCTCGATGCATCCAAATGAGAAGAAGTTGCGAATGTACACCCTGCATATTCTCATTGTAGGTGGCCTCATGACTGACTATGCCTGAGGCAACCGTTAAAATGCGCCTGGAACATTTATACTTCCATCCTATACGTGCAAGAAGGCTCCTAAATGTCACTACATGACAATTAGATTGGCACTTCCTCAGGGATTCGCATTCCTTAAGTCTCATATCATATCTAGATCGGGTCGCGGTAGAGTCGTGTACTTGGTCAGAGACCTTTTTCTTTTTCTCAGGTGACGAGAAAAAGCGAAAGCAGCTCGTAAATGCGCTTGAAGGCTTAAAAGTGGTGAAGAGTACTCTTATGAAATAAAAATTGAAAGCAGTCAACGTCTATCTGATAATCAATCTCTGAGAATTGGAGGAACGTAAGGTAAGTGTATCCGTCTGGCTACCTACCCAAGTGCGTAATTTTCAGGCAATTTGAATGAATCAGGAAAGCGTTGGGAATGATGCAAACATTGTAGACCATGCCATCTTTCGTGCCACCTGTTGCGCATATTTCCCCCCCCCTAAAAAGGGATGATGACTACTAATTTTTGTTTCCTAGCATCAGAGGCCATGCATTACTCCTCAATTGTCAGACCGGTGCAGCATGCAGAATTAAGTTATCTTCGTGAGTGTATTTTTGCATTGCAAATGTTCATGTACTAATGCTTCAATGATGTCGAGACAGCCCGAAAAGAAGAGCTTTTGTGATTTGTGTTTTATTAGAAGTAAGGGCCCTACCTATCTTAGAGCAGGATTGCTAGGATCAGAATTTAAAACTATCTCTTAGATCTGAGTTGACAGGTACGAAGAATGCTTATTTCATTGCTCTACACGATAATGTACGCAGTCATACTTGAGATTGGATCTGAATGTAAACAGGAGATGCAACTTTATCTATCACGAATTGTAAGCAAAGTAATCAGTCAAGGTACAATGTTGTGACCAAAAAATCACTCTCACGTGAAGCATAGTAATTCGATAAGAGTGATGTGAAAATGCATGCCACGGTTTTGAAGGAAAAAAAGCAGGTCTTATTTGCAAGAACACCTACTTTTCATG
>Ga0102934_1000859_pt1 | contig 20924 bp, 22 predicted proteins | sample SalPonR2_A_D1_MG_FD_78175 | JGI IMG/M metagenome (GOLD analysis project Ga0102934, IMG submission 78175) | Salt pond soil microbial communities from South San Francisco under conditions of wetland restoration - Salt Pond MetaG R2_A_D1_MG | ecosystem: Environmental > Aquatic > Marine > Intertidal... | reverse complement strand
CACCGATGCGGGCCACGGCGGCACCGTCCACGAAGGTGTCCGTGATCGGCACCTCCACCGGCGCACCCGCCTTCAGCGCCGCCGTCAGACTCGGACCGCCGCTGGGCTCGACCAGAACCACGTCGCACATGGCGTTCGTCGCCCTGAGATAACCGATCATCCCCGCCGAAAGGCCGCCGCCGCCCACCGGCAGGACCAGAACGTCGGGCGGTCCGCCAAGCTCCTGCACCATCTCGACGGCGACGGAGGCCTGCCCCTCGATCACGTGGGGGTCGTCGAAGGGCGGCAGGAAGTGGGCGCCCGCATCGGCGCAGAACGCCTTGGCCGCCGCGAGCGTTTCGTCGAAGAAATCGCCCACCAGACGGATCTCGACATTCTCGCCGCCGAAGACGCGGGTCTTGTCGATCTTCTGAGCGGGCGTCGTGACCGGCATGAAGACCGTGCCCTGCACGCCGAAATGGGCGCAGGCAAAGGCCAGCCCCTGCGCGTGGTTGCCGGCACTGGCGCAGACGAAATGCGCCTGACCGGGGTCGGAGGACAGCCGCTTGCGCATGGCGTTGAACGCGCCGCGGATCTTGTAGGAGCGCACGGGAGACAGATCCTCGCGCTTCAGCCAGATCTCGGCGTCGTGACGCTCGGACAGAAAGGCGTTCTTCTGCAGCGGCGTGGGCGGGAAGAGGTCACGCAGGGCCTGGGCGGCGGCGCGGGCGGCATCGGCAAATTCGGTCATGCCATCGCCCTGCCCCAAGCCGCCGCGCCTGTCCAGCCGTCAGTTGAGCGGACGGCCCTCGATCAGGTTGCCGTAAAGCGTCGTCATGAGCGCGAGGTTCACGAGAATCTGCAGCCACGAGACGACCCCGTTGGCGATCTGCCCGGGCAGGGTCAGCGTCACCTGTTCCTGCATCGTGCCGAACATGTCGACCGTCACCGTCTGCCCGAAGATCAGCAGGATCACCTGCCCGATCAGGCCCACGGCCAGCGCGATCACGATCAGCGGCAGGAGGATCTGGCTCGACACCGGGCGCGTCGCCGCCCAGCTTTCGGACAGCGTCATGCGCTCTCCGATCGCGGCCGCCGGCAGGACGAGGCCGATCCGCGTCGCGACCCAGGACGCACCGAAGACAAGGCCGATCCCCAGAAGCAACGCGATGCCCGTCGATTGCGTGAGACCCACGGCCAGCGCGACGACAAGGCCACCGCCGATCACGGCGAGGACCACCACCAGACCCACGACAAAGGCGCGGCCGAAATAGGCCTTCACCCTGTCCCAGTGCCATTGCGGCAGAACCCCGTTCCCGGTTTCCTCCAGCAGCACGTAGCGGTGCCAGCCGACGGCGGCCCAGCAATAGGCAATGACCGTGACGATCAGAAGCAGGAGACCCCCAAGCGCGCTCGCGCCCGCCGCGCCGGGGTCGGGCATGCCGCCCATCGTCATCGCACCGAAGCCCAGCAGGATAAAGCCGAGGAACGGTGCAAGAAACAGCACCAGCGTCAGTTGCGCCGCCTCGCGCAAGTTGCCGAACACCTGCTGCAGCACATGGCGCAGCAATTGATACCCATAATCCATCACACTCTCCGGTCACCTTGCCCCGCCCCTGAAAACCCGGTATCGCCCGCGCGGTCAACGATAAACGCCGACGGAGCACAGACATGTCCGCACCCAAGAAGGTTGTCCTCGCCTATTCCGGCGGGCTCGACACCTCGATCATCCTCAAGTGGTTGCAGACGGAATACGGCTGCGAGGTCGTGACCTTCACCGCGGATCTCGGTCAGGGCGAGGAACTGGAGCCCGCCAGCCAGAAGGCGCAGATGCTCGGCGTCAGGGAAATCTACATCGAGGATCTGCGCGAGGAATTCGTGCGCGACTTCGTCTTTCCGATGTTCCGGGCCAACGCGCTTTACGAGGGGCTTTACCTACTGGGCACGTCCATCGCGCGGCCGCTGATCTCCAAGCGGCTGGTCGAGATCGCGGCCGAAACGGGGGCCGACGCCGTCAGCCACGGCGCGACAGGCAAAGGCAACGACCAGGTTCGGTTCGAGCTGAGCGCCTATGCGCTGAACCCCGATATCAAGGTGATCGCGCCTTGGCGGGAATGGGATCTGACCAGCCGGACGAAGCTTCTGGAATGGGCCGAGGCGCACCAGATCCCGATCGCGAAGGACAAGCGCGGCGAGGCGCCGTTTTCCGTGGACGCGAACCTTCTGCACACCTCGTCCGAGGGCAAGGTACTGGAAAACCCCGCCGACGAGGCGCCCGATTACGTCTATCAGCGCACGGTGAACCCCGAGGACGCGCCCGATACGCCCGAGATGGTGGAGATCACCTTTGACAAGGGCGACGCCATCGCCATCGATGGCGAGTTGATGTCGCCAGCCGCGATCCTGACGCAGCTCAACGCGCTGGGCGGCAAGCATGGTGTGGGCCGGCTCGACCTTGTGGAAAACCGCTTCGTGGGCATGAAGTCGCGCGGCATCTACGAGACGCCCGGCGGCACCATCCTGCTTGAGGCGCATCGCGGCATCGAACAGATCACGCTGGATTCCGGTGCCGGGCACCTCAAGGACTCGATCATGCCGCGCTATGCGGAGCTGATCTACAACGGCTTCTGGTTCTCGCCCGAGCGCGAGATGCTGCAGGCGCTTATCGACAAGAGCCAGGAGCATGTCACGGGCACGGTGCGCGTGAAGCTTTACAAGGGGTCTGCCCGGACGGTCGCGCGCTGGTCCGATCACAGCCTCTATTCCGAGGCGCATGTCACCTTCGAGGACGATGCCGGCGCCTACGATCAGACCGATGCGCAGGGGTTCATCCAGCTCAACGCGCTGCGTCTGAAACTGCTGGCTGCGCGAAACCGGCGGATTTCGTAACCTCAAAACGGTCTTTTCGGGTTACATCAGCCCGTTTGCGTGCTGACATGGCGCCGGAACGCTCGTTTCAGCATCTCCAGCTCGTCACGAAGCAGCGCAACCTCCGCCCGGATGTCGTCGTCGAGAATGTCGCCGGCCAGAAACGTGATCCGGTCCAGAACCGCGCCCGTGACGGTGGAGCGCAGGGTCACGACCTGAACACCATCCGACATGATCTCGGCGGGGAAATCGATGCTCACCCGCGTGCCCAACGCGCCGTCCCCGGGATGCGCAAGGCGGGCGGCGGCGATCACGCGCCCCTCGTGAACGGCCTCGATCCCGGTGTCGTCGGGGGCTTGAAGCTCGCCTTCGTAGCGTCCGGCCTGAAACGCGACCTTCACCAGTATCTCTTCGCTCATCGCTATCCCTCTCAGACGTCGGCACGGGGCGCGCGCATGACGACCACGTCCCAGATGGCGATGCGCGTCATCTCCGGGCCCTCGAGGATCAGGTCCAGCCATGCCTTCTCGATCCGACGCTCGTTGATCCTGGTGTAGGCGAGATCGAATTCCGCGCGCCCGCTCTCGCCCCGGAAATCGATCTGGCGCACCATCTGCTCCACGTTCGGACCATGCTGGACGTTCAGCCGCGCATAGACCTCGACGGGCTGTTCACGCTCGGCCCGGATATCGACGGCGATGAAATGGTTCAGTGTCAGGCCCGCGATCGCCTCCGACGGAAGGTCATGTACGAAGGACACGAAGCTCCCGTCGAAGCGGTAGACCTCAAGCACCAGACCGAAACGCGCGTCGCCCTGGCCTTCGGGCGCCATGTCCTGCCGCAGGCTCAGATCGTGGCGGCTCGCGTCGTGATAGACCGTGAGGCCGGCGGACAGGGGCGTGGGCGACGACAGATCGACGATCCCGCGCGGACGCATCGCCGCGTTCCACGGCCCGGGGCGCCCGGACCAGTCGCAGGGGATATCATTGATGGTGGCGGCCGGCGTATCCGTTCGCCCTAATAGCGCTGTCTGCGCCTCTGCCGACAGCGCATCGAGCCGCCCGCGCAGGGACCGCATCTCGGACAGGATGCCGCGAATGTCGGACGCGGACAGCGTGCCGGAGTCGAGCGCACGGCGCCAGCGCCTGAGGGAATGCCCCAGCCCGAGCCGTTCGAACAAGCCTGCCGATTGCTGTCCTATCGTTCCATCCCTCCGGGGCGCGCCGGTTCCAATGCTTCGGCCAGCGATCAGTCGAATATTCGTCGAAAGAGGCCCACGTTGAAAAGCCCGCCGCGCGCCTCCGGCGTCGCCGCGGCGGTTGGCGGCGTTCCGGCAACAGTGCCGTCCACGGCAATCACATCACCCGCATTGGCAAGGTTCACCGACTGCGCGAAGGCCCTGAGCGTCACGAGGCTGTCCTCACGCGTGACGGTCTCGCCTCGCAACGCAAAGACCGACAGGGTCGCGATTCGTGATCCGAGGTCGAAATAGACGCGCCAGTAATCCTCGGCCACGCCCTCCATCGCGCCGGAACTCGTGTCGCTGGCGTGGATCATGAAGCGCTCGGCCTCGACGAGGGTTTCGATGACGGTCACCGAGGCCGGGTCCTGCGTCCGGCTGAGCAGCTGTCGTCCTGCCTCGGACCGGAAATAGATGTCGAGATCCTCGAGGCTTTCGGAAATCGTCCCGCCGTCGGACGCCTCGGAAATGGCGGCGGTCAGAACCACGGGCACATCCGGCTGCGCCGCGCGCCGGGAATTGGAGATCGCCGCGCAATTGCCCAGAAGGACGAAGGCCGTGTCGTTTTCGGCCCGTGTGGCCGTCTCGTCGATGCAGAAACCCGGCGGGCCGGTGATCACGACCATGTCGCTCGTGACCACCGCCTCGGCCGGCGCGCCGCCAGTAGGGTCGCCAAGACCGGCCAGACAACCCGGCAGAAGCGCCAGGGCCGCGAGCACCGACCAGAGGCGGAGGCGATCAGATGTCCGCGTAGACATGCTTTTCCACGGCACCACCCGGATGGGTAACCGCGCCCCGGCGCGCCTCGCCGACAAGCTGCGCGTATTTCCAGAGCGCGCCGGTGGCATAGATCGTCTCGCGCGGGCCTTTCCAGTCGGCCTTGCGTGCCTCGAGCTCCGCGTCGGTCAGCGCAACGGAAAGCTCGCCCTTGATCGCGTCGATGGTGATCATGTCGCCGTCCTCGATCAGGCCGATGGGACCGCCCACCGCGGCCTCGGGACCGACATGCCCCACGCAGAAGCCGCGCGTCGCACCCGAGAAACGGCCATCGGTGATCAGCGCGACCTTCTTGCCCATGCCCTGACCCGACAGCGCCGAGGTCGTGGCCAGCATCTCGCGCATGCCCGGGCCGCCCTTGGGACCCTCGTTGCGGATCACGATGACCTCGCCTTCCTCGTAACCGCGGTTCTTGACGGCCTCGAACGCATCCTCCTCGCATTCGAAGACCCGCGCGGGACCGGTGAAGACCTGGTGCTCCGGCGCGATGCCCGCGACCTTCACGATGGCCCCGTCGGGGGCAAGGTTGCCCTTCAGACCAACGACGCCGCCGGTCTCGGTGATCGGCGTCGAGGCGGGGTAGATCACGCGGCCATCGGCCTCGCGCTCGATCAGGTCGATCTCCTCACCCATGACGCGGCCGGTGGCGGTCATGCAGTCCTCGTGGATCAGGCCGATCTTGCGCAGCTCCTTCATCACGACCGGCACGCCGCCCGCCTCGTAGAGGTCCTTGGCCACGAACTGACCGCCGGGCTTCATGTCCACGAAATAGGGCGTGTCATGGAAGATGTCGCAGACGTCGAACAGGTCGAACTCGATCCCCGCCTCGTGGGCGATGGCCGGTAGGTGAAGCCCCGCATTGGTCGACCCGCCGGTGCAGGCCACGACCCGCGCGGCGTTCTCGAGGCTCTTGCGGGTGACCACGTCGCGGGCGCGGATGCCTTTTTCCAGCAACATCATCACCGCCTCGCCCGAGGCCACGCCGTACTGGTCGCGGGACTCGTAGGGCGCGGGCGCGCCGGAGGAGTTGGGCAGCGCAAGCCCGATCGCCTCGGACACGCAGGCCATCGTGTTCGCGGTGAACTGACCGCCACAGGCCCCGGCAGAAGGGCAGGCGACGCGTTCGATCACCGCCAGCGCCTCGTCGCTGAGATTGCCGGCCTGGTGCTGGCCCACGGCCTCGAACACGTCCTGCACGGTGATGTCGCGGCCATCCAGCCGGCCGGGCAGGATCGAGCCGCCATAGATGAACACCGACGGCACGTTGAGGCGCACCATCGCCATCATCATACCCGGCAGCGACTTGTCGCAGCCCGCAAGACCCACCAGCGCGTCATAGCAATGCCCGCGCATCGTCAGCTCGACCGTGTCGGTGATAGCGTCGCGGCTGGCCAGCGACGAACGCATCCCCTCATGGCCCATGGCGATACCGTCGGTAACGGTGATCGTGGTGAACTCGCGCGGGGTGCCGTTGGCGTGCTTCACGCCCAGTTTCACCGACTGCGCCTGACGGCTGAGCGCGATGTTGCAGGGCGCGGCCTCGTTCCAGCAGGTGGCGACGCCGACGAAGGGTTGATGGATTTCCTCGTCGGTCAGGCCCATGGCGTAGAAATACGACCGGTGCGGCGCGCGGGCGGGCCCCTCCGTCACATGTCGGCTGGGCAGCTTCGATTTGTCCAGATTGCCCTTCTGCATTCTCGTCTCCCTCGGTGTCTCGGCATCGCGCGCGATTTCGTCGCCGACCGGAATAGACGCCGGTCGAATGCGAGACAAGTCGCGACCGTCAAGATGGACGCTGGCGTCCGGGTCGGCTAGATTGGGAAAAAACAAGGCTTCGAGCAGGCAGGCCACGATGCAGTATTCAGCCCATGCGCCCTTCGTGGCGCCAGCGCGCCCGCGGTCCGAGCCGTGGCGTCTCTTCGTCGGCCTGTTCCTGACCGCGATCGTCTACATGCTGGGCGTGGCCGCCATCTTCGGGCTGGTCGTCCTGTGGAGCGGGATCGACGGGGCGCAGGGCTGGCTCAGAGAGCTGTCGGGCAGCGCCGGCCCGACGGGAACGATCCTGCTGCTGGCGACCTTCGCCGGAATGGCGCTGGGCCCGATGCTGGCCGTCCGGTTCCTGCATCGCCGCCCGGTCCAGACCCTGTTCGGGCCGACCAGCCAGCTATTGCGCGACTTCGGGCTGGCGTTCCTGATCTGCGTGGCCGTCTTCGCCGTCACGGCGCTGATCCCGACACCGAACCTGACGCCGCTTCCCAATACCGAGATCGGGCTCTGGCTCAGCTTCCTGCCGCTGGCCCTGGTGGGCGTGCTGATCCAGACCGGTGCGGAAGAGGTGCTGTTCCGCGGCTACATGCAGCAACAACTGGCGGCGCGGTTTTCCTCGCCGATCATGTGGATGGTGCTGCCCTCGGCGATCTTCGCGGGCCTGCACTACCAGCCCGAGATCATGGGCGACAACACGTGGCTGATGATGGGCGCCGTCTTCGTTTTCGCGCTGCTGGCCGCAGACCTGACCGCCGTGACCGGAAATATCGGTGCCGCGTGGGCGATGCATTTCGTCAACAACGCGCTGGCGATCCTTCTGGTGGCGACCGAGGGGCCGCTTTCGGGGCTGGCGCTTTACGTCGCGCCGATCTCACCGTCTGCGGAAGAAATCAGGCCGCTTTTCTACCTCGACATCGCCACCACGGTCGCACTCTGGGCGGTCATCCGGCTGGTCGTCCGGCGACAGGCGACCTGATGGTCGCGCGATTGCAATTCCTCCGGGCTGGGCCTATCTCGGGCGCGACGCAGGACCTTGCAGCAGTGGCACCCGAAAGCAGCGCATGAACTGGATCACCAACTATGTTCGTCCCCGGATCAACTCGATCTTCTCGCGCCGCGAGATGCCCGAGAACCTCTGGACCAAGTGCGACGAATGCGGAACCATGCTGTTTCACCGCGAACTCAGCGAGGCGCTGAACGTCTGCACCAACTGCGGGCATCACATGCCAATCTCGCCGCGGCTGCGGTTCGAGGCGCTGTTCGACGCCGGTGTCTATGCCGAGGTCGAGGTGCCCGCGCCGGTCGACGATCCGCTGAAGTTCCGGGATCAGAAGAAATATCCCGACAGGTTGCGCACAGCCCAGAAAACGACCGGAGAGGCGGAGGCGATGCTGGTCGCCGAGGGCGAGATGGGCCGCACGCCCATTGTCGCGGCGGCTCAGGATTTCTCGTTCATGGGTGGCTCCATGGGCATGTATGTGGGCAACGCCATCATCGCCGCCGCCGAGCGTGCCGTGACGCTGCGCCGTCCTCTGATCCTGTTCTCCGCCGCAGGCGGCGCCCGCATGCAGGAGGGTATCCTGTCGCTGATGCAGATGCCGCGCACGACCGTGGCCGTTCAGATGCTGCGCGAGGCCGGATTGCCCTATATCGTCGTGCTGACGCATCCGACCACGGGTGGCGTCACCGCCTCCTACGCCATGCTGGGCGACGTGCAGATCGCCGAGCCCGGGGCGCTGATCTGTTTCGCCGGACCCCGGGTCATCGAACAGACCATCCGCGAAACGCTGCCCGAAGGTTTCCAGCGTGCCGAGTACCTGCTCGACCATGGCATGCTCGACCGCGTGACCCACCGCAAGGACATGCGGGAGGAGCTGATCCGTATCACCCGGATGCTGATGGGGCTCAGCCCCGCGGTCATGGGTGACCTGCCGCCACCGGGCCCGGGCGAGGAAACCGGACCGCGGGACGCCACGCCCGCCGCGGAGACGGCGCAGCCGTGAGCGTGCCGGCATCCGACATCCTCCTTGACCGGATGATGTCGCTCCACCCCAAGCTGATCGACCTGACGCTGGACCGGATGTGGCGTATCCTTGATGCGCTGGGCCATCCGGAGCGTGACCTGCCCCCCGTCTTGCATATCGCGGGAACCAACGGCAAGGGCTCCACGCTCGCCATGATGCGCGCGGGGCTGGAGGGTGCGGGGCTCGGCGTGCATGCCTATACCTCGCCGCATCTGGTCCGCTTCCACGAACGCATCCGCCTTGCCGGAAAACTTATAGAAGAAGAGGCCCTGTCGGATATCCTCGACCGCTGCCTCGCGGCCAACGGTCCCGACCCGATCACCTATTTCGAGATCACCACAGCCGCCGCCTTCGTGGCCTTCGCGGATACCCCCGCCGACATGACGCTGCTGGAGGTCGGGCTTGGCGGGCGGTTGGACGCGACCAATGTCGTCGACGCGCCGCGCCTGACCGTGATCACGCCCGTGGACATGGACCACCAGCAGTTTCTCGGCGACACGTTGGCGGACATCGCGGCCGAGAAGGCGGGCATCATCAAGCGCGGCGTGCCGGTCATCGTCGGACGCCAGAGCGACGCGGCACTTGAGGTGATAGAGGCGCGCGCCGAGCGGCTCGGCGCGCCCGTCCTCGCCCATGGGCAGCACTGGCATGTCTGGGAAGAACGCGGGCGGCTGGTGTTCCAGGACGAAACCGGGCTTCTGGACCTGCCGCTGCCCGCGCTGCCCGGCGCGCACCAGATCCAGAACGCCGGCACCGCGCTGGCCGCCCTGCGCACCCTTGGCCATGACGAGGCCGCGTGCGAGGCCGCAATGCGGAACCCCACATGGCCCGCGCGGATGCAGCGGTTGCGGCGCGGGCCGCTGGTCGACGCCGCGCCGGACGCGGAGATCTGGCTCGATGGCGGGCACAACCCCCACGCGGCCAGCGCCATCGCCGATCACATGCGCGGGTTGCCGGAACGGCCGACCTACTTGGTCTGCGGGATGCTGAACACCAAGGATGTCGCGGGGTTCATGCGCCCCTTCGCCGGGCTCGCGCGGCACCTCTGGGCGGTGTCGATCCCCGGGCAGAAGGCCACGCTCAGCGCCGCCGAGACGGCCGGGTTCGCGCGACAGGCCGGGATCGAGGCAAGCGAGGCGGAGGACGCGAACGCGGCCATCGCCGCCATCGCCCGCATCGCCCCCGAGGCGCGCATCCTGATCTGCGGCTCGCTTTACTTCGCCGGTGAGGTGCTGGCCGAGAACGGCTAGGGGCCGGTGAAGCACACGCCCTTGACCCGGGGCGCCCGACAGCCGAACTATGACCCCATGCGCACAACCTCCCTTGCCGCGATCCTTGTCGCCCTTTCGGCCACGGCCGCCGCCCCCTCGGACACCGCGCGGTTCCAGTTCTGCTGGACCGGTGCAAACGGTTTCACCATGGAGGGGATCATCGGCTTTCCCGGGCGGCTTCTGGGCAGCGGGATCATCACCCAGGACGACGTGACGGAATTCCGCATCTGGGGGTATCACAACGGGCTTCCCGTGGGCTCCTGGTCACTGGAGCAAAGGACGACGGACACCAGTTGGACGCTGTTCTTCGACACCGACGCCGTGGCCTTCCCGATGGGTGGGCATTTCCTCGAACAGTCGTATCAGGAATGGAACGCCAGCGGTCAGGTGAACGATTGCGGCGTCCCGGGCTTCGGGTTCAACGGCGGCAACTGGGCGCAGGATTTCTGCATCGACAATGTCTGGATCGAGGAAAGCTCCATCGACCCGGACACGCCGCTGCCGGCGGTCGCGATGGACGAAGCCTTGCGCTGCGACACGGTCGTGCCGCTCAGCTGATAGGGCCTGCGACTTCGAAGGCCAGCGTCAGCATCAGGATCGCGCCGATCCAAGAGGCCGCGACTCGCCATCCGATCCGCATCCACCCCGCCTCGACCCGCGTGAGCGCGAGCTTCGCGATACCGGCCGCAAGCGCCGTGGCGAGGTTCGCTCCGAAGAGCAGACCGAGATGGGTGAAGACCGGCAACTCGAACAGACCGTGCCCCTCGAAGGCCGTGAGCATGGCGAGGCCCCCGGCCAGCCCGGCAAAGGCGTAGGCCAAAGGTTGCGGAACCGACGGCGCAAGCGCGGCCATGGCGGCGATGACGATCCCGAGCCCCATGAAAATCAGCGCCACGACCGGGCCCGCCAGCGCCGCGCCGAAGACGCCCGCCACCTGCGCGGCGAGGAACAGCGGCCAGACCTTTGGCAGACCATCCTCACGCCACAGGCTCAGCAGGACGCCCAGCGCCAGAAGCGGCAGCACGATCCCCGGGAAGGTGAGCATCACGGCCGCGCCTTCGACAAACTGACCATAGGCATCCGCGCCCGCATCGAAGGCATGGGCATGGGCCGGACCCGCAAGGACCGCGAGCGCGACGGACAGCGCGTTAAGGCGCACCGTCAGGCGAGGCCGAACAGGAACGCCGCGCCCACCAGCGCGATGACACCGCCCGCCCCGCGCACGGCAATGCGCCCCGCCTCGGAGCGGGTCAGCACGCCGAAGCCGATGCCGACCATGTGCAACAGGCCGGTGCCCACCACGAAGCCCACGGCATAGCCATAGGGGCTGAACGCCTCGGGCAGCTCGGTGCCATGGGCATGGCCATGGAAGATCGCGAAAAGACCGACGATCACGGCCGCGACCCAGATCGGCGCTTTCACCGCGAAGGCGATGAGCAGGCCCAGCACCACACCCGACAGGGCGATGCCCGTCTCGATCATCGGGATCGGAACGCCCACGACGCCCAGCGCGCCGCCCAGCGCCATGACCAGCGGAAAGACGATCGGCAGGATCCAGATCGCCGGCGCGCCGAGGAACGCGCCCCAGAGGCCGACGGCGACCATCGCGACGACGTGGTCCCAGCCGTAGATCGGATGCCAGAAGCCCGAGGCGAAGCCGGTATTTATCCCCTCTCCCGTATGCGCCGCGACCTGCGACGCGGCGAGGATGAACAGGACGGTCAGGACGGTTGAACGGGCAAGCGGAGTCATGTTGGCGGCCTCATGGGAAATGTCGAGGCGGACCGTAGCGGATCGCCGCGCCCGGTCAACGCCCTCGCCTGGCGTCGTGTCATGCCCTGCCGTCAGGCCACGCGCCCCGTGCCCCAATCCGCGCCCTGCATCTCGCGCAATCTGCTGGCGGTGCGTTCGAACTCGAAACTGCCCGCGCCTTCGAGATACAGGTTTTCCGGCTCCGCCTCGGCCGAACAGATCAGGCGCACATGGCCCTCGTAAAGCGCGTCGATCAGCGTGACGAAGCGCTTGGCCTCGTTGAATTTGGACGAGTCGAGCTCGGGGATGCCCTCGATCACCAGCAGCTTCACCGCGCCGACCAGCGCGAGGTAATCGGCGGGACCGAGGGGCTGGCCGCACAGCTCCCAGAAGGTGCAGCGCGCCATGCCGGCCCAGTAGCGCGGCAGATGCACGGCGCGTCCCTTGACCTCGAGGGTCAGCTCTTCCTCCCGCCCATGGGTCAGGTCGCGCCAGATCTCGTTGATCGCGCGGCTCGCGTCCTTGTCGAGAGGCGAGAAATAGACCGGGTTGCCCGCCAGACGGTCCTGCCGGTAGTCGGTCATCGCCTCAAGTTCGTCGACCTCGAGCTTTTCCTCGAGAAGCGCGATGAAGGGCAGGAACAGGTCGCGGTTTAGCCCGTCCTTGTAAAGATCGCGTGGCGGCCTGTTCGAGGTGGTGACGATCACCACACCGGCATCGAAGAGTTTCTCGAACAGCCGGCCAACGATCATCGCGTCGGCGATATCGGTGATCTGCATCTCGTCGAAACAGAGCAACCGCAGGTCCGCCGCGATGCGGTCCGCCACAGGCTTGATCGCGTCATCCACGCCGGTCTTTCGCGCCTCGTGGAGCGCGGCCTGAATCTCCTGCATGAAGGCGTGGAAATGCACGCGGCGCTTGGCGGGCGTGGCGACATGGGCAAAGAACAGGTCCATCAGCATGGATTTCCCGCGCCCGACCCCGCCCCAGAGGTAAAGCCCCTGCTTGCCCACGGGCTCGGCGCGGCGGAAGCGCGACAGGAAGCCCTTGCGCTCGGGCGCCTCGAGCTTCTCGCGCAACTCTTCCAGCCGGAGGAGGGCGGCACGCTGCACCGGGTCGGGGCGCAGGACGCCTTCGGCCACGCGGGTGTCGTAGATCGCTTGCAGATGCTGACCCATGGCCCGTTCCTAACGCCTTTCGCGCATCGCTCGCCACCGGGAAAACGATATGGGAAAAGCCTTTCGAAAGATCGCGTTTGCCCCCCGGAACCGGCCCGGCTATTGGATCGCGGAAAGGGACGACGATGGCACGGCACACCCCACTTCTGACCCCGGTCCTGATCGGCGGGTCTCTCATCCTGCTCATGAGCATGGCGATCCGTTCGAGCTTCGGGCTGTTCCAGATCCCCATCGCGGAGGACTTCGGCTGGCTCCGGGCGGAGTTCAGCCTCGCCATCGCGATCCAGAACCTCGCCTGGGGCGTGGGACAGCCGATCTTCGGCGCCATCGCGGAACGTTTTGGGGATCGCCGCGCCATCGTGCTGGGGGCGATGCTTTATGCCGCCGGCCTCGTGTTCTCGGCCTTCGCCATCACGCCGGGGCAGCACCAGTTCCTTGAGGTTCTCGTCGGCTTCGGCATCGCGGGCACCGGCTTCGGCGTGATCCTCGCCATCGTGGGGCGCGCCGCGTCGAACGAACAGCGCTCGCTCGCGTTGGGCATCGCGACGGCGGCGGGTTCGGCCGGTCAGGTGGTGGGCCCCGTGCTGGCCGAGGGACTTCTGGCCGTGATGCCGTGGCAAAGCGTGTTCCTGATCTTCGCCGGTCTGATCATCGCCAGCCTGCTCTTTCTGCCGCTGTTGCGCAGCCCCGCGCCCGCCAGCCGCGCGGAACTTCAGGACAGCCTGGCGGAGACGCTTGGCCGAGCGTTCCGCGATCCGTCCTACACGCTGATCTTCGTGGGCTTCTTTTCCTGCGGCTATCAGCTGGGCTTCATCACGGCGCATTTCCCGGCCTTCGTGACCGAGGTCTGCGGCCCGATCGAACCGGGTTCGGTTCTACACGGGCTTGGCATCACGACGACCTCCGCACTTGGGGCCGTCGCAATCGCGCTGATCGGGTTGACGAATATCGCAGGAACGATCCTCGCGGGGTATCTCGGCAACCGCTTTCCGCGGAAATACCTGCTCGCCTCGATCTACGTGGGCCGGACGCTGGCCGCCGCCGCCTTCATCGTCCTGCCGATGACACCGTTCACGGTCGTCGTCTTCGCGCTGGTGATGGGGTCGCTCTGGCTGGCCACGGTGCCGCTGACGGCGGGGCTTGTGGGCCATATCTACGGGCTGCGCTACATGGGCACACTCTATGGGATCGTGTTCTTCAGCCACCAGCTGGGCAGCTTCATGGGCATCTCGCTGGGCGGCTGGATGTACGACCTCTACGGCACCTATGACGCGGTCTGGTGGATCGGCGTCGCCATCGGCGCACTGAGCGCCGTGGTCCACCTGCCGATCCGAGAAAGACCGCTCGACGCGCCCGCCGTGCAGGTGGCCTGAGGCTCAGTCGCTCTGCACCGCGCCGAGGATATAGCGCGCGCACATCAGGTCCAGATGCGCGCCGCCGCCATTCTTGAAGACGGTGATCTCGTCCTCGGCGGTCCGGGCGAAGGCCCCGTCCGCGAGGTCGTAATAATCGGCGCGGATATCGTCCGCCCCGATGACGCCCTCCGCCATGGGGATCGCGATTTCGCCGATATGCCCGACGGTCGTGTGCCGCGCATCGACGAACAAACGCCCGCGCCGCAGAACCTCGTCATCGGCCTCGCGCATGTCAGGCCGGTAGGCGCCGATCAGGTCGACATGCTGCCCGGGGCGGAGCCATTCGCCACGGATCACCGGCGTCGTGCTCATGGTGGCGCAGGTAACGATGTCGGCCTTGCCCACGGCGTCGGCGAGATCCCCGGCCACCTCGGTATCCGGAAAGGCCGAGGCAAGCCGCGTCGCGTGGTCACTCGACCGGTTCCAGATCTGGAACCGCGCGCCCGGAAAGGCCGCGCCATAGGCTTCGCGCATGCTGCGCGCGACCGTTCCCGCGCCCACGATCAGGATCGTCCGCGTGTTGCGCGGCGCAAGCTTCGTCGCCGCCAGCAGACTGTCGCCGGCCGTCTTCCATTTCGTCACGAGGTGAAAATCGAGGATCGCCTCGAGCCTGCCGTCGGTGTCGGAAAACAGGCTGACGCCGCCATTGATCGACGGTGCGCCGAAGGCGGCGTTGCCGGGAAAGATGGTCGCGGTTTTCACCAGAAGGCCCATCCCGTCGATCCACGCAGACCGGCTGAGCAGGGTGTCGTCGCCCCGGTAGAGAAACGTATCCCCGATCTCGGCACGGGGCAGGTCGTGCCCGCCCTCAAGCGCCCGCGTCAGCGCCATCCAGTCAAGCCGTGCCTCGGCCTCCGCGGCCACGATGGTCACGCTCATGGCCGCGCCTCCTCCTCGGTCAGCAGGCCGTGGGCGACCAGCGCCGCCGCCCAGCCCTCCGGGCCCTCGAAGTGATGCGCCAGCCAGCCGCGCGCCCGCGCCGCCGCGATATTGTCCGCCCGGTCGTCAGTGAACAGGAGACGGCCACCCGAAAGGCCGCTGTCCTCCTCCACCATTTCGTAGATACGCGGGTCCGGCTTGATCACGCCCATGTGCCCGGACACGTAGGGTCGGTCGAACTCGCTCAGGAAATCGTAATGCGTCTGCGCGTGGTCGAAGCTTTCGATCCCGAAATTCGTCAGCGCGTAGACCGGCACGCCCCTCTTGCGCAGGGTGCGCATCAGATGAACCGAATGCGGTATGACCGGCGTGGCCAGCTTGATCCAGTTGTCATGCCAGTCGCGGATCTCGGAGCGCCAGTGGGGATAGGCCTCCGCCGTCTCGTAGATCACGCCGCGAAAGCTTTCGCCTCGGTCGATCCGGTCGTTCATGCCGTGCAGGTCGACCTCCGCGAACATCGCACGACGGCGGTCCTCGCCGATGGTGACGTCGTAGTAGCGTTCCGGCTGCCATTCGATCAGCACATTGCCGATGTCGAAGACGACGGCCTCGATGGCTTCGCTCATGCATCCGCCCCGTAAAGCGCCTCGGCATGGAAGGCGACGTGATCCTCCATGAAGGTCGAGACGAAGAAATAGGAATGGTCGTAGCCCGGCTGCAGCCTCAGTGTGGCGTGCTGCCGGCGCCGGACGATCGCCTCGGCCAGCGCCTCGGTCTTGAGCAGGTCACCGAACTGGTCCGCCGTGCCCGTGTCGATCAGAACGGGGCCCGGAAAACCCTTTTCGCGCATGAGCACCGTGGCGTCATGCGGCTCCCACAGGGCGGTGTTCTCGCCCAGATAGGCGGTGAACTGCTTGCGGCCCCAGTCGCTTTCCATCGGCGCGCAGATCGGCGCGAAGGCCGAGACCGAGGCGAAGCGGTCCGGAAAGGTCATCGCGATCGTCAGCGCGCCGTGACCGCCCATGGAATGGCCGGTGATGCCCTGCCTGCCCTCGTCCAGCGCGAAGCGCGCGAACACTGCGCGCGGCAATTCCTCGGTCACGTAGTCCCACATCTGGAAATGCTCGGCCCACGGGTCCTGCGTGGCGTTGACGTAGAAGCCCGCGCCCTGCCCGAGGTCGTAATCGTCATGGTCCGGCACGCCCGCGCCCCGCGGCGACGTGTCGGGAAAGACCAGCGCGACCCCCTGCTCGGCGGCCCACATCTGCGCACCGGCCTTCACCATGGCGTTCTCATGGGTGCAGGTCAGGCCCGAAAGGTACCACAGGACGGGAACCGGCCCCGCCTCGGCCTCCACCGGCAGGAAGAGACCGAAGGTCATGTCGGTGTCCGTGGCGTCCGACCGGTGACGGTATACGCCCTGCGTCCCCCCGAAACAGCGGTTTTCCGAGATCGTGTCCATGACGTCTCCTCCCTCTTGGTGGCCAATCGGTAGCGCGTGCGGGTCCTGCCCTGCAACCCGTCAGCTGCCAACCGTGATCCCGCCCATCCCCGCGACCCATGCGATCACCGCCGATACCGTCAGGACCGAGATCGCCGTCGACACCAGGATCGAGGCCGACACACGCTGCGGCGCCACCCCGTAATGCTGTGCGAGGATGAAGACATTGCCCGCCACGGGCAGTGAGGCCGCCGCGATCATCACCGCGGCGGCGAAAGGTTCCACCGGAAACAGCCAGAGGGCGGCGAAGGCCACGGCGGCCGGGTGCAGCACCAGCTTGCAGAAACTCAGCCAGCCCGCGACCGACAGCCGTTCGGCCGATTTTCCGGCCAGAGACGCGCCGATGGCGAAAAGCGCGCCGGGCGTCGCCGCCGCCCCGAGGATTGCGAGAAACTCGTTCACCGGCCCGGGCACCGCCCATCCGGTCGAGGACCAGATCAGCCCGAGGCTGATCGACACGATCATCGGGTTCTTCAGCAGGCCAAGCCCGACATTGCGGAACGTCCGGTAGGTCACCTGCCCCTCGCGGCTGCCGGTGACGAGGATCACGATCAGGGTCGAGAACACGACAAGGTCGATCGCCAACACCATCAGGACGGGCCCCGCCGCCGCCTCGCCCAGCAGCACCACCAGCATCGGCACACCCAGGAACCCGGTATTGCCGATCACCGCGCATTGCGCCTCGACCGCGGCCTCGGCAATGGGCAGGCGCCTGAAAAGCGCCACCGCCGTGGCGATCAGGTAGACGATGAAACATCCCCACAGATACGCAGCCACGAACCACCAGTCGAAGATCTCGGACAGCGACAGGTTGGCCGAGAAGCGGAACAGCATCGCCGACAGCGCGAAGTAGAAGACGAACTTGGTGAGATACGCCGCAGCTTCGGCCGTGAAGAACCCGCTCCGGCAGGCCTGGTAGCCCAGCGCGATGAGCGCGAAGAAGGGCAGGGTTTTCAGGAATATCTCGACCATTTGGGCCCGAGCGCTACGCCGCCGGGCCGCCGCTGTCCAGTGGGCAGCGAGCGTTCCGACCCGCCACGGCCCGCGATGCCGGTTTCTTCCGCAGCAAAGATTGCAGTTGAAACGCTTGCCGAAACTGAACCGTCCGGTTTATCTTTTGCGGCGTGGAGGGGACGCCCATGAATGCAGACGCTCGGATCCGGAAGGGTCGCAAGTTCGACCAAGTGATCGAAGGCGCCAAGGCCGTCTTTCTCCGCGAGGGGTTCGAAGGCGCCAGCGTGGACGAAATCGCGCGCGACGCGGGTGTCTCCAAGGCGACGCTCTACAGCTATTTCCCGGACAAGCAGCATCTTTTCCTCGCCGTGATCGAGACCGAATGCGCCCACCAGTCGGATCTGGAGATCCTGCTCCATGCCTCCGATCAGGACGTCGAGGAAACGCTCCGGATCATCTGCAAGACGCTCATCACCTTCTTTTTGTCGCGCTTCGGACAGGACATGTTCCGCGTCTGCGTCGCCGAGGCGCAGCGCTTTCCCAAGCTTGGCCGCAGCTTCTACGACAGCGGCCCGCGCAAATGGGGCCGCAACATCGCCCAGTATCTCGACAGCCCCGGCGCACGCGCCGTGCTCGAGATCGGGGACAGCCTGCTCGCCGCCGATCAGCTCGCGCAGCTCTGCCGCGCGGACCTCATGCTCAAAGTGCTCTTCGGCATCGAGAAGGACCCGCCCGAGGCCGAGATCGACCGCATCGCCGAAGAGGCGGTGAAAACCTTCCTCGCCCGCTACCGCCGCGTCTGAGGCGTCACCCGCCGCGTTCTTCATCCTGGCGATAAACTCCGGGGGAGCGCGCCCTTGCGCGCCGGGGGCAGCGCCCCCGAAGGCGCGGGCGAGCGGGTCCCGGAGGGGCCCCCGAGGCCGCACCTCCCCACCTCAGTCCAGCCGCCGCACCAACAGCTGGTTGCCCGGACCGCGCTTCACTTCCAGTGTTTTCAGACTTTCGACGAGGTCCGACAGCTTGCGCTTGCCATAGGTGCGGGTGTCGAAATCGGGGTTCGCCGTCGTCAGGTACTGCCCGATCTGGCCAAGCGAATACCAGTCGTCTTCCTGCTCGATCCCCTCCATCGCCCGGTGAATCAGGTCGCGCGCTTCGAGCATTGGGCGTTTGTCGACTCCCTTCGCCGCGTCCGGGGACTTCTGGTCCTTGTCCGGTTCCCCGAGGATGTTCTCCACGAAGATGAAGCGCTTGCAGGCCTTGCGGAACGCGTCCGGCGTCTTCTGCTGGCCGATCCCGTAGACATCGAGCCCCTGCTCGCGGATGCGGCTTGCCAGCCGGGTGAAGTCACTGTCGGAACTGACCAGCACGAAGGCGTCGAACCGGCCCGAATGCATCAGGTCCATCGCATCGATCACCAGCGCGATATCGGACGCGTTCTTGCCGACGGTGTTCGCGGGCTGGTGGTGCGGCACGATGCCGAACTCGGCCTGCACACCTGACCAGCCCTTCATGTGGCTCGAGGAAAAATCCCCGTAGATGCGCCGCACGCTGGCCTCGCCGAAACTGGCGATCTCGTCGAAGATCGCGCGGGCGTGCTTGTGGGACGTGTTGTCCGCGTCGATCAGAACCGCCAGAAGCGGGGTGTCATTGGCCATTCTCGAATACCTCCGGCCCCAGCGTGTCACAGCGCGCCCGCCCGTGCCAGAGGGCGCGCATTGCCTCGGCCCGGATCATGGTCGTCCCTGCGATATAGACCGTGCCGCTGCCGATCCTCTCCCGTACAACGGGCGCGATCAACGGGGCGCCGCAAACGCTCAGCGTCATGGTCCGCCCGATGGCTTCTTCCGTCAGGTGCGCCAATGCATCCGAAGCGCCCGGCATGAGGCGCAGGAAGACGTCCGTGATCCCGCCGCTTTCCGAGATATCCATCTCGGCGATCGCCGAGGGCGGGATGTCGAGTGTCCGGGCGCCGACGCCCAGCGACAGCACGGCCTCCGCCGAAACCGGCGCGGCGAGCAGGCACAGCGCGACGCAGGCAGCCGCCCGGTCACGGCGCATCGGTCAGGTCCTTCCACATCACCAGCGCATCCACATAGTCCTCCGACGGATGCCGGAAGGCACCGGGCAGGCGGCCCACGGTGCGGAAACCGGCCCGTGTCCATGTCTCGACGGCCCGCGTATTGGTGGCCACTACGAAATTGTACTGCATCGCCCGGAACCCCATATTGCGCGCCATGTCCAGCGAATGCGCCAGCATGGCGCGGGCAACGCCCTGGCCGCGCGCCGCCCCGGCGGTGATGTAGCCGCAATTGCAGACGTGATCCCCGCCACCCCCGGCATTGGCGCGGATGTAGTAGGTCCCCAGCACCTCCCCGTCGACGCTTTCGCAAAGAAACACCGTCTTTTCCGGCGCGGTCCAGTAGGCCAGCGCCTCGGCTGCCGAGATCTCCGGCGCCACGGTATAGGTCTCTCCCGCGCGGAACACCGGCAGGACGAGGGAGGTGATCGCCGCCCCGTCCCCCTGCCATGCCTCGCGGATCGTGAGCTCCCGCACCCGGCCGGCGACCCGTCAGTACAGGACGACCGACCGGATCGACTCGCCCGAATGCATCAGGTCGAAGCCCTTGTTGATGTCCTCGAGCGGCATCGTGTGGGTGATCATCGGGTCGATCTCGATCTTGCCGTCCATGTACCAGTCCACGATCTTCGGCACATCCGTGCGCCCCCGTGCGCCCCCGAAGGCCGTCCCGCGCCAAGACCGCCCCGTGACCAACTGGAAGGGCCGAGTGGAGATCTCGGCGCCGGCCGGCGCCACACCGATGATGATCGACTCGCCCCAGCCCTTGTGCGCGCTTTCCAGCGCGGCGCGCATGACCTGCACGTTGCCGGTGGCGTCGAACGTGTAATCCGCGCCACCCTTCGTCAGATCGACGAGGTAGGGCACGAGGTCACCCTCCACCTCGGCGGGGTTCACGAAATCGGTCATCCCGAAGCGCTCGGCCATGGGTTTTTTCGCGGGGTTCAGATCGACGCCGACGATCTGGTCCGCGCCCGCAAGCCGCAGCCCCTGGATCACGTTGAGCCCGATGCCCCCCAGCCCGAAGACGATCGCGCGGCTACCGATCTCGACCTTGGCGGTGTAGATCACCGCGCCGATCCCCGTGGTCACGCCGCAGCCGATGTAGCAGACCTTGTCGAAGGGCGCGTCCTCCCGGATTTTTGCGAGGCTGATCTCGGGCAGAACGGTGTGGTTCGAGAAGGTCGAACAGCCCATGTAATGCAGGATCGGGTCGCCATCGAGCGTCGAGAACCGCGAGGT
>Ga0102934_1000857_pt1 | contig 20937 bp, 23 predicted proteins | sample SalPonR2_A_D1_MG_FD_78175 | JGI IMG/M metagenome (GOLD analysis project Ga0102934, IMG submission 78175) | Salt pond soil microbial communities from South San Francisco under conditions of wetland restoration - Salt Pond MetaG R2_A_D1_MG | ecosystem: Environmental > Aquatic > Marine > Intertidal... | reverse complement strand
GCCAAAGTACCTGTGTTCAAGCCCATGCCAAAATATATTGGTTCAACGCGTCCACAAGATCTCTTCCAGTTAGTTCTACCTCGTGGCGCATAATATTTTGATGGATAAGATTTAGACGGTTTCATGCCAAGAGGAACGCCATAGCGACGAACGGAAGCATAAAGTTTTCAGCCGAAAGCAATGAAAAGAGGAGATATGTAGGAGGTTAGTGAGAAAATTTTATTGGGACGGTTAGCGCACCGTCCCATGTATGACGGAAGATGGTATCGATATTCAAGTTTCAAAGAACAATGAAAATTAGGCTCTTCAGAGGAACATATGCCCCGATTTCGGGTAATTCAGGGCGCTTTAGCGGCAAACTACGGTTTGTCTTACCTAGTTTCGACGGTAGCCTCGCACTTGCTTTATTAAAACTGTGTCCTAAATGCCCTGTCTGTGCAGGTTTCTGCGTGGTACTTCCCTTACCGAACGTGGGGGGGGGACGGGAGGTTAAACTCGGTCTTATCCGTTCTCAGGAGCCAAAATCTCCCGTTCGAAGTAAAAATGTGGTTTTTGAAAAATCAAGCCCCACTTTCTCTCAACTTGTGAATCTGGTTGATTGATAGATAGAATCAGCCAACTGATTTGACTCATGAGTGGATGAAGAAATTACCTTCTTATTAGATTGCCATAAAAACCCGATTTGTCTCTTGTTATTCCCTTTGGCGTTACACAGAACATGCTGACTCCTCTGCACTGGATCTGGAATGGACCTCTGGCCTTAGGATGGGTCACTTCATCGGCAATAGTATTTCCATTTTGGCGGAAAGTGGGTCTTGTTCAGGAGGCGAACAAGCTTGACTTCATCGCAAACGACATGCGGGGTAAGATTGTAATTGTCACGGGCAGTAACACAGGCATTGGCAGAGCTACCGCCCTTAACATATGTAAAATGGGCGCTACGGTGATTTTGGCCTGTCGGTCCATGGAACGGGCCAAGGCTGCACGTGATGAGATGCTTGAAGAACTCCACAGCCTGGATGCGGGGCACCGCTTTGACTTCCCCTTCGCGAGGAAAGGCACCCTCGTTTGCATGCGGTTGGACTTGGGAAGCTTCGCATCCATCAAAACCTTTGCAGAGGACTTTCTGGGGCGATATAAGCGGCTGGATGCATTAGTCCTGAATGCTGGGTTGGCCAACGGCTCCGGACGCACCAAAGAGGGATTCGAGATCATGTTCGGCACCAACTACCTCGGCCACTTTTACCTGACCAAGCTTTTGATGGATGTTGTAAAGGCTACTCCTGACTCCCGGATTGTCAGTGTATCCTCGCTCATGCACGAGTTCGGGTGTTTGGATTGGCAAGGAAGCTTGAGCGGGAATTATCGCGCTTTGAAAGACCGCATTTTCTCCAGCCGCTACAACGATTCCAAGCTGGCACTCGTCCTCATGACACTGGAATTACGACATCGCTTGAAAGGCACGTCCGTCCGAGCAATAGCTGTCTCTCCTGGTGCTGTTGCCAGTGATATATGGCGTAGTTTCCCACTCTGGTACAGGCGCTTGGTGCTCGACCCAGTTATGTCCCTGGCCTTTCTTTCCAATGAGCAAGGAAGCATACCCAGCGTTTACGCCGCAACCCATTCCAATGTCTCCGACGAGGATGAAGACGACGAGACGAATGTGCCGTATTTTCATCCGTATTGGTCACCGTCCCCCTCTTTCCTGATGCCCTGGGAGGTAATGGGCCCCTTCATAGGGTTCACGCGAGCGCGACCCCGCCTGCCGCGAAATGCGCGAGCTGTGGCCAAGGAACTATGGTATGAGAGCGAGAAGCAAGTGATACAACACACAAAAATATGATGAATGCTGGTATTTTATGCATATTCAGTCGCTTTCTGGCCTTGAAAGATAAGGTTTTAAGACCTTATCAGCGCGTTGTTTGCTTTATGATATCACTATTAGGTTATACCTCAATCTTATGGAGATCCCTTTTATTTAAACGGCCGTGGATCTCATTTATTCAATAGTTGAACATACATCCGCTTATGAAGAAGTCCCAATGGCAAATAAAAGTAAAATTTAAGCGGGAAAAAAAAAGCAGGCGGGCCGTTCTCCATCGCCTCCGTTTCCCCTCCGAGTCGGTCTGGCGTCATCGTCCTTTCCCTCCCTCCCACGACCAGTGTCTTGTCCATCGCATACACTCATTCAGACACTTGTACATGCCAATTTGCACATGTGACAGGGTACAATGTCTACGAAGGCTAGAAGTCTCGCGAGGAAAACGCTTTTCCTTTCATTACGTGAACGTGCTTGTGCAGGACTCAGGCAATGTAGTGCTGCCTACACAAAATCGCTAGGAACACCGATATCCCTTCTTTCGGGTCCAATTCAAGCCGCAAACAAGAGAAAACAAACGGTCTTCCCCCAATACCAGCGATGTACCTACCTGGGAAATTCCTCTCCTAATCCTGAAAGCTGCTATTCTTCTGAACGCACGCAATTAACAAACCATAAGAAGCGTGCAAGGGATGTTTCCACGAAGGAGTGTCCTACACAGGACAACCTTGATGAGCACCAAAATCAGCCCCCAGCGATTGATAATAGCGGCATAATAGAAGAGGGAGAGGAAGAGCACCGGCCGCCCACTGTGGCTGTGAAGGGATCGCAGATGAAGGGTGGGAACGTCGTGTGGAGAGCGTCGAGGCATCAATTGGCGGCATGCCACGCGGCAGTCGAGGAGCAAATGAGTGCTAACGAGAAATCGCACACTGCTGCTACGGAAAACAAAAGCTTGCATTCTCATGCTCAGTTCAAATCCTTAGGTGTCATAGAACCGGTACGTTTCTTAAAAAACCTTAGGTGTCGTAGAACCGGGGGGGGGGGGGCCTGTCTTGGGAATGTACTTCTTCCTTTCACGGTCGTGTGATGCTCTCCCTTCAGGACCGGAAGTGAGGCCGTGAACAAGTCATGGAAGGACCATTGCTCACTCCTTAACCTGCCAACCAATCGCTGAAGGGGCACCTTCCGTATGCATGTGCGCAGAGCTCAATACCCTCCCCCTGCCCATCACTTTTCCATTGTCGCTCCTCATCCCCTCAGAGCAAGGATTTAGACCTCCAATTGATGATCACCAACTACACACTCCCGGCCCTGGCCGCTGGTCTTCGGGACAGGGAAGAAACGTTGCAGTTCTGCGCGCGACTATTGGAGGACGGCAACCTGGAGCAATTAGAGCGGGTCCTCCACCCCTACCAAGCTGAACTCATCACCCGCCGTCGCCGGAAAACCCGCAGCTTGGATTTGGCAGGGGGGCTGACGTCGAAGCACCTGAACATGTTGCGGAAATACTTGCAGCGATCCCCGCGCCAGCTGACCCGCGCGGTCTCCCTGCGCGCGTCGGTGGTGATTCCACTCTGCAATGTGAACGGGGTGGCCTCCGTGCTCTTCGAACGCCGCTCTCCCTTCGTCCGCTCCTTCAAGAGCCAAGTGTGTTTCCCAGGGGGGATGGTGGAAGAGTCCTTGGACGTGAACATCATCGAAACATCCCTTCGAGAGATGGAGGAAGAGATCGGGTTCCCCGCCCGGTCGGTGGACGTGCTGGGCGTCTTGCGCTGTGACTGGTCCGAGGTGCACAAGATCACGGGCATAGGGGTCACGCCCGTGGTAGGCTTTCTCGGTGATCTGACGGAGAAGGAGCTGTCTCCAAACCCCAAGGAGGTCGCGGAGTGTTTCACGATTCCTCTGGCCACGCTCCTGGACGTGGAGCACTGGAACCGAGAAGAGGAGAAAGGCACTGTGGTCTTTGTAGGAGGGCCCCACGTGATCTGGGGGCTGACCGCCCACTTGCTGGATATTTTTTTGAAGGACATTTTGATGCGGTACAAAGTGCAAGTGCAATAGCAGGACTGAAGCATTGGCGTTGTAGAGGGCTTCGTTGGAAGACCGCGAAAATAGCGACGACCGGTGGCTTTGTGATAGATAATATGAATTATCACAACGAAATAAAGGGATTGCGAGACATGTAAGATGTTAATGCATAAAATTGACCTGCTGTTGTGGGAGGGCTCGTGTGTGTCATTGGTTCGACCCCCGGATCGGCCTGGGGCATCACATGGTAGCACATCCAGTAGTGTGAATTCCTTCACTGTTCGAGACGGCAGGTCCTCTGGGCTTCTAGGAAAGGGCCTGTGCCCATTTAAGGGGTACAACGTTGAGCAAAGAGGGATGGAATGAAATTGTCTGTAACGCTGGTTCTGTGGTATCGCATGAATAATACATTTTCGAATCAGAAAATTTCCCCTCAAAAGTACAAAACCCAATGGGCAATTGAAGCCATCTATAATTCCACTGCAAGTTTTCGCTCCAACCCCAAGCATTCCTAGAAGCGACTAATGTCTCGACCAAAGACACGGGTCCTCAGCCAGTCGTTCAGCACCAAGACTCGGTTTCGCGTCGAAACCTGCTTGACAAGATAAACACTGCGCCACAAGAGGTTGCCAGCCCTGGCCGTATATTCTCCGAATTTGAGGTTCCCCGTCTGGACTTGAGCCAGAGCATTGGCTTGGCCCACGTAAGCCAACAAGCCCAGGTTCAAGAAGGAGAAGGCCTGCGCCTCCAAGCGCCCGCGAAGACGGAGCACGTTGGCGACTTTGCCAAAAGCGTTCACTTTTTCCAGATCAAACGTCGGGTTAGGTGTGCTCAAGTCGTACTCACGGTTGAGCAAGCGGCCGAGAAACGCACCGTGCTGTGCAGCTACTTGTCCCGTGGCTGGCAAAGGCAGGCCCTCCACCTCGACCGCGTCTCCCAGGGCCAAGATGCTTCCATTCGTACCTTGCACGCGCAGCCACCTGTCCACAGAGAGTCGACCTCGTTGGCCTGCCGTGGAGGCACTTTGCTCTGGGATCGCTGCGATCAAGGATTTGGTGATATCGCGGGGGGCCGTACCCGCAGCCCACACACAGAGACCGTAGGGCAATATCTCGCCTCCGTCGAGCTCGATGTGCTTCTCCTCGACTTTCAGGACCTTGCGATTCAGCATGACCTCGATACCCTGCGCCTTCAACACCTCTAGCCCTTGTTCTTGCAGTGCAGCGTCGAAGACAGGGAGGATGCGGGAACCGGCTTGAATAATTTTGAAGGACACAAGGTCGACCAAGGCGGGATAGTACTGTTGAAAAAGGCAAGTGGAGGATATTGCACCTCCGTTAGGCGCTTGTTTTTTCCCAGTTGACACCATGCCGTCAAGATACCCCGCACTTTTTATTTTAGTTTGTTTTACCCACCTTGGCCAAGTCTCTGTTAAGAAAATCGGAGAACTCGCCCGAAAATTCGACACCAGTAGGGCCCCCCCCCACCACGACGAAACTCAAGATCCGCTTTTTCTCCTCCATGGACACGCTTGGCATGTTGGCTCGTTCAAAGCGATCCACCAGGGCTTGGCGTAGTTTGACCGCATCGCTGATTTCTTTCAGGAAGAAAGCATGCTCCCGCACGCCCGGAGTGCCAAACGTGCCGCTCTGAGCCCCGCACCCGTACACCAGGATATCATAAGGCGCCAAAAATTCCTCGTATTCCCCGACTTCGTTCGGAATTTCAGAGCGGATGCGCACCGTTTGATTGTTGGGATATATGGCCAGGGCTGTGGGGATGAGAGGGGGGCATGGGATACGCCCAGAGGGGGAGGAGTGTGTGACGATCGCGTTTTACGAGAAGGGCGGATTCGACAAAGCTTGGAAAAAGTGCATGTGAGAAGGAAAGTGGATGGCGCGCATTTGAAAGGGAAAGGAAAATACATGGATAAAAGACACCTCCCTCGAAAAACCACCGAGGCTGCAGTGACTCCGACGCGCGGCACTTCTCTTCTGGCCATCAAGCGACAGGCAACACTAGCACAGAAATCCCAAGCCACAAGGCCTTTCCCCTACCTTGTGCTTCGTAGTAGTCTGCAAGAGGGTTGGCTGCTCGAATGGGCTCGATGATAGACCGATAATCGACAGTACCGACCGAGCTGCCGGCGAGCATGGGAGTGAACAAGAAGAAGTTTCGCGGCGAGACGATCACCACCTCGTACAACCCCGTATCCACCACCTTGGTCACAGCATGCCCCCCCCATCCAGTGCCCAAGATCATCACCCGCTTCTTGGTGCCAGCCTTCGTGGTCAGGCGATCTCGGCGAAAGCGCCGGTCCATGTCTCTTTCCGTTGCCCGGCGCAAGTGGACACCGATGTCCTCTACGGTGTCGAGCGTGCGATCGAACAAAAGGAATAGATCACTGAATACCAGAGACCAAAATGGCGGCTCCTCTGAGGGGGCAGGGGCCGCTTGCAAAGGGGCGACAAGATGTCTCACTTGCGCGGTTGAAGGTAAACTGCCCCGGTTGGCGTGACCCAAAGTCCGCACTGGCAAAAAAGCATGGGTCTTCAATACCGTCACAATAGTCAGACATAATAATAACAAATTCTTACGATGTTGTCCAAATGCGGCCGTGTAAGCGGCACCAAAAACAGAGGCTGTCATATTTAGAAGGTCCTCTTACCCTGCCGATCGAAGTGTTCTTGTTCGTGTCCCTGTGAGGCAAAAGTCAGATCAATGAGTGCACACGACGACAAGCCGTAGTTTTGCATTCATCACGTGGCAAAACCACGTTACCGTCCCGGCGGACTCGCGAGCAGGCGTTGAAAAGAAAAGCGAGGGGACATAAAAGCAGGAGGAACCCCCCTGTCGAACCTCGTGCTGCCGCCGCACCGCGAACATCAGGCGGCGATGACGTCGCGGCGCCCCAAGTGGCAGTATTTTTTTCGTCCCATCCTTCGTAAAAACATGCTTTTTTATACGAAGTGGTTCAAAGTAGATCATAAATTTGAGGTCGACACCTGGTGTGGCTTTTGCGCGTGATGAACGGAATATTCGTCCGCTTTAAATTAAGTGGGACATGCCCTTCGATCCGTTCCATATGTTTCCCGTTCTTGCCTCTTTCCCTCCCTCATACAGATCATACAACAACATCACAACCCATGATTCTGGCCAACGCAGCTTTACGGCAATCCTCGTTCGCCCTCTCTAGGTCGTCGCCTGTCCGTAGTCGATTGATCATACCTTTTCGAGGCCTTGCAAAAGGTTCTCCTACGCAGGTCGCTGCAGAGGAGACACGAGAAGCCAATGCTGGCTACGGCATCCAAATTGTCTCGGGCCGTCACACATTGTACAGTGATTTAATGCCAGAGGCTGGAGGTAATGATAAGGGACCGAGTCCTAAAGAATACGCATTGGTTGCTCTCAGCTCATGCACCTTGATGACGGTGCGAATGTATTCCGACTCCATGATCAAGAGCGGGAAATGGCCCGGGAAAAGTATCGAGAAATTGTCCGTTTCGTGCAGTGAGCACGGAGACGATCAGCATGTACCGCTCAATATCCAAGTGGAGCTTAAGTTGCGGTCAAACCTCGACGAGGAACAGATCAAACGCCTGGTGGCTGCAGCGGAAAAATGCCCGGTGAAGCGAATGATGAAAGGAGGCGTTAAGAACGGGATTACCACCGTTCTGGTGAAAGATTGATTAGCAACATTATATAAGTCGTCAGTCTGTTTCCGAATAGAAAGGTGATCAGAAAAGAAGGCAGTACGGCAGGTTGTGAGAAATATTCAGGTCACGATAAAGACACATTCGATAGTACGTACTTTTATCCAATTTTCGTCATAAGATATTCGATGGCAGAGACACCATTCTTCCTTATCTTCACTCTCTTCGTGTATTTAGTTGATATGATTTTATAAAGGGACATTATTCAGGGGCTGAAAGATAACAAGCCAATGTTGCCAATACACGGGGATGTGGACTACTACGCTTCAAAAGAAAAACTTGGCAAAAAACACAAAAAATCGACCCATAGAGTTAACGGATATGGTCAGTGAAGCTGAATAGGACATTTTGATATTTTTACAGGAGGCCCTGTGGACTTTCGAAAATTTTCATCTAACTGTACTACGTTTTTCTGAAAGAAAGCCAAACAATGAGCTTGAATAAAAATGAACTTTGCGCAAAGAATAGCCAAGCGAATTGCAAGAATAGGAGGATAGTGATTTCTTTACAACAAAATAAAATGAAGCGGGCAAAATGGCATCGCTTTCCGAAACTTCCTTTGTTTTGTTTTTTTTTTTCCCTTTCGCCCGCCGCGAGCGAGCTCTCGCTTCCGTTGATGCAAGTCTGTGTCGCTTGACATGTTTATAAATAATTGGTCATCTTATTTTGGAATGGCTTGCCATTACTAGCACAAGCCATTGTTTTCGGACTCATTATTTCCTTCACGCTGCAGGGAAGGGGGTCTATTTCGTACCATTTCGGGCAGTGAAGGTGCGAACGGTGTGGATGGGAGCACTACGTTTTTGATTTAGGGCAGTTTTAGGGCACGCGTGGTCGGCATCTCACCTACCTCCTCCGTCGTGGCGTACTTCGTGCCGCACATTTGCAGCGACACGCAAGAATGGGTTTCGACTACGCTCGAAGTGCCATCATAAAGTCTCAGGTGGTGGCCATAGCCGTGGCCTTGGTACGTACGACTTGGAGGAAGCTGTCGGAGAGGTGCAACCTGGCCTTATTCGTTTATAAGACCTGCTCAAGCATTGTGCCTCGCGTATCCGGCATAGTTCATCTCTCTCGTCCCTCTATAGATTGATGCCGCACAATCTTCCTTTCGATGTCTTTCAAACTTTTTCTCCTTTTTACCCATCCTATCTGGGTCGTCTAGGCGCTGGCGCTTGACTCCCCCGGCCTCCTGCTGCTTTATTTCTCTCAATCGGGGTTCTCCACTTCCACCGCCTACAAAAATGGAGTTGCAGACTATAGTTTCAAAAAAAGTGTCAGCGATATCTTGGGTTTGAATTTGCTAAAAGCTTGCGTGTTATGCGCCTTTTGGTCCTTTGCCCATGGGCGGCTCCTGGCTCTAATCCTCCCTGTCGTAGCGACAGGATTTTGCCTGATTAAAATGGCCGTCTATGATGAGTGGAACTCGCGCAATAAAATTGTACCAGCGGTGGTGATGGTTCTATCCTCGCTTTCCGCGATGGTGCAGCTTGTTGGCGTGTGGAAGACTCAGAGTACGACCAGGGATCCGGACGCAAGCTTAGCGGAGAGCCTAGAGGGGCGGGAATGGGTTGACAATAGGGAGGTAGCACGCGTGGAGGACAAAAAGAAAGGTACATCGCAGCACTCGGGCGCTGCAATGGGTAGCAGTGGTTTTGGAGGCCTGGCTGATGACGGTGGAAAGGCGGATGCCTACCGGCTGCTTATGGACGACCCGGACAACGAAGAGGAGGGCCATGTGCCCGGCGCCGGTGGTGACAGGGACGCGACGGACACAAAAAGTAGCATGGCGGCATCAGTACCCCCGAACATGCCGTCGGTTCGACGGCCCATGCTGTTCCTGCTCTATCACTACGCCCGCCCCGACCATGGCCTTCTCTTCGCCGGCCTCTCCTTTATTATCCTCAGCTCACTATTCAAGCTGGCCATCCCCAATTTCGCTTCATCGCTGCTGACCCTCATCATAGAAGGTGCCACAGCCACACCCCCGGTGCCCACTCTCCACACGGCGCAATTCCGGGAGGCCTTGTTTTATTTCCTAGTATCCGTCCTGGGCCTGGCATTTTTCACCTCTCTTCGTATATGGACGACCGCCAAGGCAGAGGTCCGATTGGTGGCGAGGCTGCAGCGGATCTTGTTCTTCGCGATCCTCCGCCAAGATGTCGCCTTCCACGACGCGCAAGGAACGGGCGCGTTGACCTCGCGGTTGACCTCCGACTGTACGCTGCTCGGATCCATATTCACGACCAATTTCAATGTGGCCATCCAAGCAGCGATCAATTTGCTCGGCTCCACGGCTTTCTTGTTCGTTTTGGACGCGCGCCTGGCCGGGGCCTACTTGGCCCTGGTCTTGGCTTTCATGCTCTTGACCCGTGTGTTCGGCGCCTACGCCAAGAAAATGCAAAATCAAATTCAAACCCTTAAAGCAGAGGCCAACGCCGTGGCCGACCAATCAATCGCCCTGCTGCGGTTGGTTCGAGCCTTTGCCACTGAAGACTGGGAGAAAGGACGCTACGACACACGGACCTTGCGCAATGTCGCCAAAGAATTGGAGGTGAAGATGCTTTGGACACTCTATGTCCCGCTTGTCTTCCTCCTCCAGAATGGACTGGTCCTCGTGGTTCTTCTCTTGGGGGGCCACCTGGTTTCGGACGGCGGTTTGTCCGCCCGGTCCTTGACCGCCTTCTACTTCTACAGCACGACAATTACGGAGGCGATGCAGTCACTGGCAGACAACGTCTTGAGCATCCTCACAGGCCTCGGGGCCGGTGAGAAGATCATGGATATCATCGCCCACAAGCCCACCATCCCGGTCAAAGGAGGCACGGTGCCGTCTTTTGCGGCACGCGTAGCCCCTTTCTCCCCACCAATTGTCTCCTCCAGCATGTCCGTGCCCAAGGCCTTGCCTGCACCGAGATCGTTCGACCTGGTCTTCGATGACGTCTCCCTCACGTATTCCTCCGAAACGGATTCCCATCAGTCCCTTCATCGGGCGCCTGTCCTCTCCCACCTGAACCTGCGGATCCCCGAGGGACAACGCGTTGCGATCGTGGGCCTTTCGGGGTCGGGGAAATCGTCGCTCATCTCCTTGCTTTTGCGCTTTTACAAGCCGACCACCGGACGTATCTTGTTCGGAGGCCACGACGTCCAGAGCCTGGACCCGCGTTGGCTCAAGGCGCAGCTTGGCGTGGCTCTCCAAGATCCCATGCTTTTCGGCGGCATTTCAATCCGGGAGAACATCACGTATGGTCTGGAAGGTATTCAGGAGGAGGCAGTTAAGCAGGCAGCGCAAATGGCGGCAATTCACGATTTTATTCTCACCTTGCCCCATGCCTACGACACGGTGGTGGGTGAGAGGGGGGTAACTTTGTCAGGGGGAGAACGTCAGAGAGTCGGCATTGCCCGGGCCCTGCTGCGTCGACCAAAAATTATTATCATGGACGAGTGTACGAGTAGCTTGGATTCGCTTTCGGAGAGCAAATGTCAAGAAGCATTGATGGCTTTGCACCGTACGCAGCCGTCTATTACCCTACTGACCATCGCCCACCGCTTAAGCACCGTAGTAGACGCGGACCGCATCCTTGTGATGGCCAAAGGCAAAATTGTAGAGGAGGGAACCCACAAGGAGCTTCTGCTCAGGGAGGGCATGTACAAGGAGCTGGTGGTGCATCAGCTGCAGGAGGAGGTTATTCACAAGAAATTGTCCGTGTAAGACGGAATATGTCATAGGGTGCACTCCCACGGGCGTCGGCGGATGCCAGGGAATGGACGATGTGCTGTTGCTTCAAACTGCTTGAGGAATAGTGAAAGCCGACAGGTCTCGCGAGACCCTGTAGCCGTCTCGTCGACCGACTCAATACCAGGGAGGCGCAATTGTAAATTAGTTAGAAGGAAAGGGACACGCTGTGACGTGTGCTGTGTTTGCGTGGTCGACCTATTACTCGTTTGTTTTCTCGTGTTAACCAGCCTCCATCTGTCTGGTTATCTTTCGCAAGTTTTCCTCTTTTCTTCCCTCCATCCTTCGACAATTTTCTACACGAGCCTCTCGCGCTGTATTTTGTACTGTTGCCGATTTCTTGTCTAATCATCTCCCTTATTTCCTTCTCGCGTACTTTGTTCGAGCTCAGGGGGTACTTCTTTTTTTCGCTCCTCTCGAGCCCTCCCATCATCTCCCGCATCCTATTTTTACAGAGGCATTGTGATGCCATGCGGACTTTGCCTGCTTTCCGCCCATGGTGCTCGCTTTGTGTTTCTGCTCATCTCAGTCAACTTCTTCCTCTCATTTCTTCAGACCAGTGGTTCATTCGCAGGTTCCTCGTCTATCAAATTTCGATCTCCGTCTCTAATATCAAAGCAAAGCAATATTCAAACAAATAAAAAACGTTTCTCGGCCGTGCCTTCCACCTGAGCCAAATACATGTACGAGAGAGCGTCATATTTCCGTCCTGAAGTCGGGCGGACAATTTTGATATACTCAAACACGGGGGAAAGATTGGCCATCGCACTCTTTTCCTGCTCTGGCATGGTGTCATACCGTACACGAACAAGTGCGAGGGTGAGGCCAGAGCCCGCACACGAGAAGAAAAGACGGTTGTCAGGCACACTCACATCAACCATCAGTCACATCATTCCTGTTCTCTTTACGAGCATGCCATCTATCTCCACAGATTTCTGGAGGAGGATGAAGGGGCTGACGGGCGGAGGGCATTGGTCTGCTTACATTGTTTATCGGTACCGGTTGGATGGGTGGCCATGTCCGCGGCGCCCTGCATACCCTCACGTTTCGTACTGCTGGGGTCGGGATGGGCCGGAGAGGTCGAGACCCCTTTCATCTGCCAGGCGGCACTGGGGCGTCCGGGCCTTGGGGAGGAAGGCCGGTGGGAATGGAGTGACGCCCTATGGAAGGACAACAAAGTATCCATTGCCGCCGCAGCTGCAGGGACGGGAAAGTGATTACCAAAGGCAGTGTTCTGCGTGTCGATTCCACCCCTTAGTGCCGGTGATGGACCAGGGTGGGCACCGTTGGCTTGTTGCATATGGAATAGCGCCTGATGCTGGTGCTGCTCCTGGGAGCACTGCAGTCCTTCCTGTTGTCTTTGGTGCGGCAGCTCGACTCTGGAGTCCGAGCAGATTCCCTCGGTCGGATCGGCTCCCGAATCACCGGCTCCAGCGTTTCGGTTCAGAGGTGCGAGGCGAGTGGCGCCCGCCGGAGGATGGTACAAGGCCGGCGAGGAGGAAGAGGAAGACAGCATGGATTTAACGGGGTTGTCGGGACGCTCATCGCGGCGAAGGCTGGAAGGACAGGGTGCACCTTGCTTACAGTAATAAGAGTGGGGTTGTGGCTGCAGAAGGTTCTGCGGCTGCATCATTTGCGGTTGGTATTGCATGTGGTGGCCCTGGAAACGCATGGCGTGGTGGTTGCTCTCAGGAACATCGCACCCGGAATGTCGCCGTTTGCTCGCCCCCAGCGTCGGCCGTCCCGCCTGCCCTCTCCTACCCATGCTTATTAATCCGACCTGACTATACGGTGCGGGATTGCCGGCGTAGTGTCCGGCTTCCGGAGGGGTGGGGTTCAAGTTCGCAGCCAGGGAAGATACCGAGCCATTGCCATGTCTTACGCCCTCGTAGGGGGAGCACAGGCTGGGTTTGAGACCCCCCGGGGCAGCCATTCCGAGAGCTGCTGCCGCCGCCTGAGCGCTGGCCCCAACGGTTTGGTTCCCATTGGCACCGCCGTCGTACTGCGACGGGTTTGAATGCGTCGCGTGCTCCACGTCCATGGCATCTCCCCTTTCGCCCTCCGCTGCCTTACAGGGCCGTGAAGCCCTTCCCTCCGAGTTGCCCCCCTCCGGGACAGCCATAGGTGCCTTGCAAGCCATCATAATGGTTGACACGTCATGATTATGGCCGACAGCCCCCCACAAGCTCCGGCTGCTACCGGCAGCGCCCGTGCCTACCGTGCATGCCGCATTTTGTGCCTCCAAATTCTGGTGTCCAGGCTGGTTCTCGATCCCTTCCCCACCCACCCTCCCTCTGGCCAACCTCCTGCCCATGGCTTCCTCCTCCCCCTCTTCGTCGACGGCAAGGGCGTCCTGCGGACCCTGTCGATTGCACCCGCTACTCCTCCTCCTTCGTTCCCGAGAACGGCTGGTACTGACCGTACTGCGGCCGCTGCTGCTGCTGCTGCTGCTGCTACTGCTGCTGCTGCTACAGGTTTCTGCCGACCATCCCCGTTGCCGCAACAGGAATTGCTGCTAATCATAAATGCCTGGCTGCTGATGCGGCTGGGCACTGATTTGACGACCGTAAATGCTGGGCAAGGGGTGTGTCTGCGTGAACACAGGAGGATGCGGATGTGGCGGGCGGCCATGGCCGTCGAGGATGGGCATCATGCCCGCCACCGACGCCGAATGGGGCATGGGGACGGCAGCGGGAAGGCTTTGTCGACGAGGCCCCTGGATGGGATGTGGAGGCTTGGAAGGATGGAGGACGCCCCCCCCCTGCCCGGGACAGCCGGACCAAGGGGTCTGGTGGGAGGGCTGGGGGACACCGCAAGCACCCGTTGGGGCGGAGGCAGAGGAGGCCCCGGAGGCCGAGAATTGAGACGAGGTTTGGGAGGCTGAAAAGTAGCCGGTGGATGCTTGCTCATGAGGACCGGCGCAGCCGATGTTCCCGCCTAAACCCCCGACACAAGCGGCGGTCAACCCCGCGCGCTGTGTAGGGGCCATACACACGGTCGAGGAGGAAGATGAGACGGAGGCGGTCAGGTCGGGGGGGTTCCCGCCCTCGTCTGCCTCCATCAGGGAGGAAGAGCGGGTGTCCGGGAAACTTGGTCCTTGGGGCACTGCCGGTCGGGAGGTGGGGGCATGCCTCCCGCCCAGGGATGCCGTCGCTGTGGCCGCCGCGGTGCCCTCTCGGGTGATGACTGACTGCCGCCGCCCGGCTTGCAAAGGGCCCCACCCGTTAACGGTCGAGGCCTCCGGCGAGGTATTTGGCATGCCAAAAGCCGCAGCCCCGTCGTGTCTTCTTCCAGAGGGTCCCACCTCCGCCTCCCCCACCTCGGCTGGCTCCTCCAACCCCAAGAGCTTCCTCCGCTCCATCCGGAAAGACTCTACCTCCCGCTGTATCATCTGCTTCAGCTGGCCCTTGTTCAGATGACCCGTCTCGAAATCAAAGTCCAGCTTGGGGGGAGGTCGTGCTGCCTGGGCAGCGTCTGCGGCCAATTGCTGCTGCTGCAATTGGACCGAATGCCGCAGAGGTTCGAAGTACTTGTGACCCAAGGCCTGATCGACGGTCAACCGGTGGGCGGGTTCAAAGACGAGCAGGGAGTTCAAAAGGGAGAGGGCCTCGCGACTCGCCTCCGGGAAGAGGGTGGCAAAAGGCACTTTCTTCTTGGCCGCGACAGAGTCCAAGAACCGCTTGGCTTGACTGCTCTTCACGTGGGCGACTTCCTGGGGGCGGGGGGCCCCGATCACGTCGAAGATCAAGGTCAGCTGGTGGACGAAATTTTTCCCAGGGAAGAGAGGCTTCCGTCCCAGCAACTCGGCGAAAATGCAGCCGACAGACCACATATCCACTGCGTAGTCGTAGAGACCGTCGGGGCACAGCATCAGCTCCGGGGGCCGGTACCAGCGTGTGACGACGTGCTCCGTCATGGGCTCCTCAATGGACTCGTCCGGGTTCTGCCCTTTCCCGGCGGGGCGGGCACGGGCAAGGCCGAAATCCGTGATCCGAAGCTCGCAGGCCCGGGTGACCAACAGGTTCCCCGGCTTGAGGTCCCGATGGATGATCCGGTGGTCGTGGAGAAATTTGAGGCCTTTCAAGACCTGGTGCATGAAGAATCGAAAGTGGGCATCCGAAAGAGCCTGCTTGGATTGGATGATCCGGTGCAGGTCCGAGTCCAAGAGCTCCATGACGATGTAAAGCTCGTCGTCCGCGTCCCGGAGGGCGAGGTCCTTAAGCGTGATGATGTTCTCATGAGTACCCAGGTACCGCATCATACGAATCTCGCGCAGGACGTGTTTGGCATCGATGACGTGCGTAGAAATGGGCGAGACACGCTTGATGGCCACGTTTTCTTTCGTTTCCACATTCAGCGCCGAACATACAATGCCGTACGAGCCTTTGCCAACTGGCTTGAGGTCCTGGTAGGCCTTGTCGACTTTGAAAATCGTCCCGCACACGTTGTACGAAACCTCCCGACCTGCCGGCACGCTGCTGAAATGACTCTTGCCCGCGCCGTCCTCGGCACTCGTCATGCTATCTTCGTGAGAGTTACAGCCGCGCTCTTGGCGCTGACCTTCCATCCCGTTTGGGCGACCACCAGGCACCATTACTGCCCCCGGTCCTTTACTTGATATGCTATGATTCGACGGCACTGTCTGACTCTTGCTCCTTTGGTTACCTGCCAGTGCAGCGGCTGCGGTGGTGTGTGGAGGCGGAGCAGCGTGCTGATGTTTGCTGCCGCTCGAGTGGAAGGCAGAGCGACCAGTCATATTGCGTCGTCCCTCTCCGTCCCTGTGTCCTCTTCTCAGCCAGCCTTATACAAAGATGCCTTGCCTTCCAAGGCCTTCTGCTAGTCCTCCTGTGTATTTTCGCTGCGCGAGGTGCAAACCCAGAGAAGGAGAGAGATGGAATGAGTATGGCGAATAACCAGATTGAATGCTGGGAATATAAACTGACCTTCCGACTCCTTTCAGAGCTGATTACCGTCTCTGGCCATGATCAGAAGCTTTCCGTCTCCTTACGATCAAGGGTTCTCCCTTGGGATTTTTGCCGGATGTGAAAAAAGGGATGTAAGAGTGACGAAAGGAAGCGGAAGGGCCGTCAAGGAGAGTGTCTCAGAAGACGGAAAACTTCTGACGCTACCGGGCTTTAAAAAAGGCACAATACCTCGCAACCGGGTGAGAAAATTCAGATCTAAGAAATGTTCTTCTCGTTTGAGGCGCACATGCGCCATAAGTTCGGTTTTACTTCATGGTAAGTCTTGCGGAAAGCAGCGAATTGGTGGCAGGGCCCCTGACTCGCCGGCGTGGCTCGAAGCCGAGGTAGGGAGCCCCCCCGTCATGCACGATATAACCATCCTGCCCGCACTCCGGTCCTTCAGCAACGTCACAGGGACACGCATTCGTCGCGATTGCCGCCCGTTTTTTTCACAAGGTCCTTCGTCCGGAAGAAGGTTTTTATTCCCGTGTCTTTCCTTGACGTCCCCTTAGCGTGACCCTCCGTCGCGGGTATCGCTTGAGAAAAGTCGGCGACGCGACATGTCCCCCCTCCTTCTTCACGTGCTATGTCCACGCTGCCCTCCATCCCCAAACACAGGTCCGAGAATTTGTCTCCTGACCGAGACTGACAAAAAGGTGCAAGCAGGAGTACGCTTAACGAGGTCACCCTTCGAAAAGACAGGATGCAGGATCAATTAGCCGCGGGGTTGCCAGCGTGACAGCGTATCAGTGCAGCACTTCTTCACCCACATCGGCGAGCTTCTTTACAAAGGCACCGCGAAAAAAAGCAGTGCTGAGCGTGGTTTGCCATCATGGGTGCACCAGGTTTGCCTCAAAGGGGTGCAACGTACAGGGGCACCTGAAATCTCATCATTTCCCGTCCTTGACATTCTCTCTGTTCTTGTCCCATACCCGCCATACCAGACTTTGACCCGAAAATGATAATTTACCAGATCATCGCCCTCCAGGTAACATCCACCCTCCTTTTTCCTACAGTGTGCGTTGACGCGTCTCACGGCCTCGTGACTTCTTTCCTTCTTTCTTTTTCTTCCCGCCAGTGCCTCTACTATCTCGTCGAAGGAGGAATCCTCATGGGGTTTAATCTGGTCTTTGGCCTGGATGTATCGCTGGCCCAGATCTTTACGCCAAGAGGATTGGAGATCGAGTCGGCGGAAGGGCTGCTCAATGTCCTAGCGCTGTTATTGTCGTTTGTCGCAGGGTACGGAGGGAGGAATGAGAGGGCGGGGAAGAGGAGGCTAAGCTCTGTCCTTTTGGGGTACAATTCTCAATCTTTGAAGTCTGGCTTATTGTAGCTACTAAGAAGTGCTGTATGGAGATCATCAATTAAATGGGAGAGAAATAAAGAGGTTTACGGAAGGGCACCTGTGCAGAAAAGCTCCGAATAGAGGTCTCCCACATCGCCATGCATGTGCGACAAATTCCAAAATCGGTTCCCCCTTTCGACTCTGACAGGTCGGTTCTGCTTTGCGTGGTGGTGGAGCGGGCTAAGAAGTGCCTCGATTTTACCGTCACCCTATTTTTTTTCCATCTGCTGGCATGTGCCTTCTACGAGGTGAGAGCTTGTGACTATTATCATGTCTAGTATTGTGTCCATTCCACTTCACCTGCGTTTGTTAGTACGGTATAATTTGAAAGGCGGCATTCACGAACAAGCTTCATGGGGCTGTTTTTATAGGCTATAACATGAAGCGCTCACCAAGCCAGGTCCCATCCCAAAACTTGACGTGAACGTGGTATCCCCTTGTCCCATGCACTCATGCCCAACAGTCCTTTCCCGCAACCCTCTTGTGGTGGCTCTGCCACCTGGTCGGGGTCTCCATCATGACACTCCTCGGTAAGTAGCCCGCACGTTCCTCTTGCCGCAGGGTCTCGGGAACTTACTTGGGAGCCTGGCAACATCATGTATGACTGCCATTCCATTGGCATGTATGCGCACAATTGGTGGGTTGTGCATTCTTAAAAGGATGACGGATGAGTCCTCTTCCCCCTTCTTGTCTCATGACGCTAGGCGAGCACCTCTGCGCTAGGAGTGAACTTCGTGATATACCTCTCTTCGTCGTGAGCCAAAGCGGGCCTTAACGAACAGAATGCAACGGCGTAAAGAAATCGATAGTAAACTTCAAGGGTTCTTGCAAGATTGAGATGGAGAAGCCAGAAGCATGCGACGAATTTTGGGTCGTCATTGTTTGGCCATTACTTTGACATATTTGCGTTCGGTCAAATTGTTTGATGCGAAGCTTTTGGAGAGACATCCCTCTGTCTAAGAAGGGAAAATGTGCGTCCCTCTTCTCCACCATATGCACACAACCTCCGGCAACTAGAAGAAAAATCTGTCGTCACAAAACCACATTTAGGTCCGGCTGGAAAGGGGGGAGGTTATATGGGCCGCCATGGGCGTTGCTCCGGTGCCGGTCCACAAGCTCGAGGACAACGACCACCAGTCCCCTCCTTAGGCTTTTGCCCGTTTGTTGTCTCTGGAGCCTTCTTAAATGGTAGACCCTCGACCTTATGCCCCAATTACATGCCTGGTGGTAGTGATGCTTGGCATGGGTGGTGAAGTTGATCAGGAAGTTTCGATGATGAAGCGAGTGCTCCGTCGTTTTGAGTTCCCGCTCGCTTTCCCACCGGAGCGCAGAAAAAGAAAACTCGCGCGCCTCGCATCTATTACCCTGTGACGTGCCCATCTTTTGTGTAATTTTGAACCTTCGGCAACGGCTCGTGTCGAAAAGAAATGTTGAGGAGAGTATTGTTTGTATGTCTTCAAGGAGGTAGGGGTCAGAGGGATCGTTGTCCTTCTCATATTGCTTGGTTTGCTCCTGTCCGAAGCGGAAAACGACCTTATTAGCTGCGCGATTGATCTGTGTCTTAGATGTGTAGTGCGAATTATCAATCTTCACGAGATTTTGGAAAAGCTCGAAGGGAGGGGAAGGACGACGAAATTCATGACACATTTTTCGGTTTCATTTGACGACCTGATCCAACCTCTGCATGTGCGACCTGCCGCCTCAGGTAACTTATCTACAATTTCTTCACAAACATGCAGCCCTTTCAACAGCGAGCCACGCCTTGGCCGAGAAAGGCAGTGATATCAGTCTCATACTTGTGATCGGGTGGAACAAGGCATTTTGGCCATGGCCTCCTTGGAAGCCATCATGCCCACCACGGCCAAAACTCCGTTCGGAGCAGACAAGGAGGAACTAGCCAAATACCGTGCGGGACAAGCGCTCAACCACAAAGCCGTGGCCCCAATTCTGAAGGATATTCAAGGCCGACGTACGGGGTTGGTGATCGACAACCGCATCAGCAAAGATTCGGAGGGCTTCGAGGACATTGACGCCTTCTGGGAGATGGCCTCGCAGGGGGATGAGAGTTCCTTGCGTGGCGCCCGGCGGTCGGACAGGCGGGCGACAAACCTGAGTGTGGGTAGGTACTCGCGTGACAGCCAGGGGCTGGCATTGGGCTTGGATTCCCTCCCAGGTGAGGATGGGGGACGCCGCAGTAGTGCCAGCAGCCTCGGGGCCCCCCTATCGGAGGATGTGGTGTCTGCCAAGAAGAACCTTCGGTCTTCCTCCTTGCCCGCGGAGGCCGTCGCGGCGGCTCGCTCCCGACGGCGCAGCAGCACGCTGTCGTACGAATCCTCTTCCCCCATGGCGGGATCCACGCCCCTCTCCGATGGCCCTGGCTTTACTGTCTCTCCCGAGGGCATGGCGGAAGATGACCACACGCCGGCGGGTCTGAGCGCTGCTGCCCGTCTTTCCAACATCAAGGCACCTTCGCGTCGCCTGGATTTCCTCCTGAGCCAGAAGGAGAGTTTGGGAGGAGGCGCTGTGGTCTTGGGGCAGAGGGAAGGGAAGGAGGGCGGGGGGGAGAGCGAGGGGGAGAGCGAGGCCCCGACGGAGGAAGAGTTTGAGGGAACAGAGGATGCAGCTGCAGTGGCAGCAGTGGCGGGTAGACGGCGTAGCAGTGCTTCGAACGGGGACGGGGGCGGCTTCGTGGACGACTGGGGTGCAGGGGGAGCCGACGAGTACCTGGACGAGGGAGTGGGGGAGGAGCCGGTGGAGGAACCGGTAGAAGAAGAGGTGGAGGAAGCGAGGGAGGAAAAAGCGGAACTGGTGGGCACGAAGGAGAAGAAGAAGGGAAAAACGGTGGCTCGGGAGAAGAAAGCAGTAGAGAGGAAGAAGAAGGGTGGAAAGTCGCAGGCGTCGCGACCCAGGGCGCCGGAGTCGGAGCGGGACACGGAGGTGAGCTCCTACGAGGACGAAGGAGAGGACAAGGAAGAGCGGCGAAAGACCCAGGAGCGCTTTCGACGTTTGCGGCTGTCCGAGTATAACCGAGAAATGGGCGGGAAAAGTTTGTTGCAGGAAGGATCGGGGGAGGGCGGGGGGGAGGGCCCGGTGGGGGAGCGGCGTTCGACGCGTCGGAAGGTGCAGCCCCTGCAGTTTTGGAAAAATGAGCGGGTCTTGTACGGGGTGGAGAGCACGGAGGGGGTGGATGAGAGACGGAGGCGGGAGGAAGGCGGGAAGGAGGGCGGGAGGGAGGAAGCGGTGGACTGCATGGCTATGAAGGAGGTGCTGGTGGCGAACCAGACGCCGGAGGCGCCACGGCGGAGGAAGAGGACAGGAGGGCGGGGTGG